>Ga0187862_10003117_pt1 | contig 16390 bp, 12 predicted proteins | sample June2016WEW_10_1_FD_133003 | JGI IMG/M metagenome (GOLD analysis project Ga0187862, IMG submission 133003) | Peatland microbial communities from SPRUCE experiment site at the Marcell Experimental Forest, Minnesota, USA - June2016WEW_10_150 | ecosystem: Environmental > Terrestrial > Soil >...
AAGAACATGGCGGAAATCGCTGTCGCCCACGGCATACCTTATGTGGCCACCGCGACCCCGGCTTACCCGGTCGATCTCATGAACAAGGTGAAGAAGGCTTCGCTGGTGCCCGGTCCCGCCTACATTCACATCTACTCTCCATGCCCCACCGGCTGGCGGTGCGGGATCGACGAGAGTATCGAAGTGGCAAGACTGGCCGTGCAGTCGAAAGTCTTCCCGCTCTACGAGGTAATCGACGGCGAATTCCGTCTTTCGCGCAAGGTGGCGAAGCCGAAGCCGGTTTCCGAATACTTCAAGCCGCAGCGCCGCTTCCGCCATCTGACCGAGGCTGAGGTAGAGTTTATTCAGGGAAGGGTGGACGAGCAGTACGAAAAGCTTGTGAAAAAGTGCGTTGTGGAAGACAAGCAGAAAGAAAAAGAATAAACAAAGACTTGCGCGATGCGGGCGGGGGTAAACCGGAAGCAGGGAGCAGGGAGCGAAAGCGGCTACCCCTTGCGGGCGAGGATAAATCGGTGGACGTGGTGGACGTTGTGGACGAGATGGAGGTTGCCTCTTACGGGCGGGGATAAACCCCGCCCGTATACTACTACGGGGCAAAAATCCAAACCACGGGTACGCGTTTGCCGAAAGAGCCATAAAGAGGCGGCATGGGCTAAAAACCGCTCATGCCGCCTCTTAGCGTTTGCTCAATTTTTGGTTCATCCGGCCAACGAGTACCTCCGGCACGAGAGATGGCAGTATCTGTTTGCCAAGAAAATACTTGGTGGGCTGCGCTCCATCTCGCGAAGCGTAGAGATTGAGTTTGATTAGGCCTTTTGCCCACCCTACGGTTCTCATGCCGCCTCTTAGCGTTTGTTCAAGCTTTTTGCGGCAATATATAACTCGTTGGTATACCAAATCAGGGTCTGATATGCACCGGGGTCCCGGCGAAGGCGATCTTGAAAAGCTCTTCCATATCGCTGTTGTAAAGTGCTATGGAGCCATGTGTCCAGTCCTTATGCGCCCCTCCTGCGTGGATATAGAGCTGTCCGCCCAGTTTTGAATAGAAGGGGGGCGCAGCTTTACGCTCGGTGGCCAGCAGTATCTGCTGGAACTCGGGAGGTGAAAGAATGCCTGAGAAAAGGGCTCTTTCTGCATGCTTTCTGTCCGGGTAGTTGAGAACGAGTTCCTTGTTGAAGCGGCCCACAGGGTTTTTGAGGCAGATGAGAAAGTCTCCTTCAGGAGTCCGGCCGTCCCCTTCGCTTTCCTTGTCTCCAACCGGATGAAATCCAAGGCCTATCGGATAGTCACGGACCATCACATTGGACTGGATCACATAGAGACGCCGCTTTTCCTTATAGACATAGATGTCGGGATTTACAATGTCGGTTAACGCTGTGAGATAGTCGATCCTGACGGGTTCTTTTTCCCTGGGTGGTTGTTGGCTGGCGGTTCTGCTTTCCGACTGTTTATTTTCGGTTGATTTGGACGAATCGAAGCTGCTGTCCGGTTTCTGCATTGAACATGCTGAAATCGCAAACAAAGCCAAGCAAAGGAAGATTCCCCCGAACCTTCCCCGCAGGATAAGCCTCTGCATAGCTGCGCCCCCTCAGTGGTGTTTCTCTCTGCAACCCCGTCAAAGCGATATTACACGCCACTTACTGCCAGCGCAAGCCTAAAATCGGCCTCCAATCAGCTTTTGTCGTAAGGCCTTGTAACCTCAACTATTTTTGGACTTATGAAGATCAGCAGCTCGTTTCGTTTGTCGTCTGTTGAATCGGTTCTAAAGAGCCGCCCCAGAATGGGGATATCGCTCAACCCCGGAGTAGTAGACTTGACGACTGAAGACTCATTGTCTATGACCCCGCCTATGACGACAACATTTCCGTCGTCGACAAGAAGCTCAGTCTGGATCTTTCTTGTGTCGATGCCCGGTTCGGTGCCTTGCCCAACCGAATAAACAGTGGTCGATACCGTATCCTGCTTGGCGTTAATCAGCATTCTGACTTTGTGGTCCGGGGTGATATGAGGCGTAACCTGAAGCTCGAGGGTGGCGTCCTTGAATGCGGTTGCCGTTACATTGGCGGCCGTATCGCCAACCTGGAGGTAAGGGACCTGAGTACCCTGAGTCACCACGGCTTTGACATTATCGAGGGTCATGACACGGGGCGCGGCTACCACCCTCGCCAGGTTGACCGCCTGGAGCGCCTGTATACTGATGTCTATTTGGAGTAGTGTGTTGCCTACCAGAGAGGCAATCGCAGCGCTAAATTGGTTGGGGAAGGCTACAGTCGCGGGATTGAGTTGAAATCCCTGGGAGTTTTGGGACCCGGCCGGGATGGGTTGTTGCGAGGAGAACTGCAGATTCGCTCCCAGCTGTCTTTTGGTTTCGCTTGTGAGCGTAATAATGCGCGCTTCAATCAACACCTGCGGTGTCGGGCGGTCGAGCCTTGCAAGCAATTGCCTGGCATTTGTGAGTCTTGCCGGGTAATCGGTATAGATGATAAGGCTGGTACGCTCGTCAACGGCGACTTTTCCCCGCTCACTCTTGCCATCTGCGATTTTAGCGGCCATTTCGGCCGGTTTGCCAAAATTCACCGGGAGATATATTGTTGAGAGCTGGCCCAGGTCACGGGTTGTCTCGGCAAGGCTCTGTTTCGCCTTGATGGCGTCCGCCTGCTGAAGATACTCCTGCCGCAGCTTAGCCTGTTTGGCTATGCGAATCACATTGCCGACCTGTTCTTTGCCCAGGTCATTCATGGAAAGCACCATATCGAGCACCTGGTCCCAGGGGACCTGCTCGACTTTTAAGGTTACTTTACCGGTCACGTCAGGCTCTATTACGATGTTTATCCCGGCGAGGTCTGAAAGGAGCCGGAGGACATTCCTCAGGTCTGCGTCCATGAGGTCCAGGCTTACAGTTTTGCCAGAGTAGTCCTTTCTAGCGGCGGCCGGGGTGCCGATTCCCTCGACGGACATCGCCTGAGAGTCGGCGTTTATTGCGGCAGGCTTGACTTTTGAGGCCTTAGTTTTTGAAGGCGCAGGTTTTGCGGGTTCATAGCGGGCCGCACCGGTTGCAGCTTCGGGCCCGTTGGTGTCAATGGCAAGCGGGGTCCCCGCAGGCGTTTGCCCCGCCTCCAGCAAAGCCTCCGCGTCAGTCCCCTCGGCGCGCACTTCCACTGAGCACAAAAAACAGCCGAAGAGAAGCGCCAGTCCCAGGACAAAAGGAAGAGTACCGATCAAAATCTTTCTCTGCCTTCGCATGCGTTCTCCCCCTGATAGACACAACTCATTGTTATAATTGCGGTTAAAAAATAACCAGTTTCCGACCCGCAAACTGCCGGTCTCTTATCCGGAGTTATCGGATGGAGACCAATTAATCAATGCAGCGCTGCTATTTTTTCGCGCCGGCCTTCTGTGGTTGCGGCTTGTCCAAAAACCGGTAAGTAACGATGTTGCATGCCACCTGAAGCAAGGCACCCTGCTTATCTTTTTGCCGAGTTAACGTAAGCGACTCGACTTTTAAGATTCTGTCCAGCTTGGAGATACTATCCAGGAAAACCCCAAGGTCGTTGAAGGTGCCCAGAAGGTCGAGCCGGATAGGAATGGTAGCGTAAAATTCCTTTATTACCTCCGGTTGAGGTTGGAAAAGAATATTTTCCAAACCAACCTTTGAGCCAAGTCGTGAAACGTTTTCCAGAAGCCCCGGGATTTCTTTCTGATCGGGCAGAAGCATAAGAAGTTTTGTAAGTTCTTCTTCGGATTGGGCGATCTCTTTTTCAAGCACCCCAACCTTGGCAACCGCCGCCTTGAGAGTGACAAGTTTGTTTCGCTGGTTAGTAATTTGCCCCGTGAGCTGTGTAAGGGTGTCCATCTGGCCCTGGAACTTTAGAAAGTAAAAAGCAGCGCCCAAGATCAGCAGGGTAGCCGCAAAAAGCAGCACCTTCTGCATAGTGCTAAGGCCCGAGAGTTTTTCCTGGAATTCGGCTAAGATATTTTTCATAGCGGCTACATCTTCAATTTTTTTCGTACTTCGGAATATGGATAAAAACGGTATGTCAACTGGAATTCCCTCAGCTTCATTTCCTGTACAGCAAACTGCTTCGAAAGGACCAGATTGATACTGCCTTTTTCGATATAGGGGGAAGATTCGAGATTGCGCATGAACTCAACGATAGCCTCGTTGCTCTGGGCTACTCCCTCAAGGGTGACCGAGTATCCTGTCTGCGCCAGCTTGTTGAACCACATTTTCTCAGGAGGCACCTGGATGGAGAGAAGAGCCAGCATCCGGACGACCGCGTCGCGGTCGCCTTGGAGGTCCTTGATGATCAGCAGTTTTTTGTCAATGAGTTCCTTTCGTTTGGAGAGTTCCTGCAGTTCCGCGTCAAATTTAGCGTATTTGCTCACCTCCTGCTGCAGGGCCGAAAGCTCGTTTTGCCGGGAGGCGATTCGCTGATCTAAGGAAATCCACAGAAACCCGATAATCGCCAAGGCGAGAACAATAGTCAGGAGGTAGATTGAGGCGATTTGCCTCGCGCCTTCCTTTCGTTTTTGTACTCTGACCGGGAGCAGATTTATCTGAATCATTTTTCTTTCGTCTTTCTTAGAGCGAGCCCCAGAGAGATGGCCATTTGCGGGCCTATGTAATCGACGTAAGCCGGGTCGAACTGTTTGACTTCGTACTGGATGCGGGAGATGGGATTAAAAATCTCGACGGGGATCTCCATGTTTTCCCGCAACACTTTGTCGAGGCCGGGAATTCGGGACGAACCACCGCTGAGGTATAATGTGTCAATTTTTTCCTCCGGGTAATTATGATAGTAGAATTCTATCGCGCGCCGGCACTCGGCCACCCAGCCTGTTACAGTGGAAACGAAAATCTCTTCGAGGTCGAGCATGGGATATTTTTCCACCGATTCGCCCAGTTTGACCAGTTCAGCCTCTTCGGAAGAGATGTTGAACGACTCTTTTATGGAGTCGGTCAGCTGGTTTCCTCCTATGGAGATGCTCCTGGTGAAGACGGGCAGGCCCTTGTAGGCAATGTTCATAATGGACTTATTGGCGCCTATGTCGAGCAGAGCAACTCTTTCATCACCAAACCCATAAGTGACCTCAAAGGAGTTGCTTAGAGCAAAGAAGTCCACGTCGACAACAAAGGGCTCGAACCCGGAAAGTTTCAAAAGATTGTTGAAGTCGGTTATCGATTCTTTTTTTGCGGCGACAAGCAAGACATCCATGAAATTGGGGCGGTTCTTGGAGACGTCGATTACCTGGTAATCAACGTCGACCTCCTCGATGTTATAGGGTATATACTGGCCGAGTTCGGCATGCATCCTTGCCGCCAGTTCATCCTCGGTCATGGTGGGGAGCTCTATTTTTTTGATCATTACGTCGTAGCCGGATATTGATACGGCAACCGCCCTGCGTTTGATTTTCAGGTTATTGGCGAGCAGGCGTATGGTGTCTGCTACGACCTCGGGTTTGGCCAATCTACCCTCAACGAATGCATCTCGAGGCAGAGGCGCAATGCCCATGTTCATGAGCCTGGGCGTGACATTGCCGGTATTGGCCTGCATGAGCTTGACGCTGTGGGAACCTATGTCGAGGCCGATGAGGTTTTCTGCTTTTGAGAATAAAGAAAGCATATCAAGCGATTTCCCTGGTTATTTTCATTTGTTTCCGACCACAAACCCGAATTTAAATCTTTTTCTTGAAACCATCAAAGAAAGCATTTAGTATAAAAGATTGCGCCAACAATTTAGATTGAGAGGAGTTGGAGTTGAAAAATGTAGTTGCAGCCCCTGGCGACAGAGTCAGGCGCAAGAGTGTTGTTCGCGAATATGGTGAGGCCATAATCATAGCCGTAATACTCGCCCTTTTTATTCGCGCTTTTGTTGTTCAGGCATTTAAAATTCCCTCCGGCTCGATGGAGCCCACCTTGCTCGTCGGGGACCATATCCTTGTCAACAAGTTCATTTACGGCATTAGGCTCCCCATTGTCAACAAAGAGATTATCCCAATCAGAAGTCCTAAACAATTTGATGTTGTCGTGTTCCGATACCCAAACGACCGCTCTAAGGATTATATTAAAAGAGTAATAGGGCTGCCTCTTCACAAGGTTCAAATAATGAACAAGAAAATCTATATCAACGATGAGCCCCTGAAGGACCCCTACGGTTATTACGACGATCCGCACCTGATGGCGGGTGCAAGGGATAATTTCGGGCCGGTCATCGTTCCTCCGCACAGCTATTTCGTAATGGGCGACAACCGGGACCACAGCCATGACAGCCGCTTCTGGGGCTTCGTCGATGATAGCGATCTGGTCGGCGAAGCTTTTATCATTTACTGGTCCTGGAGACAGGAGGGTGCATTCACAATCGAGCCCTCCGAGAGCTATATCCGCTGGAACAGGTTCGGTAAATTGCTCCTCCAGTAAATAATGATTCCGGATTTCAAAGAGAGGATTGGGCCCGGCTTGCTCAATCCTTTTTTATTCGGGATAAAGTAAACTCGGTTCGCGTTTTTCCCGGAATTCCCGCAATTGCTGTTTCCAGTCTGATTCGATTTTGTCGAGATCCTGCCCCTGCTCGACCCGACGCCGCACGGTACTGCTGCCGATCAGAATATCTATCGGCAGTTTTTCCAGTTCGTACTCGTACGGAGGATCGAGCCATCTGAAGTGTTTCGGATGCGTCAAGCCAAGGGCCTGCAGGAGGGCAAGGCCCATCCTGTATGGTTTGAACCTGGCTTTGTCCGTTATGTGTATCTGAAACCCCAGGCAAGGTTGCCCCCTGTACTTGTCGAAAGCAGGCTCGTATGTAACGGGCCGAAAAGTTACGCCATCCAAACCGTGCTTTTTAAATTCTTCCAGAAACTTTTTCCGATTCAAAAAAGGCGCCCCGAAAAGCTGGAACGGCATTGCCGTACCACGCCCCTCACTGATATTCGTGCCCTCCAGGAGCACCATGCCGGGGTAGAGCAAGGCAGTCTCCCATGTTGGCATATTGGGCGAGGGGTAAACCCAATGAAGGCCGAGGTCATCGAACCTGCTGCCCCGCCTCCAGCCCCTCATAGAAACAACATCCAGATCGCAGTCGACATTTGCTGCAGCGCAGACGAAGCGAGCGAACTCCCCCGTCGTTAATCCATGTCTCATTGGAACCGGGTACCTTCCCACAAAGGAACTGAATGCCGGTTCGAGCACATTGCCTTCAATTTCCGTACCATTTATCGGATTGGGCCTGTCCAAAACGGCCACCTTGATGCCTGCCAGCGCTGCAGCTTCGAGGCAAAGGCCAATTGTGGTGGTATAGGTAAAGATCCGCGTCCCCACATCCTGTAGATCGATCAGGAGTACGTCTATTCTTTTGAGAGCCTCCAGCGAGGGTTGACGGGTCTTGGAATAAAGGCTCACCACAGGGACGCCTGTGTCAGGATCCTGCCAGTCGGCCGATTCAATCATATTTGCCTGTTTGTCCGAATAAAATCCATGTTGCGGCGAAAAAATGCAGCTCAGGTTTCCTCCGGCGCCCAAGATCAATTCCTTGACACTTTCCAAAGAGCTGTTGACCGAAGCCTGATTGGCGAGAAGCCCAAGCCGCCCCGAGCGAAACCATGAGGGGGGCGAGTGCAGCAAAACCTCGCACCCCAGGTGGAAGTGATCGCCTTTCCTGGTTTGGCTATGGCCTATCAACTGATTTTAATTCCCTTGCTTTAATTTTCCTGTCCAGTTGCATTTACCGGTTGTCTATAACTCCTTAAAAACTGTCATGTCTATAACAGATTAGCAACTCGGAGACCATTTAATTACATATCCGTCATCAAAACAGATTTTGCGAAGGCGCAAAATAATTTCAAAGCAAGGTGCATTGATAGGATTATCAAACCGGTTCGGTCGATGGCAAAAATTTGAGCGTCAAAGAAACCGTCAGGGGTCAAAAATTTTGTGATGATCCAAGGAATGTCTTGACCGGCAAACCTTTATTCTCGAAAATCTTTTTTGAGGACCGATATTTCAGGACGAATCATCGGCCGCATCAGAAAGGAATTTCCCAACCATGCCTTTGCCGTTTTCGCAAATCAAGTCCATTGTGGGTGCGGACAACCTGTTGATGTCGCTCGAGGAACTCCACTGCTACAGCTTCGATGCGAGCAAGATGCGCTTTGTTGCAGAAGGGGTGGCATTCCCTGCTGACGGAGCCGAGATATCGGCTCTTGTCAAACTGGCCAATGAACATCGTTTTCCAGTATACCCGAGGGGGTCTGGATCAGGAATGGTTGGAGCCTGCCTGCCGCAGGGCGGGCTGGTAATCGTTACCAACCGGCTCAACAGAATCCTTGAAATCGATGCCGACAATATGACGGCAGTACTCGAGCCGGGTGTAATCACCGGAGATTTTCAGAAAGCCGCTGCAAAGTACGGACTTTTTTATCCGCCGGACCCGGCAAGCCTTGCTTTTTCAACTATGGGAGGAAACGTCGCGATGTGCTCCGGCGGTCCAAAGGCAGTGAAATACGGGGTGACCCGAGACTATCTGCTGGGGCTGGAAATGGTCCTTCCCACCGGCGAGTTGATTCGAACCGGGACTCGTACCATGAAAGGAGTCGTGGGCTATGACATGACTCGGCTTATGGCAGGTTCCGAAGGCACGCTGGGGATTTTCACAAAGATAATCCTTCGGCTGATTCCTGCGCCTGAATCGGTGCGCACTATGACGGCGGTATTTTCCAACCTTGATTGCGCCGTGGAGGCAGTTTGCGGGATATTGAGGGAGCGCATCATTCCATCGACAATCGAGCTGATGGACCAGCCGACGATCCGTGCTATCGAGAAGCACCTGCGGATTGGGCTTCCGATTGAAGCAGAGGCGTTTTTGCTGATCGAAGTGGACGGACCCGACGCTCTGCTGGACGCCCAGGTTGCCAGAATCGAGCAAATTTGCCAAAAAGCGGGGGCGAGCAGAACCGAGGCGGCGCAATCCGATGAAGAAAGAGACCGGCTTTGGCTGGCCCGCAGGTCGATTTCCCCCGCTTTGGGACAGATCAGGCCCGGCAAGATAAACGAGGATGTTACAGTGCCGCGCACCAAAATACCGGAACTCATCAGGTCAATTCGTTCCCTCGCCGAAAAATACGACCTGCCCATAGTCTGCTTTGGCCACGCCGGAGACGGCAACATCCACACCAATATCATGCTCGACAGAAAGAATGAGAGCGAGCGGCTGCGGGCGGGAAAAGCGGTCGAAGAGCTGTTCGGAATAGTCCTTGGGTTGGAAGGCACCATTTCCGGAGAACATGGAATAGGGATCGCCAAATCCCCGTTCATCGAGCTGGAAGTAGGGGAGAGCGGGCTCAACGCCATGCGAAAAATCAAACAGGCCCTCGATCCACTCAACATTATGAACCCGGGAAAGATGTTCGTCCCGGACCGGACCTTTTTGGAGGGATCTTTTGTTTAAGAGCAAGGTGAGTAGTGAATGGGTGAATAGTGAATGGTGAATAGGTAATCCGTGCCGACGGACTGCGATACCATGACGCATATTTTTAAGATGAATATGGTCCGGGAGCCACTGAGACTGAAAGCTGCAGATCTTGGCGGCGGAATCAAAATGGCTCAAGATTATGGGCGGGAAATAGCCAGGAAGGCACTCGCTTCGACGTAGACCCAAACTTGCCCCTACCGCTCGAATAAACGACCGCAAACACCCGTTTCCGTCGAGTTGGATCAGCTCACCCGTTCCCATACCGTGAGTTGGGCGACGGTGTGCTGGAATTTGCGCCGGGTTTCACGGATCACGAATTCGACGTCTTCGGGCTCTCTTACAAGCCGGAAGTGTTCCCGCAGCAACTCCTGCATGCCTTCCAGGGTGGCATAGGGTTCTCCATCCTTTCTAAACCCTCCGATCCATTTGTCGCGCGCAGTGAATTCCGCCAGCCACGTATAAGGCGACGTCAGGACCAGCAGTCCTCCGACGTTGAGCCGTTCGTGCACATCCGACAGGAATTTGCCCGGATCATAGAGGCGGTCGATGAGGTTTCCGGCAAATATCAGGTCGTAATTGGAAAACAGTGGTTTGAGGTTTACCGCATCCGCCTGGAAGAATTCCACCCTGTCTTTCATCTGTTCGAGGCTGAAGTCCGAAAGCCGCGCTTCATGGTAGGAGACGAGTTCGCCTTCCTCGGGCAGTTCGTAGCGCACAAGCCCTTTTTCCTTAAGCAGAACGGCTATGCGGATGAACCGGGCGGAAAAATCGAGACCCGTGACCCGATCAAATCCCCGGGCCAGTTCAAAAGTCGACCTTCCCACGGCACAGCCAAGGTCCAGGGCCGTTCGCCCGGGGCGGTCCTTCATGGCTTCCAGGCAGATCCGGGCACACTTTGCGGGAAAGTTATCCACCCCGAAATAGGTGGCGCCGTAATGCGCTTCACAGTACTGGGAGACGGCGCCATCGGTTTCGTACATGGTCTCGAGGATTTCCACCGGCTGGTCCGATTCCACGTAACGGAACCCGGCATGCTGGAAAAAATGGCGCCGGAAGGCATAGCGGGAATCCCGGGTGGCTTCGTTGCCCGTCGAAATCCACGAGCCCCCTTTCATGAGGTTGTGCCGGGTGTCGAACGTTGGCGTGGAGAAGTCGTCATAATATGGATGCACTTCAAAGCTTTGGAAACCGGTGATGGGCGTTTCGGTCCACTGCCATACGTTGCCGATGATGTCATAGAATTCGCCGAACCGGAAGGTGTTCACGGGACAGGAGGAGGCCCAGTGTTCCAGGTTGATGTTGCCCGGGGCTTTGTCCCAGTAGGGTTGATCGGGGATCTGGTGTGCGTCCCGGAGACGATACCATTGGTCTTCGGTAGGTAGGCGCAGGGGTTTGCCGGTCTTTTTGGCCAGCCATTTGCAAAACGCCCTGGCTTCGAGGCAGTTGACTTCTACCGGCCAATCCCAGGGCATTGCGATGATCTGCGCCATGGTGCGGAACTTATACGACGCTCCGTCCCGGATCCAGAAAAGCGGGTGAGTGGCCCTGGAGTAGCTCACCCAGCTCCAGCCTTCTTCAGTCCAACATTCCTGCGCCGCGTACCCGCCTGCTTCCACGAATTCAAGGTATTCCTGATTGGACACGAGATATCGACTCGCCTTGAAATCCCGGACGTCGGATTGGTGATGCCCGAATTCGTTGTCCCAGCCGTACAGGGGATGGTCTTTGGATTTTCCCAAAACGACCCTGCCCCCCGGCACTGGAAGCAAATCGTTACGGGGCGCCTCGCCAGATTGCCGGCAAATGTCCCAGATGGGAAGCTGGCGCACCCGGTCGATGGGAGCACGCCGGATGATGACCGACGAGGTCTCGAGGTGGATCCTTTGATGTTCGATTCCCATCACGACGGCCCAGAAGGGATGGCGCCAGTCGATGGGCAGGGTGAGGGGGAGGGTGGTTATGAGCTTGTCCACCGTCTCGCGCACCGTGTTCCGATAGGCCTTCACTTCGGCCACCGCAGGCCAGTCGTAGTGGGCCTCATTCAAATCGTCCCAGGACATTTCATCCACACCCACGGCAAACATGGATTCAAAGCGCGGGTTGATCCGGAGGTCAACGATTTTGGCGATGATCAGTTTGTTGATATAAAAGACCGCCGTATGGCCCAGGTAGAATATGAGAGGATGCCTTAGGGGTTCCGGCCGGATGAAAAATGCGGCATCGTCTGCAAGAGTATCGTAGAGCTTTTCGTCAATGGTGTAGGTCTTATGAAAGTAATCGCGTATTTCCCGACGCTTTTCTTCGGCTGACCCCTCATTCAAAATGATGGTCCGGGTGTTGCGCAGTTCCATGTAAAATTCCCCTTTGCAGATGGATGCACTCACCGCTGCCCGGCTCCGGCGGCGGATCGATGCCAGCTTACGGGATGACGGCCCAGGCCGTCAACTCTAGACAGCGGCACATTTACATTGGCTCAGGATAATGCCTTTCCTTTTTAAATCCAGGCCCAACGCCCCGTTTCGAGGAGAGATCCTTGAAGAATGGGTTCCATCCGTCATTATAGTTTTATTTATAACTCAATGCGTCAACAAGGGTCGCGGGACAAAAAATACATTTTGTCCCGCAGCGCCACAATCTTCGGTGCTTGCAACGCGTACGATGAGGGAATGTTCCATTGTATCTTGAGCGATTCCCATTTATTATCAATAGTGAGAACAAGGATTCGTAATGCCGTGAAACTTTCATTACCGTTGATGTCCGGAATGTGAAATTGGTCCGAGGGGAATCGCTGATGACGATCACGCGTTCAGCCGGCACTGAGAAATCAGGAAGCAGTAACATCGGCAGGCTTATTCTTACCGAGGAAATAGCCGAATTCTGCAAGCGTTGGAAGATAGGCGAACTTTCATTATTTGGATCTATTTTACGCGAAGGTTTCAGGCCGGACAGTGACGTTGATTTCCTTGTCTCCTTTACCTCCGATGCGGATTGGGGTTTGCTCGATCATATCCGAATGCAGCAGGAGCTTGAGAGCATACTGCATCGCAAGGTTGACCTGGTCAGCAAACGCGCCATAGAACGAAGCCGTAACCAGGTGCGCAGTAAAGAGATACTGGGAAAGGCCGAGATCCTTTTCTCCGAGCGAGGGACGACCTATGCGGCGAGATGAGGCCACGCTGGTCGATATAGCCAATGCTGCACAATTGGCATTGGACTTTTCAGCAGGTCTGACAAATGATGAGTTCTTGAGAGATCTCAAGACCCAATCGGCTGTGCTCCATTAACTGACGATCCTTGGTGAAGCCGTGAAGCGCTTGTCCGGGGATTTTCGTGCCCGTTACCCTGAGATCCCGTGGGCTCTCATTGCCGGTATGCGACCATCTCATCCATGCGTACGATGCAGTTGATCTGGATGGAGTATGGCGGACGTTAAAGAAGGACATACCTGATTTGCTGAACGGAATTGTCCCAATACTTCCATCGGATGAGACATGACCCCTTCCGGTTACGTGGAAAACTCGATAATAGAAGACGTTATCTGGAACCTGGGCGATCTGTACTCGAGTACTTCCGATCCTCAAATCCAGAGCGATACGGAGTGGCTCCGGGAGCAGGTTTTGTCTTTTTCTTCGTACAGGGGGAAGGTGAGCGGGCTTGGGCCCGAGGATTTGCTTGAGGCCACCAGGAGGTTCGAAGAAATAAACGAGCGGACTCAAAAGCTGCTGGCATATGCATATCTGAATTTTTCGACTCAAACATCAGACCCGGCAGCAAGCGCGTTTTTTCAATCCCGAAAAGAACTTTACAGCGAAATCCGCCGCGACACCCTGTTTTTCGAGCTCGAATGGACCAAACTGGAAGACAGCCGGGCCGAGGAGCTCTCATCCGACCCCCTCTTGTCGAAATACGGGCATTACCTTATCTCGCTAAGACGCTATAAGCGGCATCTTTTAAGCGAACCGGAGGAGCGCATTCTGGCCGAGAAGGAACCCACCGGGGCATCGGCCTGGGGGGCCCTTTTCGACAAGATGCTCAGCCAGTTGAGGTTTGGAGAGAAAAAACGGACGGAATCGGAACTATTAAGTGAACTCTACAGTCCCGATCGCGAGGTCCGCAAACGCGCCGCTGCCGAGTTGAGCGACGGACTCCAATCAATCCTTATCCCGCTGACACACATTTTCAATACGATCCTGCTCGATAAGTCGATAGACGATCGGCTGCGTCAATACCCTCACTGGCTAAGTTCCCGGAACCTTAGCAATGAGGCGGACGACGCGATGGTCGGCGCCCTGGTGAACGCGGTTTGTTCCAGGTACGATCTGGTTCAACGCTATTACCGTCTCAAACGAAAACTTCTCGGGTATGAGGAGCTTTTCGACTACGACCGGTATGCCCCTGTTCAGGTCCCGGCCGAGGTCAAGACCACGTGGGATGAGGCAAAAGAGATCGTGCTCACTTCCTATGAGGATTTCTCTCCCGAAATGGCCAAGATCGCCCTGCGGTTCTTTAAGGAGGGGTGGATCCACGCTCCGGCCCTACCCGGAAAACGCAGCGGGGCTTTTGCGCACCCTGTGGTCCCTTCTGCGCATCCTTACATTTTTCTCAATTTTACCGGCAGCCGCCGAGACGTAATGACCCTGGCTCATGAACTCGGTCACGGCATCCACCAGTATCTGGCCCGACGGCAGGGGCTTTTAAACTCCGAGACGCCTCTTACGACCGCTGAAAGCGCATCCGTTTTCGGAGAAATGCTCGTCTTCCGCGCCGTTTTGAAACGGACGGCTTCCCCGGTCGAACGCCTGGGACTGCTCTGTTCGAAAATAGAAGATACCTACGCGACCGTTTTTCGGCAGGTGGCGATGAACCGGTTCGAAGAGGCCGTACACAACGCCAGACGGACGCGCGGCGAGCTGGACCCGGACTCAATTTCCTCTTGGTGGATCGAAACACAAACTGCAATGTTCGGTGACTCGGTGTTGCTGCTCGACCACTATAGAATCTGGTGGTCCTATATTCCTCACTTCGTCCACTCCCCCGGGTATGTATACGCCTACGCGTTCGGTGAACTGCTGGTGATGGCCCTCTACGAACAGTACCTGGGTGAGGGTCCGGATTTTGTCCCCAAGTACTTGGCGTTCCTGGAATCAGGGGGGAAAGCCAAGCCCGAAGAGCTGCTTCGGCCGTTTGGCGTCGATTTGGCAGACGCCGGGTTTTGGGACCGGGGCATGAGAATCATAGAGGGCCTTCTAGACCAGGCCGAACAGGAAGCACTTCGATGAAGCCAAAGGCAGAATTCAGGAAAACCAAGATCGTTTGTACACTCGGCCCCGCGACCAGTTCGCCGGAGATGATTATCAAGCTCATAAATGAAGGCATGGACGTGGCCCGCCTCAACTTTTCTCACGGAAACCACGAGCAGCACAGGCAGACCATCCACGCCATCCGCTCGCTTTCCAGGCAGACAGGGAAGGAAATCGGAATTCTCCAGGACCTCGGCGGGCCAAAAATCAGGCTCGGTCAGCTCAGTGGCGGGAAAAGAATCCTGAAGCACGGGGAGCGCGTCACGCTCGTAGCGGGAGAATACGCCGAGGGGGATGCTATCCCCGTGAACTATCCCGGTCTGATCGAGGATATAGAGGAGGGCAATCCGATTCTTCTTGCCGACGGCACGATTCAGTTGAGCGTGGTTGAAAAACGAGACAAATCAGCGGTCTGCGAAGTCGAGGTCGGCGGAGCGATCTACCCCCGCAAGGGAGTGAACCTGCCTTTGAGCCGGTTGAGCGTGCCAGCATTCACGGAGAAGGACCGTGAGGACCTCGCGATGGGCATCGACGAAAAGGTCGATTTTGTCGCGCTCTCTTTCGTCCGCAGCCTGGAAGACCTTCGAGATGTGCGGCAGATATTATCCCAGGCGACTTATCGCCCGATGCTTATCGCCAAAATCGAAAAGAGGCCGGCGGTAGAGAATTTTGAAAATATCCTGTCTGCAGTTGACGCGGTAATGATCGCCAGGGGAGACCTCGGGGTCGAGATGCCTCTTGAAGAGGCGCCAATGATCCAGAAAATGATAATCAGGATAACGAGGCAGGCGGGAAAGCCGGTCATAACGGCGACCCAGATGCTTGGCTCTATGGTGGAAAGCCCCAGACCCACGCGGGCCGAGGCGACCGATGTGGCTAACGCCATTCTGGATGGGACCGATGCGTTGATGCTCTCGGACGAGACCGCGATGGGCGCTTATCCGGTGGAAGCAGTTTCGACCCTGGACCGGATAGCCAGAACCACCGAGCCTTACCTCAACGAGAGGGCCTACCTGGATGAAGAGGTTTCAGGAATGCTGCACACGGTTCCGGCAGGGATCAGCCGCGCCGCATGCCTGCTGTCGATTGACCTGAAAGCCGCAGGGATCGTTGCGATGTCATCCTCGGGCAATACCGCCCGCATGGTCGCGCGGTTCCGCCCCTCGGCGCCCGTAATGGCCCTGACCGACCACATCGTGACTCAGCGCCAGCTATCTCTTTCGTGGGGCGTAACCCCTCACCTTATAAGCTCATTCATCGACACGGACCAGATGTTTTCATCGGCGCGATCCTGGGCGATGGAAAAAGGGGTGGTAAAACCGGGAGACTGCCTTGTTGTCACGGCCGGCGTACCGGTGGGAGTATCGGGAACTACAAATCTGCTGAAAGTTATGGAGATTTAGGTCAAAATTGCCATTGCTTTTGTTGTTATGCCAAGTAAGACCAAGCTACGTTCAAAATCCCCCCTGCCCTCGCGTCGCTCCGCGATGAGTGAACAGCGGACAGTGAGCCATAATGGGTGACTGTAAAAAAGTGATCTGCCCCTTTTAAACGTGGGTTAATCTGGAAGCAATACACAACCAGAACAGAGCCACAAAAAAGGAGGCAGATCATGGAAAAGTGTAT
>Ga0187862_10003124_pt1 | contig 16376 bp, 7 predicted proteins | sample June2016WEW_10_1_FD_133003 | JGI IMG/M metagenome (GOLD analysis project Ga0187862, IMG submission 133003) | Peatland microbial communities from SPRUCE experiment site at the Marcell Experimental Forest, Minnesota, USA - June2016WEW_10_150 | ecosystem: Environmental > Terrestrial > Soil >...
GCTCCGGCTTGGGGCTGGCATCCTCCTTGTTCCTGGCCGGGCGTAATTTCCGCGTCTACGGAACGGTTCTTACCGAAGCCGAGGAGCGGGAGTTGCGCCAGGAAGCCGCCCGCCGCGGTCTGAGCCGCGACGGTCAGGGAGCGGTTACGGCCCTGCGCATGAACGTGACCCGCCGCGCCGACATCGATCGCACCGTGGACACCATTATCCGCGAAGCCGGCCGCATCGACGCGGTCGTACACTTTGCCGGTATGGGACTGCGCGGCTTCCTCGAAGATCTCAGCATGCAGGAGATCCGCCAACTCTATGACGTCAACGTCTTCGGGATCATGGAGCTGACCCAGGCCGTGCTGCCCCACATGCGCGCGCGCCGCTCCGGCCGCATCGTGATCACCGCCTCCGCCGCCGGCCGCATGGGCGAGATGAGCATCTCCGGCTACTCTTCCGGCAAATTCGCGGTGGTGGGCCTGGGCGAATGCCTGCGCCAGGAAGGTGCGCTATTTAATGTCCACGTTTCCGTGCTCGAACCGGGGCTGATCTACACGCCACACTTCGGCATCAACCGTAATCGCGCCCGCCGCGCCCAGGATCCGTCGAGCCCCTACTACTTCTGGTTTTGCCAGCATGAAGCCATTGTGGACAAGCTGCTGGCCACCAATAAATTCACGGCGGAAGACATCGCCGCAGTGGTGCACAAAATCCTGACGGCGCGCCATCCCCGCCTGCATTACATGGTGGGATTCAAGCTCAAGGCCATGGTGGCGCTGCGCAACATCGTCCCGTTCGAATGGTTCGAACGCATTCATCAAAAAATCGTTGTCCGCATGGTGGCCCGTCCGCGCCATCCGGCGACCGGCCTCAGCGGCTTGGACGCCGGCATCGGCGAGCGCGCTAAATCCCACCATGCGGCGGAAACCCTTTCTAAAGTCCATGATTGATCTACATACACACACCGACCGTTCCGACGGCACCGCTTCCCCCGCGCAACTGGTCCGCGATGCCAAGGCTATGGGCCTGCAGGCCCTGGGCATCACCGACCACGATACGCTGGATGGCTACGATATCGCCGCGCCGCTGGCCGCCGCGGCGGACCTGGAGTTGGTTTGCGGCATCGAATTGAGCACCCGCCCCGATCCGCCCCCGGACGGGTCGCGCCCGCCTTCTGTGCATCTGCTCGGCTATTTTCTGCAGGAGCCTGCCTCAGCGGGATTCCGGCAGTGGATCAAGGGCCACCAGGACAGCCGCCGCGAGCGCAACCGTAAGCTCATCGCCAAGCTGAATTCGCTGGGCGTCGAAATCACCCTGGAAGAAGTGCAGGTGCTCGGCAAGCATCTCACGGGCCGGCCGCATTTCGCCAAGATCCTGCTCAAGAAAGGCTACGTCAAGACCAACCAGGAGGCCTTTGACAAGTATCTGGCCGACAATGCCTCGGCGTCGGTGGAGCGCGAGGAGCCGGAACTGGTGGAAGGCGTGCGGCGTATCCGCGAGGGCGGCGGCATGCCTTCGCTGGCGCATCCCGTGCGCCTGCCGGAGCGCGACCGCGCCTCGCTTGGGAAGTTGCTGCGCGTGCTCATCGACAATGGCCTGCAGGGCCTGGAGGTTTACCACAGCGAGCACAGCCCGGAAGATACGGCACTCTACAAAGAGCTGGCCGCCCAGTTCCAGTTGATCGAAACCGGCGGCACGGATTTCCACGGGGATAACAAGCCGGCGATTCATCTGGGCACCGGCAAGGGCGGCAACGTGAATCTGGATTACGGCCTGCTGCAGAACATGCGGCGAGGTGTGGCGGAGTTCGCCGCGCGGTAGGGGTGCTGGCTTCGAGGCGAGAGGCACCAGCAGTAACCTCCTAGGCATTCCAACGGTCGTTGTTTCTCACCCTCGGCTCACGGAACGTCGTGTCGCACGGTTCTGTATGCTATCCGGGGTCAGGGTCACGCCGCTTGCGTGTCTCGATTGGTCCGGACAGCTTCCGCAACGAGGCTCACATACCCGTTCCGGATTGCAAAGTCGAGCGCTTGGGGAAGGGCCTCAACGGGGAATTCACCTCCCCGCGCCGACCGGCGCAGCCGTAGGCGAGGCAATTCGAGAGCGGCGTGAAGCGATCCTTCGCGTTGCCGCGGCGCACGGCGCAACTCAAGTTCGGTTAGTTGGGTCGGTGGCGCGCGGCCAAGCCCGCCCAGATAGCGACGTCGATTTGCTCGTAACGTGGCAGGCGGGAACCAGCCTCCTCGACCAGGCGGCTCTCACGCTGGAGCTCGAGAGTCTGTTGGGCCGAAAAGTCGATATAGCCAGCGACGGCTGGGTGAAACCCTCGATACGGGAATCGGTTTATCGGGATGCGATCGCTCTATGAGGAGCGACATGGATCGATTGAACGATGTTCTGGCGGCAATCGCCAAGATCAAAGAGCGGGTGCCGGATAGCTTGGCCTTTCAAAACGACGAGATGCTCCAGGTTTGGGTTATCCATCACCTGCAGGTCATTGGAGAGGCTGCCCGTGGCGTCTCCCAACCGGTCAGAGACGGTCACCCCGAGGTCCAACGGCCGCAAATCGTCGCGTTGCGAAATATTCTGGTCCACGAATACTTCGGCCTCAACTTGGACTAGATCTGGATGATGGCCCAAAGGGACCTTCCTAGCGGGAGTTTACTGAGAACACGCCAGTAGGCCGCCGGACATCCCAAGCAACTCCTTCCATGACAGGCAAATAGCGCCTGCCGCTCCGATTAGTTTGTGTATTACCCCATATAAGACATTTCTATGGAGAAATGTTCTCAGTCGCCATTGACTTGCCACGGACTGGATTGTATACTTGTATTACCCTATATGGCATCCCTCGTCGCCAAGAAGAAGGGCAAGCAACTCTACTACTACGTGGTCGAAAGCGCCCGCGTCGATGGCCAGCCCCGCATCGTCCATCAGGCCTATCTCGGTACGGCCGAAAAGGTCGCCGCCCTCGTCAAGGACCGCACCTCCCCGGTCCCGGTTTCCGCCGCCTCGCGCGACTTCGGGCTGCCCGGCGCTCTGTGGCTCGTGGCAGAGCAAACCGGTCTGTTTGACGTGTTGGAGACCCTCTGGCCCGCATCCCGATCCGGCCCGTCGCCGGCCCGCTATCTGTTGCTGGCGGCGATCCATCGCATCTGCCAGCCGGGGCCCAAGACCGAGGTGGCCGATTGGTACAGCCGAACCATTCTGTATCCGGTCTGGGGAATTCCGCCGGAACGCTTTACTTCGCAAGCCTTCTGGGATGCTTTGGAAAAGATTTTGCCCGAGCACCTGGATCCATTGACCACTGGCGACGACGATCCACTGGACCGCGCCCAACTGCGTCTGCTGGACCTGTGGAAAGGAAAGCAGATGGTGAGCCGACGCCTGCTCGCCTATGATACGACTAACTTCTACACCTACATCGCCAGTAACAACACACGCAACGACCTGGCCCAGCGCGGGCATAACAAACAGGGCCGTCACAACCTGCGACAAGTGGGCCTCAGTTACGTTCTGGACGGAGAAAACGGCCTGAATTTGTGCCATCACGTCTATCGCGGCAATGTGGCTGATGCGGAGGAATTCTCCACCTCGCTGTCCCGCATGCTGGGTATGCTGGATCGCTGCCAGATTCCGCGGGATTCAGTCACGTTGGTATTGGACAAAGGTTCCGCGGCCTTGGCCAACACGGTGGAATTGCAGGCGGCGGGAGTGGGCTGGATCTCCGCTTTGCCGTGGAATCAAGCCCCGGCTGCCTTGCGTGACCGCGCGGTGGAACTGTTGCCGCTCTGCAGTAGTGCGCAACCGGGTGTGCGGGCGGTGGCAGAGAAACTGTGGGTACATGGTCAAGAATACCTTTGCGTGCTGAAGTATTCAGCTTCGTTTGCCGGCGAGCAATTACACAGTGTGACCACCAGCCTCAGCAAAGTGCTGCAAGCCCTCCGGCGATTCGCCATGGAACTGAACAAACCACAAGCGCGCTGGAAGGAAACCCAGATTCGCAGCAAGATTCAGCGTTGGCTATCGGGCCAATTCTTGGAGGAGTTGATCCGTTATCAGATCGAATCCCGTGATGGTCAGTGGCGTCTGCAATTTGATTTCGATACCGTTGCCTGGCAGCGGCTGGTTGATCATCGCCTGGGTCGCACGGTGCTGCTCACCAATCGCATGGACTGGACCGCCGAGCAAATAGCCATCGGCTACTCCGGCCAGCAAGAAATCGAGAGGGTCTTTCGCGGCCTCAAGGACGGAGACTGGCTGGGCTGGGGACCGATGTACCACTGGACCGACCGCAAAATTCGCATCCACGCTTTCTATTGCATGCTCGGCATCTCGCTCCTGCAGCATCTCCATAAACAGGCGCAGAGTGCCTGGAACGGAATCTCCATCGAGCAACTTCTCGAAGAGTTGCGCCAGATCCAACAGTTCGTTCTGCTGTACCCGCCCCAAGGCGAGAAAGGTCCCAACCGTATCGCGACGGTACTGTCCAAACAGACTCTCCCTCAGCAAGCCTTGGCCAAAACGCTGGGCCTGGACCAATTGCGTATTACCCAACATGGGTAATACCACTCGCTGCGCGTAAGCTCCTCAAAACACAGATCCTTATCGGCTTGCTTTCATTGCTCGCAGTAAACTCCCGCTAGCTGGAGGAGCAGATTCAACAAATCCGCGCTAGGATCACGGTCACGGTCGATCCCGCGTGAGTCTCGCGGGTTACGGTTCCGGCTGGCGTATTCGTTACGCCGGCTGGAAAGAGCGATCCAAAAAGAGGTGTCCGCGAAAAGGGGCCACGTCTACCGGTCCTTCTTCGGCAGACGCCGGTGAGATAAATCGGAGGGCCGGCGAGGGCTCTCGCAAGAAGAATTCTCGGCAATCCAGGTCAACGCCGATTCGTCCGCCTGCGTGTTCCTGCTAATCGACTCGATGCGAACCACCAGTGCTTGATTAGGCGGAAGGATCCAAGGGCTCGTCGGGGACGATTACTTCGCCGTCGTAGTGAGCATTGATCGCAATCATGCGGTATTCGCTGCTAGAGGCTCCTGTATGCCACTCTTCGCGGGTTTCGCGCTGGGGTCGATGTACACCATCCGGTGTTCCCCCCTCATTTTCTCCGTAGGAAAACGCGGTACCTAAAGCACTGGTGCAACTGCCTGCCGGCTGGGTATAATCGTGTAACACTCTAAAACCGAAAGGAAATCTTTACTTCCGATGAACGACCAATTCGATGTAGCCATTCTGGGCGCTGGTTTCGAAGGCGGTATGCTGGGCACCATCTTGGCCTACAAAGGCGCCAAAGTGGTGATCGTCGACGCCGGCTCGCACCCCCGCTTCGCGCTCGGCGAATCTACCGTGCGGCACACCTTCCGCATGATCAAAATCATGGCGGAGCGATTTGGAGTCCCCGAGTTCAAGACCGAGTTCAATTCCGGCGAACTCCTCCATACGCATGTATCCAACCATTTCGGCGTGAAGAAGAATTTCGGTTTCGTCTATCACCGGCCCGGCGAGCACCAGCGGCCGGAAGAAGCCACCCAGTTGGTCATCCCACCTTATCGTGAGGGCTACGAAGCCCACCTGTTCCGCCAGGATACCGATCAATATTTGACCTATACGGCCATCCACCACGGCGCCACGGTCAAGTACAATACTCGCGTCAAGACCGTAGAAACAGATGCGCAAGGCGTCACCCTCACCACCGAAAAGGGCGAAACCATCCGTGCCAAATTCGTCGCCGACGCCTCGGGCGGCGGGCACGTGCTCGCCCGCCAGTGGAACCTGCGCGACAATCCGCCCCGCGTCCGGCTGCAGACCCGCTGCCTCTTCACCCACATGATCGACGTGAAACCCTACGACGATCTGAATTTGCCGAACGGTGTGCCGAAAGCGCCGCGCCGGTGGTATCAGGGCACCTGCCACCACATCTTCGACGGCGGCTGGCTGTGGGTCATCCCGTTCGATAACCGCGAAGGATCCGCCAACAAATGCGTCAGCGTGGGGCTGAGCTTCGATATACGCAAGTTCCCCAAGCCCATGGACATCACGCCGGACGAGGAATGGCGCCAGTTCCTCGACAAGTTCCCGAGCATCAAAGAGCAGTTCAAAGATGCCAAGCTGGTACGCGACTGGGTGTCGTCGGACCGCCTGCAGGGATCCCTGAAGCAAACCGTCGGCGATCGCTGGGCCGTTATGGCGGGCGGCGCCGGCAGCGGCTTTCTGGACGCGCTTTTCTCTCGCGGCCTGGCCTCTTCGGTGGAAGTCATTAACGCGCTCGCGGCGCGCCTGCTGCCCGCCATCAAGGAAAACGACTTCCGGGCCGAGCGGTTCGAGTATATTTCCCGCGTTCACGAGGCCAATCTGCGGAACAACGACCGCCTGGTATTCGGCGCCTATACCTCGTTCCGGGACTTCGACCTATGGAATGCCTGGTTCCGCGTTTGGGCTTTGGGAGTCGGCTTGGGCGATCTGAAACTGGCCAGCATCTACCGGCGATATCTGAAAAGTCACGACGACTCCATTCTTCCGGATGCCGAAGAACCTATGGGCCTCTTCTACAGCCAGCACAAGGGTTTCGGCGAGCTTCTGGACGCCGCGGTGGCCAAAATGGATGAAGTAGAGGCTGGCACGACCGATCCGAAAGAAGCCTCCAAATACATCTTCAACCTCATACGCAACGCTAAGTTCACGCCGGCGGCCAATCACCTGGGAGACCCGGATTGGCATTTCATCAACGCTGGGACGTTCATCGTCTCGGTGAAGACGCTGGCTTGGTTGTTGACGTCTGCGCCGGCCGACATCCGCAGCTTGTCGTTCGGGCTGCTGGGGGATGTCGGCGGTAAGGCCCATCCGGCGCCCTCGGCGGGATAACGCGCCGGCCAACCGCCTTGTTCTTAGGTCCGCTTCCACGTGCGAACGCCGGACTCCGCTAGTCCGTTTGGCACTTGCGCCTACTCCCAATTGTGCTGTACATTACATTAAGCCACCCGTGGAGAAGTCGTTGTGTTCTCCGGCAAAGTGTAATTCTACTTTTCACAGAATCATCTCATGAAAGCTCTGGCCCTGCTCTTTATTGCGGCTACGCTGTCGGCACAAGTACAGCCGGCGCCGGGCCACTGCGCGATGGCGCACTGCAATAATCAAATGACGGATTTTTCTCCGGTCACCCCTCCCGGAATCGGCACCGGCATGTCTGTCGTGAACCGGGATGCGTCCCGCCTGGGAGTCGCCGCCGGCTTGGCCTGTGTCTCTAACGGAACGAATGTGGCGTGCGCCTATCGGGAATCCCCCGATGCGGTGGTCTACTACGATGCCGACGGCAACGTGCTGTGGACCTCGGGCAACCTTCTGGATGACAATACCTACAAGAATACGCCGATCATCCAAACGGACGGGAGCGTGGTGATCGGAGACGACCAGCACCTGATCAAATTTAATCAGGACGGCTCCGTGGCCTGGTCTACCGCAACCCCTGAAGGCGCTCCCATCTCTCAAATCACCACTCCCAACGGCGCGATCTTTACGGCCACCCACCCCGTAGCCGTCGATACGTGCTCGCAAGACAGTTGCAACCTCATGGTGACCCTGAATAATTCCGGGAGCCAGTATACTTCGGCGAAAGTGACTTTGACCGGCGGCGACTGTGCGGGTGCCACAGCCACCGCGGCCGTCGCCGGAGGCGGGATTACCGCCATCACGGTTACCAGCCAGGGTGCTAACTGTTATATCGCGCCTGACGTGATTATCACCGGCGATGGCTCGGGAGCCCAGGCGAATGCCCAACTGCTGGCTCCCGCCCCGATCTCGGCGTATAACGGCACCACCGGCGCATTGGTCGGCAGTCTGCTCCTGTATAGCAGCGGAACGAGCGGCCCATATTACGAAACCATCAACGTTCCGTGTGTGAACAACGGGAGCTATCCGAATCGGGTCTATATATCGACCAACCTGAGCGTCAATTCGAACCAGGGGGCGCTATGGGCGGTGGATATCGATCCCGCCAACCTTGCGAATCCGATCAGCCCGGCCTGGAGCGTGACCTTCGACGGACCTTCGGGAGCTTCGCCGTTGTGTATCGGCAACAACGTCTATTTCGACGGCGCCGGCTTCATGCCCGGCGATAACGCCGGGACCACTATCTTCGGGGTGCAGGATAACGGCAGTTCCGCTACCATGCTGTTTCATGTTTCTCTCGGCGCCGGCACGGAGCCGGTGACCTGTAACTTCGCCATGGATCCTCGTGCGGTTGGAGGGTTCTGGCACGAAATTCAGTACGATCCCAACATTTATCACCGCGACGGCACTAACGGGAGCGTCATAGAGACACTCGACGTCAACTCGCTGCTGGCCGCCAGCGGCGCACCTCCGGCAACATACTGGATGTCCGGCGTGTTCAACACCGTGGGCACGCCGGATCACCCTTATATGATTCTGCCGGAATCCGATGTCAACTATGTGGCCAGTTATCTGACGCTGGTCGACATTACGGATTCGACGCTGATCTGGGCATTGCCCCTCTATCCTGGAAATAGCCCGTTTTTCAGCGACTCTTTCGAAGGGGAGGCCGCCATTGCCACGAATTCCAACAACCAGACGGTCTTGGCTATGGCGACCCGCTACAATGGCGCCTACTTCCTGAGTGAAGGCCAGGGTACGGCGGTGCTCTCCTCGACCAGCCTAAGCTTTGGCGATCAGCCCCAGGGGAGCTCCGGCGCCGCGCAAACCGTCACTCTTACTAACACCGCCAGCAGCACGCTGACCGTCACGCGCGTCACCGCCAGCGGCGACTTCGGCGAGACCGACAATTGCGCGGCGCCGCTGACCCCCGGGGTCGCTTGCAGTCTGGCTATCACTTTCACCCCAACCGCCCTCGGCCCGCGGAGCGGCGCTCTTACGATTGCCAGCAACGCCGCGGGCAGCCCGCAGACGATCTCCTTATCCGGCGTCGGCATTACGGGCGCGCCCGGTATCAGTCTATCGGCTTCCGCTCTGAATTTTCCGGGCCAGGTGGTCGGCACTACCAGCTCGCCGCAGGTCGTCACCATGACCAATAGCGGCACCGCGCTGCTGACCATCGCCAGTATTGTAAACGGCGGGGATGCCATCCAGTCCAGTAACTGCTCCTCCATTCTGGCGCCCGGCGCCGGTTGTTCCATTAACGTCATGTTTGCCGCCGGCGGCGTTGGCAAGCGGAGTGGCACAATCACGATTAACAGTAATGCCGCGCATAACCCGCGAACGATCACGTTGACTGGCACGGGCTTGCTTGCGCAGGGCGCGGCCGCGGGGCTCAGTTCCACGAGCCTGGTGTTTTCCGGACAAAGCCTGGGCGCGGCGGGAACGCCTCAAACCGTACAACTGGTCAACGTGGGGACCGCCCCGCTGCACATCACAAGTATCGCCCACGCGGGCGCAGCATCGGAAACCAACAACTGTCCCCAGTCGCTGGCGGCAACCAAACATTGCACGATTACCGTAACCTTCACTCCCTCGGCGACCGGCCCCAGTAGCGGCACAATTAGCATCGCCGATAACGCGACCGGCAGCCCGCAGAGCATTGCCGTCGCCGGTGTGGCGTCGGGGAACCCGGTACCGCTGCTCAATCAGGCCGCATCGCCGGCGGACCCCATCGTCGGCGCTTCCGGATTCGGTCTGAAAATCCTCGGCGGTGGATTCCTCCCTGGCGCGGTGGTGAATTGGAACGGCGCCCCGCTGTCGACCACTTTCGTCGGTAAGACGCAGTTGACCGCCACGGTTCCGCCCGCCAACGCCGCCACGGCGGGCACGGCGTGGATCACCGTGGTGAATCCGACTCCCGGCGGCGGGACCTCGAATCCCTACTGGTTCCCCATCACGACTCCCACCGAATGGCTCACCCTGAACCGCACGGATCTCGCATCCAGCGCGGGGCCCCAGGCTTTGGCTACTGCCGATTTCGACGGTAACGGCACCCTCGATCTGCTGGTTGCGAACTCGGCCGCAAACTCGGTGTCCGTACTGCTGGGCAATGGGAACGGCACATTCGCGCCGCCCGCCGACTACTCCACCGGCGCGCAACCGGTGGCCGTGGCTGCCGGGGACTTCAACAACGACGGCAAGCCGGATATCGTCGTCGCTAACCAGGCGGACAATACCGTCTCCATTCTGCTCGGGGCCGGTGGGGGCGCTTTCTCGCCAGGCGTGCCTTACCCCACTGGCAACGGCCCGGTGGCGGTTACCGTGGCCGATTTCAACGGCGACGGGAACCTGGATCTGGCCGTTGCCAACCAGGCGGACAATACCGTCTCGGTCCTGCTAGGCAACGGCAATGGGACATTCAACGCGCACGTGGACTTCCCCGCGGGACCCTCCCCTCGCGCATTGGCGGCAGGCGATTTCAATGCGGACGGCAAGCTGGATCTGGCGGTGGCGAACGACTTCACCAATGGCTCGGTTTCCGTGCTCCTGGGCAACGGCGACGGCACCTTGCAATCGGCGGTGGCATACGCCACGGACGATTCGATAGCGCTGGCGGCCGCCGACCTCAACGGCGACGGTATACTCGATCTGGCCGCGGTCAATCGGCAGGCACAAACCCTATCGGTACTTTTGGGCAACGGCGATGGCACATTCCAGCCGGCGCTGAGAAAGTTGTTGGAGCTGCAGCCCGTGGGTTTCGCCATCGGCGATTTGAACGCCGATGGAACACTCGACGTAGCCGTGGCCAACAGCGGCGAGAACACCGTCTCCATCCTGCCCGGCCAGGATAATGGCAACTACGGCACGGCGAGGGATTTTGCCGTCGCGGCGGGTCCCGTGGCGGTGGTTCTCGGCGATTTCAATGGCGACGGCAGTCTCGACCTGGTGGTGGCGGCGCCTGCCTCGAATACGGTGTCGGTTCTGCTGCAGGCGCCGGCCATTACCTTCTCCAGCACCAGTCTTAACTTGGGGAACGTAATCCTGGGTCAACACGCATCGCAAGTCGTAACGCTGACCAACACCGGCAGCGCCGTGATGACCATCGCTTCCATCGCCGCCAGCGGCGCCTTCACGCAACAAAACGCCTGTCCGGCAACGCTCGCGCCCGGAGCCTCCTGCTCCATCACGGCGACTGTCGGCGCGCAGACGAAAGGGCCCCTGGCGGGCCTGCTCACTATTACCGATAATGTCCCAGGGTCCCCTCAGACCATTGCCCTGAGCGGCACTGCCGTAGGGGTCGACATCGATGTAAATCTTTCCCAGACCGCCGTAGATAGCGGCAACCCGGTTTCCTCCAACACCATAAGCCTGACGCATGTGGCGCCGGCCGGAGGAGCGCTCGTCAGTCTCTCCAGTTCCAACCCCGCTGTGGCTTCGGCACCGGCTTCCGTGACTATCCCGGGGGGAACCATGGTTTCACCGGCTTTTACAATTACGACCGCCGGTGTGGAAGCCTCCACGCCAGTCACGCTCTCCGCCAGCTTCAATGGAGTGACTTCTACGGTCATCCTGACGGTGAACCCGGCCGTGCTGCAGTCGCTGACTTTGTCGCCGTCTAGCATCGGCGCCGGACTCTCCACCACCGCAAACTTCGCGGCGCTGGATGGCCAAGCGCCGCCGGCTGGAGCGATTCTCAGCCTCAGCAGCGCCAATCCGGCCGTCGCCGCCGTTCCCGCTTCCGTCCAGATAGCGGCCTATGCCGGCCAATCGTCCACCTTCACCATCGCCACAGGCCCGGTGACCGCGCCGACGCAAGTAGTCATCACGGCTTCTTACGGCAAATCGCAAGCTCCGGCCACGCTCACTGTGAACCCGGGTTCGGTGAGCTTGGCGTCGCTGAGTCTTTCACCTACCTCGGTGGTGGGGGGCAGCCCACCCGCCAGTTACACCAATGTAGCGGTTCTGAGCGGACCGGCGCCGTCTGGCGGAGCCGCGATCGCGCTTTCCAGCTCCAACCCGGCGGTCGCTTCCGTGCAGGCTAATGTCCAGGTGGCGGCGGGCGCCACTACCTCGGCCAATTTTCCGATTACGACGACGGCGGTCGCAACCGGAACGCGGGTGACCATCACGGCCAGCTACCAAGGGGTCACGCAACAGGCGCAAATCATGGTCAATGTCGCCACGCCTTTGGCTGTTCAGCTTTCCCAAACCAGCGTGAAGGGTGGTGCGACGGTCCCTGCTAACTCGGTGAAGATGGATGGCCCGGCGCCTTCCGGCGGGCTAACCGTTTCCTTGACCAGTTCCAATCCTGCGGTTGCGGCCGTTCCCGCGACAGTGACGGTTTCACCGGGCCTCAAGATTTCTCAGACTTTTGCGATCGCCACGGCTGCGGTGAAGTCGTCAACGGCGGTCACCATTTCGGCTAGTTACCACGGCATTACCCAGTCCGCGACCCTAATCGTGACGCCCTAGCTAGAGAGCGCGTTAGGGCAGGCCACTAGGCTGCCAGTACCTACTTACGGCTTGCGTGTGCCGGTGCCGCTCGAAGCGGCAACCGTAATTGGACCAAATGTGTAGCTGGTCAACTTTTGGGGGTTCGTAACCGTGACATTGAGTGTGTCCCCCGCCGCCATCGGACACGGTCCGCTTTCGTTCACATTCGCAATCAGCGATATCAGGCCGTCGGACCATTCGCCAATAGACACAGTGCAGGAACTCCCGGCGGTATAGCCCGCGCTCCAGCCTTGCGTCGTGTCCGTAATCTGCAAGAAGTTCGAATTTCCGCTATAGGGAAGTCCCAACGGAAAACTACCAAAGCCTTGGCCGACGATGCTAAGGGGCGGACTGGACTGCACGATCACTTCGTCGCAGCCCGGAGCCGCGGGCGGAATAGCGCACTGCGTGACAACCTTAGTAATCAAAGTCGCATTGGCAGGCAGAATCCCGCATGCGGGGTCTGCTTGGCTGGTAGCCGCCGGTGGCCCGCTGGGATAGCTGGCGCAGGTACTGCACGAGGGGCTCCCCTTGGGACATGTGGGTGCAACAGCGGTCGGCGGCAAGTTGGCCGCAAGCGGCTGAGTGATCACGGGCGAGTAAAGACCCATGAGACCATTGCCCCCGCTAGTCGCTTCTCCAGTCTTATATGGAACCTGCTGCGTGGCGCAATTGAGCCAACTGCTTGGCAGGATGTGCCGTATGGCGATCTCGTTCAACTCCGTGTAGTTAGCGAGTTTCGATAGATCCAGCCATGTGTAGCCGTTCGCCGCCGTCACCCAGGACGGTTGCGTCACTCCCGTACCCACTACCAGATTCACGTTGCCATTCGGGTCCTGCACCAAGGGCGTGCAGGGGCTCAGCGGGTTCTGCGGACAACTGTCGGGCAGGCTCGCCAGCGTGCCTCCCCCGCTGGTCTGAAACGAAATGCTCATATAGCGCATCTGCTCGCTTCCCGAGCGCGAACAGCCGGTTACACACGGCGTAGGCGGTGTGGTGGGAACTCGGAATTGGATCAGCAATACTTCTTGCGCGCTAGCCAGAGTTTGCGTCAGACCGGCCGGCACATTTGCAATCAGATAGCCCGCATCCGGATTCGCGCCAGGCGTATATTCGTCTTGCCGCTGCCACTGAATCGTGCTGAACGAGATCACGCCCCAGCACTGGGCCGACTGCCAGGCCGCAAAAATATTGTGCTCTTTCACTTGCGCCTGGTCCAGCCAGGTGTTCCCGGTATTTGTGTTTGTAGTCACAACATTCGTCAGGGTGCCCGTCACATATGCCGCGGGATAGGCGCAACCGGAGGCCACGTCGCGTATAATCACATTCGGCCGGGTGGTGGAGGTTATAGCGGTCAGGTCCAGATAACTCCGGATAATGACGACTCCAGCCGTGTTCGGATTCGAGTGCGTCGGCGTGTCCACATCGTGCGGCAGGTAGCCAGGCGGCGTGTTGATAAATGACGGATCGAAATTCCAGTTGATGTACGGATGCCGTTGCGTGCCATCCATCGCGTTGCTTTCCACGTTGTATCCGTTTATCATGCATCCCGTTTGGACATTGCCGGGCGTTCCTCCCAGATGGATGTCTGCGCCGTAGTGTTGCCCGCTTACGAAGGCCACCCCGGGTTCATACGGATTAATATCGTTGGAAGTCAGGGGCACGATGTTCACATCCGTAATGTTCTGGGTAACCGACGAATGATTGTCGTAAAGCCCGATCGAGAAGTAGCGCGAGTTCGGAAACTCGCCCAGAAGAATGATCTCGTAGGGCGGTATGGCCAGGCTGGCGTTATTGAAGAATATCTTGCTATATAGGCTGTTGAGATCGCCCGCCTCGCTGTTACCCCCGTTTCCGGATGTGAGCGGGATCAGATAACAGCTATTGTTGAAGTTGGAAAAAAAATCGCCCTTCGGAAATTGGTCCCCGGAGAACGATGTAGGAAGCCCTGAACAGTTTTCGGCGTGGGCGCTCACTGGCAACCAGCACAATCCGGCCCAGAACAAGCATGCGATCGACACTCGTTTCATAGATATTCTCCGGCCCCCTTCCCGTGGCGGCGCGCGGAGGCCTTGCACTGGGATTAGTATACACCGAAATTAGCGTCCGTTACTACCGAATCGCTGCCTAAAGGGAACGGTTTCTGTGGTTTGGGTACTATGTACCACAACGGCTTTACCACTTAACCACTGTAACGCTATAGGGTCCGATGGAAATGGGGTTGGCCGAGGTTGTGGTCTGAATTTGTACAGTATTGGGCGCCTGCGCCGTGTTGGCTACAAAGCCGCTGGCGTTTGAAACCGTCGTAACGCTCACCTTGCCGCTCACATGGATACCGTTGAGCTGTATCGTGGTAGTGCAACCGGCGGAAGACTTGTTGGTAATCACCACATAGTGGCTGCCATCGTTTCCCTGGTACCCCTGCGCGTAGACCGCCGGTATGGCTTTCCCGTCGTAGCCCAGGATCGGAACGAACGGGCCGCCCGTGACGGTCGTGGGCCATATCTGCGTGCTGTTGTTGATGGCCTGATTGGCGACTTCCAGGGCCAGCCCCGGCGCGGAGGTGTAAAACTGAAACTGGGTATCCGGATTGGTCGCCGTGTCGGTGGAGAAGCTTGGGTCGGCGGCTACTTGGGCCAACAGATAACTCTCGTAATCGTCCACCGATTGGATCATTCCGTGATAATCGCTATTGTCGGTGTATAGGGAGTTCACCCCGACTGCCTTCACATTCGGGACCGCCGACATCCGCACGATGTATTCGGCCAGAAAGACACCGTTGTAGAGGAAGCTCAGGAACTGGTCGTTGTCCTGCGCGCAACAGTTGAACTCCGTGATGAAAATGGGGGTGCCGGCGCCGGCCAAAGGATCCACATAGGAGCTGATGTACTCGCCCGTGCCGTGCGCCAGAACGCCGTTCAAAGTCTCCATCGTGTTTTGACGGGTCAGCATCCCAACGACCGGGTACACATGCATGGATATCGCGTTCCAATACTGCGGCGTATATGCCGCCATACCGGTGTCCCAATTCGCGAGCCAGTCCGGCGGAAGCGTTTTGCCCGTCGACCCTGTAAAAAGCCCCGCCATAAACAGGCCGATGGTGGCACTGGGAGTGGCCGAAACGATATCGGTGAAATACGGGTCGTACATGGCCGTGGCGTAGGCCGACGCCCCCGCCGGGTAGATGAGCGGATACAGATACGCTTCGTTGGCCAGTTCCCATTCCACTACATTCAACCCCGCGCTTTGGGCCGCTTGCGCCATCAGATTAGCGCTGCCTGGATCGGTATCGGTAAAACCGTTGACACAAACGATCGCATTGGCGCCAAAGGTGTTGGCGAATGTGGCGAAATCCGAAAGGTAGACTCCTCCTTTTGCCTGTGTGAGCGGCTGGGCGGCGGTCAGAACAGTGGCTGGCTGTCCGGTAACGGCCGGTGGATCGCCGGTAATCAGGGAATTCATCCAGGCTATATCGATATGCCCGCCCGCGGCGTCCGCGGGGTTCCAGTCGTACGCCATGGAGGCCGTCCCGGCCGGAAACCGCAGCCAGCCTGGCATCAGCGGGGCTACCGCGGCCACGAACTTCGGATCGTAATACTCCACGCCATTGCGCAGTTGCGGCGCATTGTAGCCGCTGAACCCCGCTGCGATGGTAGACGAAGTCTCGGTATTGATGTTGACGGCCACTTTCGGCGCAGCGTCCGGGTCCGCGGCCGGCATAAGTCCCGCCAACGTTATCGCGATGAACGCTTGGTACGCCAAATCTGTAAAGATTCGAACACTTCTCATCCCTTGTCTCGCCAGTATACCCCAGGTTGGCGTTCTCGCTCGGCGGTACGGTACTATTCCTGTGATCGTGCGCATTGGCTACCGAGCCACGCCACGACCGTCAGGGAGTGGTCCCGAGCACCGCACACGCGCAACTACCCCAGGCACCTGTACTGGCTGGAGTAGAATATCAGCGGCTCACCATCCTGGCAGTCCGCGTGGAGCACTTCGCC
>Ga0187862_10003125_pt1 | contig 16376 bp, 14 predicted proteins | sample June2016WEW_10_1_FD_133003 | JGI IMG/M metagenome (GOLD analysis project Ga0187862, IMG submission 133003) | Peatland microbial communities from SPRUCE experiment site at the Marcell Experimental Forest, Minnesota, USA - June2016WEW_10_150 | ecosystem: Environmental > Terrestrial > Soil >...
AGAACTTGAAATCCAGGTGCGTGACGACGGAGCCGGCATCGCTCCCGACGTGCTGCCCCAGATCTTCGAACCTTTTCTTACGACGAAGGAAAGTGGACACGGAGTCGGGCTGGGCTTGGCGATCAGTCGCGGCATCGTGGAACGGCATAACGGGCGGATCGAAGTGCAATCGGAACTGGGCCGGGGCACGACCTTCACCATAACCCTGCCGGCCCGGGAGAAAGACGCTTCGGTGGCGGCCGGTGGAGACGGGAAGGCCGCTTTGAAGGTGAGGTGATTGAAGTGAGTACACAAGGAAAACTGCTGATCGTGGACGACGAACTGAGCGTGCGCGACTCGCTGGGCAAATGGTTCCGCGAAGAGGGCTACGAGGTAACTACCGTAGAAAACGCCAACGACGCACTTACGCGGATGGCGGAACAACGTTATGACGCGGCCCTGGTCGATATCAAGATGCACGGCACGGACGGCATCGAACTGCAGCGTCGCATGCACGAAGTCGACCCCGAGCTCATGGTGATCATCATGACCGGGTATGCGTCGGTCGAGACCGCGGTCATGGCGCTGAAGAACGGCGCCTATGACTACGTGACCAAGCCGCTCGACCCGGACGAGATCGCCCATCTGCTGAAGAACGCTCTGGCGCATAAACGGACGGCCCAGGAGAACGTGCTCTTACGCGAGACGGTGGCCGAGGTGGCGCGTCCCGGGGACCTCATTGGCCAGAGCGGGCCGATGCGCAAGATCTTCGACGCCATTGAGACCGTGGGTCCCACCGATGCTACGGTGCTGGTCACCGGGGAGAGCGGCACCGGGAAAGAACTGGTGGCGCGTGCGATCCATCACGCCAGCGCGCGAAGATTTCATCCCCTGGTCGTGATTCACTGCGGCGCTTTGACCGAGACGTTGCTGGAAAGCGAACTCTTCGGACATGAGAAGGGAGCGTTCACCGGCGCGCAGTACCGCAAGAAAGGCAAATTCGAAATTGCCGAGGGCGGGACGGTTTTCTTGGATGAGATCGGCGACATCACTCTAAAGACGCAGACCGACCTGCTGCGGGTGTTGCAGGAACGCGAAATCACTCGCGTGGGCGGCAACCAAATTATCAAGGTGGACTTCCGCTGCATCGCCGCCACCAACAAGAATCTGGAAACACTGATCGAGGAAGGAAAGTTTCGTCCCGATCTTTTTTACCGGCTTAACGTCTTCCGCATCGAACTGCCGCCGCTGCGCGAACGCCGGGAGGACATCCCCGTACTCGTGAACCACTTCGTGCAAAAGTTCTCTCTGGCGATGAACAAACGCATCACCCGGGTAGCGCCGGCGGCCATGAACCAATTGCAGCAGCAGCCCTGGCTGGGAAACGTTCGTGAACTGGAGAACGCGGTGGAGCGCGCCATGGTGGTGGGACAGGAGCCGGAGCTGCACGAAGAGGACTTCATCTTCAAGCCACAGAGCGTCTCTGGTTCTGGCGGCGCGGGCAAGAAGCTCGAGGACATGGAACGCGCCTACATTCTGCGGGTGGTGGAGGAATGTGGTGGCAATCAGAGTCACGCCGCAGAGGTACTCGACATTGACCGTGTCACTCTCTATCACAAGCTGAAGAAGTACGGCTGGACTCGTGCTCACGTTGAGACGCATTCAAGCTGAATAACTAGTTCCCGGTTCTCAGTTCTCAGTTCTCAGTCTTCGACTCCGCACTGAGAACTGAGAACTGGGAACTGAGAACTGCTCCATGAAGCTGCTGCAACTGTTGCCGATCGGAAATGTGGATGACGGGTTGCTGAGGGATCTGCGTCCCGCCGTTGCAGACATTTTTCGCGTCTCGTGTAAGGTGCTTCCTATCCGGTTGGATCCGGAGTTTGCCTTCCACGGAGAGCGGCAGCAGTATCACTCGTCCGAAATTCTGCAGCGGATGCAGAGTTTCGTGACCGCGGACTCATGGCGAGTATTGGGCATTGCGGCCGTGGATCTCTACATCCCGATTCTTACCTTTGTTTTCGGCGAAGCGCAGATGGGTGGCCCGTGCGCCGTGGTCTCCGTGCACCGGCTGCGGCAGGAGTTCTACGGGCTTCCGGCCGACCAGGAATTATTTCGCCAGCGCGCGCTCAAGGAAGCGGTGCATGAAATCGGCCACACGGTGAATTTGACGCACTGCAGCGACTACCAATGTGCCATGGCTCCTTCCCACGCCGTGGAATGGATCGACCTTAAGGAGAGCACGCTGTGCGCAGGCTGCCAGGCCGTGGCGACGCCGGGGGCGCAGGTCCCGTCGGCACGAGGCTTCTAAGAGCGCCTGATTTTGGGCCAAGCTGATTTTGGGTTGGGCTGATTTGGGTGGCGCAGCGCTTCAGCGCTGCGATAACAGCTCTATAACTCGGCGGGTGGCCCAGGCTTCTGCTAGGGCAACCACGCAGAGGGTGCCCCATCCTAACGTCGTGCCTTTCGACGTTAGAGCCTGCCCGTTTTGCCGAAGCCCCGAGCGAAGCCGAGGGGGAAGCCGAAGGGGTGGAATTCCACCACCGCGAAAAGCTCGGGAATTTCCCGTTCCGCCTCGAACCCCGACGCAATACCGTCAATAGCGACCTCTGTAATAATTACAGCGTAATAAGCGCCCGCTAGTGTCTATATAACCGCACTCGACCCCCAGCATTATCAATGCCTTGCAACCCCGCCCAGCAAGGACCTAACAGGGCACCCTTTCTTACCCAGTCGTTATATGTATACATATGTATGTACGCTTATATATGAACAAAGTGTTTCACGTGAAACATTGTACGTACACCTTGACCCGTAATCTTCCTGCAGTTTATCTAAAACGCCACCGGCCGCTCGGAGGCCCGGGCGGCCGGTGTTTCTGCGGTCCTCTTTTCAACGAGAGGCTGGTTCGCCTCTGAGGCCGCGAGGTCTACTTATGACAGGAAGAACTCCTTTGCTAAGGGCAGCCACTCCTGATCGGGGATCTGGGTGGAGAGATCATTCATGGCTACTCCACCATCCTGGGCCAAGGCTCCGGCCATCGCTAGCGGCATGCGGCGCTGCAGGCGGCTTGCCGACTCTTCGGTCCACCAGCGGGCGAGCGGTCCACCGAACAGGTTTTTGAAGCTTGTCTTGGCATCGGGGGCCTGCACGGTTACCAGCCAGCCTTCTCCGTAGGGATCGCGGAGCGCCAGTTTCGGATCCTTTATGAGCGCCTGGTTGATGTCGGAGACGCTGCCTTCGATCGGCGAAACCATGTCTACGGCTACGTCGTCGCGATACAGGGTGCACATCTTCTGGCCCTGGCGAATCCACTGGCCGCGTTGCGGCAGGGTGATGCTCTCGATCTTGCCGGTCAGCTTGGAGGCGAAGTCATCCATGCCGACGCGCACCAGGTTGGGGCTCTCGCTCAATGCCCAAGTGTGACCGGGGTGGTAGCGCAGGTTTTCCGGGACGGCGAAGCCGCCGACCAAGGCGGGCTGCAAACGTGGCACAGCAGCAGCGTCATGCTTGGACGGGGCAACCTGCAACACCGGTTGCACAATGGCGTGACGGGTGCGGAAATAGTCGATCAGCAAAAAGGTTGCGAAGAAGAAGAGAACCAGTAGGACTGTCATAAGTCACCTCGTCGGAGGGCCGTCTAGCGAGCCACTCAGCACTTTTCTAAAGGCAATCGCCATGCCATGACTGGGTGAATGGTGACTGAGTGCGCTGCTGGCGGCGATATCCTTTTAAATGAATGAGATAGACGGGAGTCAATTTCATGGTGCGGCCTACTACGATGAAATTGTCAACAGCGCTTTGATGGAAATCGCAACAGGGAAAAGCTTGTGTTTTCAGCGTTTGGAGAGGAATGGCAAGCTTGACCTTTTGCAATCAGTGGCTTGCGGGATGGCAACTGGCTGATGAATCTCACAACGTCGAAAGTTGAAGAATGCAACGGTGAAGGGCGCGCGAGAAGTCGGTCGTCCCTCCGGGACTTGAATAACCTCTCCACCTTTTCCCAGCGCTGAAGCGATGGGCTAAGCTTGGACACCCCTCCTGGGTTGGTCCCAAGCGTGGCCCAAGGGCTTGGTCCCGGGGCTTGGTTCAGGGGGCTTGGTCCAAGGGCTATTTCATTTCCGCTGGATTCCCAGAGAACCTATTCTCACTCGCACTTCTGCAGGCTTACTCGGGCGCGTACTCTGTCTCCAGTTCGGCGTCGGCGGGACTCGTGTTGGTGGTTAACGCAGTGGTTCCGTATTCGAATCCTCTCTCAAACGCCTTCAGGTTCAGTTCCTTAAAGTTTGGCGGGACAGAAGACGCGACGGCTTGGCGCACGGCATCGGGCTCGAGCAGGTGGGTGATGGCGGTGAAGAATCCTACCATCACCGAATTCAGGACCATGCGTTTTCCGAGTTCTTCGGCGATGCGGGTCGCGGGGATGCTATAAACCTTGATTCCCTTGCTCAGATCGGAAACCCGCACCAGGTCTTGCTCGACGATCATGACGCCGCCATCTTTCAACTCGGAGCCGAAACGCACGTAGGCCTCTTGCGACATTACCAGGAGGATGTCCGGCTTGGTGACGTAGGGATACAACACGGGCGAATCGGAAAGGACGAGTTGCGCGCTACAGGCGCCGCCTCGAGCTTCCGGGCCGAAGTTCTGAGTCATGGTGGCGTAGGCGCCTTGATAAATCGAGGCCGCTTTGCCTAGGACGATGGCCGAGAGAATGACTCCCTGGCCGCCAAAGCCTGCAAGACGAATTTCAGTTAGCTGCATACCATCTCCGGTTGTTCCACGAATCTCTCGCCCAATGATTCGACGTATTGCGCTCGCATCATGGTTTGGTAATCGGGGCGTTCGCGGTCTACGAATTTGCCCACGATGATTTCTCCAGTCATGGTCATGCCGACTTCGCTGGTTGGCGCACCGTGCCGGACCTTACTCTTCTCTTTGTAGTACTTCATGGCGTCGAGGCCATCGCCCAGCTTGTTGCGGCGCTGATAAAGCGTGGGACAGGGCGAGATCACCTCAATAAAGGAAAAGCCTTTCTTCTTAAACGCCTCGCTGATGGAGCGCGACAACTGGCGGACGTGGAATGTGGTCCAGCGCGCGACGTAGACGGCGCCCGCGGCTTCGACGAGGTGCGGCAAATTGAACGACGGCTCGAACACGCCGTAAGGGTTCGTCGAGGTAGTCGAGTGATCGGGGGTGGTGGGCGCGGTCTGGCCGCCCGTCATGGCATAAATCAAATTGTTCACGCAGATGACCTTGAGATCGATATTGCGGCGGGCAGCGTGAATCAGGTGATTACCGCCGATGGCCGATAGATCGCCATCGCCGGAATAGACGACAACGTTCAGCTTGGGGTTCGCCAGCTTCAATCCGGTGGCGAACGGAATGGCGCGACCGTGGGTGGTATGGAAAGAATCGAGCTTGACGTAGCCGGCCACGCGCCCAGTACAGCCAATGCCGGAGACCAGGGCCAGCGATCCCAAATCGATTTTCGATTCGATGAGGGCGCGGGCAAAGGAGTTCACGGTGGTGCCGATGCCACATCCGGGGCACCAGATGTGGGGTATGCGATCGCCGCGCAGGAATTGTTCGACGGGATTGACGACGTCATCGTTGCAGGAATCGTCGTCACAGGAATTGCCGCTGCAGGAATCGACATTGACTAGATCGTTGTCCGAATCAGTGTCCGTCAGATCCTTTTTCGTCAGATCCTTGTTGGTTAAATCATTGTTCAAGATGTCGGTCATCGGCCGGCCTCCACGATTACTTTGAGAATGTCTTCGGGGTTATGAACTCCGCCGCCCGCGTGGGACACGGCGAAGGTCTTGGCCTGGCCGGCGGCGGCTCGTTCCACTTCGCGTACCATCTGTCCCAGGTTGAGTTCGGGGACGACGAATGCTTTGACGTTAGCTGCGAGTTCGCGGATCTTTTTCTCGGGGAACGGCCAGGCGGTGATCAGGCGCAGCTTACCGACGCGCAGTCCCTGTTTTCGAGCCGCCTCGATGGCTCGTTGGGCTACTCGGGAAGTAATTCCGTAGGAAACAACGACTACGTCGGCGCCGTCGATTTGCTCTTCTTCGGTCATGGTGATGCGGTCGACGGCGTTAAGAATCTTGTTTTGCAGGCGGCGCACCAGCTTGTCCTGGGTGGGCAGAGTCATGTTGGGATAGCCGCGCTCGTCGTGCGTCAAGCCGGTGACGTGAAAGTTGTAGCCATCGCCGGCGTGTGCCATCTCCGGAACCAGATCGCCGTTGGTGCCATAGGGAAGATAGTCTTCCACCGACTTGTGAGTATGCTTTCGGGGCACGACTTCGATCTGGTCGGCGGGAGGAATCACTACCTTTTCGGTCATGTGGCCGACGCATTCGTCCATCATGAACATCACGGGGACGCGGAATTCTTCGGCCAGATTGAAGGCTTTGATGGTGAGGTCAAAACACTCCTGCGGAGAATTGGGGCAGAGGGCAATGATCTCGTAGTCGCCATGGGAGCCCCAACGCGCCTGCATCATGTCGGCTTGGGCGGGGAGGGTGGGCAGGCCGGTGGAGGGGCCTCCGCGCTGCACGTCGACGAAAACACACGGCGTTTCGGTCATGGCGGCGTAGCCGATGTGTTCCATCATCAGGGAGAAGCCGGGACCGGAGGTGACGGTAAAGGCCTTGGCTCCGGCCCAGACGCCGCCTTGGAGGGCGATGGAAGCTGCGAGTTCGTCTTCCATTTGGATAAACGCGCCGCCGACCGTGGGCACCCGCTGGGCGAAGCGTTCGACGACTTCGGTGGAAGGAGTGATGGGGTATCCGGCGGCGAAACGGCTGCCGGCGGCCAGCGCGCCCTCGCAGCAGGCGTGGTCGCCGTCCATAAAGTGAATGCCGGTGAGAACACCGCGAGGGTCAGCCTTCATTTGGCACCTTCTTTAGCCTTAGTTTTAGCGGATTCGGCCTTTTTGGGGGTATCGACCTTGGTGGCACAAATCGCGAAGTCGGGGCAGTACATGCCGCACAAGTCGCAACCACTGCACTTTTCCGGATGGACGACGTGCGGCGGATGATAGCCCTTTGAATTGAAAGCGGATGAGAGCGCCAGCACGTGGGAGGGACAAAACTCCACACAGAAGCCGCAGGCTTTGCAACGCTCAACGACGATTGAAATGCGTCCTTTTGGCATGAAATCTCCACGCTCAAGGTGGTAGAAAGCACCACGAAATCTCATGTGATTATGCTTGGCAGAGAATGCGGTTGGTGTGACAAGGATCACGGATGTTGGTGAGGAAGCGCACATGTTGGGGTAAGTGGGGTGTTGTTCCGGGTCACGGTGTGGTTACCCGTGGTGATGCGAGACACGATCCCTTGTGCCTTTGGTCACCGCAATGGGGAAAGGCGTGGACTCAAAATGAGAGATGGTTGACGAATTCGCGCGCGATTCATGAAGGGGGCTGCCATGTTTGAAGCCGAAGTTGAGATGGAACGACGCTCGTCGTTCTTACCGCTGGTACTCATGTTGTGTCTGGTAGTAGCAATCGTAGGCCTAGCCGCCTACGTGATTCTGCAAGTCAAGGAGAAAACGCCTCTCAGCGCGCAGCAGGCGAGCGGGATCGCGGCAGCGGCGCTGCAGGCACGAAGTCCGGCCGTCATCCATTTCCACACCGGTCTGGTGAAACCCGGTAACGATGAGAAACCAGGGGATCCAAATTATCGATTGCTGGAAAAAGGCGGGATTGTTAAATTGGCCAAGGCGGCTGGAGGCGGCGCAGTGGTTTCGCTCACGCCGGCGGGAGAGAGCCTGCTGACAAGTGTTCCGGGGGTCAAGAAAGAGAAAGAACAAGATGGCACGTTCTTGTATCAGGCTCCATTGGCGCAACGGCAGATGGTGAGCATCGCCGGCGTAACCATGGTGGGAACTGACAGCGCGACCGTCGACTACAACTGGAAGTGGGTGCCCAATCAATTAGGTGAGGTGTTTGACGCGGGCGGCTCGGTGGTGAAGAGCTTCAATCTTTGGGACCGTCAAACCCTGATCAACAAATATCAAGTCGATTTCTATAATGGGGAGACGACGAGATCCACCGTGGCGCTGGTGCGGTCGGGCAATGGATGGAAAATCGCGGCGCAATAGCGAGCAGCGAAGCCCGCAGTGGCACGGCATCGGTTTTCGTTTGCTGAGCGCTTAGAGTTTCAGAGAAGACGGCGGTGGTTAAAAGGAGAAAAAGCGATGTCCATAAAGAACGTGATTTTGATGTTTACGGCTCTGATCGTATTCGCCTGCACGGTGGCGGCACAGGACCAAGGGCAGGGTCAATCGGAGAAAGTCATTAAGCATGTCCCGGTCCAGGCCACCTCGCCTGTATCGGGCAAGGAAATGTATACGGCATACTGTGCCGTTTGTCATGGAACGGATGGCAAAGGTGGGGGCCCTGCGGCCAGCGCGCTGAAGGTTCCTCCCACCGACCTCAGCTTGCTGAGCAAGAATAACGGAGGGAAATATCCCTCGATGAAAGTCTTGTCCTCGATCCGGGGTGAAGGCGCTCTTCCCGCGCACGGATCCAAGGATATGCCGGTGTGGGGATCGTTGTTTTGGAGTATGAGCGGTGGACACGAGGGTGAGGTGCAGCAACGCGCGACGAACCTTAACCGCTACATCGAAACTCTGCAAGCGAAGTAGGGCAAGTAATGGACCGGCCGCAGAGCTGGTCCGGGGCACAGGCGCCAGCTTGTGCCCGCTGTTTGTATGGGATAGAAGTACGGTTCGCGCGTGTGCGTGAAAACGCCGGTCGTCCCTCCGGCGTGCGTGATACGAATCTCGCGGTTCACGGGCTGTCAGGGCATGGGGATCGCGCGTATCCGAAGCCGATTCCAAGCCTTTGTTTGCGCCGATTGAGCTCGAAACCGCGGTCGAACCCGAGCGGCTATCCTAACCGGTGGAACGTGAGCGACATCACAATGGCGTGTGTCTCGCAGCACAGCCAAAGGGTTTCATACAGACGGACACTGACCTCAGACGAGGCCGGTTCGACAGGCTTGTGGACTTGCGCAAGATGCGACCCACGTAGCGAGCCGGACCCGGGGGCGTCATACCAGGCGCCACAGGAGGCATGGGTCATGCTCTCACCATACGGAATGGAGATTGTAGAAAGCTGCATAACGTGCAAACTGCGCGCCGATCGCATCTTCTGCGATCTGCCGCCCACGGCGTTGCAAACCTTTGAAAACATCAAGTACGCGACCGCGTATCCCCAGGGAGCGGTGCTGTTTGTAGAAGGTCAGATGCCGCGCGGCATCTTTGTGCTGTGCAAAGGCAGTGTAAAGCTTTCCATCAATTCCCCTAGCGGCAGAACGATGATTGTGAAACTGGCTGAGCCCGGGGAGGTGCTGGGGTTGAGCGCCACGATTTCCGGCAAACCTTACGAAGTGACGGCGGAGACAGTCGATCCCTGCCAGGTCAATTTCGTGAAGCGCGATGATTTTCTTCACTTCCTGAAAGATGACGTGGAGGCCTGCTTCAAAGTGGCCGAGCAGTTAAGCGAAAAATATCACAATGCCTGCAAGGAAGCGGGCTCGCTGGGGCTGTCACACTCCGCCGCCGAGAAGCTGGCCAAGTTGCTTCTGGAATGGAGCTCGAAGAACGGAGAAGGCGGCAAAACGGAGCCGCGGTTGAGGCTTCGACTAACGCACGAGGAAATCGCGCAGATGATTGGAACTTCGCGAGAGACGGTTACCCGGCTGTTTGCGGAGATGAAGAAACGCCAGATTGTGCAATCGAAAGGGTCAACGCTGGTGATACGCAACACGGCGGCGCTGCGCGAGCTGGCAAATCGTAACTAGTGGCGCGTCCCGTAGGAGTAGCTTGTCTTCTTGCCGGGGCGGAAGACTGCGCAGCGGTCGGGTGCATGGAGTCCTCGCTTCGCTCAGGATGAAAGTGTTCAACAAGCCACCCAATATACCTCATTTACAAAGACTTAAATCGCGTGACCGAGATCACAATTCCCGGTGATGATAGTCACCGCTGGGCGGTTGGTTCTCTATTATCGTTGCCCCTAAAGTGGGCGACAGTAGCTGGTTCACGTGGGAAGGAAAACGCAAATGGCTTCGTTAAACGGCAACGGACAGCATTCGGATCAAGTGAGCAAAAACAAGCCACGATTGATTTTCTGGGAGTTGACGAAAGGGTGCAATCTCCGCTGCATCCATTGCCGGGCTACGGCCACGGAGCTGAGTTCTCCTTCCGACCTTTCCACGGAAACGGCGCGCAATATTATCGATCAGATTGCCGAAGTGTCCACTCCCATCCTGGTGCTTAGCGGCGGCGAACCGCTCTTCCGTTCGGATATTTTCCAGTTGGCGCGTTATGGCACGGACAAGGGTCTGCGCGTGGCGTTGGCCACGAATGGAACGTTGGTTACGAAGCACGTCGCGCGCATGATTGTCGATAGCGGCGTGCAGCGTGTGGCCATCAGCCTGGATGGCGCGGATGCGCTTACCCACGATACTTTTCGCGGCATTCCCGGCGCCTTCGATGCCGCCATTGCCGGTTTCCGCAATCTGAAAAATCTGGGTATGTCGGTGCAGATCAACACGACCATCGCGCGCCACAATGCCCATCAGCTTCCGAACGTGCTCGAATTGGCGAAGTCGCTTGGGGCGGACGCGCTGCACACATTCCTGTTGGTTCCGGTGGGTTGTGGCGTGGATATCGCGAGCGAACAGATGGTTCCTCCGGAAGAATACGAGCGGATGCTGAACTGGTTCTACGATCGCTCGCTCGAGGGTGGCATCGAAATGAAGGCGACGTGCGCGCCACACTATTTTCGTGTGGTTCGTCAGCGGCGGGCGGCAGAACACCGTTCCGAGGCAGCTGCGGCGGCGGCTCATGTTGCTCCGCCAGCAACTGAATCCACGCAGAAATCGCCTAGTATCGGACCCACGGAGATGGCGATGCCGGGCTCAACCGGGATCGAGTTGAAACCTCATGGCATTGGAAAAGCAGTGGGACACCCAGGAACGCATCCTTCTGATATGAATGCCATGACCAAGGGATGCCTGGCCGGAACCGCGGTTTGTTTCATTTCTCATCAGGGAGAAGTTTATCCCTGCGGATACTTGCCGGCCTTGGCCGGGGATCTGCGGAAGCAACCGTTCGCTGAGATCTGGGAAAACTCGACAGTCTTCAATGAATTGCGCGATGTCAACAACCTCGAGGGCAAGTGCGGCTGTTGCGAGTTCCGCAATGTCTGCATGGGCTGCCGCGCGCGGGCTTATGCCGCGACTGGCAACTATCTGGATGAAGAGCCGTTCTGCGTGTACGAACCAAAGGCGAAAGGTTTGAAGGAGAAGAAAGGTACGCTGGCGGAAGTTTCGCGTTAAAGCGGATGCTTCCCTATCGTTGAAAATCGACTGGATAATCGGTTCGCGGTTCGGGATTAGATATCCACAGAGGCCGAGGGACCAGGGAGCCAAAAGACACGCACCCAGCGTGATATCCCACAATCTAGCCTTGTCCATGCTAGTTCCCTGCTCCAAGGAAAGTCGCTAACTTACTGAAACACAAGCGGATCTCTGTTTTGGCGCGGCTCCTTCTTTGGCAGGCCGGGTGCATTTCCTTTTACTGTCTATTAGGAGATCAACAACATGGAACCCGCTCTGATGGTCGTTGGGCTGAACTATCGCACAGCCCCGGTGGCAGTGCGGGAGCATTTCTGGATCGGCGAAAGCCGACGCTACGAGGCGCTGGTGCAGTTGAACCGGGCGGAGGGCATCGAAGAAGTTATTGTAATGGCCACCTGTAACCGCACGGAGTTTTGGCTGTGGGCTAACGATGTCACGCTGGCGGCCAATTCGGTGATGCGGTTGCTTGGCGCCGAATATGGACTCAAGCTGTGCGAGTGGAAACACTTCTACCGTTTGCTGGATGAAGCGGCACTCCTGCATATCTTCCGGGTCGCATCCAGTCTCGACTCCATGGTGGTCGGCGAGCCGCAGGTAGTTTCCCAGGTGAAGCAGGCTTGGCAGCAGGCACAAAAGGTTGGAGCATCGGGCCGGTTGCTGGATGCGGTGTTGCAGAAAGCGCTCACGGTCTCAGAGCGGGTGCGCAGTGAGACGGCGATTGGCAATGCAGCGGTTTCGATTCCTTATGCCGCAGTGGAACTCACCTGCCAGATTTTCGGCACGCTGGAAAACAAGAAAGTTCTTCTGCTAGGCGCGGGCCAGTTGAGTGAACTCTCAGCCCGGGAGTTGCTCAACCACGGCGGTGGCTCGGCCCGCGCGAGCGTCGTGGTCATTAATCGCACACTCGAACACGCGTCGGAGCTGGCGGCGAAGCTGGGTGGGGTTGCAATCCCGTTTGAGGAACGATGGCAACACATGGCGGAGGCGGACATCATCATCTGCTCGACTTCGTGTCCGCACACGATTCTCAGCTACAAGGAAGCCGAGGTTATGATTCGCGAACGCGGGTTTCGCGGGCGCAAAGATCAACCTCTGGTGATCGTGGATATCGCGATGCCGCGTAACGTTGACGGCAAGGTGCGGGACGTCAAGGGCATTTTCCTCTATGACCTTGATGACCTGGAAAACGTGGCCGACCATAATGCGAGCGCGAGAGAAGCCGCCGCCGCCGCAGGACAGAAGATCCTGCAAGCCGAAGCGCAAGGCTTCCGTCGCAAGCTGGTGGTGGAGGGGGGGGTGCCGACCCTGGACGCATTGCGGCTGCGGCTGGACGAGATTTGCCGGCAAGAACTGGATTCATTTTGCCGGGAGAACGGGCCTTTCGCCAAAGAGCAGGACGAAATGTTGAATGCAATGATGTCGCGGATGACGCAAAGGATCGCAGGATCAGTGGCCCGAGAACTGAAGGGGCTTCCAGAGAAGGTACGGCAGGCAGCGGACGTGAATACGCCACTCCCGGAGCCATGCGGATGGCCCGAGTGCCACCATGAACGGGAACAGATGACCACGGCGTTGCAGCGGCTCTTCCGCCTGCAAACGGCGGGATCGGCGATTGCCGGGAGCAAATCGGCGTAGGCGGCGCCGATCGACATTTCTAAGTCGGATTCCGCGATGGACGGGCGAGGACGCCCGTCGCTCCACCAACTCTTCTGATGAGCTAACTCACAGCTTTTTTCTCGAACTGGCGCAAGCCTGCAACCAGCAGAAGAACGTCAAAGAAAAGCAGCGCGATCAGCACAGCCGCGATTGGTAAATGCGGGAACTGCGGAACCAGGGTGGCACGCAGTCCTTCGCTGGCGTAGACCAGAGGGTTGATGAGCACGGCTTTTTGCAGGATGGGGAAAGTTTTCAGAGCGCTCCAGGGATAGTAAGTGCAGCCAAAGAAAATCATCGGCGTAATGACCATGCCGAACATCAAGCCAATATGCTGTTGATTGATGCTGCAGCCGAGGGCTAGTCCTCCGCATGCGGAGAAGGTCGCTACCAGGATGATGATCACAGCAAAAGTCCACGGCGCGTGAATGCTGATGTCAACTCCGGGACGAAGCACGAGCCACGCCAGCGGAATCACAATCAGGCCGGCAACCAGCGCTTGCAGCATTCCGGCGATGACTTTCTCGATCGCGATCCAGCCGACGCCGATGGGAGCGAGCAGGCGGTCTTCGATTTCGCGGGTCCACTGAAACTCGGCGATGAGGGGCATGGCCACCGCCCAAATTCCGGTAAAGACCATGCTGATCGCAATAATGCCGGGCAGCAGGAGACTCTTGTAGGCCGGAGGCATATAGCCGCTGCTGACCATTACCCGGCCGAAAACAAAAACAAAGAGCAGCGGCTGCAGGAAGGTCTGCAGAAATAGTTGGATTGCATTGCGCCGCGCTACGTGAGCGTCGCGGGCCAGCATCGCGCCAAAGGTTTTCCAGTTCAATCGCGCAAGCTCCTTCCCGTATGGTGCAGGAACAGGTTTTCCAAACTGGGCTCAGAAATGTGGACGTCTGACAATTCAGAGCCGGAATTCGCGGCCAGGTTCGCAATTTCGGAAATGAGGGAACCGCCGCGATCGGCATAGACGTCGGCGCCGGTGCTGTCTTCCGTACTGTCCGAGGCGCGCGCCTCGCGGACTCCGGGCAGCGACTGTAAATGCTGAAGCAGGTCGGGAGTTTGATTCTTGAAACGAAGGCGCAGCAGGAATCCTCCGGGGATCGACGCCTTTAGCTGCGCCGGTGTGCCCAGGGCGATCCCGTGGCCGTGGTCAATGATGGCCAAGCGCTGGCAGAGCGCGTCGGCCTCTTCCATGTTGTGGGTAGTGAGCAGGACGGTTTTTCCCGCCTGGTGGTATTCGCGAATGATCTCCCACAAGAGAATTCGGGTTTGCGGATCGAGGCCGGCGCTGGGTTCATCGAGAAACAGAACTTGCGGATCGTGCATCATGGCGCGGGCAATGGAAAGGCGCTGCATCATGCCTCCGGAAAAGCCGCGGACCATCTGATCAGCGCGCTCGGTAAGCTTGAACTTCTCGAGCAGCGCGTCGGCGCGGTCGTTTCTGAGCTTGGAGCCAATGCCGAAGTAGGCAGCATGAAAAATGAGAATCTCGCGAGCAGTCAGAGAAAAATCCAGATTGGGCCGCTGTGGCACAACGCCGATCAGGTGCTTGACCAGCGCCTGTTCCTTCCACACATCGTGCTTGCCAATCCAGGCTTGACCGGAGGTTGGCCGCACGCGAGTGGTTAAGACTCCGACGGTGGTGGATTTGCCCGCGCCGTTTGGACCGAGAAGGCCGAAAATTTCTCCGGGAAGAATTTCGAGCGACAATCCGTCGAGGGCGGGAATTTGGGCCTTCGGCTGCTTCCCTTTGGCGTCGGTGCGCGCGATAAAACCACCGGCAGCGCCTAACGGTGGAGAAGAGTTATAGACCTTGCGCAGGTCCTGAGTGCGCACGCCAACGGCCATGCAGAAGAATCCCCAATCTCTCAGCGGCTGAAGTTCTTGGAAGTATATCTTATGCGGCAGATGGAACTAATAGTCTCACTAGTCTTCGGCGACGCCGGTCTGGCCTTCTTCATCGCCGCGAATCAAGCCGAATTTCTTTAGCTTGTAGCGCAGAGCGTCGCGGCTGATATCGAGCAGCTTGGCGGCGTGGGTCTGGTTGCCGTTGGCCTGGCGCATGGCCAACTCAACCATGGAGTGCTCCACTTCTTCCAGCGATGTGCCGCCTTCCGGGATATAGAGTCTTGGGAGGGTGCGGCCGTTGGGCAGGGTCTGTCCTCCGTCGACGGGTGAGGTTCGTTCGAAAACAGTGCGGCCACCCGATTCGCCCACCGAGAACGGCAGATATACGGGGCGCAGGAAGGGCTCGTCTTCCAGGATCATGCCACGCTCGATGGTGTTCTTCAGCTCGCGGACATTGCCGGGCCAGTTATGACTGAGAATAAGGCGGCGCGTCTCATCGGTGATGCCACGAATCGACTTTTTGAATCTGCGGTTGTAGCGCTCGATGAAAAAGTCCACTAAAGGAAGGATATCTTCCTTTCGATCGCGCAGCGCCGGGATAAAGATCGCAATGATGGCCAGGCGGTAATAGAGATCCTGACGAAATTGGCCTTCGCGCACCGCCTTTTCAAGATCGCGGTTGGAGGCGGCGATCACCCGGACATCCACTTGCATATCGCGGATACCGCCCACGCGGCGGATGACCTGGTCTTCGAGCACGCGCAGGAGTTTCGCTTGCAGCAGGGGAGAGAGTTCGCCGATTTCATCGAGAAACAGCGTACCGCCGTCGGCGGCCTCGAACAGGCCCTTCTTCATCTGCTTGGCATCGGTGAAGGCACCCTTTTCGTGGCCGAAAAGCTCGGCTTCCATGAGCGTCTCTGGGATGGCGGAGCAGTTGATGGCTACGAAGGGCTTCTCCTGGCGCGAACTCTCGTAGTGGATCGCTTTTGCGATGAGGTCTTTGCCGGTGCCGCTTTCGCCTTGAATCAGAATGGTGGTGGCCTCGCTGGCGGCAACTTTGCGGACGAAGTTCATGAGCTCGGTCATCTTGGCCGAGACGCTCACCACGTCGTGATAACCGCCCACGCGGCGCACCTCGCCTCGCAAGTGCTGGACTTCGGTGCGCAAGCTGGTGGCCTCGAGCGCGTTCTTGATGGCCACGTGAAGCTCGTCGAAATCGATCGGCTTGCCCACGAAGTCGTAAGCGCCGAGTTTGAGCGCGGCCTTGACATCGTCGAGTTGGGGATCGGCAGTGATCATGATGACCGCGCGGGCGTCGCCATTCTTCTTGAGCTGATCGAGCACTTCGATGCCGCTAAGGTCGGGCATGCGCACGTCGAGCAGGACGAGATCGGGAGATTCCCGCTGCGCCAGTTTCAGGGCAGGTTCACCGGCATCCGCTTCGATTACGTTGTATCCCCACTCTTCGCACTTCTGGCGCAGCGACCAGCGCACCAGGCGCTCGTCGTC
>Ga0187862_10003129_pt1 | contig 16368 bp, 17 predicted proteins | sample June2016WEW_10_1_FD_133003 | JGI IMG/M metagenome (GOLD analysis project Ga0187862, IMG submission 133003) | Peatland microbial communities from SPRUCE experiment site at the Marcell Experimental Forest, Minnesota, USA - June2016WEW_10_150 | ecosystem: Environmental > Terrestrial > Soil >...
CCCGCGGGTCTGGAAAAACCGCGTTGATAGATTTGATCGCGGCGGGTGCCCAGGCGCTTGTCGCCCCTCTCGGTGAATCTTCCTTCTTGCGACGGGCCACTGACCCAGATGACTTGATTGGATCAGCCACGGTCGAAGAAGAGTGGGCTGACGGTGAGAAATACACCCTCCCCTTCCGACCTCCATCAGAGCTTTTTGAGCTCGGTGATCCCAGGGTTTGTTATCTGTCGCAGCATTTTGTGAATCGCCTTTGCTCAGCAGGAGGCCTGGCCAAGGAACTCATGGAAGAGATCGAGCGTGTCATTTTTGATCAGACCGAACAGACGGCTCGCTTTGAAACCAATTCGTTTAGGGATTTAGCGGAGTATGTACTCGATCCAATTATCCGAAGACGTGAAGTTCAAACTGCTGACATTCTTTCGCTTTCCGAGAAACTCGCCGAGGAAGAACGAGAACACGAGCAGTTGCCTAAACTCGTAAGAGAAAGAACTGAGCTCATAATTCAAATCACCAAAGCGCAGACGGACGTAAAAACGATTCTCCCAAAAGGGCAGGAGCAACGGGCAAAGAGACTATTGGACTTGGAAGAGGCCTGTGCAACGGTGGAAGGCAACATCGAAGCAGTCTCTCGCCGCCAACAAGCGCTCGAAGGGCTTTTGGTGGAGGTGGGTTATATTATTGAGCAGTCGGAGCCGCAGAGGTTGTCCCAGATGATTGAGCGGTTTTCTGAAGCGGGCTTGAAGGAGGCGGACTGGCAGGCCTTCGGCATGCAGTTCAATCGGGACGTCAGAGCAATCATCGCATCCGCGAAGAAGGTTGCTGAGAAAGTAGCAGCAACTCTCCTAAATGGAGATCCAAGTAATCAAATAGATCTTTCCAAGACCCTCTTAAAAGACTGGCCCTTGGCTTTATTAAGGCTCGAACGCACCAAAGTAAAAGCGGAGGTGGGAATTGATCTCGCGCAAACGAGAAGGTACGAGGCTCTGCAGAGGTCGATAACGACAAGCCAGGGCAATTTAAGAACTCTAAATGCGAAGATTAGACATGCCGAAGGGTCGGAGCAGCGCAAACAAGAACTGATCCAAGCCCGGCGCCAGGCATACAAAGCCGTTTTCGAGACCTTCGTCGATGAAAAGAAAAAACTAGAAACACTTTACGAACCTCTGCGAAAGCAAATTTCCGGCGCAAAAGGAGCCCTTGGCAAATTGAGCTTTGTAGTGAGACAAGAGGTTCGCTTCGATGATTGGATAAAAGCGGGAGAGGATTTGTTGGATCTTCGAAAGGATACCAGATTTCGGGGTGCTGGTGCTTTGAAAAAACAGGCCGAAAAACTCTTGCTGGCTTGGCGGGTGCTGACGCCGGAAGACGTCGCCACGGCAATGCACACGTTTGTCGCGGAGGTTTGGAAAGAAATTCTCGCAGCCATACTTCCCTCCATCCAGCCGGATGATAAAGCTGAGTGGATGCGCAAAGTTGGTGACTGGCTATACAGCTCTGATCACATCTCAATCCAGTACGCGCTTGAATATGATAAGGTCGAGATCGAGCGCCTCTCACCCGGAACCAGGGGGATTGTCTTGCTTCTCCTTTACCTGGCAATCGACAAGAGTGACCGTCGCCCGCTGCTGATTGATCAGCCGGAAGAAAATCTCGATCCTAAATCCGTTTTCGATGATTTAGTTCCTCACTTTAGGGAAGCCCGGAAACGCCGACAGATTATCATCGTCACTCACAACGCAAATCTGGTCGTCAACACTGACGCCGACCAAGTAATCGTCGCCTCGTGCGAACCATCTGAGCCGGGCAAACTCCCCTCGATCGACTACACCAGCGGTTCACTCGAAAACTCGAGCATCCGCGCGGCAGTGTGCAACATCCTGGAAGGAGGAGAACGGGCATTCTTGGAAAGGGAACGACGTTACCGCTTGGCGTGGGAAAAACTGTTGGATGAAGGCTTGGAAGCTGGCGCACATCGGGCATAAGTTTCACCACCACCATGGCCTCCATCCACCATGACCTGGATTGGAACCTCAGTTCGCTCGAACAACGGACGGGCCGCCTCGACCGGATCGGCGCCAAGGTCGAGCACTGCGGCGAGCCTATTCACGTCTACTTGCCTTATCTGGCTGAGACTCAGGACGAAAAAATGTACCGCGTCGTGATGGACCGGGAACGTTGGTTCAATGTCGTGATGGGCGAACAATTCAAGGTGGACGCCCGGTCGACCGAAGCGCTGGCCCAGCGGATTCCCCTGCGCTATCCGTGGCCCAGAAACTTGCATTCCGGCTGGAGGTGAGGCAGGCTCGCCCATGAACGATGTTTATTTGTTTTCGGGCAATACCAGGGCTACTGCCGCCAGGCGCCCGCTTGCATATAAACCTTGGCTCCGGTATCACGCGTATTTAAATATACCTTGTATGAGTCAGCAGAATAATGCGACCGCTGAGACTTCGATCGTCGGCAAGACTTTGCGAGATTTGCTAGAAAAGAGACTCTTGTCGCAGGATCACGCAGCCCGATTGGCGGGTGTTCGGCTGGGTTTCCTCTCGAGGCTAGTGCGGGGCAAGAGGACACTCGAGCCGCAGTTGGCGCGCAGCCTGGCGGCAAAATGGGGACTCGATAAAGAGGATACCACCACACTGGTACAGGCCGCGACAAGTGAATTTAGAGTGGGTGGCAAAAAGACGGCGGCAGAGTCAAAAGACATCGCAAAAATCAAGCTGGGTGATTTTATTCGCGAGAAAAGGTTGCAGTGCGGACTAACTGCCAAGAATGCCGCTGAACTTGTAGACATGAAGTATCCGAATTGGACGCGAGTTGAAAAAGGGCGCGATTTTCCGAATCCAGCTATGGCGGCAAGCATTGCGAAGAAACTTCGCTTGCAAGACGATGAGCGGGTCGCGCTTTTTTGTTTGCTGGCCAAAGTGCTGGAAGGCCACCCCTCTTATAAACGCGCACTGACTGCGCCCGCTTTGATAGCACTGGCCGAACTCGCTATGTGCAATCATCTACCGCCAATAACCGAAGTTACGGACGTGATAATCTTTCCAAAAGCCGATGTTTTGCCGCTAGATTATCTGTCCCAACTGGCTGATCAACTGAGGAATCAAGCCGATAAGTTGAGTAGCGCAGGGTCAGAACAGCCCCAGTTGACGGGCGCGCTGATTCGCCACGGCGGCCATCAGACACTCGTGCTTTCGATCTTTGTTGATCTCAAAACGGATGCACTGGAAGAAGGCGGTAAAGAAGCTTAGCTTCCGTCACGGCGTGGCGTGCCATTGCCGGAAACCAAGTTGGCCGACGCCCAATTGATCGCGACGCTGGTGAGAATGAGCCACAAAGTGGGCCGACACGCAGGGGATTCGCCTTGGACATGCAGATTGGACATCTTTATGCCGATTCCGACGACAACGCCGTTTTCCCCGCTGCTGGGAAAACATTCTCCCGGGCAGTGAACCGTGCTCATCAGCCAACAGCGTCAGCAAAGGATGGCATCAGAACTGGGTTACCCGCCCGCCTGCGAGTTAGCCACTTGGAGTCTTGGAGTTCAGCCTCGCTCATGGTCGAGACCCCGGACTGGCCTTGATATTCCGGCCAGGCGCTCTCGGTCTTCGCCAGAACCTGCGGCAAAGTGAACTGGCGGATTGAGAGAACAGAGATCATCTTCTCCAACTCCAGGAAATCCACCGCGCGCGCAATCGCCCGACCCTGCGACTGCTCGACAAACGGATCCTTTTGGCCACAGATCGGTCCACTTGGCTGGCAAATAGGCGACGTTGCTTTTCTTATGCCCGCGCAGCAAGCTTGACGGCGTTACGCTGGGCTTCTGTGACGTGCTTTGGAACTGCATCCAGTTTGTGACCAACAGGAAGCAACATTTCGCGGTAAGCATCGTCATAGTCTTCGTACATGAAGGTTGGAAGGTGCTTCAACGTGAAGCGAGCATGGGCCTTGTCGGAAAGTCTCGCATAATTCTGGTCCCAGCTCCGCAATCCTGTTCCGGCCCAGGATAAGGTCTGAGCTACATTTCCGCAACACTTAAATTTAACTGCCATGCCAGTACGCCGGGGCGCGTTGTGGGGGGGAGTTTTTTCTGGGCCATCATAGTGCAAATGGTATCTTGTCTCCCAACCCCTGCACCAAAAACCACACGCTTCCATTAAGATTTTTGCGCGAATATAGCCTCCCCCAGGAACATCCTCATTCCAAAGTGCCAAGTTCCGATCAGTGAGTAGCTGTCTTTGATCCAGCCAGGCGAAATGAACAGAGAGGATGGGGTACATCTCTTCATCCTTAATTTTGCCTGGTTTAGTGTCTGTACGGCCACACTGAAGGCGCAAGTCATCTAGCTTTATCATGGAACGGCGCAAGTCGTCTGCATTGCGCCAGCCACCTAATAACTGTTTAAGCCAACCGGGAGCGCCAATCCCGCCATCGATCCGGTAAGCAGCGTCAGTGATGCGTTGGATTTCATCCTCTACGAAAATGCGATTCTTCGTTTCTCGCGCCCGAGTTTCCTCAGCCGGTTCTGGCATTGGTTCCAGCTTGGAGGGTTCTCCCCAGCCACGGCGAGCAAAGTCATTTTTGTAAGCGACAAGTATTGACATTGCTGAGTTACGTGAAACGGTTATTTTCGCATGCACAGCTCGAGCTTTTACACGTTTCCCCCAACCTGCAATTTTCCCCTCATCATCCAAGATGGGCTTGCAAGTGTAAATCGGGTCCTCTGACATCAGGTAATCAACGATCTCTTGGTCCGTAAATTGACTTGGATGCGAACACTCAAAGGTACCGACCAAATAACCTGCATAATCTTCCAGAAGCGACAAACGATCATCGCTAAGGGGCTCTTTTGGCAACCCCTCTTTTGTCTTAGGAAACGCTTTTCCATTGTAAACTTGAGCCACAGCATCCCGAAAGGAAACATCCTCGGACACAACAATTGCGATCTTTTTGAAACCGAAGTTTGCTGCTTCGCGCACGAAATCCGCAGGTTTTGCAGATTTCAAAGCCGGATTGGAAACGCGAACTGCTTGCAGGGTAGCTATAAAATCTGAAAAGTCCTGGCCAGTGATTCTCATCGCCAACATCTGAGTGCGCTGATCCAGCATGAGGTTCAATTCGGGAACAGTCAATTTGAGATTCAAGAAAGTATTGGAAGACCAGGCCGATTGAGCGGCATTGAGAATCGGAGTACCAGTCGCGGCTGCTTTCCACAAGGCCAACAATTCATCTTTGCGGTTTTCGGCTGCCTTTAGGGTCGGGAAAGTTTCACGAACGGGTCGGTTTACAACGGTTTCGCCAGATTGGGTCATCGTTGGAACCCTTGGGGTGTAGTCCAGGTCGTAACCTCTAATTTTTTTGAGCTTGGGGTGGCTCCTTAAAAATGCGCGTTTGGTTACGTTCCGTTTGGTATCATCATCCTTGGACGAGTCGAGGTGGCCTTGGTAGGCCTCCTGGATTGCTTTCTCCTGGTCAGGATAAATGTGGGGGGTGATGATTGGGTCCCTTTGGATCGGTGAACTTTTCATGTCTGTTTATGTTCTCTCAAAAAGATAGCGCAGTATCATTTCAATGTCAATGGCCATTTGCTCAGCCATAAAATGGCTGATTTATGTGTATTAGACCCGTATTTGGCGGCTAAATCCACCTAAAGATGCTGCACTATCATGTATTAAAACCAAAAGCTAATAATGATAAAACGTCAAGCCAAACAGGTTGCGCCGCTGGGACAGGAGGCGAGCGTTCATTTCCTGACACGGAAACCGAAAAATTACAGTTGCAATCCGAGCCCCCTTTTTAGGGGGCTTTCATTTTGAGCATGGCGATAGGCAAGGTCTGTTTCATTTGGAACCACTCCAAAACCAGCCTCGGGATGAAGTACGTCTTGCGACCGCGCCGGTAGTAGGGAATCTGACGGAGTGAGACTTGTTCCCGTAGCCAGCCCATGTGAGGCCGCGACGATTCAGGGAACACAATTTTTAAGAGCGTAGGGCCGTCCACTAGCTGATCCAGTGGGGCAATTATTGGTTCGGCTGGTTTCAGGGGTGCGGATTTAACGGTTTGAGGTTGAGTTTCCATAATCGTCAAAGGAGTCTCATACCTTTCATTGGTTCTTTGTTTTTTCTCTAAAACGGTCACTTTTTGTGTTTGGCCGTTCTTTCTTACGGTGTTTTCGGCGCAGCCGAGGCCAAAGTACAACTCAAAAAACTTCTTGAGTGGGAGGGTACAGAGCCGAATCTAAACGTTCTTAATTGAACGAAAACGACTTAAAGAACTTTGCGGAAACCCTTGATTTGCAGGAATTACGAGGGAGAAATCTAGAATTTATAAAACAGCAGTAGCTTCCGTGTCAGGGGAAGCGTTACCTAGGGAGAGCGTGCCAAAATTCGACCGCTCAATAGAAACTCAAGAAAACCTTGTGGTGGCAAACTGCGTCAGGGCCAGCGTCGGCCGGTCCAATGGTCGGGCCCAGCCCGAACTTCATCATACTTGGCGGTCAGGCGAACATTCGGCTGTTTGCGGCCCAACGACTTCACTGACGAGGAACATAAGGCTCAGCAGCGTTTTCAAGTCTCGACGTTCATTGCCCGCATCAGGAACTACCGGCTCCACATTGAAAGGAACGCTCAGAATGCGTTGGGCCTGGGGAAGAGGTTTTGCATCCGGGCATGGTTGATTCTCTTGGGCCAGTTCCAGTTCGAGCATTTCAACCCCCCGAAAGCTGTAAAGTGACCAGGCGGCGAGCGTTCGGGACGGGATCCGGCTCTCGGCTTCGATGAGCCGAGCCGGATATTGCGGCGGATTCCACTCGTCGCAAGCGGCTTGATTTGGGCAGGCCTGGTAATGCTCCTGGAAGAAGAGTCGGTTTAATTGTCCACTGAAACGTTGCTTTTGCTCGTTCAGGAGATTGGAATCATGAGTTGTCGTTGGTCTCGCAAACCGAGACGTCCGGTTCGAGCAGATCTAGTTCGAATGGTTGGAGGTCGGGTTCGGGCGGTGGGGACGTGCGTTGAATCCGAGAAGTTTGATCGGCCATTGTTCGGGTGCTGCGAAAAAAAGATGACAAATGGGGATTTGGCCTCCTTGGTGTTGCTGCGGTGCCGAAGGTTAGGCTTGGTTCCGAAAAGCGAGGTCAGCCTCAGCCTGGCATCTGCCGTGGTATTCATAAAAGGATGACTGCTTGGACATCCATCAAAACCATCAAAACCATCAAAACCAAAGATTGCTTCTAAGACTGAATCGGCACTGTGAGCACCGTCGAGCAAAAGCGACGGGCGAACTGGTTTCGACCGGCCGAGTGCATCACTGTGTCGCGGTCAACGCCGTTGCCGCGCCACTCATCTTTGAGTGCCAGTGGGAGGGAGTGAATCCACGAAAACCGTTCCTCGGTTATCGTTTTCCGGTTCACCCCAAACTCATTCGGCGCGCTACGGACTGAAAACTCTGCCTTAGTTCACGAAGCCGACTTGCGAGCTACAACGCTGAGGAATGATGCCACCCTTCCGGGTTTTGATGGTTTTGATGACCAAGGCCACGCTGATTTTCATGTCGGTGCGTTGATCCAAACTTAAGCGAACCAGTTTCGCGCTCCGCCCCGTATCTTCAAAACCGTCATTACCATCAAAACTACCAGTATAAGGAATAAAGGCCCAAACGATTAGACAGGAAATGATCCGTGCTAACGACATTTTGGGCCTCATCCCGAACGGCTGACCGCGCCAAGACCTCATCCGTGCGGCGATTTCCCGGCTTGTGACCAACGGCAGATTTGGTGCAGCGCCTTCTTGGATTGAACGCGAAATCACCCGTGCAAGAGGAGTTGGCGCGAGGCGGAGCATCAAAACCATCAACACCATCAAAACTATTGCCAGACGGCGCCAAACGCCTTGGCAAAACGCGCGGGCCAGAGCAGATCAGCATGTGGTGGTGACTTATTATGACGACGATCCTTTGGTATCAGATTGGGACAAGCTTCCGATTGCTCTAAGGAAAGCAAAAATGGTGTCGTTAAGTTCCCTTGTGAAACACCGATTTTCTTTCAACGGGTTTTCCTTAACGCGCACTGAAGTAGGCGCGGGGGCCGGTGCTGAGTTGATATATGACCGCAAGAAAATCAAGAACTTCATGGGCACCGACGAACGCGCAGGTGCTCGATAGAATTGAGATCTCTAGTGGATCGAAGGACGAGAACTCGAAACGAATCGACGTGCAAATTCCGCGCGGTGTCCTGAAGGACAATAAGCAGGATTTAGATGGTCCCGCTAATCCGCGCTTTTACAAACGCCTCGAACGGGCCTTGAAGACAGCAGACCCCGCTAAACATGGCATCAAATTTGCTCCTAGTTGGAAACAGAACCAGTGGCGGATTAAAAAGCTGCTGTGGGCGCACGAAGAGGCAAAAGAGCAGCCTTATGAGCCCGGTCCTTTTCCCATTAAGGCTTTGAGTCACCGACAGCGGCGCTTATGCCTAGCGCTGAAAAGAGCTTATCGCGCGCCGATTGAGATCCCAGCGATGGCAGCGCTGGCGGTGACAGCGGCCGCTCTGGGAAAAGGCTGGAAACTCACTGAGGCGGTGGAGGGACGAGAAAACTTCGGCAACGTCTACGTTATGATCGCCGCGCCGACTGGGGGTGGGAAAAAGGCCGTGGAGGACTTGGCGAAGCCCATTCTCGAAGCATCCGACAGTATGGAATGTAAATGGATCGCAACCGAAATGCCTGAGCTGAAGGCAGAACGGGATGAGCACAAGGCTCGCGCGCGGCACCTCGTTCAACGACACGCACGGGGGGGCCTTTCTCCTAAGGAATCAGTTGCCAATCATTCTGAATTGGTAAAAATTAACAAGAGGCTTGACGAAATTACGGCGCTCTTAAATCCCGGTTCCGGTTCTTTATGGATAGGCGACAGCACTTCGCCGGCCTTGAAAAAGGCGTTGGCGGCAAACAACGGCACTTTATTGGCGTATGCCCCTGAGGGCGGAGAAATCGTAAAGATAATGCTTGGCCAGTACACCCGGGGAGGGGATTTTGATCTATGGCTTTCGGGCTACTCGGTGGAGCGCAAAGGTTCGGCTCGCGCTGGAAGCGGCAAAGTCAACATTGAGCCGTGTCTCACATCGCTAATTTGTTGTCAGCCTCGTGTCCTACGGAAGCTTCTGCGAGACCCTGAAGCCTTGGATCGTGGCTTTGTTGGACGCGTCCTAGCCTTTATTACCGACCGCAGTTTCGCAGATGATGACCGGAACGTAAGAGGTGGATTGAACGCCAGCAGGAAAGCTTGGGGTGGCTTAATTGCTCGATTGTTGGAGACGCGGTTGGAAGCTTTGAAGAGTAACGAAACTCGCGTTGTAAAGTGCAGTCGCCGAGCTCAGAACGTTCTCTCTGATTTTCACCACGCGAGCAACGATTTGCTAAGGGGGCCTTTCACCGGAATGAGAGATATTATCGTTCGGTGGCGCGAAAATGCTTGTCGTATCGCATTGGGAATTTGCGTGGCCGACGATCCAAACGGAAAGGAATTGTCCGGTCGGCAAGCTGAACGAGCCGTGCAGATTGCACGGTGGGCGCAGCTCTCGACGCTCAAAGCCGTAGTTGCAAGCCAAATGCAATGGACCGAAGAACAAAGTGAAGCTGCGGAGAATGGTCGCCGGGAAGAGCTAATTGAAAAGTTGAAGGAGCGCGGTGGGAAAGCGACTCTCAGAATCCTGGAGCAAAACTGTGGCTTTCCTCGCAATGAGGTGAAACTACTGATCGCAAAATCAGAACGGTTCGATTTAAAGACCGAAAAAAAACCCCGTGGAGGGCGATGGAGTAATGTGTTGTATTTGATCGATTCTGTTAAATAAGCCTTCCATATCGGCCGAATTTGGAGCGCGTTCAACTAAACAGCGCACAAGTTTTCACATAAAGATCCCTGCCGACTTTGAGCGGTCTTCGCCGCGCTGCGCAAACATCGCGCATTTCGGGTTGTGAGTGACCCGGCAATTCCTGTAAAAGAAGCAGCCAGCGAAATCGACGAGAATCGCTAGCTCGCTACGGGGTTTTGTGATGAGTGATCAGCTTCCAGCCAGATTTTCGATTAATTCATAAGATCATTTAGCCATGGGAATCAACCGTGGTCTGAGCCGGGACCGCGGGGCTGTTGGCAGACGTGCGGGATCGAAAAGCACAGCTTCCAGATCCGACTCAATATACCGGCGCTCCGGTTCTCCAACCCGCATCCCAAACGAGGAGAAATTACCTGAACTTGTAGGGAACTTACTCATCCCTCCACTCAATGGCTCGTCGCTCGATTGATGCCATTGAGCAATCGAGCTTGGTGGCGGCCCCATGCACACTGTACGTTTTTCCTTGGCGAGCCGCCTCAAGTGGCGACAGCGGCGGTGCTGGCGGAAAAACGTCTGTGGCACTTCTCTTCACACTGTATTAATTATAAGGTCTTGAGGTGGGGGGGGGTGAGCATTTAGTTTTTGGAGTTTCGCGCCTGTACTCAGCATCCCTCCAGGACACGATGAAATGACTGTAAGAGTCTAAATACAAACAACTTATGTCACTCAATGGCTTTTCTTCATTCCCTTTGACACTGGTGGGGGTTGTACTTCGGGGGCCGGAAGTAATCGTTGCGTGATGGCCATCCCTGTGGCGGATGGGGCTGTATCCGAGCCCACGGCGGCGTTCCAAGGATCTTTCCCGCCGCGCTGGCGGCAACACGAGCCGTTTCCATGCTCTTGCGGGCTAACCCAACACCGCCTCAGCTGACTCCATCGCCAACGCGCTGCCGCCGTCAAGCCAGCAGCGTTGACAAGCCCCGCACCGAGCTGCCACCGGGTAAGCAAAACCGCAATCTGCTTTCCGGTCCCTTAACTTTTGCTCCGAAATGCCGATTAGACCTACAGTGAAGAACCAGGAAAAACGCAATCATCCAGATCTCGATATGGTGATGACCCCTCCCGAATTGGCGCGTCAGATTGTGGACTTTCTGGAACCGAGCGGAAGAATTCTGGATCCATGCCGAGGGAAAGGCGCATTTTACAACGCTTTCCCAAAAGGGTCCGAAAAATTCTGGTGCGAAAAGTTGAAAGGAAAGGACTTCTTTGAATGGACCGAAAAGGTCGATTGGATCATATCCAACCCACCATGGTCATTGATCCGGGAGTTTATAATCCACGCCTTCACTTGCGCGGATCATGTTGCGTTCCTGTGTACAATCGAGCACACTTGGATGATAGCGCGGATACGTGACATGCACGCGGCTGGTTTTGGCATCAAGGATATTATCGTGGTAGAATCACCGTTTCCCGGTGGCAAATTGCTGGGCATGGTTCACTATCAGCGCGGGTATGTTGACTTCCCGGTGGGCCTCTATTGGCCTTGGAATTTGGGCCCTTGCAATGAGGACACACCCGCCCGCATACAGTGGCTGGAGAAATCTATTCGCAACAACAGAAGGTTAACCAAGGAGAACAGGAGACACATCTTGGCCAACTTGGAAAACTACAAGAATTCGCCTGACTATATCGAGCATGCCAGGAAACGGGCGAAGGAATTGGCCGAAACCCAGGATGCCGTCAAAGGGCTTGCAGGTCTCAGTGGGGACCAATTGCTGAAAAGACGCCTGCCAATGGGGAAAAGGTCGACATTCAATCTGGCTAAACCGTGACAATTCCGTTGCGGTAGAGGCCGTGAGCCGATGACTTGTCGGAAGCGAATCGCAACGACGTATCGGATGGTTTTGTATCCCAATTCCGCCGATTTAAAAGTCTCCACTCCGCTCCGTTCCCGCGCCGCCGGCCTCCGATCCGTCTCGCCGGTTCACATCGTCGAAGCACGGCTTTTCCCTGCGACTAGAAAGCGGTGGCTTTCACGCCCGGCTCGCATCACCGCTTCAATTCAAATCTTTGGTCCGGCTTGCCAGATCCTGCTTCGTCATTATTTCGTATTCCTCCAGCGTCCGGGCGATCTGCACCAGCGTGGCCCTGCCGAGACCGATCCTGTTTTCAATCGCTGTGATTTGATCCGCTAGCTCCGTCACTCCGTGTTTCTTTAACCATGATGCCTGGTGAATCATCAGCTCCCGAGTTTGGCCCGTTTGAGTCTCGCCTCGTAAATCGAGGGTGAGACGGGCGTTTTTTTGCTCAGACCTTTAGGGAAACGGTTTGGATTTCCTCAAATTTCCTGATCATCCGGCGTGGAAGCTGGAGCCCCCGCAGAGCTTGCTCCGCGGGGGCTTTTTCTCTCCGATCTAAGGTGTGAAAACTACAATCGGAGAAAGCCGGGGCCAGAGCTACCTGGCAGATCAACAGCTATACGAATTGCTGGAAAGAGTCGATGCCGATTTGGCCGAAGCGGAGCGCCAAAAGGGCTGCCGCCTCTGCTCGGGCAAGCTGCATCGGGGCGACTACAGGCGCAAGCCCCGTGGCGGCCCCAGGTGGGAATGGCGTCGGAGCTTTTGCTGCTCCCAAGAGGGCTGTCGTCGGCGGCACACGCCGCCTTCGGTGCGCTTCCTGGGACGGCGGATTTATGCTGGTCTGGTGGTGGTGCTGGTGTCGGCCATGATGCATGGATTGAGGCCCGCACGAGTTTGCCGCCTCCGGGAAGCGTTGCAAATTGACCGCCGCACCCTGGAGCGGTGGCGTCAATGGTGGCTGGACACCTTTGTCCAAAGTTCGTTCTGGAAAGGGGCGCGTGCGCGCTTCATGCCGCCGTTGTGCCAGCGGACGCTGCCGGCCTCGTTATGCCTGAGCTTCCAGGTGGAGGAACGACGCGACCGGTTGCTGGAGTTGCTTCAATTTCTGGCCCCGATCACGACCCCCTGCGCCTGGAAGGAGTTGGTTATGTGAGGCTGGCTCCAAGTCCCGCAGAGGATGCCAGTGGCACGGCCCCAGGGGCGGTGATAGAACCGAGACATCGCAAGCACGCGAAGGAAAAAAATGAAAATGAATCATGCGATGTCCGACGAGCCTGGAATCGCGCGTTCCCATGAACAGTGGGCGCGCTTCCGCTTCAGTGTGGTGGGACCTTTGTTGGCCGCTCCGCCCGAGCGCGGCCAACTCCAAAGCCGACTGGAAAAGTTGGCGGCGCAAAAGTGGCGTCATCCCACCAGCGGCCAGTGGGTCCAGTTCGGTCTGTCCACCATCGAGCGGTGGTTTTACCTGGCGCTCCGTGAAAAACAGGACCCGGTGGCAGCCCTCCGGCGCAAGACCCGCTCCGACCAGGGCCAGCATCCGGCTTTGAGTCAACCCCTGCGCCAAGCGTTGACCCTCCAATACCAGCAGCATCCCAACTGGAGCTACCAACTTCACGCCGATAACGTGGCGGTGCTGGCCGAGCAACAGCCCGCCTTGGGGGCCAAGCCTTCCTACGCTTCCATCCTGCGCTTCATGAAAGCTCATGGCCTGTTCAAGCGTCGTCGGCGCGGCCCGGTCCACAGCCCCGGCGCCCGGGCGGCGGAGCACCGTTTTGAGAACCGCGAGATCCGCAGTTACGAAAGCCAGTATGTCAACGCCCTCTGGCACCTGGATTTTCATCGCGGCTCGGTTCGCGTTCTGCTGGATAATGGCCAATGGGTTTATCCGCTGCTGCTGGGCACGCTCGATGATCACTCGCGCCTCTGTTGTCACGCGCAGTGGTATCTGAGCGAGGGGGCCGAGGAACTTTGCCACGGTCTGAGCCAGGGCTTTCAAAAACGGGCTTTGCCGCGCGCCCTGATGAGCGACAACGGCTCGGCCATGCTGGCGGCCGAAACTGTCCAGGGTCTCCATCGCCTGGGCATTGTTCACGAAACCACTCTTCCCTACAGCCCGTACCAAAATGGCAAGCAAGAGGTGTTCTGGGTTCAGATCGAAGGCCGGCTCTTGCCGATGCTCGAAGGGGTCGCCGATTTGACCCTGGGCCAACTCAACGAAGCCACCCTGGCTTGGGTGGAAATGGAATATAACCGCAAAACCCATTCCGAATTGGGCATGAGTCCCCTGCAATGTTACCTCCATCACAAGGATGTGGGCCGGCCTTGTCCGGCCAGTGAACAACTCCGCCTGGCCTTCACCGCCGAACTGGGCCGCACCGTCCGCCGTTCCGACGGCACGCTCAGTCTGGAAGGCGTCCGTTTTGAGTTGCCCTGCCGCTACGGTCACTTCGAGCGGGTGACTCTCCGGGTGGCCTCCTGGAATCTGAGCCGCGTTTATCTCTCCGATCCCAAGTCCGGCGCCATCTTGGGCCGGCTCTATCCGCTGGACAAAACCAAAAATGCTCAAGGCTAGCGTGCCGCCAAATCTTCGCCCCTGGCCCCATCGGCCGTGCCAGCGCCGGCTCCGGCCACGATGGCGCCGCTGCTGCAAAAACTCATCAAAGACTACGCCACCACCGGACTGCCACCCGCTTATCTGCCCAAAGACGAAATCACCCATAACTCCAATGCCTTATGAATAAAAAACTCCTCTCCCTCTACAGTCTGAAGTTCAACCCCTTTTCCCCGGATATCCCCACGGCCGCCCTCTGGGTGGCTCCGCCACTGGAAAACTTCTGCTGGCGTATGGAGCAGCAGGTCGGCGAAGGCGGCTTCGCCCTGGCCATCGGCGATCCCGGCACCGGGAAAAGCGCCGCCTTGCGTCTGTTGGCCGAGCGCTTGAGCCAACTGCGCGACGTGACCGTCGGGGCGCTCACCCGGCCCCAGGCTTCCCTGGCTGACTTCTACCGCGAACTGGGCCATCTCTTCGGCGTGCCCCTCTCTCCCAGCAACCGTTGGGCCAGCGCCAAAGTCCTGCGCGAAAGATGGCACAACCACATTGAAAGCTCCCTCTACCGGCCGGTTCTCCTGCTTGACGAAGCCCAGGAAATGAGTCCGGCCGTCCTGTGCGAACTGCGTCTGCTTTCCAGCGCGGACCTGGACTCCCGCTCCATCCTCACTGTCCTGCTGGCCGGCGATGGCCGCTTGAGTGCCAAGCTGGAAAGCCCGGAGCTGTTGCCGCTGGCCAGTCGCATCCGCAGCCGCTTGCGCACCGAGTCCCTGCCGCCCCAGCAGTTGCTGGGCTGCCTGAACCATCTGCTCAAAACCGCCGGCAATCCCAAACTCCTGAGCGCCCCTCTGCTCCAAACCCTGTGCGAACACGCCGCCGGCAACCTGCGCTTGCTGATGAACATGGCCAACGATCTCCTGGCCGCCGCTTGTCAACAGGAACGCGAACTGATCGACGAAAAACTCTACTTCGAGGTCTTTGCCCTGGATCCCAAGCCGGCCAAGAAATCATGAACCCGCTCCCGGTTCAACGCGCCAGCCAACTCGCCAGCACCGGCCCCCAAATCCAGTGGTTGGTCGAAGGTCTCTGGTCCGAGCAAGCGGTTGGCATCCTCGGCGGCGAACCCAAATGCTGCAAAAGCTTCCTGGCGTTGGATGTCGCCGTCAGCGTCGCTTCCGGCGCCGCCTGCCTGCGGCAGTTCCCCGTGCGGCGCAGTGGATCGGTGTTGCTCTTTCCGGCCGAAGACTCTCTGGCCGTGGTGCGTCAGCGGTTGGAAGGCATCGCGGCCGCCGCGCAGGTGCCTTTTGCTTCGCTGCCGGTGGAAGTGATTACGGCCCCTTCGCTCCGACTGGACACATCCACCGACCGCTCGCGCCTGTCCCACACCGTCCAACAACTCCGGCCCATTCTGCTGATCTTGGACCCGCTGATCCGATTGCACCGAGTGGATGAAAACGACGCCAGCCAGATCGCCGGACTGCTGTCTTACCTGCGGGAACTCCAACGTCAGTTCCAACTGGCCGTCCTCCTGGTTCATCACGCCCGCAAAGACTCCCACTCCAGCCGCCCGGGCCAAGCCTTGCGCGGTTCCAGCGAACTCCACGGCTGGGGTGACTCCAATCTCTATATGCGCCGCAAGGGTTCCCAACTCACCCTGTCCACCGAGCATCGCGCGGCTCCTGGCCAAGACCATATCCCGCTCCAACTGACCCAATCAGGCCCGGCTTTGGCGCTGGCGGTTTTGGAGCATTCCCTGGTTGAACCCACCACCCCACTAACCCCGGTAGACCGGGTGCGTCAAACCCTGGCTGGACTGCAAGAACCAGCGCCGCTGAACCACCTGCGCAAACTCTGCGGCATGCGCACCGCCGCCGTCTGCTCCGCTCTGACCGAACTATCCGCCAAGGGAGAAGTCGCGCGGGACGCCAGAGGCTATCAATTTAAACCGCCGTTTCCCGTTTCCCGCCCTATAGACCCCCAAGGTAACGGAAACGGGAAACACGCCGATTTTGTCCAGTGAAACAGAAGCAGGCTCTGCTGAGGAGCAACCTGCCGAGGGATAACTGGATGAGGGCGACGAAACGTCGTCGGCCACGCCGGGGAGGCCAAAAGCCTCTCCGGCAAATTGGCCA
>Ga0187862_10003136_pt1 | contig 16357 bp, 17 predicted proteins | sample June2016WEW_10_1_FD_133003 | JGI IMG/M metagenome (GOLD analysis project Ga0187862, IMG submission 133003) | Peatland microbial communities from SPRUCE experiment site at the Marcell Experimental Forest, Minnesota, USA - June2016WEW_10_150 | ecosystem: Environmental > Terrestrial > Soil >...
GCCAGGACTTGGTCACCGGACTTGGTCACCAGACTTGGTCACCAGACTTGGTCACCAGACTTGGTCACCAGACTTGGTCACCAGACTTGGTCACCAGACTTGGTCACCAGACTTGGCTACCGTAGCATAACCGATCGGCGCGGTTATTCGGGCAAAGCGGACGCGATGCAAGGGCCGCCCTTGTTCTGCCGCCGTCTTCGCGTCACTTTGGCAATAGCCCCCGTCACGATCAGGGGACGCCGACGGAGATCGAGTTGGATAGGGTTACCACATTACCTGCCGCGACCAGGATGAACGCGTCGTCACCCGTGTTCCGGGCCGTCATCTATCTTGCCGCTTTCGTCACCGGCGCGATCGTGATGAGTTTTGAAATGCTCGGATCGCGCTATCTCAATCCCTATTTCGGCAGCGGCATCTATACCTGGGCGGCGCTGATTTCGACGGTGCTGGCGGCGCTCACCGCCGGCTATTTCCTCGGCGGCTTCATCGCGGATCGAACGGTGTCTGCATCGGTACTGGGCGCGATCGTGAGCGTCGCGTCGCTGTATCTCCTGGCATTGCCGAGCTTTGCCGACGTCATACTGGCATTCGTGTCCAACACCGTGGACGACGTGCGGCTCGGCAGTCTCTGCGCCGCGCTCGCCATCATGGTCCTGCCGGTCGCGCTGCTCGGGGTCTATTCGCCGTTTGCCATCAGGCTGGTGTTGCGCGCCGCCCGGCATTCCGGAACGATCTCCGGCGCCGTCTATGGCGTTTCCACCGCCGGCTCGATCGCCGGCACGCTGGGTACGACGTTCTTCCTGATACCGGCGATCGGCACGCGCGCGATCACGCTGGTGCTGGGCGCCGCCGGCCTAGGCTGCGGGCTCTTGCTGTTTGCATTCGGCCGGCTGCAGCGGCCGGCAAAAGGTGCCGCGGTCCTTGCAGCGTTCGCAGTGCTCGTGCTCGGCGGCGATCGCGCGTGGTCGGATGATGTGTTCGACGCAAATGTGCGGGCGCAGATGCTCAAGCACGGCGACGGCCGGGTCGCGCATCTGGAAACCGAGTACAACAATCTGTTCATCGACAAGCACGGATCGCTGCTTGGGCTGAGCAGCATGTATGCCGGCCGTCCCAACTACATCGAATCGATCGTCGATCTCAAAGACCCCGACGCCATGCCGGTGCCCTACGACCAGACCATGACGGCGGCTCTCGCTTATCCGGCGGCGTTAAAGCGCATCCTGATGATCGGGCTCGGCGCCGGATCGATATCGACCTATCTCGGGCGGGCCATGCCGGACGCCCGGATCGACGTGGTGGAGCTCGACCCCGGCGTCATCGGCGCGGGCAAGGACTATTTCGGCCTGCGCGACACCGATCGGGTCCGGCTCATTGCCGGCGACGGCCGCGTCTATCTCAACCGCCACAAGGACCTTTACGACCTTATCCTCTTGGATGCATTTCGTGAGCTCGGTATTCCATTCCATCTGCTGACGCGGGAGTTCTATACGCTCGTCAAAGAGCATCTCGCGCCGGGCGGCGCCATGGCGTCGAACGTGGCCGCCAACACAAAACTTTATCTCTCGACCTTGGTCACCTTGGGCGCGGTATTTCCGACCGTCGACGTTTATCCCGATTGGCTCGACCGCAGCGAGGCGCAGGCGATCGCCGTTGCCATGCCGGCATCGCGACCGAGCGCGGATGGCTTGCAGCAAGCCGCCGCCGCGCTGCAGCAGCAATATCATTTCCGCTATCCGTTGCCGGCGCTTGCCGGCAAACGGGTCGCGGAGCCGAATTCGGAAGGCGGCGATTTGCTGACGGACGATTTCGCGCCGGCCGATCTTTATCGCGTCACGCCCGTCAAATTGCCAAAGCGTCAATAAAGCGGGGCGCGATCGGCCGACGTGGCGGTCGTCTGATGGTTCTTGCTGCAGTGCGTCAGATTGCGCCAATCCGGTCCCTGTGACGCGCGTCACATCGCTCGCTTGAGGATTTGCCTATAGAGGTTAAGCGGCGCCAATGGAGCACGGGAACAATGGCGGCCTATTTCATCTCCGACGCTTCGGTAAAGAATCCCGAAGCCTTAGAAATTTTCCGCGCGCGAGCGCTTTCATCGATCACCCGCTATGGCGGTCGCTACTTGGCGCGTGCCGGCTTGGTTGAGCCGGTGGAAGGAACCTGGAAACCAAGCGCGATTATCATCATCGAGTTTCCCGATCTCGAGCGAGCGAAGACCTGGTATCGATCCGCCGAATATGCGGCGGCGCTCGCGGTCCGCGACGATGCGCTCACCCGCGATATGATACTTGTCGAAGGCATGACTTGACCGGCACGATGGACCTTCCGCGCCGGATCAAGTCTCCAGCAACGCCGGCTCACTGACACAAGAATTGCTCGCCCGAGCGGCCGAAGCAGAATTTCTTGCCGACATTGACGAGCTGAACGCGGCGGTTGACGCCGGACGTCGGGTGCGCCGGATCGCGCAACTGCTCCTCGCCCATGCCGACCGCTTCCAGCACGGCGGGATTGACGCCGAAGGGATCGATCAAGGCTTCGCGGATAGCTTCGGCGCGGCGCTGGCTCAAGCCCACATTGTATTGGCGGCCGCCGACCGAATCGGTGTGGCCGATAACCAGAAAGCCATAGCCGAGCAAGAGCGGATGATGCAGCGCGTCGGCAATGGCGCCCACGGTGCGATAGGACGACGGCTTGATGACCGCCGAATTGAAGTCGAATTCCACCTCGACGACGAATTGCGTAAGACCTTCGAGCTGCGGAAAATTCATCGGCCGCGGCGGCAGCGCGCCGGGATTGTCGCGGATGTAGTCCAGCACGGCCTGGCGCATCTGGGCGCCGGTCATGGCCAGCCTGGCATTGCCGCTGACGGCGGCCAGGCTGTTGGCCATCTCGCTTGAATTGACCTGCTGTTGTGCCAGAGCGGCGGTGACGACGGCGGCGCAAAGCAGCGCGCCAACTGTGAAAGCGTGATGGAGCCTCATGGCCGTGCCTTTTCCGTAGCCCAACCGGTATCAACGAAGGTCTGGTAGCAGCGCGGGCTCATCGCTTGCGGCGCTAGGCCTGCCATGCATGTCACGAGATTGGCATCGGCAAACGACGTGCCGCACAATCTAAAAATATCCGCGCTGCAAATGTCGCCGATATCGCGCTGTGCCGTCGCCCGCCGCGTGATCGATGCATACACCACGCCGGTGGTTTGCTGGCATTGCGGCGACATCCTCGCCGCATTGGCGTCGAAGCACGCCCGCAGCCGAGGGCCGAGCGGGACGCCCCTGCAATATCTGGCAATGTCGTTTTTGCACACCGTGGCGATCTGCGAAATTGCTTCGGCGTAGCTCATCGTCTGCGCCGACACCGCGCTCACGCCCGCGATCAGCAGCAACGACGCCAGCACGAATGACGCTCGCTTCATGGCCTTGCCCTCCTACCCAGATATCCCTTTTATTTCTACTGCCAGATCTTCTTCCGGCGCTTGATCAGGATCAACGCGCCGGCGCGGCAAGCGACGAGAGGCCGCCCAAGGCGGCCTCTCGAAAAACGTAGTATCCGATCATCCGATCAGTAGCACGGACGGCACCAGCAACGGTACGGGCCGCAGGCTCTGATATAGCCGGTCCCGCAGTACGGGCCTGGGCCCTGGCACGCCGCCTGCTTGACGATCGGCGTGGAGTTTTGCACGAGCGCATGAATGCCCGCTCCGGCAGATGCCTGGGCGTTCGCCGACATGTTGATCGTAAGCAGGACGGCTGCCGCGGCAGCCAAAGACATCGCAAGTTTCTTCATCAGATCCTCCGACCTATTGCGTTGATGCGAGAGTGGACGATTGGTGCAAGTACCGGCTGACAACACAGAATATTAAGCCGTCCCGGTGCCCTTGTGGAGACGCCCTTTTCGGTTATGCAGTGCGTTCAAGGGCAAGACCCCGCTACCTCCAGCTCTATAGATTTGGCAGGTTGAGGGCTTGCCGGAAACGGCGCCGTCCTTCGACTATCGACTGAAAAGCACGGCTGATATCGTTCGCGGGCCGGGGGACGCACGATGAAACTGCCACGCCGGAAATTTCTGCTCTTGGCGGGCGCTGCCGCCGCCGCACCCGCGCTGTCGCGTGTCGCTTGCGCGCTCGATTATCCGACGCGGCCGATCACCGTCATCGTGCCGTTTCCCGCCGGCGGCCCGGTCGATACGCTGGCGCGGCTTCTGGCCGAGCCGATGCGCGGTGCACTCGGCCAGCCGCTGGTTGTGGAGAATGTCGGCGGCGCCGGCGGCAGTATCGCCGTGGCCCGCCTCGCGCGCGCCGAGCCCGACGGCTACACCATGATCCTCGGCAACTGGACAAGCCTCGTCGGCACGCCGGCGGTCTATCCGGTGCCGTTCGACGTGAAGAACGATTTCGCGCCGGTTGCGCTGTTGGCGTTTTCGCCGCTGCTGCTGGTCGGCCGGAAGACGCTGCCGGCGAACAACGTGCAGGAGCTGATCGCCTGGCTCAAGGCCAATCCGGGCAAGGCGACGGCAGGCACCATCGGCGTCGGCAGCCCAAGCCAGGTCGGCGCCATTTACTTTCAGAAACTCACCGGCACGCAGATCCAGCTGGTGCCCTATCGCGGCGCGGCGCCGGCATTGACCGATCTGCTCGCCGGCCAGATCGATATGCGCATGGCAGCGGAAGCTTCGCAGATGCTGCCCTATCTCAGGAGCGATACGGTCAAGGCGTTCGCCATCATGGGCAAGACGCGCTGGGCACCGGCGCCCGATATCCCGACCATCGAGGAGGCCGGCGTGCCCGAGCTGGCGCTGTCGTTCTGGCAGGCGTTCTGGGTGCCGAAATCCACGCCCGAGGCAATCGTCGCCAAGCTCAATGCGGCGGCGGTCGCCGCCTTGGCCGACGCCGGGGTGCGCAAGCGGTTGGACGAACTGGGCGAGGATATTCCGCCGCGTGCGCAGCAGACCCCGGAAGCGCTGGGGGCCTTTCACCGGTCCGAAATCGACAAGTGGTGGCCGATCATCAAGGCCGCCGGGATTAAGCCGGAATGAGGATGATCAAAAATACCCATACCGTGATCCGTTGGACGATTTGACCCGACTTTGACGGCGCGGACGCCAGCGCGCCACAATGGCGACGCATCATTCGGGACCGGTTGTTCGGTCAAAGGATTGTCATGCCGCCGCTCAGCAATCTCGCCACCCGCGACGTCGAGACCTTGGTGCATCCCTACACCAATCTCTCCGGCTTTCGCGACACTGGGCCGCTCATCATCGAGCGCGGCCAGGGTGTCTATGTCTACGACACCGACGGCAAGCCTTACATCGAAGCCATGGCGGGGCTGTGGTGCACCGCGCTCGGCTACGGCAACGAGGAATTGGTCGAGGCTGCGGCGGCGCAGATGCGCAAGCTGTCCTTCGCCCATCTATTCACCGGCAAGAGCCACGACCCGGCCATCGAGCTTGCGGAGAAACTGAAAGAGATCGCGCCGGTGCCGATCTCAAAAGTGTTTTTCTGCAATTCCGGGTCGGAAGCCAACGACACCCAGGTCAAGCTTGTCTGGTATCTCAACAACGCGCTCGGCCGGCCGAGCAAAAAGAAGATCATCAGCCGCATGAAGGGCTATCACGGCGTCACCATCGTGGCGGCGTCGCTGACCGGCCTGCCGGCGAACCATCGCGACTTCGACCTGCCGCTGCCGGGCTTCTTGCATGCCGCCTGCCCGCATCATTATCGCTTCGCCCAACCCGGCGAGAGCGAAGAGCAATTCGCCACGCGCCTTGCCGACGAACTCGATGCGCTGATCGTCAAGGAAGGTCCCGACACGGTGGCGGCATTCATCGCCGAGCCGGTGATGGGCGCCGGCGGCGTCATCGTGCCGCCGAAAACCTATTTCGAAAAGATCATGAAGGTCTGCGCGAAGCACGATGTGTTCATGATCTCCGACGAAGTGATCTGCGGCTTCGGCCGGCTCGGCACGGCGTTCGGCTGCGACAAGCTGAATTTCAAACCGCATTCGATCTCGATCGCCAAGGCGCTGTCGTCGGCCTATCTGCCGATCGCCGGCGTGATGATTCCTGATGCCATGTATCAGGCGCTGCTCGCCGAGAGCAAAAAGATCGGTACGTTCGGCCACGGCTTCACTTACGGCGGCCATCCGGTGTCGGCCGCGGTGGCGCTCAAGGCGCTCGAAATCTACGCCCGCGACCGCGTCTTCGCGACCGCCGCGGCGCGGGCGCCGCAATTCCAGGCCCGGCTCGCCGCGCTCAATGCCCATCCGCTGGTCGGCGAGGCGCGCGGGCTCGGCCTGATCGGCGGCGTGGAACTCGTCGCCGACAAGCGCGACAAGCGGTCGTTCGCCCCGCAGCACGGCGTCGCCGCCAAGGCGGTGCAATTCGCCGAAGCCGAAGGCTTGATCGTGCGCGCGGTGCTGGGCGACGTTTTGACGCTATGTCCGCCGCTCATCATCAGCGCGGCCGAGATCGACGACCTGTTCGACCGGCTCACCCGCGCGCTGGACAAGACGCTGGATTGGGTTAACGGCGCGCGCCTCGCGCAGACGTGAAGGCACGGTAACACACTATCATCACTTGCGCGCTATAAGCCGCCCATGAAAGCCGATATCCCGCCAGGAACCGCGCGACGACCCGAGCCCGGCGCCAAGCCGCGCGTCACGCGCCGCCGCGTGCTTGCCGGCGCGGCCGGACTGTTCGGACTGTCGGTGGGGACCGCGGTCTATGCCGGCGCGATCGAGCCCGAGGGCCTCGTCGTCACGCACTATGCGCCGACCTTGCCGGGCTGGCCCAGCGGCCGCAAGCTGTCCATCACCGTGATCGCCGATCTCCATGCCGGCGGTCCCGACATGCAGCTCGAACACATCCGCCGCATCGTCGACCGGGCGAGCGCGCTGCAGTCCGATATCGTGCTGTTGCTCGGCGATTTCATCGCCTCGTACCGTTTCGCCATTACCAAGGTGCCCGATCCGGTCTGGGCGGCGGAGCTGGCGCGGCTTTCGGCGCCGCTCGGCACCTGGGCAATCCTTGGCAATCACGATTGGTGGCACGATTTGCAGGGCGTGCGCGATGCGCTTGCCGGAGTGAAGATTCCGGTCTTGGAAAACGACGCCGTTCTGCTCGGCCCGGCGGGGCAACGTTTCTGGCTCGCCGGCATCGGCGACCAATTGGCTATTCGGCTCGGCCACGGCCGGTTTCGCGGCGTCGACGATCTGCCGCTGACGCTGTCGCGCATCAAGACCGACGACCCGGTCCTGCTCATGGTGCATGAGCCGGACATTTTCCCGCGCGTGCCGGAGCGCGTCGCGCTGACATTCGCCGGCCATACCCATGACGGCCAGATCCGCGTGCCGTTGCTCTGGCCGCACTTCGTGCCGTCGCGCTACGGCGCGCGTTTCGCCTACGGCCACATCGTCGAGCAGGAGCGGCATCTGATCGTCTCCGGCGGGCTCGGCACCAGCATCATCCCGGCGCGCTTCGGCGTGCCGCCGGAGATCTTACATATCGAGCTGGGCGCTTAAGCGAGACGCTCGCGCAGCGCGGCGGATAGCCGCTCGGCGCCAAGCACGATGACGAAGATGATGATCAGCAGCAGCGAGACTTCCTGATACTGGAAGAGATTCATCGCCGTGAGCAGTTGAAAGCCGATCCCACCGGCGCCGACAAAGCCGAGCACCAGCGAAGAGCGTATGTTCTCGTCCAGCCGATAAAGGCTGATGCCCAAGAGCGACGGCAGCAATGTTGGGATGATGCCGTGGCTGAAGACCTGGATGCGTCGCGCGCCGGTCAGTTCCAGCGCATGGATCGGCGCCATGTCCATTTGCTCGATGGTTTCGGCGAACAGCCGGCCGAGCATTCCAACCGAATGCACGCCAAGCGCCAAGCCGCCCGGAAAGGGCCCGAGCCCGACCGCCGTCACGAACAACAGCGCCCAAACCAGATCGGGCACGGCGCGGGTGAAACCGATGATCGCGCGCGCCGCGTAATAAGCGTAACGCGAGGGCGTCATGTTCGCGGCCGCGAGCAAGGCAAGCGGGACCGCGATGACAATCCCGACCATGGTGCCAAATAGAGCGATATCGAGCGTTTGCAACGTCGGCCAGGCTGCCGCTGGCAGCTTGGAGAAATCCGGCGGCATGGCGCGCCATATGATGTCGGCCATGCCGTGGATTCCGGTGATCAGGTCCTGCGGCCGCGCCTCGACGACAATGAGCGCTTGAACGACGATGGCGATCCCGAGCAGCGCCAACACGCAATGGACCGCGGTGGTCAGGGCGCGCCGCCACGCATCGGCGCCGGACAGGCGGGGCGCCGGGCGTCCTGCAATGTCGAGACTCATGCCGCCTCGTGGATGTAGAGCCGGTGCACGGCTTCGCGCGAAACCTGGCTCCGCGGCAGGTCGAAAGCGATACGGCCGTCGCGAATGCCGATCACCCGATCGGCATAGGCATAAGCCAGCTCGACCTGATGCAGCACGCAAAGCACGGCGAGGCGCTCCGAGCGCGCCAGCCGCTGCAATAGACGCATGATGTCCTCGGCGGCTTCCGGATCGAGGCTCGCAACCGGCTCGTCGGCCAGCAACACCCGCGGCCGCTGGGCAAGCGAGCGGGCGATCGCGACCCGCTGCGCCTGACCGCCCGAAAGGGTGCCGGCGCGCTGCTCGGCAAGATCGGCAAGGCCGACATCGCCGAGGTAGCCGCGCGCCGCGTCAAGTTCCGCCGCTGGCAGGCCGCCGAACACGGTGCGCAACGTCGAATGGCGGCCGAGCGCGCCGGTTGCAACGTTGGCCAACACGGTGCTGCGACGGACCAGACTGGCATGCTGCCAAATCATCGCAAGCTCAAGGCGCGCCCGCCGCAGCTTCTCGCCCTCGAGCGCACAGAGATTGGTCTGGCCGAGCCAGATCTCGCCCGCACTGGGCTTCAGCGTCCGGGTGATGCAGCGCAGCAGCGTGCTCTTGCCGCTGCCATTGCCGCCGAGAACGACCACAAGCTCGCCCGCCTCAACCGTCAACTCGAAGTCGGACAGCGCGAGCTTGCCGTTCGGATAACGCAGCGACAGACCGCGAACGCGCAACATCGGTTCTGTTCTCCCGAAGTTTTAGCTCAGCTTCTCGAGATCGATGTTGAGCGTCTTCACCAGATCGCGGATGAGATCGTAAGCTTGATCGGTTTGTGGCACGAGCTGGGTGATGCCGGCGCCGACCAAAATCTTGCGGTCGGCCGGGTCGAGGCTCATCAGGTCGAGATGCTGCACGGCGTCCGCGAGCTTCTTTTTGAACGCGTCAGGCATGTCGCCGCGCACCGCGAACGGGTCGGTCGGGATCGGGTCGGATTTCCACAGAAAGACGAGATCGCCGTCGTTGTAATGGCCGCGCTGCTTGGCCGATTCGAGCTGTTCGCTGTTCAGCTCGCCGGCATCGACCTTGTGATTATAGATCGCCTCGAACGACGCCGTGTGGCTGCCGGCGTAGATCGCCTTGATGTCCTTGTCCGGATCGAGCCCCGCCTTGCGAAGCCCATAGGCCGGGAACAGGTGGCCGGAGGTCGAGGCCGCATCCGAGAATGCAAAGGAGTGGCCGCGGATGTCGGCGACGGTTTTGATGCCCGACGACGGATAGGTCACGAGGCTTGCCCAATAGGTGACAGTCTTGCCGTCTGCGCTGCCGAACGCGGCCACTGCCTCCGCCTTCGCCACCTGGTGCGCCAGCACATAACCGAGCGGCCCGAATTCGCCGAGCTCGAGCTTGCCATTGCGCATCGCCTCGATCTCGGCGTTGTAACCGGTGGCGACAAAGACTTCGACTTTGCAACCGACCTTGTCGCCGATCATCTTGCCGATCTTCTCGTAAATCGGCACCAGCCGTGCCGCCGTATCGTAGGGCTCGACGCCGAAGCGCACCGTTCCGCCGGCTGGGCAGTCGTCTGCTGCGGCCGGTAGCGGGTTAGTTGCTATGGCGGCGGCGATTGCCATTGCGGCTGCAAGCGATGCTGCGACGGTGTTGCTGGCGGAAAAGATTTGCGACTTCATGCTCGAGCTCCTGTTATCCGCTTGGTTGTCATTGTGCCGGCATCGAATGTTCTTGCATCGAATGTTCTTGGGCGGGCGCCGATTCATCGCTGCCATATTGAAGCGACCAAGCGCATCACAGGACGCCATGGGTCGGTGCGTCCTACAATGTGCGGCCACGACACCTGGACGCGCTACGCGTGTATCGCCGGAAACCTTTGGAGTACGAAGAGAGTTGACCGCGCGTGCAAAGGCTCAAATGACGCTAGAGCGCTGTTGTGACAGTGAAATGAATGCGGCCCGATAACCCACAGTCGTTCGAGTATCAGCGTAGGCAACGATCGCGCCGTCATTAAAACGTCATCGTGTGTAGTGCTGAACAATCTTTCGGATTGGAGTTTTGACCTTGGTCACGTCTGCCGCGCAATCCACTCCCCCCGCGACCGTCGAAGTCAATGGGCGCACCTATGCCGCGCCAAAGCGCCCGACCGTGGTGATCGTGGTCGACGGGTTTGATCCCGCTTATCTCGAACACGGCTTTGCCAACGGCACGCTGCCGACCTTGAAGTCTTTCCAACAGCACGGCTTTGTCGGCATCGCCGATTGCTCCATGCCGAGCACGACAAACACCAACAACACATCGATCGTGACCGGCGTGCCGCCCGCGGTGCACGGCATTAACGGCAATTATTATCTCGATCCCGAGACCGGCCAGGAAATCATGATCACCGACGCGACCCGGCTGCGCTGCGGCACGATCCTCGGCGCGCTGAGCCGCGCTGGCGTGAAGACCGCAGTCGTCACGGCCAAGGACAAGCTGCTCAAGGTGCTGGCGTACAAAATGTCGGGCATCAATTTTTCTTCCGAATTTGCCCACGCCGCCAATCTCGCCAACAACGGCATCGAAAACGTCGAGGAATTGGTCGGCCGGCCGCAGCCCGACCAATATTCGGCGGACCTTTCGCTATTCGTGTTCGACGCCGGCGTGAAACTGCTGGCGTCGGTGCGGCCCGACCTCATGTACCTGTCGACCTCCGACTATGTGCAGCATAAACACGCGCCCGGAGAACCGGAGGCGGACGCCTACCACCATGCGGTCGACACCAGCATCGCCAAGATGATCGCACTCGGCGCCACCGTCGCGGTCACGGCCGATCATGGCATGAACGACAAGTCCGCCGCCGACGGCACGCCCAATGTCATCTACCTGGAGGATGAGCTGAATTCGCGTTTCGGCGCCGGCGCAGTGCGCGTGATCTGTCCGATCGCAGATCCGTTCGTGCGGCATCACGGCGCGCTCGGATCATTCGTGCGGGTGCATTTGCGCAAGCCAGGAAATATTTGGGCGATGATGGCATTCACCCGCACGCTGCCGGGCATCGAATTGGTCCTCGACAAGCAGCAAGTCTGCGACCAGTTCGATCTACCGCTCGACCGGGAGGGCGATTTTGCCGCATTTAGCGATCGCAATACGGTCGTCGGCGCGCGCCGCGAGGACCACGATTTGAGCCAATTGGCGGGGCATCGCCTGCGGTCCCACGGCGGTCTTGGCGAGCAGAAGGTTCCATTCCTGCTGTCGCGACCGCTCAATGCCGCGTACCGCCAGCGTGCGAAAGACGTCCCGTTGCACAACTACGACATTTTCGATTTTGCATTGAACGGCGTCGAATAGCGCACCGCGGCATTACGAGAGGGAGCAAATGGCATGATGCGCACCGCCCAGGCCGCCGTTTACGAAGCGCCGAACACGCCCTTTGTCCTGAAAGAATTTCCGGTGCGGCCGGCCAAGCGCGGCGAGGTTTTGGTGCGGGTGACGATGTCGACCATCTGCCGCTCGGACATTCATTCCTACCAAGGACGCCGGCCAAATCCCTGCCCGGGCATTCTCGGCCATGAAATCATCGGCGTCATCGAGGAACTCGGCGAAGGCGTCGACAAGGATATGCGCGGCGACCCGCTCGAGGTCGGCAACCGTATCACCTGGAGTGAGTATTTCTTCGACGGCCAATGCTATTACCGCGACGTGCTCGACATGCCGCAGAAGTGTCACGGCGTGCGCAAATATGGCCACGACCTTGCCGCCGAGGATCCGCACTTCCTCGGTGGATTTGCCGAGTACTGCTATATCCTGCCTGGCACCTTTATCCTCAAGCTGCCCGACGAGCTGAGCGACGAGGAAGCAACGCCGCTCAATTGCGGCGTCGCCACCATGGCCTCGGTGACCGAAGCCGCCGAAATCGGCTTGGGTGACGCGGTGGTCATACAGGGTCTCGGTCTCCTCGGCCTCTACGGTGCCGCGATGGCCAAGGCGCGCGGCGCGCGGTGCGTGATCGGTCTCGATGCGGTGGCGAGCCGGCTACACGTCGCGAAAAAATTCGGCGCCGATCACGTCATCGATATCGCGCGCGTTCCCGCGCAGGCCGCCGTCGATGAAGTCAGGGCGCTGTGCCGGCCAGACGGCGCTGACGCCGTGATCGAGGTTTGCGGCGTGCCGGATGTCATCCCCCAGGGCTTGCAGATGCTGCGGACCGGCGGCCGTTACGTGCTCGGCGGTCTGGTCAACCCCGGCGCCAATGTGACCATCGACGCCAATATCCTGCTGCGGCGCTGGATCACCATTCGCGGCATTCACAACTACCACCCGCGGCATCTCATCCAGGCGCTCGATTTCGTGATGGCGAACCGCAAGCGGTTTCCATTCAAGGACATCGTCGACGCCAAATTTGCCTTGAAGGACCTCGACGCCGCTTTCAAGAAAGCTTCGGAGCGCACGGTGCTACGCGCCGCGGTCGTCCCTGGACTCTAAAGGACAGCGCGTGCAATCCCCGGCGCTCAATTTCAGTCCACGCGGGCTCTATATCGGCGGCCGCTGGGTTGCGCCGGCCGAAGGCAAGTCGTTCGGCTCGATCAATCCGTCGAACATGGAGAAGCTGGCCGACGTTCCCGCGGCGGGCGAGGCGGATGTCGATGCGGCGGTGAAGGCCGCCAAGGCCGCTTTCAAGGAATGGTCGCGCGTGCCGATCAAGGAGCGCGCTCGCTGCCTCGAACTTTTGGCCGATAGCATCGAAGAAAACGCCGACGAGCTGGCGCTGTTCGACGCTGTCGATTCGGGCAACGCGATCGTCGGCATGCGCGGCGACATGACGTGGACCGCGGACTGGCTGCGCTATTGCGCCGGCCTGGTCACCGAAATCAAGGGCGAGACGTTCTCGCAAGGCGACCGCCATCTCAATCTCACGCGCCGGCAGCCGTTCGGCGTCGTCGCCAAGATCAATCCGTTCAACCATCCGTTCCGGTTCTGTGCCGAGAAAGCGGCGGCGCCGCTCGCGGCGGGCAATACCGTCGTCATCAAGGGTTCGGAACAGGCGCCGCTGTCGAGCCTGCGACTCGGCGAATTGTGCGAGGGAATATTTCCGGCCGGCGTAATCAATATCCTCGCCGGCGACGGCAAGGTCGGCTCGGCGCTGGTGCGGCATCCAGACGTCCGGCGGATCGGCTTCGTCGGATCGGTGCCGACCGGCCGCGCCATCGCCAAGGAGGCCGCAGCGGATCTCAAGCGCGTGAGCCTCGAGCTCGGCGGCAAGAATCCGATCGTCATATTTCCCGACGCCGATCCCAAGAAGGCCGCGCTCGCCGCCATCAAGGGCATGAACATGAACCGGCAAGGCCAATCCTGCAGCTCGACCTCGCGCGTCTTTGTCCACGCTTCGCTGCACAAGGAAGTCGTCGCGGAGCTTGTAGCGCTGGCGCAGGCGCTGCCGATCGGCATGCCCTGGCTCAAGGAGAACGACGTCGGGCCGATCGTCTCGCAACGCCAATTCGATCGCGTCACGAGCTTTATCGAATCCGGCAAGGCCGAAGGTGCGAAACTTCTCACCGGCGGCGGCAGGCCTGTCGATCCATCGCTTTCCGCGGGCCTGTTTATCGCACCGACCGTCTTCGACAACGTGATGCCGGCGATGCGGATCGCCCGCGAAGAGATCTTCGGTCCGGTGATGTCGGTCATGGAATGGAACGATTACGAGGACATGCTCGAGCAGGTGAACGGCGTCGAATACGGGCTCACCGCGGCCATCGTCACCAACGATCTGGCCAAGGCAATGGAAACAGCGGAACGCGTTGAGGCCGGCTATGTTTGGATCAATTCGAATGGCCGATATATTGGCGCCCCCTACGGCGGCTGGAAGCAAAGCGGTATCGGCGAAGAGGAATGCTTCGATGAAATCTTGAGCTACACGCAGGTCAAGAACATCAATATGCGATGGTAAGTTAAGCCCGCTCTAACCCGCCGCCTTCGCACCCAGCGAGCGCATGAACATCGCCATGCCGTAGTGGAAGGCGATGAAGGCGCCGAGCTCCATGATCTGCGCCTCGCTCCAATACGTCTTCATCTCGTCGTAGAACGCCTTGTCCAGCTGAGCTGCGTCGAGAAACATCAGGTCGGCGTAGCGCAGCGCGCATCTCTCGGCTTCGCTAAAACCCTTGCTGTCGTCTTCGTAGGCGTAGCAGCCCTCGTCGATGCGGGTTTCGGTCAGGCCCATGGCGCGGGCTTTGCTGGAGCGCAGGCTGGCAAAATATTTGTCGCCGGCAAAGCGCGCCAACAGGATGCGCATGATCTCCTTGAGCTTGTGATCGACATGGCCCTGTGCGTGGCTCATCAAGAGCGCGCGCATCAACGGCACGGCCTGCTCCGGCGCGCGCGCGACGATGCGCCCGAACAGATCGTCCGGTACGCCGAGCGCTTCGCCCTCGGCGATCAGCGCGCGCAATTCGGGGTTGGTGATCGCTTCCTTCGGCAGCGGTGCAATATGGCTCATTCCGCGGCCTCCGGTTTGAGCGACGTCGGCGCCGCGCCATAAATCGTTTCCGACTCCGCCTGGCTCACCAGCCGGCCGTCAGGCGAAAACAGCGGATAGAATTTCAGCGTGCCGAAAAACGTGTGATAGCCGAGATTGAAGCCGATGAAGGCGCCAAGCTCGACGATCTCGTCGTCGCTGTAGTATTTGCGCAGTTCTTCAAAAAAGTTGGCATCGACCGCGTCAGGTTTGACCGACATCAGCTCGCTGTATCGCAGCGCGATCTTCTCCGCTGCCGTAAAGCGCTCGCTCGCGGCATAATTGTCAATGCCTTCGTCGAGCAGTGCTTCCGACAATCCCTGTCGCTTCGCCGAAGCAGACCGGACATTGCCTCAATAGGTACAGCTCGCCGCGCGAGACAGCTGAACCCGGATGACTTCCTTGAGCTTGTGCGGGATGCGGCCTTTGTTGAAGCAGGCGTCCCAGGCCACGAACATCGCCTCGCACAGGTCGATGTTGTGGCCCATCATGGCGTGGAAGCCGGGATCGGGCGCGCGGTGCTCGAGGCACTTATCGATATAGGGCTTGAGCTTGGTGGCCCGCAGCGCCTCGATGTCCAGCATGGTGATGTTCGGCATGATATAAGATTCCTTCGGTCTTGCAGCGCCTTCTCACACTATAACGTTGATGCGCGATGACACTATAGGTTCAGTCGCACTTCGAAGAGCAAGGTTCGAAGCCGAATTGGTTATAGAGACTTGCAGAGATCCTCCGAAGGTCACTGCAGAACCAAAATCTTGCGGCGCCAATTTGTCAGGTCCTCGACCTAGCCCTTTTTGGATTTGGTCGGTTGACTGATGTGGATCTTGGCCGAGGCGTGCCTTGTCGACGTCGCAGCAATTCATGCAAATAAAACCGTTGACGATTTCAATCACGAGCCTTCTCCCCAGCTTGGACGCTAGGTATTACCAGTAAACGCACCGTAAATGCTGCCATCACGGCAGCGTGACACTACATCAGTAGGATCGGCCGCTTCACACAGGATAGCCAGGCGATCCGCGTGCAAACCCGTCAAATGCGGACAGCAGCCGATCGCGCCAAGCCCAGATCGAATCGTCCCGGGTCAGTAGTTGAAAGGCGCTTATACACCGCGCCCATTGGAAACAGCCGAACACGGCATAATCGGCGTAAGCCGGCGTCTCGCCGCCGAAATAAGGCTGTGCCGTGAGCAATGTGCGAATGGGCTCCAAGGTCTTGCGGAATGCCAGCACATCGGTGTCGCGATTGGCGCTGACCGCCTCCAGCGTCGCGCCCAAGCGTTTCTCTCGCGTCTCGCGGAAGTAAGCACGGTCCCTCGTATCGAGGTGTGCGAAAATGTCGGTCACCACCAGCCGCAAGATCCCGCCGACCAAAATAGTATCCGCCCAAGCGTTGACAAAACTGGTGACCGCGCGGCCGCCGGCGCCGCCGAACAATGACGGACGATCTGCATACGCGTCCTCAAGATACATCGCAATCGCCCAGGAATCGAAAACCGCATGATCGCCGTCGAGCAGCAC
>Ga0187862_10003139_pt1 | contig 16353 bp, 24 predicted proteins | sample June2016WEW_10_1_FD_133003 | JGI IMG/M metagenome (GOLD analysis project Ga0187862, IMG submission 133003) | Peatland microbial communities from SPRUCE experiment site at the Marcell Experimental Forest, Minnesota, USA - June2016WEW_10_150 | ecosystem: Environmental > Terrestrial > Soil >...
TGTGACATTGTCCGACAAATCGAACATCGAGAGGCCATTAATCAAAAATACCCCTACTCGACTACGGATTTTTGGATTTGAACAGCGAGAAGGGGCTTGTGGTGGGTTGGGGGATGGGTTAGGCTACGCTAAGCCGTTGTGGGTTTCTTATAACCGATGGCACGCTCCGTGGACTTGGGTTTCTTTTACCCTCTGGCACGCTTTAGCCTATTGAGTTCCTTTGGTTCTTTGGCACGCTCCCATCATCTGGTTTTCTTCATCACCGTGGCACGCTCAGGGAAATTAGGTTTCTTCCCTATATTTCTTTTGGCACGTTAAAGGATTAATGAAATCCCCGAAGGATTAGCGAAGCACGGCAAAGCCGATAAAATCCCATAACTTAAAGACCATTATACCACTTTCGAGACCGTTTTTCAATGCAAGTCGCACACCATTCGGGATTTAAAATATACTAATTCAAGAAAGGATTAATCCAATGGCAAACATATATTGCAAGTGGCATGCCGCCGCACGAGAGGAAAAAAACAAACCAATGAATGACGCATTATAGATTTTAGAAGTATTTAAACAGATGTTCGAGGCTGAGACACCACGAGACGCCTTGAATATCATGATGTGTAATTATGATCGAATGACCAAATCACAATTGATAATGGGCTTGGAGATCGTTCATTCGAAGTGGAAGGGCTGGGAGTGACTCAAGGAATTGTATAATATCCGGTTGAATCACCAAACACATTAAACGATGCTCCGAGACCATTTCCCATAAGGTGAGAGCTTTTCGCCCAATTGCCTGATACACAAGTCACATCGGCAAGAGCATTAAGATTTGATAATTCGATCCCGTAGGCATTGTAAACACTAACCTTGCGTGATACGGTATCTACATTACCACCAAGGATTGAACCATTCTACAATATCATGTAGGTTGGACTTGCATTGAAGTTATTGCCCATGATAAGACCAAGATATAGATTAGGGTTGTGCGTAATGGCGTTTGTGTTGATAATGGCTGTTGTCGCTGCAAGTATATTGCCTGTAATACTTCCGATGTGTATATTACCGCTTGTATCTTCACAGTTGATGAAGTTCACAGGATTTCCATTTGTACCCGCCTCGCACCTCACACCATTGACATTAAGTGTGTCCACCGTATTAAATGCTCCATTAGGCTAACAGTGAATGTATCCAATTGAAGATGATGTACACATCCAAGCCGGTGAGAGATTAACATTTCTACAGTTATTCAACCTAATTAATTTGGGTGCAGTAGATGTTAGAGCCGAATAGTCCGCCAAATGTCCACCATCCCACCTGAACACGCAAGATGATTGTGCCCCTGTTGCTATGGTCTGGTATTGAGATGTAATGTTAAGCTCGTTCATCCCGCCGAAAAAGACCCCGATGCAACTTGGATTGTAAACATACAATTCGCAATTATGGAAGTCGTTTATCTCCGATCCATACATATACAGAAAGCACTTCATTGTCGTAAGAGTTACAGCGCCCACCATCTGCACGTTGTCAAATTTGTGCCATCCCGCACTTGCCCCTGAACTATCTCGCCCCATAAGGATGACTACATTTGGAGCACTGGTTCCATCGGCTGCTTGAATCTTCATATCCCGAAATCTAATCCGGTTTGATCCGATCATGTCAATACCGGGATTGCCTGCGGTTGAAAGCATCAACGTGGTTGACAATTCGGATTCACCCTCGAATGTCCAGCCTGATAGTTCCGTCAGGTTGAGACCCGTTTTAATCATATAAGTGCCAGCGGGAAACTTGACATGGTTACAGCCACAAAGAGCGGCGTAGGTTATCGCGGCCTGAATTGCGGTTGAGTCATTGGTGACCCCGTTTCCAGTTGCTCCAAAAGCGAAATGCATTACATTTACGGGAGATGATTTCGAGACTACATAGGTTCCTGTGAGATTGCCAAGAGAAGTCACATCACCCGATGCATCAACCAAAATAGCACCTGTGAGACTATTAAGCGTTGCAGTATGACCTGCAAGTGTTGCAGACTGACTGCCGATGGTTGATGTATCTGTGCCAAGCGTTTGATTCATTGTCTTCAACGAGCTTACAGTTGAAGATGTGACATCACCTGAAGATGTAACATCACCCGATACGGTTAGTTTACCCTTTAGGCTCACGTTGTTACTTGCATCAACGGAGATAGCACTGTTCAGTACTGCGAATCCCGTTCCAGCGTTATAGTTGTACAAGCTCATTCTTTTTTATCCTCGTGCCTATTCATCATGGCTCGACAATCGTCTTTGGTCATAAAGTTTGTATATATGTCTGCCTTCATTGATGATATCTCTTCTCTCACCTTTCTAGTAAAAAATGCATTGACAACCACTGCCAAGGCAATGATTACATCTATTATTGTTTTGAAGTCTACGCCTACATCAATTATCATGTCGTTAGTAATCCTTTCACTCCACTTGATGCCTGTGTAAATACAGTTGTCGAGTGCATTGCAGTGTATACCGATGCAACTATCAAGGCGAATCCACCGACAACAAAAGCAACATCTACTACCCATGAATACCAACTTGGAGCTTTACCTTGAGCGGCATTGGCAAGTTGCTGCGTTACAGGTGAGGTGTTAGCTCCATATCGTTGAGTGTAACCGGGAGACAAATACATTGCATTGCCAGCAATCTGATTAGCCAGATTCACGTAAGAGGTATAATCAGGATTGCTCGTGCTTACGCCTTTATATGCCAGTATCGCTTGCTGATAGTTTCCATACTGGTTGACTAATTGGCTGAAATATTCAGCGCCACCTTCAAGATTTTGGTTTGGACCATTGGGGTTTATGACCGCGCCCGTAGCAACATCGTATAGACCAGAAGCCGTCGAGGGTAAGAGTTGAGCGAGTCCAATTGCTCCCGCCCCTGCATCGGGGGGGTTTTCATTCCACGAAGATTCCGATGCAATCAGATTCTGATAGACTGTAGGGTCAATACCAAACCACGAAGCCTAATATGATGCGGTTGCTTGGTCTGTTTGGACTGATGCCATGGCTTACCCGCTTTTCCCTTACGTCTTTTTCTTTACGTTATTTGCTTTTGCCGTAGGCTTAGCAGATGTCATATTCGACATACCCGCAAACATGCCAGATTGTGTCACTGGCTTTGATTTGACGATTGTCGGCGTGACGGGTGCTGGTGCAATTGTCGCCGGGGGATTGGCAATAGCGCCCGTTTGCGTTGAAATCGTTGGCGTCGCTGTTATAACTGTCGGCGTCGCAGGCTCGTCACTCGATGGCACTGCCGTATAGGTCGTCCCCAGTGGAGCTTGTGGGGTCACGGTCGATATAGAATTACCGGTCAGAGCCTGATAAGCGTTTGCAAGATCATCCGGGGTGATCGCATTGGCCGCTGCACCCGTTGAACTTGATGCAACAGAAGGTGAAGACGCTGTTACGGCAACGGCACTTGAATCAGTCAAGTGCTGGTAGAGTGCATATCCGCCTACACCGGTTAATCCAAGCATGCTAATCAATAGAGGCTACATATTTTCATCCTTCTTATCACGCTGAAACAGGCGGAACAGGAGCACCATGGATTAGGCCGCTCAAACTGTTAAGCGCTGCCGGTGCAGCAAACATTGTGGCCAATCCTAACACGGTCTGTCCAACCGCTGATGTATTGGCTACTGCAATCTGAGCGTTATCAGCCGCTACGCTCTGGATTACTTGTCCAACACTTTGAGCTTCAGCGCTCATTGCATTGGCTGCATGACTTGCCGCTGCACCCTTGATTTGCATCGCAGTTATATTCTGTGCAGCCACAAGACCAGTTGAATAGTTTTGCTCTTGAGCTTGATTGTTGCTATCGGTAATGTATGCTGCGGTATTGGCCGCGATTGTCTCTTGCTGTGTTTGGGCTTCGGATGTTATATCAGTTTGAGCAATTGCAGCCTGTGCCGCTATTGTTTGACCCTGTAGCCCATATTGCAACGTCATCTGTAGGTTTTCATTGGTTTGCTGATTGGCTTCGTTCTGAAGGGCTTCAGCGGTGTTCTGAGCTACAATATCATCTATGCTATTACCTGAACTATCAGATGAGGTTTGACCCGCAATGAATTCATAAACAATGAATCCACCGATACCAATGGCGAACCACATCTAGTGCTCTTCAACAAATTTCCATATATCGTTCATCATAGTCCTAGTATCCCTAAGAAGCCGCCAGAGTCTTCATTCGAAAGAGCTGATGACATTGCATTTATCCCATATTCATAGGTGTTCTGCATCACGCCAGTGATATAATTAAGCTCAGTGTCAACGGTCTGGTTCGAGGCTAACCCTGCTTGGTATACGTCATAGATCCCAGTTGCACCGATTGCCTGCATGGATTCATTGGCCGCTGCGATATCTGTAGGACTTAACGCCTCAACACTATCAGAGCCACCTGCTACGTTTTGCGGAGCATAAATTCCAAAAACGGGAGCGCTCAGCAAGTTGCTAAACTGTTGTGTGGCTTCATCTGATTGCAGGTTTGGATACTGCCAATTATTGAGTGCAAGCCACTGATTATGGTTCTTATTGGTCGCTATTGTGTTCAGCGTGTTTTGAGACGCTGGACTTATAAGTACAACACCCGTGTTATCCATAGATACCTCATACGTAGAAATCTGAGCCAGTGGATGGTTTATTCATTCCCGGTGGATTCTGAATGAGTTGCAGACCTGTCCACTTGTTAGGCTATGGCTGCGGGCTGAAAACAGGATTTACATCTGCGTTTGGCTGTCCAATGGTTCGGAACAAGAATCTTACCCAGCCCCAAATAATGGTAGGCCAAGGAGCGGTTTCAACCTCGACAACGCCTGACGGCGCCCCGACGCCGACCCAATGGATTTGCTGTCCCTCGTTGTAAACACGATTTCGGACTGCCATCTGACCGTTCTATGTGCCATGATTAGCCATTTTGCTTAACTCCGATCAAGCACTTACGCTTGGTGCATACGTTTGGCTTGTGCCACCGTAGTTTGTCCCGCCAACACCACCCGACATCGCGGTTGCCATTGTCTGCGACAGAGCGTTAGCGCTGCTTGAGAGCACTTGCGCCGTACCCTGACTATTACGGATCAAGACGGCAAGCGTTGCGAGTCCGATAATATTCAGACTAATTGCTGTCATGCTTTGCATTATTTCGTTCACTGTTGTACTCCCGATATAGAAGATGATCCGCCCATCGCGGTCGATAATACCTTGCTAAATCCCGTTGATGTTGCATTGAGGATATTCACGGTTCCACTCGCATTTCGAATAATGGTTCCAAGAATTGCTAATCCTATTATGGATGCCGCTATGCTTGTACCGTTTTTTATAATTTCATCCAAACCGTTCATTTGCTTACCTTCGCATACTGGTTATAAAACTTGCTCACATTACCAATAAACTGTGACTGATTGTTACTATTCAATAGAAATGCAGTCAGAACCAATAGCAAAAACAACTAGCCCACATTTTTACCTAACATATCTCCAAACATCGCCGCTGCGGTTATAATTATAACCCACGAAATAAACTGACCTTCTTTTTGAAGATTGGTAACAAGTTGTTTAGCGTTACCTTGCACACCGACCAATATCAGGTAGGTTGCATATCCAATAACCAAAAGGGTTTCCATGATATCACCTCAAGCAAGAGCAAGATACGTCGGTAACTCACCTTTGAATAAGAGATACAAAGGAAACCCCAAGAGTAGAGCAATAAAGACTGTGCTGTTCATGGCACCCCTCAATCAATGGTTGTGCCAATGTATATTTGTACACCCATAATCATCAATACGAGTGCCACGAAAAAGGCAACTGCCTTGAAGTTTATCTGAGATAGATCGAAGTTCATTTGTCGAATCCTTTAGTTAAAAGTCTATAAGAACCCTTCGAGGGGATGTGTCAGTCAAGGGAGAGGACTTGACCAACCGAAGGATTCCTATAGGCAAATCCCTTTTAGGGATATTTATCACTGTTGTAACGCAGTCAGCATCATTGCTGTACTGCACCAATAGCGCCTGCAATACCGAGGGAATATGTAGATTCCCAGCAAACATCCAAGTGACTGTTTGCATTCACGGTGTTGAACACGAGAGCTTTTTGGATCGCCCCGTAGGTCTGAGTCTGGATTGATTGGTGTCTGTGATCTTGGTAATAGTATCCCGCTGGAAGATCGCTCTTAAAACGGGTACGCATATCAGCGCGAATCATTTGAGGCGTCTGTTGCAGTATGATCGAATTGGAGTTCATCACCAAGTTGATGCTTGCGATATCGGTTCCGTTAGTGGTAACCGCTCCACCGTTAACGTACCACATATGATTTGCAAGGATGTTTCTCGCCTGTGGGTAATCAACGAACATCTGCACGCCCGGTGCCATGGTGGAGTAACTAAAGCCACCGAGAAGTTCATATACGGTCTGTGCGGAGATCAACGGTATAGCGTTGTTTTGCGGGATGATTCCTTGCTGATAAACGGTCACATAGATGTTATTGATAATCGCTGTGCCGCTCGTAAAGAGATTCGCTGCTACATCAGTTCCATCAATGTTATTCGCAAAATTAAGATTCAAATTTACTTGTCCATTCGAGACCGAGGCCATGACTAAACAGCCGTCTAAATTACTGCGTGCGTCATAGGACACGGGTAAATTTAACTCGAACATTAGGTTTTTTGTAACCGCGCCTGTGGTGTCTTGAGTCGGAAAGTACATGAGGTCTGTATCAACCGCAGACGACGCCAACATCCAAGGCTAACCGTAACGAGCACATAAGATGCTGTACAGTTGATGTCCCGGCAAATTGATTCTGCTTATACCAGCAAAATCCCGAAGCGTGATATTGCTAAGCAAATTGTAAGGCGCGTATGGAGACGCGGTCACAGGAGATGTAACTGTGCAGTCCGCCTGTACTACAATTCGAAGTCCCGTAAGTATCCCGGCGTTGTTCAGCTTGATTGTGGTACAAGACTGGCCGGGCTGGAACGGCCCGGCCTGAGTGACCAATTGTTCGTAATGTATACCTGTGCGAAGAAGCGTTCTGGTGTCGGCAAGGTTATTAGCCGCTGTATATTGCTGTTGCTGTGTTGCAGCCATTGTATCAATTCCTTTCAAAAGGTTTTGTGTGTCAGACAGTCAAACCGTCAGGTCAGCCATATTGATTGATCTGAGGACAGCGTTAATCCCCCAAATCGAAAAATATGCCACCACTGTTATAAACAGTATGTCTTTGGGATTCAGGATATTCATTGTGTACTCCCATCAAAGATTCTTTGAATTGTATTGGGAGAGTCCGACCACGTTCAGGAGTTGGTCGATGAGAAAAAGTCCTGCATAGGCGGTCAAGCCGATGATAACGATATTCATGAGGTCTAATTTTAGCAATGTAGTAATCCTTTCAAGCGAAAAAATGGTTGTCAGAAAAAACCTTTGCAAAAGTCTTTTGATTAATTAGTTATCAAATATTGACGTTACTGAGGTAACGAAGTCCGCTCATTGGGGTATCACCCCATACGTTCTCAAGTTGTCCGTTGCGACGGTGTAGAATCTCTAACAATAACGAGGTGGATTGGTCATGACTTCCTCGCGCCCACATGCCTCATACATACGTTTTCGATCTTCTTTAAGGTTGAGGCTGAAGATGGATAGATAATCCGACTCGGAGAACACGAAACGTGAAACCCATGCAGGCCGCTGTGTTCCACCCAAAAAAGACTGTCTTCGAGACCTGCCCCTTGTGAGCCATGAGGTTAAGCCAACACCAGCTTGCCCCTGATGGTGGAGCATATACAATTCATCTATGTATAAGCCGATGTTCGTTATGCTTTCATGAACATAATGAATCTATCCATCAACGTAATCATATTGATGTGCTGGTGGACGTAAGACAAGCCACTGGCTTTCCTCAAACACCTTGAGTATCTTATTAGTATCGGGAAGGTCTTCGATGATCCTGAAATTATTAAACCCCTCATCAATCTTGAGATCAACGATAAGCCATTTAAGCGGAGACCGTTTAACCATCCACTTGGACTATACCGATTTTCCCGATCCTGTCCGACCGACCACACAGCATCGTTTACCCGGATTAATGTATGGAAGTGGTGTCGCTGACTTCATTTTTTGGTTTCCCTGCTTGTGCTTTTTTCGCGGCAATACGCTTTAAAATGATCGGCATTCTTGGCACATAAATCATTGCACTGGTGCCAATCAATGTTATACACGCCATTATTTTTGGATTGGGCTGGAAGTCGAATTCTTCGCCAAAGGTGATTATGGCTTTCGCCAATGATGCCGCCTCTTCAGGCTGCAAAGCAACTTCAGGTATCCCGCTCATCATTGCCATAATAGCGTGCAGGCCGTATATCTGTTTACCGACATCCTCAACCGTCGCAACTTTTTTGGACTTGCGTTTCACGGGTTTTTCATCGGCCTTCGGAATTTCAATGACTCGATCTGCTTCGGGCTTTGGTGCCGCTTCCGCTGGATTTTTTTTCGGCCTGCCCCGCCTTTTTTTCGGCTCTGAAACCGTTGAATCTGGATTCAGTTCCAAAACATCTTCAAATGTTTGTGTTGTGTCACTCATTTTTCATCCCCTTTGCAGTCGGTCAAATCCAACCACGTTTGTGCTTCTTGGTTTTCTTCTTTGGCTCTTCGTCTTCCTTGGGTGCCTTTTCAGTCACCGGCTCAACCACTTCCTCGACTGCGGTTTCCTCAACCTTTTCCTCTTTTTTGGGAAGCCTTTCATCAATCTTTAATTCAATGTCGCTCAATCGACTGAAGATATTAGCAACATCGTTTTTGAGCTATTCAAATTCGGCCTCTTTCATTTTTTCCTGTATCTTTTCCTCTTTTATTTCTTCGGCCTCAACGATGGCTTCTTTTACGGCTTCCTTGATTTCTTCAGGCTCTGGCGTAGCCACTCCTACCGCTGGCTCTGTTACCACTACGGGAGTTTCAAAATTTTCGTCCATGGTTTTATCCTTTGGGAAAATATTCCTCTTTAATAAGGAGCATCTTAACAAGATTGCTCAACGTCTTGTCCATTTCAAGTAAACTATCCCTTATCTGTATTAGTAACTTCGTCTGATTGTCGTCCATCTTAGCCTTGTTCAACATGAACATTTCGATCTGTTTGGCTTTATTGCCAAGGTCGTTAAAATCAATGGAATGGAACATCTCAGATTACTCCTTTGCTAACGATATGTCCAGCCGCCGTTGCTACGGCCTGTCCAGTTAATGCTTTTGCTGGCTGTTGAGTTTCGAGGAGAGATTCGATATCTTTTGCAACTTTAAACACCATTACCGCTATGTTGCGTAGGTGATCTATCTCTTCACCCTTGGTGATCCATTCAATAGTGCATTGAACATTTGTCCCTGTCAATGATACGTAGATTCCATTCTGTAGATGCATTGGGTGTATCTAGTCACGTCCGAAAAAGAACGACCCACCGGGATTAGTATACGCGCCAATGAGATTTAGAGTCGATGCCTGTGCTTGATCCATGCAATCATAGACTGTCACACACCCGCTGTTAGTGCCGTCGCCAAATACTTGAATTGCAGATATATTACAAGCGCCCCTGTATATCAGAGTATTGGCACTGACAAGACCGCTATATCGTACATTAGTTGTTGTCGTGTTGGTTCTCATTTTGTTCCTTTCAAAATTGAGCTAAATATGCAACGCAATACAATTGACCTTTTGAAAGCGTTGCAGTCGATGCAAACGTTAAAACGCCCGATGAACTTGTTAAGTACACAGGTTGTGTTAACGAAACGTTAGCAAGCATTTGACTTAAGACTGAGGCAGTTGCAGCCGCTGGAAAATAGGCATGAGTCTGTAATAGGGTGGCTAATGCAAGTGCAAGTGTGACTTCCGATTCTGAGGCGGAAGTAGCAGCAAGATAAGCCCCTTGTATATATCCACCACAAAAGTACCAAGCCTTGCCGCTTGCCGGTGCATTAAATGAATATGTGGCATCAAAAGCCCCATAGGTCGGAATAGCCAAGATCGCCGCATGAGATGCAATGACAGGCGTGTTCGACTGAATCTGAGCAATCGACTGGCTCATGTCGAGTAGTTGCACTAACTGATTATCGAGCGCTGCTATCACAGTTTCAAGGTTGGTGTTGGACGTTACCAGTTGAGAATTAACCGACGCCAAATTATTATTGGATGTGGTTTCAGCGCTGATGACCGATTCAAGATTTTCGATGACCGATTCAAGGTTCGAGTTGGTGTTTACAAGCTGGGTCACCTCGTCAGTTAGAGCACTCGTACTGATTACAGTGGGTGTCTGTGTGAAATCAAAAAGATAAACTCTAATCTGTGCGCTCGTGCCGCTCAAAGAGAAGATCGGAGAAAAGACCTGCGGGAAGTTTGTTATGAGTCGGGTACCCGGTGGACAGGTGATATTCTAGCCGCTTGTGTTTTCTTCGAAGGTGACCGGATTGGAGTTATCCAGATTGTCGATTTCGACCGATACAGGGATGCTTTTCGATGACGTAGCAATGCCCATAAATGGCAACGTCGAGGGGACTGTTGCATTCCAGACGTAGAGGTTTTGATTATTTCCGAGCGTTACGGCATTGCATGAACTTACTGGGGACATTTGATTTCGTCCATTCTGTTTTTGATACGTTCAAGATATGGCGGCGTAAGATTATCAACATAGAGCTTATTAAAATGCTCTCTACAACACACGCCAGCAATCGCCACGTCCTATTGATTACTTGCGACGAATTCATTAAGACACTAATAACAACGTTTCATTTCCATGAGCGACATATATCCCGACCATTCGGTTTTATCGGACATTTCTTTTTATCCTTTATGAATTAATATGTAAAATGTATCGTTTGTAAGCTGAATATCCAAAAATAATTCCAGTATATTCACATTCGAAAGGAAAGTCTTTTTCGATCTGACTATATTTTATTCTAACCCCATTATCGTCTAAATATAATTGAGATATGGCCTCAACTTTAATCCATATACCGGGAATGCCATTACTTATTATTGGTAAATCACTTGATTTAAATAAACTCGAAAATGGCTCACTGACTGAATCCGAGTATTCAGTATCGGGTTTTAATTTGTGCATTAAACCATTATTCAAACAATAATCATATAATTTATCAGGGCGCGGCAACAATCCATATTTAAATAAATTCTGATTTTCCTTTACCATCAATAAATACCAGTCTCTTTCTTTTCCCCAAGGTCTAACATAAATCCTATTTCCAGTGTTATGAATATGATACACCTCATAGTCACGTATCCATTCCAAGGGGAATTCTTGAGGATTATTTCCTTTTATATCCCTGACAATGATTTTAATTCCGCCTTTAACAGCATCATTTCTTTTTTGCACTCCGTTATTTACACGTTCTTTTTGCTTTGGGTTAGAAAATGATTTCTTGTTTATTAGTGGTTTTTTAATACCATATTCTTTTATCGGATCGGAACCGGGAAAAATAAAAGATGTAATTTCATCTTCCAATTTATTTGCTTCTTTTCCAATATGAATTACTTCATCACAAATAATATGCCTGCGGTAAAGATGACCTTTTGTATATGGTCTACATTGTTTGCCGTCAACCCCATTAAATTTTAATTCTGGATGATATTCATACTCATCAATAAAATCGAGATATGTTTTTAATATCACAACGCCATCTTTTTGTGATGAGCCCATTAATACGCCGTCATCGAAATATGGTTTATTTATTTCCGTATTTAACAAATCACCTGATGTTTTATCAATTATTACATCATCGAATAACGACGAAATAGGAACGATATTGCTGTCTGTGTAATAAACTCGTATTTGATTATGAGGTTTAATTGAATTAACATAATCGGGTTTATTTTTATTAAAGGCATTAAATAATTCAGGCTTGCTTATCGTATATTCGGCGTATGCAGCATCATAAAACCACGACGGAATATCATAGGGTAATCCCAATTCTTTTGAAATTATATATTTCCATGCTTCCTCGACCCACTTATCAACTGGAGCATGTAAGACGCCTAATACGTGAGAGCTTACCTTTCGGATTGTGATTTCACCGTCAATGATATTGTAAAGGCAATATTTTTTTGATGCGATGGAATGGACGTATAAATCCTGATATGCTCCGTTCGGATCATCTTCGGGAAAGTTTTCCTTTTCGGCCTTGATTAAGGAGACATCTGGTAAATCGTAGGGCATCAAAGATTTGAATTTTTCGATTAACCGGCCTCCGATCAATTCGGGATGTCCGCCTACTGGGTCAATGATGCACATACTGTCCGTGTCCGCGAAGGCAAAAAAACCGCCTTGAGATACGATGTAGTGCTCCATCAAAGCGAGTACTAACCGTGCGCCCGATGTTATCATCGTAGCTATCAGCGGACAGTAGTATTTACCGGCCTTTTCAACTTCCGGGTCATTGTTTGCCATTTTTCTCAGCCCAAATAGACCTTCGAGCGCTTCCCAACTTTCAAGCTCCCCTCTGTTAACCTCAGCAAAAATCCCATAGGTTATTGAGCTTGCGACGGTCTTTAAAAATTGTTCAAGCCCTTCATCGCCTTTGGTTTTGGCAATTTGCTTTTCCTCGACAATTTTTTTGATAAAGTTTTCACCTTTGGCAATATCAATCGAACCCCTGAGCTTAAAGCCTGTTAAACTTTCTTCGGGCTCACTCGGAATGATCTTGATTGCTCTTATGATTCTTGGATACTTCCGGGTTAATATTTTGCAGGCAATGATATCACTCAAGGGATACCACAAGGGAGCTTTGGATGTGAGATGATTTAGTTCAATCGGGTATGTGTCGGCGGACTTGATCCGATATGGAAGTAAATCATCATTGGGAACTATTTGCACAAGGACAGGTATCTTTTTGAATATTTTTTTGTCATCGAACGTTTCAGGGGTAACACTTTCAACAAAGTCCTTGATTTCTTCGGTAGCTTCCACTGCTTCAAGTTTTTTGGCAATCGTCCAAGAATATAGGTCTTGCAAGACAAACACGCTTGCATACATGCTCATAGCATCCACAAGGAAACTTTTTATACTGACCCCTCGATACCTGCACTCTGTTCGCCCGCCAATAAATGAGGCCATGGCAATCCCCAGTGTTTCATCAGGAAAATCGGGATTTTTTTCCAGAAAAGGATTAATGCCCGCCTTCAATAAATGGGCTTTACCAATCGACGCCGCAGAATATGCCTTGTCCGATGTTATCGCCAATCCATATAAATTAAATTCTTTGGTCAAGCCCTTGAATAAATCAAAGAGATTATCGCATGTATACACTTTATAGACTTCATCAAGCGTATAGGTTTTAGTTGTCAATGCGGATGCAAACGTTCGAAGGTCTAAAAACCGACCTTTATATTTTTTATTGCGGTAGCGCCCCCACTGCCAGAATGATTTAGTTGACTTGTAGGGGTTCTCATAAATGGAGATATGGCCTTTAAAAACATATTCGAAATATTTTTGTAGACCCCCTGATTTTTTTGTAATAACGCCATCACAAATCCGAGATATCTGAAATCCTAAATCAAACCCAACTATGATTGCCCCTCGATTTATTTCCTGATACATCTCATCAATAAATGCGGTTCTGTCATCTACGGGAAAATCAAGTTGCTCCCATTTGTTATTGACTTTTCTGTAAAGCTCAGCCTTATAGGATATCGGGGTTAAATATTTATCGTCAGTGCATTGTGTTTCAAGAATCAAGACCCGTGAGCCATAAACATATATGCCGTTTTTCTTTTTTGATTTCTTTTTCTTAAACCTGTGTTCAGGTTCAACATATGGCTCTGGTTTTTCTTCTTTTGTTATTTTAGTATGGACTCTAAATGCAAGCGTGGACACCCCAGCCCCTTTTATTCTTTTTTGAGAGAATTTCATTAAATTTGGTCAGAATGAAAGTTTAAATCTCTATCCTTTCCCAATTTCCACCGATCATATAACGTTTGATCGTCGGTAATAAACAGATGACGATGACCGTTACTATCGACGTAGTAATTTCCTTTAATTTTCGGCTGTCCGTTTTTATAAAATATGATTTTTCCGTCTTTATCCCTAACGAACTCGCCTTTAAATTTGTCTAAGGCTTCAGGCTTTCCACGCTCAGCTTTTTTGACCGCGTTTTTATATTCGGAAAATTTAGATAGTTCCCTTTTGTTCCTAAGATAAATAGTCTCTTCGGATTTACTTTCAACGTAATTCGTGCCTAGGGACTTTATTTCGATGGCGTGATATCCACGGGCTTCTTTACGTGTTGCGCCGGGATGTTTTCTAACGTAATTTTCTATTCGCTTTTGGTATTCTTTTTTGTAATCTCGGACTAAGGGTTTTTTTGGTTTGCCGTTTGTGGGCATTACATTTATCCTTTCAAAGATTTTACCCCCGCCTTTATTTTCTATTAAATGGGCAAGGTCGCCGTGCAGGGAAAGGAGGGAAACCTGCACAGTGACCTATAGGTAATTACGAGAGGATCAGTCCCGCAATGTAGCTATAAAAAATTAATTAGAACTTTGTGTTGCTATTCTCTCCTGTCAGTTTTTTTTTCTTGTATTATTGTTTCTATTCTGATATATATTTTAATCAGATGGACTTTAAAGAACTTTTAGGGTTTTGTGTGAATGCAAGTCACATACCAACTGGAGAAAAAAAAATGTACACTCTCCCAAATAAAAAAGACAGAATTTTAATTCTATATGGTGCCGTTGACCTTCGCATGGAAAAGGGCAGGCTTCGAATCAAGCACGGTGCGTTCAAAGATATCACGCAAGAATATCTACATCGCGGAACCAATGATGTCGATCATATTGTGATTTTAAGCGACTCTGGATACATCACCTTTGAGGCTATCAATTGGTGCATGCAGATGGGCATTACTATCACAATGATAGATTACCATGGGGAGCTTATCACCGATATGACGCCGCCTGAAACCATTAGTCCGCTGACCAAACAGCGTCAAGCCCATATGTCTGAAGGGCTTAAATTAAAGCTGGCTATGGGTTTATTAGGTCAAAAATTGGCCGCACAACATGATACAATGAAGGCAATCGGGATAGGCCGTGAGCGGATCAAGATGTTCAAAGAGCACGAAAAAGCGTTGTGGACGTGCAAGTCGGTCGAGAAGATGAGAGAAATAGAATCCCATTCAGCCCATGTGTATTGGGGTTCGTTTGAAGGATTACCCTTGAAATGGAAACCTTTACCCGTTCAACCGCATTGGTTGACAATCGGAAATAGGGTAAGCCCAAAGTCAAATGGGAATGCTCGAAGGGCGATTAATCCTTTTCAGGCGTGCTTAAATTATATGTATACGGCATTGGAAAGCAGGGTGAAACGGTATGCACAAGCTTACAGGCTCGACGTTGATTACCCTGTCTTGCATTCTAACAGCCGTCAGAATAGGTCAGGCTTGGTCTACGATTTACTCGAACCCTTAAGGCCGAAAGTTGATCTATTATTGTATAAATGTATGGTGGAGACTACACTACTGAAGCAAAAAGACTTCTTTGAGACACGGGAAGGCGTATGCAGGGTATCGGTTGTACTAGCGGGACAGCTTATTGAATTGATTAAGACCCTTGACCCTGATATTAACCAAGTGGTTAAAGATTTCGCCTCAAATTTTAAAAGCAAAATGAGGGATGTAAACCAAGCCGCTTAAAATATAATCTCCTTTTGAAAATATAATCCAAAAGGAGATTGTCTAACATGACAGAAATTTCATTGACTAAAGGAAAGGTGGCATTGATTGATGATGCTGATTATTGGTTAATATCCCAGTTCAAATGGCAATACGCTAAAGCCAAGAATGCAAAAACTGGTTATGCGCAAACCGGTATACGTAAGGAAGATGGAAGTTGGACAACCTTACCCATGCACCATTTCTTATTAGCTGTTACCGATGGATATGAACCAGACCACATTGATCGAAATGGTTTGAACAACCAAAGACACAATCTCAGAATCGCAAATAAAAATCAGAATAAGTATAATACGACTTCCCATCGTGGATCTTCATCTATATACAAAGGGGTCTATTGGAAGAAAGACAGGAAAAAATGGCTGGTTAGAGCACAGATAAATGGTAAACGTATGTATCTTGGATACTTCACAGATGAAGTCCAAGCTGCACATGCTTACGATGAAGCCGCGAGAAAATATCATGGTGAATTTGCATGCTTAAATTTCACCTAACCCATCCCCCAACCCACCACAAGCCCCTTCTCGCTGTTCAAATCCAAAAATCCGTAGTCGAGTAGGGGTATTTTTGATTAATGGCCTCTCGATGTTCGATTTGTCGGACAATGTCACA
>Ga0187862_10003141_pt1 | contig 16345 bp, 15 predicted proteins | sample June2016WEW_10_1_FD_133003 | JGI IMG/M metagenome (GOLD analysis project Ga0187862, IMG submission 133003) | Peatland microbial communities from SPRUCE experiment site at the Marcell Experimental Forest, Minnesota, USA - June2016WEW_10_150 | ecosystem: Environmental > Terrestrial > Soil >...
GAACTGACACAAGACCCGGTTGTAATTGCCCAGGCTAACAAGAATATTTCTATAGCCTCAGCAGGTGATACTTATATCTTGGACCGCTAGCTGTGCGGCCGGCTCTTAACGTACTGCATTACCCCATCACCCTGACTGGTAATACGTTTATAACAATCCACTACCGCGGCATCATACAGGATTCCCTTGTGCTCTTCCAGTTCGTGCACGACATCATCTATCCCCAATGGTGGATGGTAAGAGCGGCTAGTTAGCATGGCCTGGACAACATCGGCTACGGCCAGGATCTTTGATTCCAAGCTTATCTCATCTCCGGTAAGGCCATGAGGATAACCGGACCCATCAAGCCGTTCGTGATGCTGGAGGACGGCATTTGCCACAGGCCATGGGAAATCAATAGGCTTCAAAATGTCATAACCGACCTCGGGGTGGCACATTACGACCATCTGCTGGACATCATCAAGCTTGCCCGGCCGGGAGAGGATCTCTGATGGTATGGCAATCTTACCGATATCATGTATCTGTCCGGCCAGGAAAACGCAGTCCACTACGTCCTGTTCATTTCTCATTTCCTCGGCAATAGCCCTGGCGAGGAAGGCTACGTCCGTCTGGTGGCCGGCAGCAGTGGGATCGTGGAGGTTGACCATGTTGTTTACCACCTGCACCAGGCTGTCAAGCATCTTCTGCGCAGCATTACTTTTGGCTGACATTATAGACACCTCCCAGGCGGTGCAGCTTTGTACTGGTCATGGCATTTGAAGTTTGTGTCAAGCGGGATACTTATTTGTGACCTTCATTAACCGCAATCTTTTTTAAATTTTAACATCAACCGGGCTGAAATGAAATGGTTAGAGCTAGTTCCATGACACTTCTACTAAGGTACCGCCTCCGTAGTTGATCTGCTTAAGGACACTGCTTCGAGAGCTGTCGAAATTGTTCACGATGCTCTCAGTAGGATTGACCCGTTATTAAGCTTATAACGGCCGCCAGGCGTTCCGGCCGGTCGGAGCCAATGAGATATTTTTTACCGCCCGCCAGGCCGATCTTTACACCGCTGTCGCCCTGGAGGTAGTAGGCCTGTGTGCCGGCATTGAAACGTATTCCATATCCTCCGAAATCATGTAATGGCGAGAACGTCAGCACTTGCAATGAAACTATCTCAGCCGTTTTTAACTTGACCAGCGGAATGGCCAGGAGCCCCATCTTCAGCGATATCGTATCCCTGGTTACTACGGTACGAAACCCCCCGTAAGTTAGAAGGAAGCTGATCCCTATGATCCCTAATAAAACCGACAGCCAGGGAATCGGGGACCAGGTAAAATAGGCCGATACAAACATTACCAGGGCAACGATAACAGCCAGAGCGCCGGCGTAGGCAGGATTTTGAGATTCCCGATATCTGACAGGTCGTCCACTTTTTATCAGGGCATTTATTCCATCTTTAAATGCGCTTATATCTTCTGGCCCCTTGACCGGGCCCTTTTGGTAATGTCTGTAAGGCCTGACAAGCTCCAGCAGGACAGCCAGCAATATAGCTGCCCCACAGGTTATGGCAAGTATCATCCAGGGAAAAGGAAATCCTTTAGCGGAAGAGGCGAGCATATTGAGGTAGGCTATCTGTATGCCGCAAAGATCGCCGACAGCCAGTTCGTCAAATAGCGATATCCAGTTGAAAGTCTTTCTCTTCTCCTGACGCGCCCAGAGCTCATCCAGCCAGGTCGATAGCAGCAGGAAACCCAGAGAGAGGCCCAATAATAAAATCGAGTTAATAAGCGGAGACCCGTAACCATCCGGTTGGCCGTTTATATCAAAATGCACAGGAGCCTGGCCGGGCAAAGGCAAGGAACGGGCAGTAAATACAATGGCGATTAGCAGTACAAGCAGGGCCGGCGCATGTGTCCATAGCGGATGTACAAGTTTTAGTTTCATTGCTCTTTAACTTCCCGATGCAGGACGTAAGCTGAGCCTCACGGATTAACCTGCTGCGCCTCGAAGCCATTCTCAGGATTTTCCCGGGCGATACCGAGTGCGAACTCTTTTCCGCCCTGTTTTATGATCCTGGCCCTGACTTCCATATGAATTTGCGAGCCGTCCTTCCGAACAAGAATAGTCTTATACCTGGCCTCCTTGTGTTCTGAGATCTGTTTCATGCGTATATTGAACTTCTTCCTGAGATCAGGCGCGATAAGATCGAGCACATTGGAGTCCATAAGTTCATCTTTTAAATACCCTATTGATTCGCATGCAGCATCATTTACATATGCGATCTTGCCGGACATGTCGACCAATATAACATGGTCGTTAATCGAATCCAATATCTGGGCGCGCATTATCGATTCATCCAATATTTTTTTAGTCTCCGTTACATCATAGAAGATCGAGACGATGGCCGGTTTCTCCCGATAGATAACGCGATAAGAGAAGATACTGACATGCCTGATAGTCCTGTCCTTTCTGTAAACCGGCCATTCCTGAGGTGTATCGATAGGATCACCGGCCAGAACCATGTTTATTCTTGCGATAAGCTTATCGCGATGGCCGGGCAAGGTAATATCTGGTACGGATAAAGCCAGCATCTCGTCAAATGTATAACCCGATATCACGCAGGCAGCCTTATTTACCCAGACAAACCTATTGTCTTGAAAAAGTACAACGCCTTCTCTGCTTTTATCAGCGACTGTGTCCATCAAGGCCTGTAATTCTTTAATTACAGTGCTCAGCCTTTTTAAATGGGTCAGGGAACCGTCCAGGCTGGCGATGGTCTCAGTCAACTCTTCCACCTGTGGCATCAGGCTCTTTAAATTTTTAGAAGTATTGGGTCCATGCTGCTTTTCTATTTCAGGCATTGTTGCTCCTCTCGCAGACGGGCGAAAATTTATTGTACCACGCAGCAGTCCTGGCCATGGCAAGGGCTGCTTTTTCTATGGAACGGAAGACAGGCAAGCCCGCGGCGACAAATGCTTCCTGTACCTTGAGAAACTCCTTCATGGCCAGCATATCCGATGCCGGGCCCAAAGCCAGTAGTACCGGCTTTTGCATTTCGTCATGCGCCCTGGCCAAAGCATCTACTGCCGGTTTCAAAAACATATCACTGGAAACAAGGCCTTCTCCCCACCTGGTAACAGTATGGAAGCCCATGTGATACATTATCATATCTATAGCCGGTGATTTGCCGAGCACTTTCACCGTCCTGTAAATAGCGTCCGGAAAGATCAGGCTGGTGGCATCCAGGGGGTTGGTGAATATGGCTCCCGCACCCGGCAGGAAACCCCTCAATTCTTCGCGCACTGCTGCCGGGAAGGCAGGCAGCTCTAATCCGGCAGCTTCCATGTGGTCTCCGGCCTCCACGCTCGGCCCGCCTCCGACACCCAAAACTGCAATATTTCTACCTGTTGGATAGGGGATAGCAAAACGTAAGGCGACCAGGGCATCTATCATTTCCTGAACGTCGGTGACCTTTATGGCGTTGGCCTGGCGGCAGAGAGCTTCGAAGACCCTAACCGAAGAAGTCATGCTGGCAGTATGGCTCATAGTCGTCCTCAGGCCGGCCTCAGTGATACCGCCTTTGTAAATTACGACCGGTTTCCTGGCAGCCGCCTTTCTAAGAATGTCGCGGAAACGGTGACCCTCTCTAACACCTTCTATATAAATAGCTATGATTTTCGTCTCCGGGTCGGCCGCAAAATATTCCAGCAGTTCGCATTCGTCAATATCCAGCGCATTGCCGTAGCTGATCACCTTGCTGAACGTCAGGCCCCTCGGCCCGGCGTGAAGCGGCATATCCTGCGAGTGGCCTCCGCTTTGAGACATAAAGGCGATGCCGCCCGGCGTCATAGGCATTCTTGTAGCCAGAGTAAAACGTGCCCTGGGTACGAAAAGCCCCGTGCAATTCGGGCCGATGATACGAAAACCTCCCGCCCTGGCTTTCTTAAGCATTTCCAATTCAAGTTCGGCCCGTGCTTTGTCGCCACTCTCGCTGAAACCGGCTGTGAAGAAATGGACGGACTTGACGTGTTTTGCCGCACAGTCGTCCAATACCTCCAGCGACTTCTCAGCAGGTATACATACGACTACATGGTCCACCGGGCCGGGTATAGCCGACACGGAGGGAAAGCAAGGTAATCCGTATGCTTCCGTGTGATTTGGGTTGACGGGATAAATTACTGGAAAGCCGGCATCTTTGAGGGAAATAACCGCGAAGGTCGCAAAAGATATTGCATCCGGCGAAGCCCCTACAATAGCAACGCTTTGAGGGTTAAAAACTTCATCCAGCGTAACGCCAGGTCTCTGCGACATGTCATTTATCATATCAACAGGTCACGTCATTATCAATAATTAAGGACATACATGACGATTAACCTGGCCCTGTTTGACAAAGCTATCAAATGGTATTTAAACTGTCGTGACCTTGGCAAAGGCGAGGTCGGTTGGTCCTTATGAAAACAGTTGTAACCGGGGCGTCGGGCCACGTCGGCATTAATCTCATACGTGCTCTTATTTCCAAAGGCAGACAGGTACGTGCGCTGTCGCATCTCAGCGACAAAGGGCTGGAAGGCCTGAAGGTCGAGTACTCCAAAGGGGATGTCGGCAATATAAGTTCTCTTCTAGACGCGTTCGAAGGGGCAAACATTGTCTACCATCTGGCCGCTCACATTTCCCTGATGATGGACGACTGGCCACGTTGTTCGGACGTCAACATAACCGGGACAGCTAATGTGGTTGAGGCCTGCCGCCTTAGCCGCGTCAGGCGGCTGGTGCATTTCAGCTCTATTCACGCCCTGTGTCAGGAACCATTTAGCAAACCTGTGGATGAATCACGTCCGCATGTGGACTCCACTAAATCTCCGCCCTACGACCGCTCTAAAGCAGCCGGAGAAATAATAGTGCGGAAGGCAATCGAAGACGGGCTAAATGCCATCATAATTAACCCTACCGCCGTGGTTGGCCCATATGACTACAGGCCGTCGCACTTCGGGCTGGCGCTTTTGCAGATGGCCAAAGGTAAATTGCCCGTGCTCATCGAAGGAGGTTTCGACTGGGTGGATGTACGGGATGTTGTCGATTACGCCATAAAGGCCGAGGAGAGAGCTCCGGCTGGTTCCAATTATTTACTGTCCGGAGAGTGGCTTTCAGTTAAGGAAGTGGCCGACATAGTAGCGAATATAATGGGTAACAAAGCTCCCAGCCTGGTATGTCCGATGTCCCTGGCACGTGCTTGTTCTCCTCTTGTAACGCTTTCCTCCCGATTGGTTGGGGCAAGGCCGATTTTCACAACGGCCTCCTTGAATGCACTGGTGAGCAACCATCATATCCTTCACGATAAGGCCACCCGTGAGTTGGGTTACAATCCACGGCCATTCAGGGAAACCATAGCGGATACTATTCATTGGTTTAAAGATAACGGCTACCTTAATCCAAAGTAATTTATGCTTATCGAAAGAATATATTACATTGTCTTAATAACCTGGCTGATGCTGTCGGCAGCGATTTTTATCAGCCTGTTTTTCATCGTCGCTCCTTATGGCCGTCATGTCAGGAAAGGGTGGGGGCCTGCGCTCGATAGCAAGCTGGCCTGGATTATCATGGAAGCCTGGTCGCCCGTCATATTCGCGCTGTGCTTCGTCCTGGGAAAGGCCCCTGTGTCTATCCCATCGGTGATTTTCTTGCTGCTCTGGGAAGCACATTATATTCATCGTGCTTTCATTTACCCTTTCAGTTTGAAGAGCTCCAATGACAAAATGCCTTTATCGGTGGTGCTGTTGGGCGTTTTCTTCAACTTTGTCAATGCCTCGCTGAACGGATACTACGTTTTTACCTTATCGGGCGGATATTCCAATCAATGGATGGCCGATCCGCGTTTTATCATAGGAGCGGTCATCTTCGTATGCGGATTCATCATCAACAGGCAGGCCGATTTCACCTTGAGTAAATTGAGGAAGCCCGGAGAGAAAGGATATAGCATACCGCGGGGCGGCCTGTATAACTATATATCCTGTCCTAATTACCTCGGGGAGATCATGGTGTGGCTGGGATGGGCCTTATCGACCTGGTCACTGGCGGGCCTCAGCTTTGCGCTCTGGACCATCGCTAACCTGGCTCCACGCGCCAGGTCCCACCATGCATGGTACCATCAGACGTTCCCGGATTACCCGAACAGTCGTAAAGCCCTCATACCCGGCCTCTGGTAATAGCAGTCATTTAATGACATCAACAAAGACATGGTTGGAGGTAAGTATGCTGCCGGGCGCCAGCTTATACCTTTTACCATTCTTAACCAGCTTTTTTTGTCCGGCCAAAATATTAAGCCGCTTTTCAAGGTCTTTAAACTCGTTCAAGCCATATCGCATGGTAAGCTGTCCAGTATCCAAGCCCTCTTCCAGTAGCCTGAGCCGCAGCATGGCCTCTTCGGCCATTTTAGTTTCTGCATCGACGATATCTTCCTCGATCCCTGCAGCCAACGGATCATCCATATAAGCATGCAGATTTGCCTCGTTTTTCCACCGTCTTCCACCGACATGGGAAGCGGCCGAAGATCCCAGTCCTATATACTCGCCACCCCTCCAGTAATTGAGATTATGTAAACATTCTTTCCCCTGAAGGGCAAAATTGGAGATCTCATAGTGGATAAAGCCATACTCCTTCAAGATGCCGGCCACACGTTCATACACCGACGCCTGGAACTCGTCATCGGGCAAATCAGCAGGAGGGCAGGCTGCAAAGGCTGTCCCTTCCTCGATTGATAGGCAATAGACTGATGCGTGAGTCAACCCAATCCCCACAAGTTTCCGCAGTGTATTATCCAGGCTTTCAACTGTCTGACCGGGAAGCCCGATGATTATATCGGCTGAAACATTATCAATGCCGCAATTAAAGGCAAGTTCGATAGCCTTCAGGGCCTGTGTACTGGAGTGCACCCGCCCGGCTTTCTTAAGTTCATCATCGTCAAGAGACTGGACCCCAATGGAAATCCTGTTAAATCCTATATCCCGCACCATCCTGAGAAAATCCTCATCCGTTGATTCGGGATTAGCCTCGATAGTAGCTTCGAGAAGACAATCGATCTGTAAATGGCTCCGCAGGCCGTCCACGAGGTCAGCCAGCCTTCGCGGCCCCAGCAAACTGGGCGTACCACCACCCACGTACATGGTCTTGAAGGACGTGCCGCCGTACTTCTCAGCTTCCCGCACTACTGCTGACACATAGCCCTCAATCAGGTCTGTCTTCCCAGCCAGCGAATAAAAATCGCAATAGCGGCATTTGCTGATGCAGAACGGGATGTGGATATAAAGACCCCTCATTCGGACAACTACTCCTCTATTTTCATGAGTGACAGGAAAGCTTCCTGAGGCACTTCCACAAAACCCACCATCTTCATTTTCTTCTTGCCCTCTTTTTGCTTCTCCAGAAGTTTCCTCTTGCGGGTGATATCGCCGCCATAGCATTTGGCGATCACGTCCTTTCTCATGGGGAAGATATCCGCCCTGGCTATTACCTGTGAGCCTATAGCAGCCTGTAGAGGTATCTTGAACTGGTGCCTGGGAATGACCTTGCTCAGTTTATAAATCAGGGCCCTGCCTTTGATGGAAGCCCCTTCTTTGGGAGATATATAAGACAGGGCGTCTACGGCGCTGTTATTGACCAGTATATCCACCTTGACCAGGTCTGCCGAACGGTAGCCGTTCATTTCATAGTCCATACTGGCATAGCCGCGGCTAACGCTCTTCAACCTGTCGTAAAAATCGGTTATCATCTCGGCCAGCGGCAGGTCGTAGACCAATATAGCCCGCTTGTCGTCAGGATGCTCAATGCCGACCAGCGAGCCACGTTTGGCTTCGGCCAGCTCCATGCATGGTCCAACAAAACCGGAAGGCACGATAACGCGGGCACGGATCATTGGCTCTTCTATATGCTCGATCTGGCCTTCGGGAGGGAATTTTGAAGGGTTATCCAGCATCAACGTTTCGCCATTTTTAGTTGCAACCTTATATATGACGGACGGCATCGTGGCAATAATATCCTGTTCGTATTCCCGTTTCAGCCTTTCCAGTGCAATTTCCATATGCAACAAGCCCAGGAAACCCATTCGGTAGCCATAGCCCAGGGCAGCCGAAGTTTCTTTTTCAAAAGTAATTGACGAGTCGTTAAGCTTGAATTTCTCCAGCGCTGCTCCCAGCCTGGCATAATCGCTGGTGATAATGGGATAAACACCACAATAAACCATGGGCTGAGACATCCTGAAACCCGGGATAGCCGGGACCTCGGGATGGTCGGCGGATACAACCGTATCGCCGACATGGATTTCACCGGCATTTCTTATAAGGGCCACTACGTAACCTACATCGCCGGCGTTCAAACCGGCAGCCTGCGTCAGTCCCAGGCTGAAATAGCCAACCTCCTCCACTTCGAAGACCTTCTCCGTGGATTTAAGCATGATTTTATCGCCTGCCTTCAGGCTTCCGTTAAAAACACGCAGATGCGGAATCACCCCCCGGTATGCATCGTAAAAGGAATCAAATATCAGGCATTTCAGCGGATCGGATGAGCTGCCCTGTGGGGGGGGAATCCTGTCCGCTATGGCATCGAGCAGCTCCAGCACGCCGGTGCCCTCTTTGGCTGATACATGCAAGATATCTTCGATATGCAATCCCAGCATTGAGTATAGCTGCAGGCTGCAGTCGTCCACCATGGCATTAGGAAGGTCGATTTTATTGATAACCGGTATTATCTTCAGTCCAGCATCCAGGGCAAGGTTGGCGTTGGCGATGGTCTGCGCTTCGACACCCTGCGAGGCATCTACCAGCAATACTGCTCCCTCGCAGGCCATAAGGCTGCGAGATACTTCGTAATTAAAGTCGACATGGCCCGGCGTATCGATCAGGTTCAAGATGAATTCTGCGCCGCCAGCCGATTTATAGGGGATCCTGACCGACTTGGCCTTGATGGTAATGCCCCGCTCGCGCTCAAGGTCCATGCTGTCCAGCATCTGCTCCATGCTGGCCTTTCTGATCAGCCCTGTAAGCTCGAGTATCCTGTCGGCCAGGGTCGACTTTCCGTGGTCTATGTGGGCGATTATGCAAAAGTTACGGATGTTGTTCATTTCTATTATTATGCCGGAGGGAATGTCCCTGAATTAATCTTAGTGGCTTTCGACCCGGGAGCAAAACAATCATTGTTGCAGAGATATAATAACAGCAGGACAACCGCCGTGCCAGTGAGCAGTCGTCCTGCTGTTGATTACCTTAGAAAAATAGGATCAGCTAAGTTCCCGAGTTCATTTTGCGCATCATTTTAAGCAGCATGCGCTGTTCGGCAGCCGCCACATTGTGCCTGGTTACGTTAATGACGTCGGGATTCACCGATACGGATGTAATACCCCAGTCCACAAGTTTTTCCGCAAAGTCGGGGTAGTTGGACGGCGCCTGCCCGCATATCGAGCAGGTGATGCCCATCCTTCGGGCAGTCCCTATAATTTGCCGGATAGCGTCCAGGACAGCCTTGTCCCTTTCATCATACAATGGGGCACATACTTCGCTATCCCTGTCCACGCCCAATACCAGTTGTGTGAGATCATTGGAGCCAATAGACACGCCGGTTATACCCGCTTTAACGTACTCTTCCAGCCAGTAAACAACCGAAGGTACCTCGGCCATGACCCATAGTTCCATCTCCCTGTCATCAGCCAGTTCGCTTTTATCGATCAACTGCTTGCATTTCTTGAATTCCCACAAGGTTCGCACAAAGGGTATCATGAGGTGCAGGTTTTTATCCTGTTCCCTTACTTTAGCCAGCACTTTCAACTCGAGTTCAAACAGATCGGGATTCAACACATACCTGTAACAGCCGCGGAACCCTATCATCGGGTTTTGTTCAACCGGCTCATATTTATCGCCGCCGCGCAGGTTACGGAACTCATTAGTCCTGAAATCGATAGCCCTGTAAATCACCGGCCTGGGATAAAATGCACGGGTGAAAATACGTAGGTTCCTGACCATGGAGTCGATGAACTGGTGGCTTTTGCCGTCTTCCATGAGCTGCCGTGGATGAATGCCGTCGCAGGCATCTATTACCATAAACTCGGCCCTGAGTAAGCCAACGCCATCCACGTCCTCTTTGGCAATCCTTTCCGCCTCGTAAGGCATTGCCAGGTTGACATACAGCTTGGTTGCCGTGACCAGGGGAGCCGGCCTGGGCATAATAGCCATGGCCACTTCTTCCGCACTCTTGTTCTTTTCCTTCAGTTTTCCTTCATACACAGTGCCATGAGTGCCATCTACGGTGACCAGCATTTTGTCCTTTAAGATTTTAGTGGCAGTCCTGGTACCCACTACGCAGGGAAGGCCCATCTCGCGAGATACGATAGCAGCGTGGCAGGTCATGCCGCCGCCGTCGGTAACGATAGCCGATGCTTTCTTCATCAGCGGCACCCAGTCTGGAGTAGTCATTTCCGCTACTAGCACGTCACCACTCTCAAAACCATTATCCTGCATAGGAGATGAGAGCACCCGCACCTCTCCACTTCCTCGGCCTGGGCTAGCGCCAAACCCTCTAATCAGCTCTTTGCCTTCTTCTTCTGCAACCTCCTCAGCGGTTTTAATCAAAGTTGTTATAGGCCTGGACTGTACCATGTATATCTTGCTGCCCTCAATGGCCCACTCAGTATCCTGGGGGCTGCCATAGTGCCCTTCGATCTTAAGGCCCAGGTTGGCCAGATCCAGAATCTCAGCTTCGCTCAGCACCTGCTCCTCCGCTTCCTTCTTGGATAGCTTAACTTCCAGGTTTTGCCCCTTGTCGTCACGTATGATTTTAAAATTCTTGTGGGACAACCTCGTATCTTTAACTTTGAGGGTAGATTTCTCTACTTCATAATAATCGGGTGATACCAGCCCGCCGACAACCACTTCACCCAGTCCGAAAGCGCCTTCGATTACCAGGCTGGCCAAATTATTATTGCTGGGATTAACCGTAAACATTACACCCGCTTTGTCCGAGTTGACCATTTTCTGTACAACTACGGCAATAACAGGCTCATCCAGAAACTCTTTTTTAGACCTGTAGAATATAACTCTGGCGCCGTATAAAGACGCCCAGCATTCCTTTACTTTCCTGATCAGATCTTCCTTCCCACGTACGTTCAAAAAAGTGGCATTCATACCGGCAAAGGATGCCTGTTCCGAATCTTCCATGGTGGCAGAGGACCTGACGGCAACGAACTCCGCCTTGACAGAATCCCTTTTGGAAAGTTCCTCGTATGCCTTGATAATCTCACTCTTTATTACAGTGGGCATATCCGCGCTAACTATCATTTCCTGTATCTCTTTGGCTTTAGCCTGCAAGGCCGCGGTATCGTCGACATCCAGGCCTTCGATAGAGTGCGATATGCTTTGCGAGAGGCCGCTCTCGGTAGTGAAAAGCAAATACGCCTGTGCGGTGATCACAAAACCTCCAGGTACCGGAAGCCCGGCTTTGACCAGTTCTCCAAGGTTAGCGCCTTTGCCGACCGCTTTGGCCACATCGGCTTTACCCAAGTCCTCGAACCATTTAACTATCTCCATGGATAAACCTCCTGCAAGAATCGGACATATTTAACCTTTATATAATACTGATGATTTACAACAACCGCCCCGGAGATGGGAAATTACTACAAGCACAATTCGACTCTACGAAGATAGTATCGGCATAATCTTAAGAAACCGATGGTCTATTTCCTTTTTCTTTTCCCAGGTTTCCTTAAATGGAGTAAGGATTATCCTGCCCTTCACCTCACCCACCGCCTGATCGCTCTTGCCTTCCAGAAGAGCATCGATAGCTGCAACTCCCAGGAAGCTGGCAAGTATCCTGTCCCTTGCCGTCGGCGAGCCTCCCCTTTGTATATGGCCAAGAGTACAAAGCCTGCATTCTATTTTCAATCTCAACTCAACATACTTGGCAATATTAATGGTGTCTTCCACCTGATTGCCCTCGGCGACCACTATTATGCTGCTCCTTTTTCCACGCTTGAAGCTTTCTCTCAAATTGTTGCAAAGCTTCTCCATATCCATTTTAATTTCAGGAATGATGATTTGTTCTGCACCGCCGGCCAGCCCCACGGCAACAGCCAGGAAACCCGACTTCCGCCCCATGACCTCTACGAAGAAAACCCTCTCGAAGGCGCTGGCCGTATCGCGAATGCGGTCTATAGCGTCCAAAGCCGTGTTAACCGCCGTCTGGTAGCCAATGGTGTAGTCAGTGCCCCATATATCATTATCAATGGTGCCCGGTACACCGATAAAGGCGATGTCACTCTCCTGACCCATTAAAGATGCGGCCTGGAAAGACCCATCACCCCCGACTACCACACATCCGTCAACATCTTCGCCTTTAAGGGCTTCAATGGCCTTCTTTCTTCCCTCAACGGAATACATGTCATTACAACGTGATGTTTCAAGTATCGTGCCGCCTTTCTGGATGATGTTGGCCACCGAACGCCTGTTGAACTTCTGAAAATCACGGCTGATTAGACCCGCAAATCCCCTGCGGATGCCCACAACCTCGACGCCGTGATAGGCTGCTCCTCGCACTATAGCCCTGATGGCTGCATTCATCCCAGGTGCATCTCCGCCGCTGGTCAAGAAGCCAATTTTCTTAATTTCCTTCATTATGTTAAGTTATCAATCAAGAAATCTAAAATTTAGCACATATTACACTGTCTTAAACAGCCCCGGCAACCCCATGACCATAATCATAACCTTTTATCCTGTTTTATTTATGCTGGTTATTTATGGCATTAAGGTAAAACCGCTCGGTATATTCCTTAGCCATCCTCGATGTGTTAAATAGAGGGCTGTTGGAGCGTATAGTCTCCTTCATCATCTTGATCCATCCGCGAGGCAGGCCCTCAGCATCCCTTTCGTAATACATTGGGATGATCTGCTCCTCCAGCAGATCATAGATCGCTTTGGCAGTTTGACTATCGATGGCGTTCGGATCTCCACCACCTTTTTCCTCAACAGCCCATCCGTTTTGCCCATTATAACCTTCGAACCACCAACCGTCTAGCACGCTCAAATTCAGTACTCCGTTAGCCGAAGCCTTCTGTCCGCTGGTTCCACTGGCCTCCATTAATGAGCGCGGGGTATTAAGCCAGACATCCACCCCACATACGATATCACGAGCCAAATGCATATCGTAGTCCTCAATAAAGGCGATTCTGCCGCCGAAGTCGGGATCTTTGGCCAGGTTGTATATTTGCTGTATTAATTTCTTTCCACCCTCGTCGCTGGGATGTGCTTTTCCTGCAAAAATGATCTGTACGGGTTGAAGGCTGCTGTCTATTATCTTCTTGAGCCTGGGAGCATCGCTGAGAATTAAACTCGCCCTTTTATATCCGGTAAAGCGCCTGCAAAAACCGATAGTCAACGCATCGGTATCCAACAGGGCCCCCATGGCCAGCGGTTGAATGGGCGCCACCCTATCTCGAACCCACCTTCGCCGGGCTCTGTAGAGCACGGAATTAATCAGCTTTGATTTCAGCCAACGATGCATACCCCACAAGGCCTCATCGGGAATCAAGCGCACATTTTGCCACATATCGGGATCGTCCTGGTGTTTCATCCAGTCATTCCCCATATACTCCCGGAAAAGCAATTGGTATTGCGGCGCTATCCAGGTACGCTCGTGGACCCCATTGGTGATCGACTCGATTGGAACATTATCCTCTTCAAGGTCCGGCCACAGCCCATGCCACATTTTCCTGCAGACCTGGCCGTGCAGCTTGCTGACGCCGTTCCTGAACCCCGCCAGCTTCAGGCCCAGCACCGTCATATTGAATGACTCGCCGGGACCACTGATCATGCCCATCTTTAAGAACTGGTCACGGTCCATTTTCAACTGGCCCCAGTAATTATGGAAATACTTATCTATAAGCTCTGGCGCGAAAGTATCATTACCGGCCGGGACAGGCGTATGCGTCGTGAATACCGACGTTTCCTGTACTACATTAATAGCTTCTTTCAGCGCCATTCCGCTCTGTACTATTTCCCGGATGCGCTCTATGAACATAAAGGTAGTGTGGCCTTCGTTAGCATGCCAGACAGTAGGATTCAAACCGAGCGCCCTTAGTATCCTAACCCCACCGATGCCGATCACGAGCTCCTGCAACAGACGGATCTCACGGTCGCCGCCGTACAGCCGGGCAGATAGATTACGATAGGCCATTGGATTCTCATCCAGGTTGGTATCAAGCAAATAGAGCTTGACACGCCCCAAGTTCAGCTTCCAGGCCGCTACATGGATCGACACGTTGTCCAGCGGAACAGTCACTGTCAGCGGTTTGCCGTCGGCCGTGATGACGCGCGAGACAGCAACCTCATCGAAATCGATCTGGTCGTATACCTCGCTTTGCCAGCCATCTTGCGATATATACTGGTGAAAATAGCCCTGCGGATACATTAAACCCACGCCAACTAGAGGAAGCCCAAGATCACTGGCCTCTTTACAGTAGTCTCCTGCCAGCACGCCAAGGCCTCCCGCATAAAGCGGCAGCGAAAAATGTACGGCAAATTCGAGTGAAAAATAAGCTATTAGCTTATCAGCGAACTCAGGGTGGTTTCTCTCAAACCATGTATTGCCGGATGCTATACTGGCCTTGAAATCAGACATGGTCTTGTCGTATAGACTCAAATAACTGATATCACCGGCGCGGGCTACCAGGCGATAATAAGGTATGTCTTTCAACAGCTTGACAGGGTTGTGCCCGTAGGATTTCCACATCGACCTGTCCAGCACCTTAAAAACTTCGCGCGCATCCGGATGCCAACTCCACCAGAGGTTATAGGACAGCTGACCAAGCCCTTCAATACGTTCAGGGAGACTGAATCTATTGTGTGATTCCATTAATAAACTTTCGCCAATTACAATTAATACAAGCTACGTTTAATCGGGTAATGGTTTATTATAAGGAAAGCACCATTGACTTAGCAATGTACGTTCAAGGCCCCGATTCTTTGAAACGCCTATAATTAAAACAGTATACTTAAAAACGCCACTTCAATAGCAGACAGATATTTATCGAGGTAAAGCTATGAAGATCAATGTTATGCAGGATGTATTACAGGCCAACGACAGGATTGCTGAAGAAAACAGGCAACTGTTCCTCAAAAACCGCAACCTTGTGCTCAACCTCATGAGTTCACCCGGTGCGGGCAAGACTTCCCTGCTCGAGAAAACGGCCGAAAAACTGGCCGGCAAGCTCAGGCTGGGCGTTGTCGTGGGAGACCTGGAGACAACAAGGGATGCAGACCGGCTTAGCAAATTCAACATCCCGGCCATCCAGCTCACTACAGGTTCCGCCTGCCACCTGGATGCCAACATGGTGGCATCGGCTTTGCCGCACATGCAGCTCGATAAAATAGATATACTGGTTGTCGAAAATGTCGGCAACCTGGTGTGCCCCGCCGAATTTATCGTCGGTGAGGACTATAAGATCATGATCCTGAGCGTAACCGAGGGAGATGAGAAGCCGCTTAAATACCCCCTCATGTTCCACGAGTCAGCCCTGATGCTCATCAATAAAATCGACCTTGTGCAGTATACCAACTTCAACATGGGGGAAGCCCGTGCCAACGCCCGCAAGATTAACCCCAATATCGACATCATCGAGATATCCTGCACCAAGGGCACAGGTCTGGATGAATGGATAGCATGGCTGGTGAAACATCATCAGAAAAAACTGGGTGAGCTTTCCCATGCATGAGATGGGCATTGCCCAGAATATCCTCGAGATATCAGTCGAAGCAGCCAGGAAGGAAGGCGCTTCCAAAGTCATCCGCATCAACCTCATCGCCGGTGAGCTGCGCGGTATCGTGCCTATGCAACTGACCTTCTGCTTCGGAATTGTGGCCAAAGATACCATGGCCGACGGCGCTTATCTGGACGTCGAAGAGGTGCCTGTCGCAGGGCACTGCAAAAACTGCAACTCCGATTTCTCAGTCGAGGAATATGAATACGTGTGCCCCAAGTGCGGCAGCCCTAATATAGAGCTCACGGGCGGTACCGAGCTTCGTATAAAAGATATCGAAATAGAATAGCTACCCCGTATCAGGAAAGCTATTACTACTGTTTTTTAATCTTTCGGACGCTATTGGACTTACATTTGGGGCAAATCCGGTCCTTCATCTCACTTTTGGCATCCGGCTCCATTTCGTAAGTGTGGTCGCAGTGCAGGCATTTGAAGGTTTCTTTAGACAAGCTATATTCCCCCGCTAAAATTATCATCCGGCGGCCTTAGTGGCCAGCCCTTAAGCAGCATTATCTCTGCCGGTAAGTACTCTCTGAGTAAATTCTATCTCTTCACTGGTGACTGTTTGGC
>Ga0187862_10003143_pt1 | contig 16336 bp, 15 predicted proteins | sample June2016WEW_10_1_FD_133003 | JGI IMG/M metagenome (GOLD analysis project Ga0187862, IMG submission 133003) | Peatland microbial communities from SPRUCE experiment site at the Marcell Experimental Forest, Minnesota, USA - June2016WEW_10_150 | ecosystem: Environmental > Terrestrial > Soil >...
ATCGATATACATCGATCTATTACTCCGCTGGAACGCCCGCATCAACCTGACCGCCATCCGCAATGAAGAAGAAATCGTAACCCGCCACTTCGGCGAATCTTTCTTCCTCGCCCGCCACCTCTTTTCATCAATTTCACCACCGTGTCATCCTGAGCGTAGCCAAGACATGCGCGAAACGCATGTCTTGGCACAGTCGAAGGACCCCTACACTTCCTCCCTGCCCGCGCTGCCGAAGGGAATTCCCCCTGCGCCCTCGAATCCCCCGCGCGCCCTCGACATCGGTTCCGGCGCCGGATTTCCCGCCCTTCCCCTGAAGATCTGGGCCCCGCACATCCCTCTAACGATGATCGAATCGAATCACAAAAAGGCCGCCTTCCTCCACGAAGCAGTCCGCTCACTTGCATTGACGAACATCAATGTAATAACCGATCGAGCCGAAAACCTCGCCGCCCGCCCCGACTTCCCCCGTGCCGAAGTAGTGACCCTCCGAGCCGTGGAGCACTTCGAGGTCATTCTCCCCCTGGCCGCGACTTTCCTCGCCCCCAGCGCCAGCCTGGCCTTACTGATAAGCACCCCCCAGCTTCCCCACCTAACCACCCTGACCAGCATGAACTGGCACCAACCAATAAGCGTCCCTCAGTCACATACAAGAGTATTGTCGATTGGTGTACTCCAATGAAGTGGGATATTATTCTAAATAGTAAGTGTTAAGTGGAAGCAAAGACCAATTTATTGCGCCCATTGTGTATATAAGTGGGAAGATATTGTATTAGTATCATAATGAGACGAGATATGAAGGAGTGTTTCACGTGAAACACTTCTCCATGTAGGAGGCATGAACCATCCTTTCCGGACCCACAAGTCTGTAATGTGTTTCACGTGAAACAGATAGGTGGCGCCGCTGGGTGATCGAAACATCACGAATGTTTCACGTGAAACACTCGGCATGTTTTGCACAGAAAACTGGCATTGATTTCGCAGATGCGTTCGCATATTCTGGCCCGCAACACAAAAAAGAAAGAAAATCATGGGACGTGTCATCGCAGTTGCCAACCAGAAGGGTGGAGTCGGCAAGACTACGACCGCCATCAACCTTGCCGCCTCACTCGCCGCCGCCGAAGTCAACACGTTGTTGGTTGACTGCGATCCGCAGTCGAACTCCACCAGCGGTCTGGGCCTGGTGAAGAATCCCGAGCGCATCAGCATCTACGACGTAATCATGGGCGCGGCCTCCGCTGAGGAAGCGCTACAGCTTACCGAGCTCGAGCAGCTCTGGCTGATTCCATCGCACAAGAATCTGATTGGCGCGAACCTCGAACTGGTGGCGGCGGAGCGGCGCGAGTATCGTCTGCGCGATGCACTTGCAAGCTTGCTCGATCGCTTTCAGTTCATCGTGCTGGACTGTCCTCCAGCGCTTGATCTGCTTACGCTGAACGCGCTGGTGGCTGCCGATGGGGTATTGATCCCGATGCAGGCGGAATATTTTGCTCTGGAGGGTGTGTCGGAGCTGCTCGACACGATCGAGAGGATACGCGTTGGGCTGAATCCTGGGGTGGTGGTTGAGGGCGTCGTGATCACGATGTTCGATGAGCGCACGAACCTGGCGCAGCAGGTGGCGGAGGAGTTGAAGAAATATTTTGGCGAGAAGCTGTGTACGACCACGATCCCGCGAAACATCCGGCTGGCGGAGGCTCCGAGCCACGGGCAGCCGGCGCTGGTGTACGACGTGCGGTCGCGGGGGGCGGAGAGCTACATACGTTTGGCGAAGGAGATCCTGGACCGGCAGGCGGCGATGGCCAGCGGGTCGGGGGAAGCGGCTTAGATCGATGAATGTAAATATTTACGTCTATCAATATAAGTGCGAGGACGCACAGCCGCTATAGGGAAGTCGATTTCGAAGAGCTGGCGGCATCGCTAAAGCGATGCCCTGATACAAGACCAGGGAGATTTTGATGACTACATCGAATGCGGTGACGGTCGATAAGACGACGGCGAAGGTCAGCGAGAAGCTGGCGGAGAAGCGGCGGGCTTTGGGTCGGGGGCTGGAGTCTTTGCTGCCGGGGCCACGGGTGGTGCCGGTGCCGACAGCGCCCACCCTTCCGCGAAGTGCGCAGACGGATGGGGCATCCGACTCTTCGTTGTCTCCATCTCGTTCTTCCTCGACTTCTTCTCTTTCTTCCCCTTCTGCTGAATTCGCTGGTGGACGGCCGGGGGCGGCCGTCGCTACGCGAGATGAGGTTGGACGGGCGGGGTCGCCCGTCCCCACACTTGCGGCCGTCGCTCCAACGGATGCGATTCCTGGGACTTTGGACGCGCTGCAGGCGGTGGCCTCGGGGCAGACTGCGGATGGGGAGACGGTGTATCAGTTGGTGATTGATCTGATCGAGGAGAATCCGCACCAGACTCGGAGGGAATTCGATGAGAACGCTCTTCAGGAACTGGCGAATTCGATCACGGTACAGGGAGTGTTGCAGCCGATTGTGGTGCGTCCGGGAAACGAGGGGCGGTTCACCCTGATTTTGGGTGAGCGGCGGTTGCGGGCTTCGAGAATGGCCGGGAAAGCTCACATCCCGGTGATCGTGAGGCGGGTTTCGGAGCAGCAGGCGGCGGAGATGACGCTGGTCGAAAACCTGCAGCGTCAGGACCTGAATTGCATAGAGCAGGCAGAGGCGTTCGCGAACTTGAGCAAGCAGTTCAAGCTTACGCAGGAGCAAATTGGAGTGCGGGCGGGCGTGTCGCGGGAGCAGGTATCGAATTACATGCGGCTGTTGTCGCTGCCGGAAGGCGTGATCGGAGCGCTGCAGAAGGGCAGGCTGGCTTATACCCATGCGCGGGTGCTGTTGCAGCTACGGGATAACGCCCGGATCTGGAAGCTCGCGCAAAAGGTGATGGAAGAAAAGATGTCGGTAGCGAAGCTGGAGGATCTGGTGTTTGGGGCAAGCGCGCCGGCCGGGCGGGGCGAGCCGAATAAGGGAGGCGGAGCGCGGTGGGTGGATCCGAATGTGAAGGCGGCGCAGCGGTCGCTGGAGACGGTGCTGGGAATGAGGGTGCGTATCCGGGATCGGAACGGAAGAGGCAAGATTCTGATCGAGTACGGAACGCTGGAGGATTTTGACCGGGTGGTGCGGATGCTGAAGGGGAAATAGGGACAGGTTTCAAAGCTTCAGAGGTTCCAAGGTTTCAGAGCTCTTGCGTGGGGGGAATCTGGAGAGTGCAAGCTGGACTTGTGCCTGATCGAATTTCCAGGCCGACTGCTAAGCAGACCCTGCTGCTGATCTTGCTGCCGATGCTGGGGACGGTTTTGTGTCTTCGGCTTTATCTCCACCTGGTGCGGGTTCAGCATGTTTATCCGGGCGGATATCTGGTTCATCATTTGTTTGTTGGGGTCCTCATCGAACTTCCTGCGGCGTTCATTCTGGCTTTTGGTGCGCTGCAGCCGGCTGGTGACATTTTTGGCGTTGGCCGCTTTGGGGGTGGGTAGCGGGATGGTTCTGGATGAGGTAACTTACCTGGTGGCTACTCAGGCCAGCGATCGCGACTATGTTTCTCCTGTTTCGCTGGGTGGTTCGATTGCATTGGTTTCGCTGGCTGCGATCCTGCTGGTGGGAATTTATTGGGCGCGGCGGGATTGAGGCACAGCTCCATTTCTCCTTTTCTCTTTATCTTTCACCCCGCTGCGGGCTTGGTTGAGGCTCGTTCAGCTATCAACGCTTCGCCAAAATGCCCCGCGTATCCCACTTGTTACTCGGCTGATTCTCCCTTGACTATTGAAGCTTGTGATTGGGAATTCAGGGCGGGAATCTGGAGGATTTTGATCGAGTAGTGCGGATGCTGAAGGGGAAGCGAATTGTCAGGGTTCGGACGATGAACGGAATGAGTAACGAGTTGTAATAGCCACGACTTGACCTTGCACACCACGCTGTCGGACGAGGTCGCTACCGTCGGACCCGTTGCGGGGGTTTTGAGCGTAATGGCTGGAGGGCGAACAAACGGCGCAAAGTTGCGCTAACGCCTGTATTCGCCAATGACGATGGAAGTCACACTGAATCTGGCGTAAAGTGCTGGCCTAGGAGCCAACGATGAGAGCAATCGAAGCAGTCGTAGTTTTGGTCTGCATTTGTGCGACATTGCCGATTGTGGCGCAAAGTTCCGATCCAGCACTGGAGAAGGAACTTCTGGCCGTGCTGCATCCGATGTATGCCGCCGAGCAGCGACATGATCTCGCATATGTCAAGTCCCATCTCGACGCGGATTTTGCCGAGGTCGCCGGGGATGGGAACGTTTATGGTTTTGAGGCCATCGAAAAGGGTTTCGCCGACATGCAACTGAAGCACTACGAGTTGACGGACTGCATGGCAAGAGCGATGGACCTCAACGCGGCCTACCTGACTTGCAGGATGGAAGTGGATGCCAGTTACCAGGGAACTCCGCTACCTAAAGAGATGCGCGTGACATGGCTCTGGAAGAAGTCCGCGAGCGGGTGGAAGGTTAGCTTCGAACAGGCAACACTGATTGGAGCAAAATAGCCAGGCCTTTCGGAACACTTCTTGAATCCGCCGGAAACAATACATTCCGTCGCCGGGCGATTGCATCGGGTTTTTGTCAACTATCACGAACCTAGTTGTCGTTAAATCGCAATTACACTCAAGATCCCCCCAATTGGATACCGGGCTGTGCCCGATACGTGGAGTCTTGCCAGCCCTCTCCTCAAGGTCGAGTTCAGACTAATGCAAATGAGAAGGTTTCCCTGCGACGGCATAGCAACTCCGGAATGAGTAGGGGTCCCTTCGGCAAGCTCAGGGGCAGGCTCTTCGGACTTCGCTCAGGAATGACACGGGGTTGGGGGTTCAGCGTTACGCCATCGGTGATCCACGCATTGGTTGGTGAGAACGGGGTCGTCCCTCCGGGATTGAATCATTCTTGCTACTTTTCCCAGCGCTGAAGCGTTGGGCTAGCTTGGGTCGCCCCTTCGGGGCTGGGTTCGGGGACTCTTTCGCGAGTAAATTTTGGACTATCCCGTGATTTGCACTTGCGGACGGCCCACCTTATCCCACTTGTTACTCTGCTGATTCTTCCCTTGGCTATTCGAGCGTGTGATTGGGAACTTACTGGGGGAATCTGGGAAGTAACAAGTGGGATGGTGTGTCCAATTTATCAACTTGGGAGTCGGCGGCGGGGAGGGCCACTTCTCGAAAAGCGCGAGAAGTGGCGCACCCGGCTGACCTAAGAAGTGATCGGACGTTCATGGTGCCGCTGTCCACCATGTTGCTGGCAGATTTTCTGCACATCGCTCGCGATTTGAATATATGACTTTTCGATAAAGTTAATTTCGCGTTTCTCCCAGCGTTTGGCTATGAAATTCGCGGGAAAGACCAAGATATCTCCAGATCCAGGGCAGCCGTACACAGCCAAATCTGAGCCTTTTTCATCCGTCGCAATAACCCACTCAAAGCCAAGGCATTCAATTAACAGGTGTCCAAAAACTGCGCCGGTATAGTTGACAACTGCGTTCACAAGATTTCGGTCGTTAGGTTCCGAAGCGATCCATGCAGCAAATGCTCGGTCCAGCGCGGCGAGCGTGAATGGCTGTGCGGCATCGCAGAAAGAAAAGGCCTCAACGAACTTCGCTGCACTCTGCAGTTGATCTTTTATCCAAGCTCTCTCCGCGTCGTTTAATGCGCTAATATTCGGTTTCATTGCTGAAATCTCTCAACAAATCGCGGTATGGCTGTTTCTCCTCCAATTGTACAGCGGGCGTTCGCCGCCTTCATCCCACCACTTCTGCAATCCGTCGCCAATGTCTTGCCCTGCGTTGGTCCGACGTGGACTGGCAACTAGGGAGTCGGCCGGGGCGAGGGCCACTTCTCGAAAACCGCGAGAAGTGGCGCACCCGCTATCGCATCCACTGATCGCCTGATCCGTCTCGGTTTTGTTATTGTCTCAGGGGTGTGAGGGGATATGGGATTGATTGATGTTGTGTTTGGGCGGCCGCTGGCGTCGTCCGAGGATGCGGGGCAACGGATTACGCCGCAGCAGGGGATTCCTACATTTGGGCTGGACGCTTTGAGTTCCGCGGCTTACGGGCCGGAGGCGGCTTTAACTATTTTGCTGCCTTTGGGGCTGCTTGGGGTCCGGTACATTGTGCCATTGACGGCGGCGATCATTGGGCTGCTCGTGATTGTGTTTTTCAGTTATCGGCAGACGATTGCGGCTTATCCGATGGGCGGGGGATCGTACACGGTCGCTCGGGAGAATTTGGGGAGCGGGGCGGGCGTGCTGGCGGGCGCGGCGTTGATGATCGATTACCTGCTGAATGTTGCGGTGGGAATATCGGCGGGGATCGGGGCGCTGGTGTCGGCGATGCCTCGGTTGGAGCCGCACACTTTGGCTTTGTGTCTTGCGGTGCTGGTTATATTGACGGTTATCAATCTTCGGGGAGTTAAGGAAGCGGGGTCGGCGTTTGTGGCTCCTACGTATTTGTTTGTGGGGACTTTGGTGGTGGTGATTGTGATTGGGCTTTATAAGGTGGTGGTGTCGGGGGGACATCCGGTGGCGGTGGTTTCGTTGGCGCCGGCTGAGACGGGGCTGGCGCCGTCTTTGCGAGTAGTTGGGGTTTGGATCCTGCTTAAGGCGTTCGCTTCGGGGTGCACGGCTCTGACCGGGGTGGAGGCGGTGAGCAACGGAGTGCAGGCGTTTCGGGAGCCGGTGGTTCGATCGGCTCGGGCTACGTTGACGGCGATCATCGCGATTCTGATTTTGCTGCTGGGGGGAATTGCGGTGCTGGTGAAGTATTACGGGATTATGGCTACGGACCCGGGGCAGGCGGGGTATCAGAGTGTGTTGTCGTTGGTGACGGCGGCGGTTGCGGGTAAAGGGATTTTTTACGATCTGACTATGTTCTCGGTTTTGCTGGTGCTGTGTCTTTCGGCGAATACTTCGTTTGCGGATTTTCCGCGGCTGTGCCGGGTGGTGGCTCGGGATGATTATCTTCCGCATTCTTTGACGTTGCGCGGAAGGCGACTGGTGTACTCGCAGGGGATCTGGGCGCTGGCGATTTTGGCGGGGCTGTTGCTGATTCTGTTTGGCGGCGTGACGGACCGGTTGATTCCTTTGTTTGCGGTGGGTGCGTTTCTGGCATTCACTTTGTCGCAGGCGGGGATGGTGGGGCATTGGCTGAGGACGTCGTCGTGGGCGGAGGCTTGGCACAGCATCCTGGTCAACGGGCTGGGGGCTTTGGCTACGGGGATCACGGTGCTGGTGGTGGTGGTGGCGAAGTTTGCCGAGGGAGCATGGGTGGTGGTGCTGCTGCTGCCGGCGGCGCTGGTGTTTATGAGACGGGTGCGGCGTCATTATGAAGAGGTGGCGACGGAGACAGCGCTGACGGGCACGGTGGTTGCGGATGCGCGCGATCTGGCGCCGCCGATTGTGCTTCTTCCGGTGGAGAAATGGAATGCGGCGACGGAGAAGGCGCTGCGGTTTGCCATGACGTTGTCTCCGGATGTGCGTGCGGTGCATGTGACGTGCGAGGCGGATGAGAATCGCCCGTCATGGTTGGCCGAGCTGCCGGCGGAAGCGCGGCAGCCGACGCTGGTGACGTTGCCGTCGCCGTTTCGGCTGGTGCTTCATCCGATTGTGGATTACGTGCTGAAGGTGGAGAAGGAGAATCCGGAGCGGACGATCGCGGTGGTGATTGCGTCGATGGTGGAGCGCCACTGGTATCACTATTTTCTGCACAATCAGCGGGGAGAAGTGTTGACGGCGCTGCTGCTGCTGGGCGGGGATGAGCGGATCAACATTATTAATGTGCCTTGGTATTTGAAGGCGTAAAAACCCAGGTTTCAGAGTTTCAGAGGTTTCAAGGTTTCAAAGACCTTGCACCTTTGAAACCTGGCTTGTTGCCTCTAAACTGCGGTTGGGCGCTGCGGAGCTTCGCTCTGCTGGACCCTTCGACTTCGCTCAGGGCAGGCTCCGAGGGCGGCCGTCCCTACGTTAGCTCATGCGTTGGTTCAGACTCTCCAATAGTCGGGACGCCATTGCTGAATTGATTTCTTGATTTCGGGGGCGGCGAGTTTTTCGTTCAGCGCGCGGACGCCTAAAGCGGGGAGTTCGGCGTCGGAGGCGAAGCGCAGCGCGATCAATTGCGATTCCGTGAATTCCGCGATGCGGGGACGCAGGGCGGGGTCTACCAAGGACGCGAGGCGCAGTCTTTCTTCCAGGCGGATGACGCGGTCCTGCACCTTGAGGGCGTAGAGGCGGATCTTGAAGATGGCAACTATTGCCGCGATCGTGACGACGACTAGCCACGCGGAATGCAGCCCTGGCCTTCGGACTAGATGGACAATGGTCAGAATCAGGGTGGCAAATACGGGCAGAATGAAAAAATGGAAAGGCGGATCAAGACGCGTGTGATTGGAAAAATTCTGGGGAGATGCGTTCGCCATGGGGAGTGCCTCCTTTATGATTGAAGATGGAAATAATCATCGCACGTTTGGGGATTTGCGGATGTCCCGTCTCCTTTCTCGTCGCCGTTAACGACGTCATTTCGGCGTCACGCCGTTTGGCTCGGCCACAGCTTCTACTGCACGAGCGCGGCCACGCTCCGGAGAGCAGATGCCCAACCGGTAGGGGCGCCTGGCATTTGTCAACAAATTGTCAAATTGATGTCACTTTCTTGCCCGAAATGTGCCATTAACCCGATAGCAGGCTAGAGTTTAGGGATATGATTCATGGCAATTACGGCGTGGGGGTGATGGTGACCAAGAGCGTATCTTCAGGGACGACAGGGACAACGCCGGGGACGACGACGATGGACGCGGTTCCGGTTGGTTCGGAGCGGGTTTTGGTGATCGAGGATGATCGCGCCGTGCAAAAAGCTCTTAAGCGGTTGTTTGAGGCTGAAGGCTTCGCGGTGGATATTGCGGGAAACGGCGCAGCGGGTCTGGAAATGTTTCGGGCGGCAGCGCCGTCCGTGCTGGTGCTGGACTTGAGTCTGCCGGGAACGCCGGGGCAGGACGTGTGCCGGGAAATCAGCCAGGCAGCGCCCTCGTTGCCCATCATCATTCTCAGTGCGAAGACGGAAGTGATGGACAAGGTGCTACTGCTGGAGTTGGGCGCGCATGACTACGTGACGAAGCCGTTCAGTCCGCGAGAACTTCTGGCGCGAGTGCGGACAGCGATGCGGCGATCGCAATCGCTGCGGACTCCGCTGACCGAGACTTTTAAGTTTGGCGATGTGAAAGTTGATTTCACGAAGATGGAATTGTGGCGCGAAGGGAACCTGGTGCCGCTGACTTCGCAGGAATTCAAGGTGCTGAAATTCATGATCCAGAACGCGGAGCGCGTGTTATCGCGTGAGGAGTTACTGAACCTCGTTTGGGGATACCGGAATTATCCGAGCACGCGCACGGTGGACAATCACATCCTGCGGCTGCGGCAGAAGCTGGAGAAAGATCCCGCGAACCCTTTGCACTTCCGGACCGTGCACAGTGCGGGCTACAAGTTTGTGCCGTAGGTGGAGCGAGGTCAGAGGTGAGAGGTCAGATTGCAGAGGTAAAACCGTTGTGATTTTCACCTTTGCAATCTGACCTCTTACCTCTGACTTTTTGTAGCCTATATCCTGTAATCTCTTCGAGGTTTGACCATGGGCGGAATTCGGTTGCGCACCAAGTTCCTGCTTTCCATGGTGGTGGTATCGGCGGCATTGACATTGACGACGCTGCTGGTGGTACGGCACACCGTGCGGCAAGAGGTGCGCCTCGGAATCCAGCGCGACCTGGAAAATTCCGTTTCCGCCTTCCACAACTTTCAGCAGCAAAGAGAAGTCACGCTTGAGCGCTCGGCGGCGCTCTTGGCCGACCTGCCGGATGTGCGGGCGCTGATGACCACGCACGACCCGGCCACCATCCAGGATGCATCGCGTAATTTGTGGCAACTGGCGGGCAGCGATTTGCTGCTGCTGGCCGATTCGTCGGGGAAGGTGATGGCGCTGCAAGCCACTCCGCCGGAGATCACGCTGCACGAGGCACAGGATTTTTTCCCGAGCTTTTTCAAGAACGATGCGTCGCGCGACGAGACGAGACACTGGTGGTATGTCGAAGGGCACCTCTACGAAGTCTTCCTGCAGGATATTTATTTTGGTCCGGCGAGTGGGCGTCATGTTCTGGGATACCTGCTGCTGGGTTACGAGATTGACGACCACGTTGCTCGCGACCTGAGCCGTGTGGCCGCGAGCGAAGTGGCGTTTCGCTATGGAGAGGTGATTGTGCGGAGCACTCTGAAGCCCGCCCAGGAATCGGAGTTGCTGCGCGTGGCGCCGCGGACGGCTGCGGGAGGCCCGCCGCAAGGAGATCAGATCTGGCTGGGCGGGGAACGGTTCCTGGCGACGGCGGTGGATTTGCCCACACCGGGCGGACCCGCGCTGAATCTTTGGGTGTTGAAGTCGTTCGATCAGGCAACTGCATTCCTGCGCAGCCTGAACGAATTGCTGCTGGCGCTCGGACTGACGGCGGTGCTGGCGGGCAGCCTGCTGGTTTTTCTGATCTCGCATACCTTCACCCGTCCGCTGGAGAATCTGGTGGCAGGGGTGCGCGCGCTAGAGCAGGGCGACTACGCGTATCCGCTGCATACCCCGCATAGAGATGGGGGCGGAGACGAAGTTGCTGAGGTCACCGGCACCTTCGACCGGATGAGAAAGAACTTGCAGCAAACCCAGCGGGAGTTGCTGGATGCGGAACGGCTGGCGACGATCGGACGGATGGCGAGTTCGATCTCGCACGATTTGCGGCATTCGCTGGCGGCGGTCATAGCGAATGCGGAATTTCTTTGCGAGAGCAACCTGACGCCAGGGCAGCGCGAAGAGCTTTACGCCGAGATACGGATTGCGGTGAACCAGATGACGGAGTTGATCGAGTCGCTGCTGGAATTTTCGCGTACACGGGAGTCGTTGCGTCCCACCTACGGCGATGTTCGGTCGGCGGTGGATCGAGCGGTGCAGGGGGTGAAGGCGCATCCGGAATTCCAACCCATACGAATCCGGATTTCCGCGGAAGGATCGACCGAGGGCTGGTTCGATTTCAAGAAGCTGGAGCGCGCCTTGCTCAACTTGCTCCTGAACGCGTGCGAGGTGGTGCCGCCGGAATCCGGGAAAATCGATATCCACCTGAAACGCAAGGGCGAGAGTTTGGAAATTCGCATCGAAGATAACGGCCCTGGAATCGCGGAGGCGGTGCGTGACCGGCTGTTCGAACCGTTTGTGAGCCACGGCAAGGAAAATGGCACCGGGATGGGATTAACGGTGGTGCAGAAGATTTTGCAGGACCATGGGGGCGACGTCGCGGTGGAGCAGACTTCGGCTTCGGGAACGACATTCCGCGCGAATATTCCGCTGAATTCCTCGCCAGACAATGTTTTGGCAGGCCGGCATGCTGACTAGACGGCATGGTTCGGTTGCGAACTGCTTGACGGCAAACTTGAAGCGCATACCCGAAATTCAGAATGAAGTGTGGAGACAGGCTGGAGGCGATATGAGTACGAGCAAGACGCGCTGGTTCGAATGCTTGCGATGGGGAATGCTGCTAAGTGTGACGGCGTGGAGTGCATTCGCCGCCGCGCAGGAAGCTACGAATCGGACGCAGCCGCCTCCGGAATCGCTGCATGAGCCGGTGAGTGACTCGGTTCGCGAGTTGCGGGAGCAGGTCCGCGAGTTGCAGGCGGCGGTTGCTGGAATGCGTTCCGAGTGGCAGCAAGCGCGCGCGGAAACGGCGGAACTGCGCCGGGAGCTCGACGAGATTCGCCAGGGGGAAGTCCGCGCAGAAACGGGATTGCGGAATGCGGTGTTAAGGGACGCGTTGGCAAAGTCGGAGGCTGGCAACACCGAGGCGGCTGCGGGAACCTTGCTGAACGCCTTGCAGAACGGCGCGCCGCAAGATGAAAGAACGGAAGATCAGAAAGAAGATCAGAAACAAAGCGAGCATGCGGCCAGCCTGGAAGAGGAATACCAACTGCTGAGCGGAAAAGTGGACGATCAGTATCAGACGAAAGTGGAAAGCGCATCGAAATACCGGGTGCGGCTGTCGGGCATTGTTTTGATGAATCTGGTGAGCAATCAGGGTGTAGTGGATAGCATTGATCTTCCTACGCTCGCGTATGCGCGGCCGCCCGGCGACTCAGGAGGAAGTTTCGCTGCGACGCTGCGACAATCGGAGATTGGGTTCGAGGCATTCGGGCCGACCGTGGCGGGTGCGAAGACGACGGCAGGCCTGCAACTCGATCTGGCGGGTGGGTTCCCGCCGGTTTCGAACGGGATCAACTCCGGACTCGTGCGCTTGCGGACGGCCACAATGCGAATGGACTGGACAAACACCTCGGTTGTGGTGGGCCAAGACGCGATTTTCTTCTCCCCGAACTCGCCCACATCGTTTGCTACGCTGGCGATTCCGGCGCTGACTTATGCGGGGAATTTGTGGAGCTGGGTGCCGCAGGTACGGGTGGAACACAGAGTGGCGCTGGGAGAAGAATCGAGCTTACTGTTGCAGGGAGGGATTCTCGATCCTTTGAGTGGGGAAGCACCGGGTGCGCCACTGCGCGTAATGCCGTACGAAAATTATTACCGGCAGGCGGGACCTGGGGAAGCATCGCGCCAACCGGCATACGGCACCCGCATCGCATGGACGCGGAATGTTTTCGGACAGCCCTTGCGAATAGGAGTCGGAGGCTACTACACCCGGCAGGATTATGGTTTCAACCGGAACGTCGATGGCTGGGCTGGAATGACGGACATTGAACTGCCGCTTAACCATCAGCTTTCGTTGAGCGGGAAGTTTTATCGTGGAAGGGCGATTGGCGGACTCTACGGCGCATTCGGACAAAGCGTGTTGTTCAGCGGCGATCCGACATTGCCCAGTACGGAAGTGCAAGCCTTGGACTCGATTGGCGGCTGGGCGCAAGCGAAATACCGGCCCGCGAATAAATGGGAGTTCAATGCGGCGTTTGGGATGGATAATCCCTATGCCAGCGATCTGAAATATTTCGCATATCCGCAGTCATACGGGGATGCGACGCTGGCGAGAAATCAGGGGCGCTTTGTGAACGTGATTTACCGTCCCCGATCAGACCTGCTGTTTTCCGCTGAGTATCGACACATGACGACGTATTCGCTTATCGACGGCGGAAACAACTTAGGACATCTCAATTTGATGATGGGAGTTCTTTTTTGAGCGGATGGATGAAAGCGTCACAATAAGAAGCCGCGGTAAAGAATAAACAACTAAGACGGGCCATCAACGATGAGCCATAGAAGAATCTTGATCTGGGTCGCGATGTTGTGGGCCGGCGCGGCCGGATTGCACGCGCAGGTAACGACGCAGGCAACAACAACGACGGTGCGCGGGCGCGTCGAAATCATTGACGCAGCGGGCAAGGGCAAGGGACGGCATGGAACGATTCCCCAGACGGTGGTGTGGCTGACGCCCATGACAGCAACAATGACCGGGGCGGGAGGCGAAGCAACTGCGGCGCCATATTCCTCTACCAGTCCGCCCGCAAGTCCGCCGCAAAACCTGCGGCTGGTGCAGAAGAACAAGAGTTTCGAGCCGCACATCCTGGTGGTTCCGGCGGGATCGATGGTGGAGTTTCCCAATCGCGATCCCTTCTTCCATAACGTCTTTTCACTTTTCGAAGGAAAGCGGTTTGATCTTGGTCTATACGAGGCGGGCACCTCGCGGATGGTGCGATTCGACCGGCCCGGAATCAGCTACGTTTTCTGCAATATTCACCCCGAGATGAACGCCGTAGTCATTACGATGGCGACGCCGCTGTATGCCACTTCCAATGCGGATGGGCAACTCAGCCTGACGGGCGTTCCCTATGGCCGCTACAGGTTGCACGTCTGGAGCGAAGGCATGGGTCCGGAAAATGCGCTGCCGCTGGCGCGGGAGATCACGATCGCGGAGAATGCTTCGTCTTTAGGAGTAATTCGAGTTCCGGAAGCCAATGGACAGAGCATGGCGCATAAGAACAAGTATGGACGCGAGTACGACGAGCCCACGCCCAACAACTCTGTTTACGAGCAGCAACGCTAGCCTGCTTACTGAGGAGAGCGCAAAAGGCCGCCTGCTCGCGGGCGGCCTTCGCGACATTTTCCCTTTCCCGTTCTTCTATCTTGATTTTCGTTTTCGAGCGCTTGCGGCTACTTGAAATTGATCACACCGAACGTTCCAGCCAGATTGTTGTAGGGACCGGCGGTGAAGAAAAGTTGGTTCGTGCGGCCGTTGTTTGCCGAGCCTCCGCCAAACTCAATCCCCCAGAGTTGGTTGATGACGATATCCTTGCCGTTTGGGTCTTTGACCGTGCCTACGAACTGGCCGTTCTCGAGATTAAAGGCGTTGATGGTGCCGCTGTTCGTGTTATTCGTTACCAGCAGAGTGTTGCTGAGTGGCCCAAAATTCCTGGGCGCCACGGCGAAGCCCCAGGGCTGGTTCAAAGGCTTGCCCTGCGCGAGCGTTTTTACGAATGTTCCGTCTTCCTGGAAGATGTCGATGTAGCCGCCCGGGGCTTCGTCTGCCTGGGCAAACGCTACGTAGACTAGGCCATTCATGTCCTGAATGCCGAACGGGACATAGCCCGCTGGCAGCGCGGGGTCGGTAAACGTATTGACGAGGTTGAAGCTTCCGTCGTACACCTCGACTAGGTTCTTGGCGAGGTTGGCGGCATAGAGCAGATTGCCCGAGGGCCGGTTGGTAACGGCGAGGCCGGTGTAGCTCGCGCCAGCTGCCGAGTTATTCACCACGATGATCGCGTCATTGAAATTGGTCTGAGGAGCCCATCCGCTGATGGTCCCATCCAAAGTCGCGAACAGGAAGAACGAGTCCCATCCCCCTATCTGAAAATCTGACGACCCGTTGACCACAATTCCGGTCGGTTGACCCGGGCCCGCGCCGGTTGCCGAGGGGATGAGTACCTCCAAGCCCTGCTTGACTCCCTGGCCATTGTAGATTGTCGACCAGCCTGAGCCTTGATCGCTGACCCAGAAGGGGCCACCCGAGCTGCGAGCGAGTCCCCAGCCGTTCACCTGCAGTGGATCCATGTACTTGGCCGTTTTTGCCTGATTCGAATCCAGATTCGTGAGTTGATATTGCGCCAGGGCTGCACTCGAAACGAGCATTACCGCGAGCCCGAGGCAAATCGCGAAAGCAATCTTGCGACGCTGCATAACAGAATCCTCCTCGGATTGTGCGAGCCGGAATAAAGAGCAAGTGAATCGCGGAGCGCGCGACGCTTGAACAATGCTTTCTCGATCCAGCTGGCAATCGAATGCTAGTTCCGCGGCGTCAGGCAGGTTGTCAATCCTGTGTCATCTGTTTGCACATTTCTTGTCAGGAAGCGGGAGCGTTCGCGAGTGATTTGGTGCCTTCAGGGACGCAGACAATGGCAAACGAATCAAGGCATGTAATCTCATCGGACCCCCGTCAGACGCAACTCTACTTTCCGATGCAGACGCTGAAGATGTTGGCGAAGTCCAAGCGAATGGAAGAAATCAGAATAGGTGTTGTGTCCATGAACTAAGAATTTGCGTCGCAAGCGCTGGAAGGCGCATGTTAGGCTTCTGCGGAGCGCATGGAGACGCTAGGGTGATAGGCCGGGTCTTTCGAGCATTTCAATATCGCGATTTCCGCCTGATGTGGTTTGGCGCCTGCACATCCAGCATCGGCACCTGGATGCAAATTGTGGCGCAGGGCTGGCTGATCTACCGGCTCAGCCACTCCGCGTTCCTGCTGGCGCTGGATCAATTTCTCGGCGGCCTTCCCATTTTTCTGTTCTCTCTGATCGGTGGCGTGGTGGCCGATCGGGTGGAGCGACGGAAAATTCTGCTCGGTTCCCAGTATGTGCAGATGGCTAGCGCCGGGCTGCTCACCATTCTGGTGGCGACCGGTCGGGTAGGAAATCTGCCAGAGGCCGCGTCAGCGTGCCGCGAGCAATGAGGTCATCGACTGTGTAATGGCGGCTGGTGAATTTTCTGATCGTGAGCGACGGAGCGGGCCATACGACCGGCGGAATCGCCGCCGCAAGGCGGCTCCCATCCGGGAGATGTGCGTCCAGTAAGGGGTTGTCTTCATCGAGCTTCTTGCCGAGTTGATTGGCGATGACTTCGAGGCCGGTGCGCAGCCTGCCGGCGTCGAAGGAAATGGTCGGTTCCTGGCACAATATTCCATCGCGCTCGTAAAACCACGAGGCATCCGGATTGCCCATGATCTCGCTGATGCTTCCGTCCAGCAGTAGCGGCTCGATTGGCCGAAGGAATGGGAGGATCAATTCAAAACTCATAGCGAAAACCTCACAG
>Ga0187862_10003146_pt1 | contig 16327 bp, 17 predicted proteins | sample June2016WEW_10_1_FD_133003 | JGI IMG/M metagenome (GOLD analysis project Ga0187862, IMG submission 133003) | Peatland microbial communities from SPRUCE experiment site at the Marcell Experimental Forest, Minnesota, USA - June2016WEW_10_150 | ecosystem: Environmental > Terrestrial > Soil >...
GAACCCCCCTATGGTCTCGATCAACTGATCGGACATTTCGGTGAAGGCGTAGCGCAGGTACCCGGAAAGCTGGTTCAACTTACTGTTGCAGATGGTGAAAATCGGAAAGAGCACAAAGCCGGCCGCAAACAATGCCAGGGTCATGATCCAGTTGATATTGAGCAAAACTGCGAAGGCTACCCCGGCAAATATGGTCTGAGGCAGGGTCCTGTTAAAGAGTTCGCTGAACAGTTGATCCACCGCGTAGACGTCTCGGTGAATTCCCTGCACGTAATCTCCAGCCCCTCTTTTGTTAACTGATTGCATGTTGAGGTGCTCGATGCTCTTGTAAACATCAAACCTTATGTTTCTCAACATAAACTCTCGCACATAACTGCCATAGTAATTCGATATAAGCGTAACGACGCCTGAAACAACTATGAGCAGCGCTGCCAAAATAACGTAGATATATATAGCGTGCTCTGATGTGGTAAATAAACTAATGAAAGTCCATATCACTGATTCTCTTTTTCCGAAGTAGTCAGTCAATATCCTTCCAAAATCCATGATAGGTATTAAACTTGAAGCCGATATCAAGTTGATAATGACAACTAATATCGCTATCCATAAAACAGGCTTCAGGTAGCCAAAGAAAAATAGGGCGTTCGAAAGCTTCTGCCCTATAGATAACCGGTCAACGCCGGGCATGCCTTGTGAATTTTGCATTTCCATATACAGAAATCCTTTATGAATGATTCTTCGAAAAAACCTCTATCTCAACAACTCTAAAATTCTACCCGCAAAAATTTCATGCCTGTAACCTGAATTTTAATCCATCGCTGATGGATGATCGATCTGTTAAAGTGTTCTATTGACTGAGAAGACAGGACAGGAAGATTAGCAGCGCCGTCGAGCTGAGCACAGAACGTACGGCATGCAAATGCCCCCATCGTAACAGCAGTTGATTTGTTCTGTCCGATCCCTTTGTCTAATGAGGGATTGAGTAACTCTTTGTTTATCGGCATAATGAAAAATAGGGTGAAGGGAATAACCGATCCCAGCAGAATGCCACCTATTAGCCACCAGCCTGGCGCTCCTGCCAACCAGGCCACCACTGAGGCAATAAGGCCACACGCTGCCAATGAAGCTTGCATTATGGCCGCCCGTTTGTAGCTTGGAGCAAACTCCGTGGCAGCAAGGATAGTTCCACACGCCATTCTCGCCGGGTGTTCCACGAGATTTACGTAGACAGCGGCGCCCGCAAAAACGCTGGAACAAAGGGTGGTAAGCAATTGCGCAAAATGCTGGATATTCTCCATACTGTAAACCGCCTCATTGGGGCATTAAGGTGGTGAGCACTTCGTTCAAACATCAGGGATGGAACACAAAAGGCGGATTTCCACCCGGATGTCCGCCTTTTGTTCAAAAAAGAAGCACAGCAAAACGAAACCGCAATTTCTAAATCGTCACTCCAGGCGATTAATACCAGTTATACCAGTTTGCCCAGTTTGCCCAGTTGATCCAGTACCACTGAGGCTCAACCTTCTCATCGCCTTCCACCGGTGCTCCTTGAGGCTGCTGTCCCTGATGTTGACCGCCGCCGCCGGGGGATTGCACTATGAACTGGACAAGTATCTGAGGCTGTCCACCGCCTCCCCTCTGCTGGCCGCCTCCCGCCGGTCGCTGTCCCGGATTTTGCTGCATTGGCTGACCGGCTGCTTCCATCAGGCCCTTCACCTGATCGGCAGGGACTTTGTGTTTTTCGAGTTCGCTTTCAGGGATGTCATAAAACGTTCCTTCAAGACTTCTCACAACCGCCATGATCTTCTCCTTCTTTTTGAATTGTTCTGATCCTCCAGTTCAAACTTACCTCAATCAACGATCTCCACAGCCCGCCGACTCACCTGCGAGGGGGCATGAACAGCGGCATGCCGCCCGATCGAAATCGAAGTCAACCGCCTCCTCTTGCCCTGACCGGCAAGCTATCCAAAATGTGCCTTACGCCCGCTTATTATGCCGTTAATGTGATTAGCTTTTTCGGGATGCTCACACAAATGTGTCCATATCATTCGAGTATATTGACACATATTTTCTCGGTAGTCGCTTGACTTATTGCACGCAGTCGTGCATCCATGACTGCAAATCTGCATGGCGGCACAGTCAAAGCAGCGTATAATCCATCTTCCCTTGTCATGAAATCGATGGAGCACATTCTTATACTTATCTTCATCTATATCGCGATCGACGTGGCCGAGCAGGTAATCTGAAGTGTCAGCGCTTCCACAAGTCGTAATGCTCCCATCCATATCAACTGCAACCATATGCTGCCCGGCATGACATTCTATATTGGGACAGGCAAGGGCGTCGCCATTCTTGCGGCCTTGCACGAACCAGGCAACCTTGCGTAACATATCGTCATTGGAGACCGAGATATCGGTTTCGCACATGTGATCAAGGATCTGAACTCCGCTTTCATACATTTCCCGTGGGCTCAAAAGATGATTGTTGACACCGCGTCCCTGGGCTTCGACAAAATTTGACAGAAAAGATCGAATTCGCTGCTCGCGGTACCAGTCCATGACCTGCTTCATCTTGTCATAATTGCCCCTGCTGATAACCGCCATGATTCCGCACCGGATCTTGTGCTTCCTGAATAATTTGTAAGTTTTGTAAACAGTCGCTCCTCGCCCGCGCATAATATTGTGTATCTGCGGAGGGCCGTCGCAACTCATCGAAAAGTCGATTCCCAGCTTGTGGAGTTTAAGGAGGCGCTCCTCGGGCAGCAGGGTCCCGTTGGTCGCTATAGGAAACCTGATCTCCTTGGAATGCTTACCGGCAAGGTCTCGCGCATAGCTAACCACCTCTTCGATCCATTCGTCGGGCAAGAGCAAAGGTTCCCCGCCGTGCATATTGAACCAAAGGGAAGAAAAGCTGGAGTTCTCGATAAGTAAACGGGCCGCTCTTTTGGCCGTTTCCATCGACATCTTCATGGATTTGCTCGACAGGGAATCGACCTTGCAATACTTGCATTTCTGGTTGCAGCCATGTGTAACTTTGGCCGTAACATAGACGATAGGTTCAAAGAAAGATTCAATACGCATCGAAACCACTCCAGGCCGTTTATGAGGTAAAGAATTCACTGAGGTTGGTTTAAATCACCGCTTCAGACAAAGGCGCATCGGCACAACCCTTTGCGGTCCTATTTGCTGCGGATTGATTCCGAGCGGCGGTTTCACTCCGGAAGCCTCCATCTTGTCAACGAGGTCTTCCGGCGCGATCTCGTACTGATCGAGATCTCCATCGGGTATTTCGTAAAAGGTGCCATCCGGGCCTCTCAAAAGGGTCATAACCTCTCCTCCATTGTGCGAAAAATCATAAACCATCACCGCAGAGGGGTGGATAGCTTTTGTCCTCTGCGTCTCTGTGGTCAGATCCTGTCTAAAAAAGCTTTTCTCTTCGTGTCCTGCCGATGAGCAGTCCTGTTTTTGTCCGGACCATGTCTCGTCTCCGTGTGAACTCTTTCCGCATTAGATCAACCCATGTTGGCCAGAGCGCCGATGAGCTGCCTGCATAAAGGAAGCATCTCGGGGGACCTGCGCTCCATCACAACTACACTTTTGATTATCTCCAAAAGGTCCGCGTCGCCAGTGAGGTTCTTCACCCCTCTGAGCTCCCCGGGCACTCTGGACGCGTCTCCTTCGATGATCTGCTTGAGGTTGTATTCGCGCATGCGCTGCCGAATGATATGAGCGGCCAATTCCGCAAAGCTCGTGTAATCCTCGATGTCCTGCGGGGTGAAATTGTCTTCGTCTATTTTGTTAACGGCCGACACCGTACCGATGGCTTCATCGTTGACGAGAAGAGGGGCGATCAGAACGTTTCTGTAGGTTATACCAGTAGCTTGGTCAATCGCCCTGTTCATGGGAGTCGATGCAATGACTTGGCGCATTCTGAATGCGATGCCGTGCTGCGAGTTGGTAAGGGGAACCTCCCAGCCTACGACTTTATCGGCGGCAACCCCCGTTGCGGCCCGAAAGACGAGTACGTCTTTCTGATCGTCGTAGAGGGTCAGCCCCGCCCCTTCTGCCCTCACCACCTGCTGAGCGCAGCTCAGCAAGGTGTTAAGCAGTTCGTCCTGCTCCAAACCAGGGCCAAGAGCAAGATAGCCGACAACGATCTTAAGCCGGTCGTCGGGTCCGGCGTATCCAGACTGGACCGAATATGAGCCCGGCGGCGGGCCTTGCGAAGCCAGAAGCTTCAATTCCTTAATTTCATTGAACAATACCTCTACAGCCTTGCTCACCCTTTCAATTGCCTGAAGGATGTCCATATAACCTCCTATGCTTTCCGGCCGTTGGATCTAGCCGCCATCAACAGCGTTTTTATTTGGAAGGATGTGAGTCCGGGCATCGTGGACAGAAGCCGCGCCACCAGGCCGGTAATGTGCGGGCAGGCAATGCTCGTACAGGTTGTCGAAATGTATGTATTTCCGGGAAAAGGCGCCTGGACATAGACCCCTTTGGCTTCCATTTCAACCGGTTTACCCAGAAAATAGTTAAACGACCTGAAATCCGGAAAGTGTTGAAAATCAACCGCTATAACCGATGAATAATCACCCGGAAACCCCCGCTTCTGCTTGTTGTCAGTGGCCGCAACCAGGATCATTCCGCTATAGTAGGCTTTTTCCACCCAGTAGAGCATATCCACAATGGTGTTTCTCGACATGTTGAGGGAGACCAGGCTCAGATTGAGCACATTAAGGCCCTGGGCAATGGCGCATTCTATTCCGCAGATGACCTTGGCGGGCGAATTCTGCCCCCGCTCGTCGAGCGTCTTGATATTATAAAGTTCTGCTTCAGGGGCGATCTCGTGAATCACCCCGGCGCACATCGTGCCGTGACCCAGAACGTCCGTTCCGGGCCCTTCACGCGCCACGAAATTACCCTGGGATTCCCGCACCTCGAAAGATCTGTGCACAGAGCCCGCAAGGGCCGGATGGGTGAAATCGACCCCGCTGTCCAGGATGCCCACCTTGACACCCTTTCCAGTACCCTGTTCAATCAATTCCAGGATTTTGTCCCGGTCCAGAAGCTGTTCAAACGTCACAACCTGTCTCCATTGGCTGCAAACCTTGGCCAACCCTGTGTGACTTCTTCACCCGTTGGGCATTTTTGTGGATATCACCACAAGAGGAGTTACAGAAAAGTTACAATTCGACTCACTCAAGGCATACCGCAAATTAATGCTACCGCTCCCTTTGCGCCAGACCCTGCTGACGAAAATCGTCGAGCGCTCCGGCGTCGGCTTCAGCCCCTACTTGCCCGCAGGTGTTTTTCCTCCAAAGATTTTCGCCGCGCCGGCAACGAACTCAGATCCCGGCGCGCGCTTTTTCAACTCCTCGTAGTATGGCGCAGCCTTTTCGATGTCCTTTTCACTCAACGCATAGAGCATAATGAGGTTAATCAGCGCTGCATTTGATTTTGAACCGATCTCGGCCAATTCGTCTTCGGACGATCCGCCCCTTTCTATTATACCCCCTATTCTCTGCGCTTTTCCTATTGAGAATCCGGCAGGGTCGAAGCAGATCGACAGGCGGTGATCCGGTGGAATTTTATCGCCTTCGGGACTGCTCGTAATCTCACGTTCTGTGAACGTATATTGCCGGGTCCTATTGAGTTCCCACACCTCGCATGTTCCGGTGGACACGAGTTCAATCCATGCCCCATCCCCGATCGTCAACGTGTCCCCCGCAGCGATGTCCGATCCGACAGTCGCACCAATCCGCTCATTGCCTCGACTAAGGGACACATCACCTGAGAGGTCGCTTACCTTCCATGTATTGAGCGCGAAAGATAAAGAGGACCACACAAGCACGACTCCCAATCCGGCCGGGATACCCTTCAACATGCTTCGTCTCATATTGATCAACCTCCTTGAGGGATAGTCTAGCTAGCTAGTGTCCGGAAGCTAAACGTAAACATTGACCGCTCGAGCAGCACCATAATTCCCCATATCTTGTGAGGCTTGGAAATCTTTTCACGCGACGCGAAGAAAGAAAAAGCGGACCGACGTTAAGGAAATCGTCTGCGAGGCTGTGGACTCCGGATACTAGGCGCCGGATTGTATTTAGCCAAACATTTAAGGCTTCGCGTGCGTGCATCAGCCCTATTTCATCAGGCCACGGTTCCCGGTGAACCATTACACTCTAAGCGATAAAACTTCATAGAGATTAACGGCCTCTTTTCGTCCCTTGACTTGGGTAGTGTCCACAAACCGCGCCTCGATTCGATCCTTTACCCGTTCGTAGGTGGCCTCGCTGATCAGAAAAGGAACTTGATAGACCTTCGTCATTCCTTCGATCCGGGAGGCAAGGTTAGGCGTATCCCCGGTTATGGTGTAGTCCATTTTTTGATAACACCCGATATTGCCAACAACCGCTTCGCCCGTATGAACGCCGATTCCAATCCTGATCTCCGCAATTCCGGGAAATATTTCGGACACATTAAGCCGGCGCAGCCGCTCGAGCATCTCCAGGCCGCACTTGACTGCGCTCAGCGCCCCATCGTCAGGCAAAGCATTCGGGGCCCCGAAGATCGCCAGGATACCATCTCCAACAAATCTGTTCATATAGCCGTTCACCCTCACGACCGCCTCAGTCATCTGGGCCAGGTAACGGTTTAGCCCGGAGACGACCTGCTGTGGATCGAGCGCCTCGGATAAGGTGGAGAAGTTCCTTATGTCTGTGAACATAACGCTCACAATGACCCGCTGGCCTTCAAAAAAAGCCGACTTGGGATCGTCGAGGATTTGCTGCAGAACATGCGGGTTGACATAACTTTTGAAAAACCTCTGCACGTAGCAGAACTGTCGGTATTGAACGCCGTAGCGGTAAATGCCCGTAACCGATCCGGGAATCAACAAGCCGAATGCCAGTGGGGCGGTCCGCATCACCCAAAAGGACCAAAAAAGAGCATAGACCCCAAGGCATGCGAACAGGGCCAGCAAACCGACCACAGCGCCCGCCCGAAGTGGAGAGAGCACCAGAAACAATATTCCCGACGCCAGGGCCAGCAAGACAGCAGGCGCCCAGGCAGTCCACGCCGGAACGTCCTTGAGCAGTTTGCCTGAAAGCAGCGTCTTTGCTCCCAGTGCATGAATGTAGACGCCGTGGATTCGATCGGAGGGCTGGGTTTGGCCCGATAGGATAATTGAGCTGACCGGGATTGTGTGCTCGTCCTCGACGCTGAACGTGTAGCCCAAAAAGACTATTTTATTTGCAAACGCCTCTTTTAGCTTCGATTTGCTGACCGGGCTGCCTTCGGTTACAAGCGAATAGATATCCCAGAATGCATACCTGGAAACCGGAGCGAGCCTGTAGTCGATCTTGAGGTGAGAGGTGTTATCAACTGGCAGGTCCTTTTTGATGAGGCCGGCCAGCTCATCGGAGATCGAATGGACCATTGCGTCCCGGCCTCCCATGTCTTTGCCGTGAATCGCAAGGGCGACCGATCGCCTCTTTTCGTCCAGGTCCTCGTCAAAATTTAGGAAGGCCACGCGCTCCGCAGAGAGCAGAAAGTAATAGTGCGGGAACTCCGATTTTTTCCCCGGGCTTGCCGGGTAAAAGCCAAGGACAACCGGTCTTCCAAGCATCCTTGCCTTCCTAAGAACATCTTTGAGCTTGCGGTCCGCCTCCTTGTCGCACGTTTTGTATACGGAACTGGAGAGCACGATATCCAGGCCGATTCCGGCAGCCCCGGCATCCAGCAGGGATTCGAGCACTTTGGCGAGGTAGTCGCGCCGCAACACCCGCGGTATGTCCGCAACCTCTTCGCGCAGTTGCCAGCTGGCTATTGTGTCGTCGTCATCGATTCCCACCACCGCAACGTCATCGCGGCCGGCGGGCGCCCGAACCGTCCCTGCCATCAACAGATCGTAGCCCAAAAGGTCCACGTGGCGTCCAACCGGCAGAGTTGCCGCAGCCAGCGCCGCCGCCACGCCTGTGAGAAGTAAAACCCAACCATGCCACTTGATCTGAACTCTTCCAGCCATGCCCCCCGGCCCGCAACCAAAACTAAAACCTGTGGCGGCTCCACCGCTTCCCAAAGACAATAAACCCGCAATCGGGCCCGGTCAACGGATCTTTTACCTTAAGCATTATTGCGGCTAAAGGGTGAGTATACTGAGAAGAAATCCGGCTGTCATCTACATCAGAGACAGTTTCGGTGGTGTCGAAGCCTACGTTGCAGAATTCGATGATTTTTCCTGGATCTTCGGATGGCTCGGCATTGGTTTCCGAGGATTTGTTAGAGGGCTTTTCTAAAGGAGATCCGCTACCGCTTTCAATTCCTCCACTAGTCCCTCCCTGTGTTTGATTACCCATTCCCTCCCGTAGCGCTTTATCAATCTCTGCGTTCCAACGATCAAGATTCCATAATTCTCCGTTCCGAAGGGGGCATCTTTCAGTCCGAGCAATTTCAAGGCGTCTTGCAGTGTCAACTGGGTCTCTAGAGAACCCTCCAGGGAATTCGAAGGAGATCATGTCTCTTCTGCCGTATTTTTCATAACCCCATCCCTTGGGTGCAAGGTTATCATTTCATGGATCTCAGGATTTAGGGTTTTTTGGGGGATTGTGCTACAGGTCCACTACTGCATGCAGTTCCTTAAGGAGGCCCTTCCTGTGTTTTATTACCCACTCCTCCCCGTATTTTTCTGTTAATCTCTGCAACCCACCTATCATGATCCCAGAGTATTTTTGTCCACCAGGGATCACCTGCACCCCGAGCAATCTCAAGGCGCGTTCGAGTGTCATCTGGGTTTCGGGAGCAGTCTCCGGGAAACTCGAAGAAAACGATATCTCGTCTGCCATTCTCTTCATAATCCCATCCTTGGGCGCAAGGTTATCATCCCAGGGAACCCTGGATTTTTCAACGAAACCAAAACTATTATAATAGCCGTCGAGAAAACCTTCAACACAATCAAGTGTTTTGCCGCCTTTTGCTATCGCCAAAGCTACGGCTTCTTCTCCCGCTCCTCTTCGGCCAGAATTATTGAAAAATATTAATTATATCCCCATTGGGCTTAAGGGCAACCCCACACCATCATCGGTGAGGTACAATTGCCAGCCCTTCATATCTTCGGCAGTATAAGGTGTAAGAAATGGCCTCTTGCTGCCATTGTCTCTTTCGGCAATAAACTCCTCGGGTGTGACAGATTTGAATCTGGCCGTGAGATCTTCTAATGATAGTTTGCCTTGTTCTGCCTCAACTGGAAGCGTTTGCCTCCCTGTCACATCCTCCGCGAACTGATTCAAAACCGGCCTAATCCCCTGCACCTGAAGCAACCTGATAAGTTCCTCGGGCGTGTAACCCTTTTCTTTTGCCCAATCAAAAAGCGTCCCGGAGATCGTCTCTTCCAGGGTAAATCCGTGCGCTGCGGCGAGTCCCACGAATGCGCCCATGAGTGTTGCGCTCCTGGCATAGTCCTGGACCGTAGCGTTTGGATTGGTGAGATATTCCTGGCCCGCTCCGATTCCGGCGCCGCCGATGATACGGGATTTGGGCCGGTCATGGGGTTGAGAATGACTGCACTGTTCGCCCTGTCGGACATTTGCTGAGCGTGAAGCGCCAGACCCGCTTGCTGTTGGTAATGGCTCACATATAGTTGCTGCATCCTAAAATCGCCGGGGAAATCCCGTTGAGCCTGATCGATTACACCTTGTAGTTGCGTTTCATAGTTATCGGCGATATTTTGAGCAGTAGGCACGCCGTTTGCCTCATACATCTGGGCGTGTTTATCGACATAGCCGCGAATAATACTTAGCGCCTGTCCTGCCATTGCGTCAGCGGGTATGCCGTTCAATGTGAGCTTATCGGTGCTGCCGCCTAGAACGCTTGCTGCGCTCGCATTCGGATCGACGTTAATCAATGCGGTTGCGCCGCCTACGCCCTGCTGGCGGGCAAGATAGACCTCCCATGGCTGCGGCTCGCGGCCTAGGTCTTTGGCGAGCGCTTGTGTATTCTGCTTCTCAAGAGCCACGCCAAGCTGCACCTGCCTGGAAGCGTCAAGCCGATCCTGAACCGTTCCACCTAGCTCTTTTCATGTGCTGTCTATGTGCTGGAATATTCCCGTTGCCGAAGAATTGGGATTTTTCGTGACCGGATTTGTCGGTCCGCCTTCGGCGCTCTAGATCGTCAGTACTGTGGCCGGGTCAACCCCCTGGCGTAGCGCTTCCCCTGCTATCGCCCGCGCCATTCCCCGCCCGTGACTTTGCCGTAAGCATTCTGAGCGCTCTGCAAATCCTGAATCAGCTTAAAAAACTTTTCTATCTCGCCTTGGGCGCTCCCTGAAATGCGACCGGTCGAGACTTGATCCTGATACGTTTTCATCGCCCCCGTAAAATTGCCGGAGATCGCCTGGCGTTTTATGACGGCAGACCAGAGTTTGTCGTTACTCTGGCTTAGCTGGTAGCGGAAAACATCGCCGCTCCATCCGTGCTTTGATCCGTAATCGGCGGTTTCGGCGTCCATCCGGTCGCGCACGTTTTGAAGGCGCTGCGGATTATTCCAATTCGCCTCGGCCTCGTTTACCAGGTCACCCATAACGGTGGTATGAGTATTCCATTCCCACGCCTTCGCCTAGCCGGCACCGTATCGGGCCATACCGTCGAGGTCCATTTCGACCCGGCGCGTGCTTGCCTGCTCGAAGGCCTGTTGCTGCATGGGGTTGGGCAGGCTAGTTCGAATCTGATTCCCGAGATCGTTCATTTGCTGCTGGAATTCGGGAAACCGGGCTTCAGCCTCCATGCCTTCGAGCTTCATGTAGTTCTGGTAAATATCTCTGGCTGCCGGCGAGAACTGATTTGCATAACCGTCGTTGACGTTCGTTTCGTTGGCGAGCTGCTGGTGCTGCAGGGCACGTTGCACAAGCACATTTCCGGCCTGCTGAAGCGAAGCCCCGACCTGTCGGCCCCAAGCCTCGGGCGTTGCGCGATCGATGGTGTTTTAAACTCCCTCGCCGTGAGGGACTTCCATACCCGGATTGAAGGCTGGGACAAACCGTGAATAGGGAACGACGGGCATTGCGACGCCTAACTATTGCCAAGATAATAGGGAGCGGCCATATAGTTGCCGTTTGAGTACATCGCGCTGTTCGATGGCTGATTTCCAAACACACCCGTCTGATCATACTGCAGCCACTTATTCGATACGCTCGAAGCGCCGCTCAGAATCGAATTTGCGATATCCCAGTTTCCGGCAGCGCTGTACATTGCCGCCTGAGAGCCATACATAGCCCCCTGATACGTGTCGTTTCTCGCGGTCATATTCGCATTATACCTGATCGTGAGCGCGTCCAATTGGCCCGTCTCAGCCGCCGAGGATCTCACGTTGAGCGCCGATCCAGTATTCGGATTCACTCCGGAAGCCGCTTCACTCGCCTTGATCCCCCCGATCATCTCACCGGTTTGGATTCGCTTGGCTTCTTCCTGCGTCTGCCCCTGCTGAAGTGCGATCCCCGCGTTTTGGTTCGCAATGATTTGGTTGTTCTGGGCGACTTGGGCGTTGTAGTCGGCTGATTGAGATTGAGCGTATCCTTGCATGATAGCGCCGCCCGCAGAGGCGACCAAACTTGCTACTCCAAGAGCTACTGCAGCACCCATCAGGCGTCCGCCTTTCTCATCTCAAATCTATAAAACGGCATTCCCCATACTCCGTAAGCAACCGGCTCGGAATCCATTTCAAATCCCAGCCATTTGAGCCACCGGATTGCAACCTCGTGTCTCGCGTCGACGTAGTTGACCAGGCGCGGAAAAAGCTCGAGCATCTTCGGCACGTATTTTTTATTGAGCTTCAAAAATGTGTAACCATATCGTTTCACCTGGTCGGTGCCCAAGAGCCAGGGCGATCCGATCCCTGTCAGAATGTCTATCGGCGTAACGCCGAACATGCACACCGGCTCGTCATTTACCATCCCGGTCCAGGCCGCCGCCGACCGCTCTAGCGAGTCTGCCAGCGCCCTGTACGGCCCATGCCCGCCGGACGCCTGCACCTCGTCTCTATCCGCCTGCGCCATGTTATTGGCCAGCCAGAAGAGATGATCGGTATGAGCGGGAATAATGATTCGAGCCATTCCTCACTTCGTTCGGAGGCTGAAGGGGCTTAGGCTGAAGGGGCTTAGGTACTGCCTAAATGCCCATGGTCCTAATCATGTAAAGGGCATCCGCCTTCCGGCACCCAGCCATAGGGCGAAACCCACTCGCAGTTATATTCATCGTGATGAACGCGCTTATCGAACATATTCATGATGTAGCAAACGAACGCCGGATATTCCCGTGTCCCAAATTCGTTTATCCTGGAGTTGGCTTCTGCCCAGTCAGATAATTTCTTTTCAATCTCAGAAGTAATGGTCATCATCCCGGCCCATCCCCGATCGTCACCTCCGGTATCACCCCCAGTATCGTACAAGGCAGCGGGTTGTCCTGCTGGATGCACACGTCGTCATCGACCAGGTACTGATTGTCGATTACGACCCGCTCGTCTCCGGTAAAAAGCGGGATCGCGCTGCCCATGTTCACAAGCGAGCTCCGCTCCTTTATTTCCACCAAATTATTGAAGTTGGACCCCACTTTCAAACCCCTCGTATCGGCGACCCTCACCGCAACCGCGGAAATCTTCTTCCGATAGTCCTGGACCTGTACGGCCATACCTTCAGGCTCCATGCAAAGCGTCTGGAGCTGCGCGACGTAGGGCAGCCCGACCGTCACCGTCTGGGCCGGAAACTGTAGCGTTATCGACCCCCCTGTTACCACCTGAGGCGGCTGCACGTTTCCATCGGCCAGGATGCTCACGGTCGCCCCGTTCAAATGATCGAGTCCTGAAATCACCGTTGCCGGTCCACCATCGCTCGCGTTGTACTGAAGCCCGCAGTCCACAAACCAAGCTTTTGTGACGTCGCTCACTCCGTTGGTGAGAAAATTCCGGCCGTTCATGCGCTCGACATACTTCACCGGCTGGCCGCCGTTTATCCCCGGGATGGTCCTTTGCACTACAAAGTAGACCGAATCCATGTTTATCCCCGGAACCTGCTGCTCGGGGATGCTCGCCACCGACAGAAACTGGTCGGTCCCGGAATTGCCCGGCGAGTCGTGATGCGCCCAGGCATATACGTCCTGTTCCTTCAGGTAGGTAAAGGATAGAAGAACCCCGTCGTCTCTTACAACCCACACCTGGTAGAACGGCTGCTCGGCGTAGGCCCACCTCTCCATGTTGTGGCCGAAGAACAGATGGTTCGCCAGAACGCTCATGTCCGTGCCGGTATACATCTTTACAACTATTTACAGTATCTTCATCACTGAGCAGTTCATCCCAAAGCGCCTCAAGTTCTTCGACGCGAAGGTACCTAAAGCCCCGTTTTCCATGGAGACCGTCAGGGCCTGGGTCAGGACGTAATTCCGCTAGAACTTCACGCAATACTGGGAGGTTGTACCGCCAAGGGATATCCATTTTGGAAAGGTCATGGTCTGGTGGAACAGAGGCGCGCCCGTCGAAAAAACCCTCAATGAGTTTCTTTTTGATGCGGTACGGTGCTTGTCGAATTTGATCCGTCAGGTACATTAACGCGAGCTTGTATTTTAGCGCAAACCTTTGGAAATTCTCTGTCTCAGTCTGGAATTGCTGAATTTTATTTCGCTGCTCTTCGGCATCGTCATGCTCTAGTTGGAGTCCGGTGATCTGGTTGGTCAGTTCGATCTTTTTGTCCAGGTAGAATTTGGCGGGATAGTCTCCTTCGTCGAATTCCTGTTCTAGGGATGCCAGAGCCCTTCTCCGTTTTGCCAATGTTCGACCGGCATATTCGATACGCTTGGTCAGTTCCTGAACTTTGATTTCATTTTGGCTATTCTTGAGGTTTTCGAGGCCCTCGCCGCGTATTATCCCGCAGAGTTGGTTGATAACATGGTCCTCAATAATCTCGGCGCGGATACTGTTGAAACTACATTTAGGATGGCCATTGAGATGCTTATCTGGCTTCCAATCCCAAGTGCAAAAATAACGACGGAGGCGGGTTCCATCTTTTCTTGTTTGGCCAGCCCACGTCCCAAGTTTACTACCGCATACTCCACACCAAAGTTTACGATGCAAGAGAAAATGGTCAGCGGCGATCGCCGGACGACCAGCACGCTTGTTGGCGTTTCTCAGGCGCGTTTGCAGGTCCCTCCATTCACTGGGAGAAATAAGGGGGTCACAGGGAAATATGAAAGTTTCACCATCCTGTTCAACGGTTACTTGCCCCCGCCAATGCGCTTCAGTCCGAAAGATACTACTAACTGTGCTCGTATGCCAGCGTCCGCCTTTTCGGCGGCGAGGAGCATTGCCTTCGTTTAATTCGATAGTTATCTGAGGGATGCCTTTACCAAGGTACAGGTAGTCACGGACAATCCGCTTATAAACGGGGGCTTGCTCTGGATGGTGTTCCAGGCATTTCTTCTCTTTGTTCCACTGGTACCCGTATGGAGGCTGACCAAGGAAAATATCACCACGGTTGAGCAAAACACTTCGAGCGCCTAGCGTCCTTTCCATTATCGTTTCGTGCTCGTATTCGGCGATACTGTTTAGAATGTTCAACTGGAGGTTTGAGGCTTTGTCCTTCTTCCTGGTATCAATTCCTTGGTCGAGAGCAACCAGGGGAATTTCGAGTGCTTTCAAGTCAGCTATATTGTTGGTAGTGTCTCTCAGACTGCGGCCAAATCTCGTGACATCCCAAGTTATGACGATTTCAAAAGCGCCCTTGTTCGCATCTCGAAGGAGGCGTTGCATTTCGGTCCGCTTGTCCATGCTGGCACCAGATTTACCGGCGTCCTTGTACATATGGTTCTCAGGAAGTTCCCAACCTTCACCTTGGCAGTATTCCTTGATTTTCATTTCCTGCTGTTCAAGACTGATTTTGTCTGGTTTGGCTTGTGATGGTTGGGACACCCGAAGATAGCCGGCGGCACTTTTGATTGGTTTTACCTCTGGTTTCAATGGCTTGGTTAGTTTTGCCATGCTCTAATAATACTCCATGGAACTATAGACACAAATCGTTGCGAAGGTACCAACAGCAGCCTTCGTCATGCTGTTACCTTCTCAACCTTTTGAGTAGCGTCGATGCCATTCTTGCCCAGCCAATTATACAATGTCGGTTCCGTCACCCCGTAGCGCTTTGCAATTAAATTTTTCCTGGACCCGTTCCTCAGTAGAGCCTCGATCTCCGGACGGTATCTATCTAATCGGCTTTTTCCTGCTCCAGGTTTACGGCCAAGTCGTCACCGGTTTTCTTCCGAGCAGTCCTCATGCCGTCCTCGCAACGATTGGGGTAGCGTCTATGCTATTTTTTGCCAGCCAATTATAAAGCCTCGGTTCAGTCACACCGTAGCGAGCTGCAATAAAATTCCTCATGGACCCGTTCAACAGTAAAGCCTCGATCTCCAGACGGCATTCATATAATCGGCTTTTCCTTGCCCCAGGATTACGCCCAAGTCGCACACGGCCTTCCTTGCGGCGAGCGCCTCCTTTGTGCGAAGGCTGGTACTTTTCTGTATTCATCCCTATCTTCCGTCCTCCTAATGCTTAGGCATGCCCGGCCGGCTCTTCCGGCCAGAGCCGAGCGAAGGCCTCGGTGAACATCTCGCCCAATGCTTCGATGGACACCACCATCTCTTTGAACCTCAAGGGGTCCCGCTCGAAACCTATCAGCCGCGCCCCCATCCTGCCGCCCCTTTCAGCCCAGCACAGGTTAATGGCTTCCGTGCGATCAGGGTCTTCGCTCGGCAGGTAATCCTTCGGAAGCTCTGAAAGTTTGAGGGCCTTAATGCCGACCCATGATTCAGTTAGGAGCATCACCGCCTTGCCGTGGAGACGGTCAACCAGGGCCTTGAGCACCGACGGGAACTGCTCCCGGTTCCAGTTTTCCATCATTACCGGAATCAGCCCCTCTTTCTCGGCGATTATGAATAAAACCGGAGCCAGCTTCCCGTCCCTTTCCAGGTTTGCCTTGGCCACTTTTATTATGCCGTCCTGGAGGGCCTTGAAATCAGTCTCAGCTTTCTGCTTGGTTGTCGGCTTTTTCATGTTTAGCCTCTGTGCGTTCTCTATAATGGAAAGAATCCTCTTATCCCCAAAGCCCCCTGATCTGTTTTTGAATGTCCTGAACAGTCACGTCGGCATAGATTTGGGTGGTCTGTACCGAACTATGGCCCAACTGCTTCTGTAAAGCCCGAAGATCCTTTTCCTGCCGATAGAATTCCACAGCATAAGAATGCCGCAAAGCATGGACCGACTTTTCGTTCTCATAGAGTCCAAGCGCCTTGAGGTAC
>Ga0187862_10003159_pt1 | contig 16281 bp, 11 predicted proteins | sample June2016WEW_10_1_FD_133003 | JGI IMG/M metagenome (GOLD analysis project Ga0187862, IMG submission 133003) | Peatland microbial communities from SPRUCE experiment site at the Marcell Experimental Forest, Minnesota, USA - June2016WEW_10_150 | ecosystem: Environmental > Terrestrial > Soil >...
GCGGTTTGGCTTATACTTAACTCGATACCGTGCGCAGCATCGTACAAGCGATAACCACATGGAAGTCCAAAGATACAGTTCAGCAGTCGCCAGTAGTTTTTTTAAAAACAGACGTGTTTCTGTAAGAGCACGTGTAAAACTGAGCTGCCCGACTGAAAGATTGCAGAGCTTACTGCCTTCGAGCATCGCTACGCGTATCAGGCAGCATACAATCATGTGCACGAGCAGTTCCCGGTGGAAAGTCTCCGGTGCTTGGCAATGCCAGGAAGTTGCGCGGAGGCGTACCTATGTACCGCCTCGCGGAGCGTCGAGATCGGTGATCGAGCCCGCCGGAACCTCTGCGGCCACCGCCCAGGGCGGAAAAGGTCCCTTTCCGGACGGAAACTAACTCGTGACATTCAGTTTCACAGCGGAATGTCGGCTCTTTGAAAAATGCAAATGGATTTAATATAGTTATTTCCAAATGTTACTCCGCATGCTCAACGGACGTTGCCTGCATTGCTTTTTCTTTTGCTATTAACATGGCGGGAGATTGCGCAGGTTCAGGCTCAATTTCCAGCCCTTCTTTTCAAACCAACCGCCTGCACCAGTCCCCAGCGGACGTCCTCCGGCAGGTCTTTGAACGCAGCCATCATGGTCCCTGGATAACCATTTGTAATCACGTCAAAAGCACGAGCCGGCATCAAACCGTAGGCCCTCAGGTCGGGGGGTGGCGGCTTAAAACCCTTCGAGACGGGCGAACCGCCGCCATCCTCACCGTGGCAGGGAGCGCACGTGCCCGCATAGACCATAGCCGCCCCGGCGGCCGCTTGGGGCGAAACGGGCGCCGGGACGTCCGCCGGCTCACCCAATACCCCGCACTTGTCGCTCAGGTATGCCATCAGGTCATCCACCTGGTAAAGGTCGTAAACGGTGAAATAGCCCATCGCGGTGCCGGCGACCCCACCGGCGATGATCCTGTAGAGATACGGGCGCGTGGTCCTTACGGCCGTCAGGTTTTCCGCAGGAACGATGAGGTTTTTCGCCTCGATACCGTTGCCGTCGCCGTTCTTTCCATGACAGAAGGCGCAACTCCGGAAGTAGATAGTCTCGGCGTCGTTATAGGAAAACGAAAGGGATGCGCGGTAGGCATCCAGGGCTCCCGGGGCCTCGGGCAGCAGCGCTTTCTCATACTCCACGGCATTGGCCGCAACGGCCCGTTGCAGGGGGACGATCTTCCTGAACTGTATCATCTGCCTGGTAAGGAGCATGGACACCAGGACCATCATAAGCAAGGGGACCACGACCCTGAAACTTAAAGAAGAGGCGCAGAAGGCGGCCGCCAGTAAGGTCCTCAACAGCAGGCCGGCGCCCACGGCCCCGGCGATCAGGGCGACAAGGGCGGCGGGATCGGGCCTTTCCAGCAACGACACATACAGGATCGCCCCCAGAAGGATCTGTAACAGTAATCCTGCTGTCATCCAGCGCAGGAGGGCGGACTTTCCCTCTTTCATGCGCGCGGTGAAGAAATAGTGGTATGCGGCCCCTATGACCAGACCCGCCCCCAGAACATGGAGGAACCGGAAGAGCCAGTGCACGGCCGGTGGTCCGGAAATACGGAAGCCGCCGAGGGCGATGGCCTGCCACTTGTCGGGATTTTCCACGACGACCAGCACTGCCGCCAGGATGCCCGGCACTGCGACCAGGCACGAAAGCGCCACTATGGCGACGAACAAATGGTAGGGGCGATGCGTCTCGACACCGTGCCCCAGGATATCGAAAGCCAGGAATGCAACTATCAGTAAGGCGATGATACACATCCACCAGGGAGCGAGCAGATTCACCGACGTAAAAAAGCTGATGGCAAAAGTTACCTGCATGATCAACAGGGGCGCCACCCCCAGCACCACTGCAAGGCTCTTGTGGGCCAGGAAAGTACGGAGAATCCGCCTGTCAAGCTCCAGTTCCTGCGGCAGACCCCCGCCCCAGTGAAAACGCACGAAAAAATAGACTGCAAGGACAGCCGTTCCCAGGGTGATAAGGACAAAGAGCATGTGCAGGGTGAAAGAGACAAACAGCAGCCCGTGCAGCCAGCCGTCGGGCATCGGTCTTGCCAGCGGCAGATCGAACAGCCTATTCATAGGCCGGCTCCCCGGTCAGAGGGGTATAGCGGGAAGGCGCCCTCAGGTGGACCTTATCGTGGGCCAGGCGGTAGAGAAACCCGGCCAGGACGCGGCGCTCCGCCTCGGTGCCGGAAAATGGGGGCATGAACGGCACCATTTCATTGATGTGGGACAGGTATACGAAAATACCGTCCTCGGAACGGCCGCTCACCCGCCGTCTGATATCGTTCACGCCGTCAATAGTGTGGCAGGCCGAGCAGTTTTGGGCCATTAGAAAGGCCCCCCGGTCAATCGGGTCGTCTCGCCCCAGCATATTGAACCAGTATGCCTGAGGCAACAGGCCATCCCTGTTAAGGAGGGGGCCTTCAGTGAGCAGGACATTGGCGGCATAGAGGTATCCCGGCATTATGTAAGGTCCCCGGATGAATTCCCGGGTCCTCTCGAAGGCGAAGACGAAGGCGATGGACAGGACCAGGGCCGGAATGACCAGGACCTTGACCGCCGGGGCTTTGCGCCGCAGTGCTAACCAGGCGCAGGCAAGGACTGTAAGAAAGGCCACGCCCGCCGCTGCCGGCAGGATTTGGGGATGCTGCGACAGATGAGAAGTGAGGATACCGAAAATAATATGGGTTTTGTACCGTAACGGCACTTCGGTGTAATACCACGCGGACAGGGGCGGGATGAGCAAGAGGGAGACCATGCACATCGTTCCCATGAACCGGAGGGCATCCCGGCGGAAAGGGGAATCCGGCCGGGTGAAGAGCAGGTAGATGAGAGCGAATAGAGAACCCAGGGTGTAGGCGACGGCCAGGCGGAGCAGGTACTGAGGCGCGAAGCTGGGGTTGAAAAATGCGGACAGCAGGCCCCTGCCCCATGGCCAGCCGTCCGGGGTCAGCATAAACCCCAGGATTCCGGAGATGAGGAAGGCAGACCCGAGGCCCACTATGACATAGCCTGCGCCCAAACGCAGGTGCTGCCGTTTGCGTTCCATCTTCCAAGCTTCCCACGTAAAGTAATAGATCAACAGGAGCACCACCTCGGTCACGAAGAACAGCCATTCCAGAAACCACGGCCAGAAAAAAACCCGGATGAGCGACCCGATGCCCCAGGGCGACAGGGCCGAGGTGGTAAACCAGATGCCCACCCCTGTGGTCGCGCCTACCCCGGTAACTATGAGGATGACCGCTTTCAGAAGGCCCCGTGAGAAGTCCTCCCAGGCAGGGTCGTCATCCCGCATGCCCCGGTATTCGCACAGGACCGCCAGCGTCACCGCGCCGATAGCCAGCCCGTGGCTGATAAGGACGTGCAGCACGGCAACAATGCCGATAGTCATGCCGTTACCCAGGTAGGGGACCTGAAAGAGGAGGAACTCCATGGGCGTACTCCCTCAGCGGGCCGTAAAGTGCGCTCGAGGCTGACCGGTCACAAACGCCGCAACGTCCAGCGCCTGGCCTTCCGTCATTTCCGGGTGTTCAAAGGGCATGTTCATGTGGGCGAAAGCTGAGAAGGTCTCGATGTGCGACATGCCCGCTCCATCGTTGAAAGACTCTTCCCCCCACAGCGGCGGGGCAGTCCGCGTGCCCTCCCCCGAACGTCCGTGACAGGCCAGGCATTTATCCTCGTACACTCGAACCCCCCGGGCATTGTCCGGGGCCTCCGCCTGCTTGAGGTGCCGCAGTCCGAGCCATGGGATGTCCCCGTAAACCGGCAGGCCTTTCGATATCCACTGGTAATAGGTCACTATTGCCGCCATCTCCCTGCTGTCCGGCGAAACAGGCTTGCCGTTCATGCTTCTTTCGAAGCAACTGTTCGTGCGGGTCACCAGGTCGGAAGCATATTCCTGCCGGGAACGGTACCGGGGGTAGACGGCGCCCACTCCCACCAGGGACAGCCCGCCGTTGCGGCCCCCTTCGGTGATGCCCCCCTTGAAGTGACAGCTCACGCATCGCAGCTTGTTGCCCGTGTAGGGAGCTGCATATTTCTGCGTGTTCACCATGATGTTATAGCCGAGCATGACTGCGTCGCGGATGTCTTCCGGGGCATCCCGGGGTGCCGGGGGATTGTAGACTACCGCATCCGGGGGGGGGAGGATGCGCGGGAGCGGTAACGGAGATTCCCGTATTCGAAGAAAAATGGATGAAGTTATTGAACACCAGGGAGAGGACCCCGCCCACTACGGCGAAGATGAACACGACCACGAGGGAGAAAGCCGCCTTGTTCTCAGCCATGATTGCCTCGCTTAGCGATGTCGATGATTGTGCATCGGGAATGTGCCGGCGTTCCGGGTCCCTTATTGTCCGCGGACAGCGCCCGAAAACCCGTCTTAACCGGGAGCGGAGAAGGTCTCATCCTTCCCGCGTTGAAGGGATGATAATTACGAGCGGAAAAAAAACCATCGCACGAAACAAAAATCCGCGACGCCGGGACATCCGAAACCACCCATCCGGGATGCCAATATGGTGGTCCGAAGGGGCAGGCAACACTGTGAAAGGGCGTTAGTCAGCGAGCCTACCGCAGATCCAGCCGAGTCTAAGACCCTGTGCATGCATGGAAACTCTATACCTCGCGGAGCGTGAAGAAATACATATTGCCTCTGAAATGTTTACAGCCGAAGTGGTTTTACCGACTCCACCTCTAGAGATAATATAGAGACTATTCTCGTATCAGACATCTTGATCCGCTTCTTGACAGCCCATGTAAAGAACCAGTGCTTTTGACCGCTTTCTCAAACACTTCCGGGTGGTTTCGATCATTGGTCCGTTATGTTTTGTTTGGCATAACGATATTTTTGCTGTATCAAGCCACTGTAAGTTTTATCCCATTTCCAGGACCGGATCTCCCTTCTGGGCTCGGTTTTTATTTTTCCTCCCCGTACAGGTGTCTTAAGAAGTCCTTATGTCGTTATTGACAAAACCCGTGTCTTGGTATAAAAGTAGCGTAAGAGTTCCATCCTGTTCCTCTCTATCAGTCAATGAGGTGAGCAATGGGAGTGGACAAGAGTGCAATAAGCATCCTAATGGTAGAACCCCGCGAGAACAGATGTCAATTGATCCGCGATCTGTTCTCGGAAAACATGCCCGGTCGTTATGAACTTGACTTGGCGCCTTCCTACGCCTCAGCCCTTTCGATGGTGCAACACCGGAACTATGATATTTGCTTTACGCCCTCACGAATTGGCGAACACGATGCGATCGATATGCTTGCGGAAATGTCCGGAAACGAGTGGAAAATACCTGTCATTATTCTAACCAGCGGTGCAGAGTCAAGAATTGACGATGTCGATGCGACTGGACCGGAGGCCCACTATCCCATCACCAAGGGCCACTTTTACGGGGATTTCCTGGAGCAGTACATAAGATATGCAATGGAGCGCAACCGCGTGGAATCGTCGGTGATGCGAGCCAAGCAAGAATGGGAGCAAATCTTTGACGCTGTTCCCGATGGGATTTCTATTATAGACCGAAACCATCTATTTAAGCGCGTTAACAGGTCGATGGCAGACCGCCTTGGATCGAAACCGGCGGATTTGATCGGCCGTGCATGTTATGAGGTTGTGCACGGCCTCTCGTCGCCTCCCGATTTTTGCCCACTGTCACTGATGCTGAATGATGGGCGGGAACACTGTGCCGAGATTTCCGAGAAGAATCTCAAGGGGGTCTTTCTTGTCAGTGTCTCTCCGCTCCTTGATGACCAGAATGATCTTACTGGTGGAATTTATGTTGCCCGGGAAATTACACAACTGAAGAAAATTCAGGAAGCCTTGCGTGAGTCAAACGAAAAACTTGAGCAGCATGTGGCAATGCGCACCTCGGAATTGGTCCAAAAAGCAAAGGATCTCGAGGAGTCATATATAACCTTAAAGGTCCTTATGGGGCGTAGGGAAGAGGACAGAACGGAAATCCGGGAGTCGGTAACCCACAACATCAAAGAACTGGTTTTTCCTCACCTGGATCGGATGGAGCACAGCGATCTTACCAAAGAACAACTCGATGCCTTCGTCCGGGAAATTAAAAGCACTTTGGAAAATGTCATCTCCCCTTTCCCAAGCTTTTTGTCCGGCAAGGGCCTGAGCCCTGCCGAGGTCAGAATCGCCGAAATGATCAGGGCTGGGAAGAGCAATAAGGAGATCGCGGACCTGCTCTCTATCAGTGACGGAACTGTTCGAGTACACAGAGAGCGTATAAGAAAAAAGCTCGGGTTGACCAATCAGAAGGCCAATCTTCAAACCTACCTGCACTCCCTCCAATAAAACGTGTTACATACAATTGATATGCACTTTATATGCACTTATATGCACTTATATGCACTTATATGTCTCAACCCACCGTATGGGATTGCCGACCAATGGTGTGTAACTAATTAAACGAACATGCACTTCATTCTTCATGGGCTGGATCTGACCTATTTAGACAAACATGAACACGGTCCGGGCCAGGTGGCAGGAGGCATTTATGTTGAACAGATTTAAACTCTCAACGAAAATACTTCTTCTTGGAATTATCATGGTTACATGTTTCTCTGCAGTATTCGCAGGCCTCTTCCCAAAGGTTAAGCAAATAATGCTCGACGCCAAGTATTTGAAAACCAGGCATGTGGTGGAAACGGCCTGGGGCATATTGGATTATCATGCAAAGCAGGTAAAAGCGAATGCTGTATCCCTGGAGGAAGCAAAGCTCCGGGCCATGGGGGCGATCAAGAATCTGCGCTACGAACGGGATGAGTATTTTTGGATCAATGATATGGAACCACGGATGATCATGCATCCTTTCAAAAGTGAGCTGGATGGCAAAAGTTTGTCCGATTATAAAGATCCAAACGAAAAGGCCCTATTTGTAGCCATGGTGGATGCGGTCAAGAGCAATGGGGCAGGGTTCGTGGATTATTATTGGCCCAAACCCGGGCATGCCCAGCCGATGCCGAAGATTTCTTATGTGAAGGGATTTCCGGAGTGGGGGTGGGTTATAGGATCAGGTATATATCTTGATGATGTCCAAAAAGAACTCAATCAAATCATGTATATCGTTTTTGCGCTGCTGACCCTTGTAGCAGTGGGTGGTTTGTTTTTGGCTTATGGCATGGCCAGATCCATTTCACGCCCGATTGACCGTATCATTGCGGCATTAGACGGTTCCACGGACAAGGTTAGAGCCGCCTCCGGCCAGATTTCATCTTCAAGCCAGCAACTTGCGGAAGGGGCATCGCTGCAGGCGTCAGCCATAGAGGAGACATCCTCATCCCTTGAGGAGATGTCTTCCATGACAAAGCAAAACGCCAATAATTCAACTCAAGCCAACCAATTGATGACGGGGACTAAGGAGACAGTCTCACGGGCCGGTGAGTCGATGGAAAGATTAAGCGTCTCCATGGGAGAAATATCCAGGGCAAGCGAAGAAACCTCCAAGATAATCAAAACAATCGATGCAATTGCGTTTCAAACCAACCTTCTTGCTCTCAACGCGGCCGTCGAGGCGGCTCGCGCTGGGGAAGCCGGAGCGGGTTTTGCGGTGGTTGCCGATGAAGTGAGGAACCTCGCAATGAGAGCGGCCGAAGCCGCAAAAAGCACTGCCGACCTCATTGAAGGTACCGTTAAGAAGGTGAAGGAGGGTTTCGGAATGGTTGGCAAAACCGAACAGGAATTCCGGGAGGTTGCAGTCGGTGTCGAGAAGTCGAGCGAACTGGTTGGCGAGATTACCGCAGCATCCCGGGAACAGGCCCAGGGCATAGAGCAGATCAATAAAGCCGTGAGTGAAATGGATAAAGTGGTCCAGCAAACTGCGGCCAATTCCGAAGAAACGGCTGCTGCATCTGAGGAAATGAGCGCTCAGGCGGTGCAGATGAATCATTTTGTGAAAGAACTAATGACCCTGACCAAAGGTTTGAAAAGCAATGGCGTGCCAGAAGCACGGAATCGATGAACAAAAAGTCAGTGGCATATAATCACGCGCGCGGAGCTTAATTGCATAAGCTAACGATAGTATTTCTGAGCTGTGAACCTTCAACCTCGTGTTTGCGCCAGATGAATGGTTTTGGGTTTTCGCCCTGATGTGGGAATTCCGGTTGGGCGTGGCCATTGGCGCACCTTTGCCATCGCAGCTCAACGGACAGGTTTAAGGGTCTCCCCTCCTTTGCCGTTCCCCCAGACACCCTTGAGCATCCCGTTGGCCTCCATTTGATACACTATGAGCCCGTTCACGGACTTGGGACCTTTCCTGTGTACTGTCAAAACCTTTTCCGATAATAGAGCGCCGGTGCCTGTAAAGGTATGGTCCCCAACCTTCCAGGTAACGGCGTAACTACCGGCGTACTCGGAAATCAGCGCTGTCCCATTGTACTTGGCGCCGTTGGGGTATATTCCTTCAAGAGTGTAGCTACCTTCCAGTCTTATAGCGGGGAACTTCAGCGGGGTTTGGCCGGTGGGCGCAGACCGGTGCGGCGCTGTTTGCTGCCCGGCCTGAAACGGGCTGCCGCCGGCGCCGGGAGAAACTGAATGAGTCGTTGCCGCCGTCACGCTCGCCATATAAGATTTGACGGCGGCGTTATCGGGATTTACCTCCAGGGACTGCTTGAAAAAGAATTTGGCTTTATCGAAGTCACCCTTCTTCATATAACAGGTCCCGATGTTTGCAAGCACTTCATCTCTATTGTGCGGCATGAGCCTCAGACTGGCCTTGAAAGACTTGATCGCCATATCGAACTCAGCCTGTCCCATATAGACGTTGCCTATTTCATAATGAACCTGCGCAACGCTGCTGTTCAGGCTCAACGCCTGCTTGTACCGCTGTATGGCCGCCAGGGGATCCTTTCTGGACACGAGAAGGCGGGCGAGAGAGAGTACGCAGTCATAATTGTTCGGTTTAAGAGCCAAAGCCTCCTCCAGGAGCTTTTGAGCCCCTTGCGGATCGCTTGTAAACTGTTTTTCAGCCTCGAGGAGCAAATCTTCGGCGGAGGGCTGGCGCTGGTTTGTGTTGGGACTCGGCTGTGGGACTTGGGGCTGCCCTGCCTCTGACTGGATGTTCGCAGGAAGAGTTGCAGGGGGCTCGACTTGCTGCACTCCTCCGCCCTGCTGAGGGGCAACCGGCTTTGGGACCGGCGCCGGCATATGGTTGAAATACCACAAAGCAGCTCCACCGGCGCACACTACCAGCAACAGCAGCAGGACGATCGCCGGCATATTCGGCTTTGTCTTTTGGGCTTCCTCGAAGTCTTCCCTGGCCCCCTCACGGGGATGCATTCCGTCCCCTTGCGGCCCGACGGCGTCAATCTGCTGCTCAGAGGGGAAACCATGGGGGGCAGAGACATGCCCGATCGCAGGAGCACCGGATTGCGACTGATCAGCCAGCATGGTTATATCAAAGGGCTGAGATGCTATTAGCGCCTCAGAATCTGTTGGGGCGGCAGAGGCCACCGCTTTCAGGTCCCTTAGCATTTCCGCCGGTTTCTGATAGCGCTTGGCAGCATCTTTGGCAAGGGCGCTGGAGATTACATGGGCAACCGCTTGTGGAATGTTTGCATTGACGATATTTGGGGGAATCGGATCTATTTGTACAATCTTATAGACGAGGGTCGCCGTATTTTCTGCCTCAAAGGGTTTCCCGCCGGTCACCAGTTCGTAAAACACGGCACCCAGAGAAAAGATATCGGAACGAATATCCACCTTTTTGCCCGAAATCTGTTCGGGAGACATATAAAACGGAGTTCCAAGAACCATCCCGGTGACAGTCAATGAAAGTGACGGAATCTTGGCGATGCCAAAATCCATGACTTTCACCCTGTTGTCTTCCGTAATCATGATGTTGGAGGGTTTGATGTCCCGGTGTACGATACCTGCCTTGTGAGCAGCCTCAAGAGCCAGCAGAATTTGTTCGACAATGGGGATTGCTTCCTCTACGGGAATAGCTCCACGCTCCTTAAGAATTTCGCTCAGGGTTTTCCCTTGAATATATTCCATGCAGATGTACTGAAATTGGTCCGTCTCCCCATAAGAGTGAATGGTTACTATATTGGGGTGCACAAGCTTCCCGGCAGTCTGAGCTTCGTGTACAAGCCTTTTCTGAGCTTCTGCCCGATGAAGGGCTTCCGCATCCGTTGCATTTTGGGATTCTTTGGGAATAAGCTTTAATGCTACAACTCTGGCGAGCGTGGAATCGTGGGCCTTAAACACCATGCCCATTGCACCTTCAGCGATGAAGGACTCCACGGTAAAATGATCGATATGCTTTCCAATAATCTTGTCCCGCTTGACCATGAAATTCTCACGTGCAGTTAATCAAACAGGTTGGAAGTCTCCTTGAGCAGGGATTATCCAAGTGCCCAAAGGGGACCGCCAAGGCACATAAAACCGCTCGCCCTCGTCAAAGATAAACATGCCGGTCCATCTCTTACAACTTCTTACGCTCTGTGAGCGCGGTTTCATGAAGTACTTCCAGTAGATCGGACTTTTTCCTGTTCAGCTTTACGAGCATATTGCAAACCCTTGCGAATTGTACAGAAAAATAGGATACAATAATTGCGTGCTCCCGACTACATTTTCCAGACCAGCTGATCTCGATGGGAAAAGTATTCAAGGTGCGCAGGCGCTCTTCCGTTACCGGCAATAGAATCCATGGCTGCCTGAAACTTATCTTCATGGAGTCGTATGGCGAAGCTGATCATTAAAGAAAGCAACGGGATTCGAGAAGTCACACTGGAAAAGCTCAACTCAGTCGGACGTTCTCCAGCCAATCAGGTGCAGCTTTCCGATCCGCTTGTCTCGAAACAGCATTGCCTGATTTTTGCAAACCCGAACGACAATTATAGTATCAAAGACTTGGGCAGCCGGAACGGCACCTTTGTCAACAAAAAGCGTATCCAGGGCGACGTAAGTCTTCAAAATGGAGACGAGATCTCTCTGGGCACGACATCCTGCATGTTCCAGCTAGGTATGGCGAGCAGCCTGGTTGCGCTGGATGACGAACGATGTCAGATCATAGTGTTCGATCAGATTTACCTTAAATCTTTACAGCGAAGCCGCTTTCTCCCGGAAAAGGAAATCAGTGATGAGAAAGCTCTTCGCACTGATTACGAAAAGCTGCGAATTGCTCATGAACTTCAGCGCGATATCGGCCTCGAGCTCAACCTTACCCGAATTTTCAATCGAATCCTTGCCCGCACTTTTGAGGTTTTGGTGTGTGACCAGGCCGTAATTCTGATGGCGGATGCAAAGGGGGATATGACTGTCGAGGCGTTCAAAACACGAACGCCTAAAGACAGGGTGATCGTTTCCTCGACTTTAATCAAGCGGGTTCAAGAGAATAAAGTTGGAATAATAAGCGCCGACGCCCTTGCCGATGAGCGTTTTCAGGACGCCGTTTCAATCGTCAGCCAGAAAGTGCGTTCCTCGATGGCCGTTCCCATACTGTATGAAGGAGAACTGCTCGGGATCATGGTCATAGAGTCCTCTGCGGCAGTCATGGAATACACGAGGAAGGACCTTCTCCTGTTCAACAATATCGCTCTGCAGACGGCAAACCTGATCAAGATGGCCGAAATGGCCAAAAAGATAGAGACCGATGCCGCCACGCGCGAAAGATTCCAGCGCCTGCTCTCCCCCGACCTCGCCGAAATGGTCGTTTCCGGCAAGCTCAAGGTGGAAAAAGGCGGAGAGGAACGCATCGCGACGACTCTTTTCGCCGATATACGCGGCTTCACTTCCATGTGCGAAAAAATGGAAGCCTCCGAGGTCCTCATCTTGCTCAACGAGTTCTTCGAGATGATGGTGGAGATCGCTTTCTCTTACGAGGGCACGGTAGATAAGTTCGTGGGAGACATGATCATGGTTGTCTGGGGAGCTCCGGTGGCTCATTCCGATGACCCCCGCCGGGCAGTCCAGGCGGCGTTGGACATGCAAGCGGCCCTGGACCGATACAACACCGCCCGCAAGCAACCGATCCGCATCGGCATCGGCATAAACACAGATCGACTCGTCGCGGGATATATCGGATCGACGCGCACCATGAGCTATTCGGTTATCGGGGATGCGGTAAATATCGCATCGAGGCTTTGCTCTGCTGCAGGTCCGGGGCAGGTGCTTATATCCGAAAACACTTATCTGAAAGTACGCAACCACTTCGATGCAATCGAGTTGGACCCCTTGAAAGCCAAGGGGAAATCAACGCCCCTCAAGGTTTTCGGCGTGCGAGGTCCGAAGCTGGGGCCCGATACGGTTATTGACTGAAGGAAAGGAAGAACAGATGGAATTCACAAAGATTCCCGGCACGGATTTGCAGGTTTCCCGCATCGCTTTGGGCACTTGGGCCATGGGTGGCTGGATGTGGGGTGGAACTGATGAAGAACTGGCGATCAATACCATTCATGCCGCACTGGAGAAAGGCGTCAACCTCATAGATACTGCCCCGGTGTACGGCTTCGGCCGTTCTGAGGAAATCGTCGGAAAAGCTCTTGCCCAAAAAAAATGCCGGGATCGGGTCTTCATCTCCACAAAGACCGGGCTTGACTGGAAGGACGGCCGAGTCTTTCGCAATTGCTCACCGGATTATCTTAGACGCAACTTTGCAGAATCTTTGAAAAACTTGCAAACCGACTACGTGGATATTCTTTTCGTGCATTGGCCTGACCCCCTGGAACCCTTCGAGGAAACTGCCAAGGTTTTGAACCGGTTCCTCAAGGATGGGCAAATAAGGGCTGTAGGGGTGAGCAACTTTTCACCTGAGCAAATCCAGGCATTCCAGCAGGGTGGGCCGTTGCATGTAGTGCAGCCGCCCTATAATCTTTTTGAAAGGGAAATCGAGCAGGACCTCATGCCTTTTTGCAAAAAAAATCATCTGGCGTTGATGACCTACGGGGTCTTGTGCCGGGGTCTTTTATCCGGCAAAGTCACTGCCGCGAGAGAATATCAGGGTGACGACCTGCGCAAGTTTGACCCGAAGTTCAGGGAGCCGCGTCTCGGCCAGTATCTGTCTGCCGTGCAACGTCTTGACCAATTGGCGGGGGAGCGGTTTGACCGCCGGGTATTGCACCTGGCAGTGCGCTGGGTTTTGGACCACGGCGCCGGTATCGCCCTGTGGGGTGGCAGACGGCCCGACCAGATGGACCCCCTAACCGGAGTTTTTGGCTGGCAGGCAGATGAAGCCTCCATGCGCGCTATTGACCAGATCCTCCAGGAAATCATCAAGGATCCGGTGGGGCCCGAATTTATGGCGCCGCCCAGCCGGAAATGTTAGACAAGATGATTGGAATTTGATTTTAATAATCCCTAAAGGAGACGAAGCAATATGAACGAAACCATTAAAACTCTTCTTGAAAGAAGAAGCATCCGTAAATTCAAGCCTGCGCAGATTAAGGAAGAGGAGTTGAACGCTATTCTTGAGGCTGGAATGTACGCACCCAGCGGTTCAAACCAGCAGTCAGCTCTTTTCGTTGTTATCCAGGATAAGGAAACGCTAAAAAAACTCTCAGCTATGAATGCTGCCGTGCTGGGAACGGATATCGACCCTTATTACAATGCACCGACTGTCGTTCTCGTTTTTGCGGACAGGAGCAAGATCGCACCAGTTGAGGATGCCAGTCTTGCACTGGGCAATATGTTCAATGCGGCAGCATCTCTGGGCGTCGGATCCTGCTGGATTCACCGTACAAAGCAGATGTTTGAAACCGGTGAAGGCAAGGATTTAATGAGGAAGTGGGGTATCACTGACGCTTATATAGGCGTGGGTTCCTGCATTTTAGGGTATCCCGACGGCAAGCATCCAAAAGCAGCCCCACGAAAGGACAAATTTGTAATTCGAGTCTGATCCATTGGCTTGGACATTCTCGACGGGCTTCGATGAGATCCTGTGAACAATGAAGCCTTTCGATTCCCTCAAACCGGAACCAACATCTAAGTGGCCACAAGTTTGCACTCACGGAGCAGCAATAATTCGGCTGGCTATGCATGCCCTGCAGGAACCGGAACGGATCTGTGCGGCGTCTGAAAGAGATAGTACGCCGACGATACTCGATGGGTCCCCGGCATATGCGAAAAGACGCTGCACGTCTTTCAAAAACATGTAACGGATTGCATCGCTCAGAAGCGACTTCTCGTCGCAGGATGCCACGGGGGTATTCAAGATGGAGCGTGCCTCAACTTCCAGGCTTGATCCGTGATGATAAGCGAGAATAATGTCAGTCTTTGAAATTACCCCAACGGGCAAGCCCTTGGCATCTTGAATTAAGACTGCGCCCAGGCGGTGGGCTGTCAACCTTTCAATCACCCTGGCCAGGGAATCTTCTTGCCGGCTTGATATTACAGACGTGCTCATTGCGTCCCGCACGGTTAAGAGCTGTGTCTGATCGAAACGATCGGTGAGTTCCGACCGGCGGACTGCCCCTTTGGGACATGCCCTGCAATAGCGATAAAGAAGTGCGACCACATCCGAGTATGAAAGAGTCCCAACCAGCGCGCATGGCTCTGCGCCCTGCACGAACAGTTGATGTACACCATTTCTGCGCATGAGGTCCAAGGCAACGCCCAATTCATCGTCAGGGAAACAAGTGAGCAGGGGACCATTCACGATGTCCATCGCCAGGGATTCTACTAAGGACAAGCCGCCGTAGAAAGCTGCAACAATGTCGGTTTTGGATACTGCTCCCACCGGACATCTGGTTTCATCAGTGATCAGAAGCGCATTGACTTTGAATTTGATCAATTGATTGATGCATTTATCCAACGAAACATCTTGGGACAACTGGATTACCTGCCGACGCATAGCTTCTTCGACAAGGAGTCCCTTCAAAATATCTCGCGTGCTGACAATTGGCATGAGTTCACAGAAATTTTTCGAGCAAATGATAGAAAAGGTCTGAAATGTAAACGACACCCACCACATTCTTTCCATCGACAACAGGAAGGCGGCGGATGTGCCGCTTAATCATCAAATCAGCGATAACCATGACGTGGGTATGCGGTTTGACCGTCACTACATTGGTGGTCATGATATCGGAGACGCGAACCGATTTAACGCGATCAAGAAGTTCGCCGAAAATTGCCTGGGCCTCAAGATCTTCTATTTCACTCCACACATGAATGTGCTTAGGCTGGACAAAAAGAATTATGTCATACATGGAAAGCATTCCAACGAGTTGGTCTTTCTCATCGATGACCATAAGCCCGAAGATTCTTTTTTGTTCTTCCACGCTTGCGATATGGAACATCTTTACCGCTTCGGCAATGCTGTTTGCGGGGCTGAGGGTGTGAAACCGGGGACTCATGATGTCGCGGGCATACATTGCGTAAGGGCTCCTTGATCAATGCGACGATAATCAAAGCGAGAGCATAGCTGACCCCGGGTTTGAACCCGAATAAGAAATGACGTTCGTGAGGAGTCAAACTATTTCACGCATCAAACAGATATTCAATTCAGGGTCTACTGTCAAGGGACCGTGAAGGGACTCAAAACGATTAGAGCATCCCGAGCCGATCTGAGGTATAATATTTGACCTTCTAAGACCGAAAATCGCCCCTTGTTTCAATCTTTTGGCCGTTAATTCAGGTATTTCCTTTGGCCTGATCCTGTGGCCGCCCCCCCATTTTTTACCGGCTGATCATCCACAGTAATGGAATGGCGTAAGAGAAAGCACAGCGGGGTCCGGCTGAAAGCTCAGGGCGCTCCCCCGCGCGTCGCCTGCATGCATGGGTTGGAAGGTTTTCTATTTTTGTTCATGGTTTTGTGCTTCTTCCATCAAATCAAATAGATGTTCGTGATGGACTTCATCGGTACGTCGGACGAGAAACCACATTCCAGATTCATGTTGCTCCACGAAAAAGGGAAGGCCAGCCCGGACAATCAAGCTGCATGAAAGCAAGGCGGCGGGTTCAACTCCCGCCAGCTTTTCCCATTCAGCGGCCCAACCGTGTCATGGCTTTTCTTGAATTCTCCTAACCGGCCGCAGCTTTTCGCGATGAATCAATCAGTTTTCCGAGGCCTTGACCTTCCAGCTATCGGTGACTCTGAAATCCTTCGTCTTGTCCGGCGCCTGGACCGCCCGGAAGGCGGCGACTTTACCGTCAATGCCGATCTGCACAAAGGTATTCATACCGTCTGAGTGGCCGGTATTGCCGGCGGCTCCCGTATTGATCAACTCGATTCCGCCATGCGAACCGGAAACATACCGCCTGCCATAGAAGTGAGTATGTGACCAGAGC
>Ga0187862_10003162_pt1 | contig 16276 bp, 13 predicted proteins | sample June2016WEW_10_1_FD_133003 | JGI IMG/M metagenome (GOLD analysis project Ga0187862, IMG submission 133003) | Peatland microbial communities from SPRUCE experiment site at the Marcell Experimental Forest, Minnesota, USA - June2016WEW_10_150 | ecosystem: Environmental > Terrestrial > Soil >...
TCCAGGAAAAACTCGACATCACCCTGGCTGATAAGCAGGTAGAGGCGGTGAAGAGAGCCTGCCGATCTAAAGTCATGGTACTCACTGGCCAGCCCGGCACTGGTAAGACAACCATCATCAACTCCATCCTCAAAATTTACAAAGCTCTCGGTGTCAATATTCTTCTGGCTGCACCGACTGGGAGAGCGGCAAAGCGAATGAGTGAAGCCACAGGGTATGAGGCAAAGACCATCCATAGGCTCCTTGAGTACAGCCCGAAGAAAGCTGGTTTTCAAAAAAATGATGAACATCCGCTGAACTGTGATTTGCTTATAGTGGATGAATTTTCGATGGTGGATTGTATTCTGATGCACCACCTGCTTAAAGCCATCCCTTTCCATGCGACCTTCATCATGGTCGGGGATGTGAACCAGCTTCCCTCTGTCGGCGCCGGCAATGTCCTAAATGATGTAATTTCATCTGGTGCCGTTCCCGTGGTGGAATTAAATGAGATTTTCCGTCAGGCTCAGCAAAGCTCCATCATCGTGAATGCCCATAAGATCAATGCTGGCATCGTTCCTTCTTTTAAACCCGCTGAAGGGGAGCTTGACGATTTCTACTTCATCCAGCGTGAAGAACCCGAAGAGGTTTTGCAGGTTATTCTGGAACTCTTAAAGGAGCGAATTCCAAATCGGTTCGGGTTTGATCCCATAGATGACATTCAGGTCTTAACGCCGATGCACAAAGGTACAGTGGGCGCAGGAAACCTCAATGCCGAATTGCAAAATGAACTCAACCCTTCGGGAGAGGATGTTACCAGGTGGGGCCGGAGTTTCCGTGTTCGCGACAAGGTCATGCAAATCAAGAACAACTACGACAAAGAGGTCTTTAACGGGGATATCGGACGAGTCACAAAGATCGACCAGGAAGCTCAGGAACTGACCATCTCGTTCGATGGCCGGGAGGTGGACTACGACTTTGCCGATCTCGATGAAGTCGTGCTGGCTTATGCCGTTTCAGTTCACAAGGCGCAAGGATCACAGTATCCGGTGGTGGTCATTCCCGTTCATACCCAGCATTATGCACTTCTCCAGAGGAATTTGATCTATACTGGAATCACTCGTGGTCGGAAGCTGGTGGTGATGGTCGGAACCAGAAGGGCTCTGTCCATTGCCGTAAAGAACAACAAAACCCAGAAACGCTATACCCGCCTAACTGAGAGGCTAATGGTACCAAAGCCGTGACCGTGAGAGTCGGCATTCCCTGGAGAAAATGTGAGCGATCAGGCGACAAGATATTTCAAAATAGAGAAAAACCATGAAATCCATCAATCGAAACATTGTCATCATAAAGCCGAAAGAGCCCTTTCTCGATTGGCTGAGAAAGCTACCGAATCCAGTAACAGAAATAACCCTGGAATTCTTGAGAACGGACTGCATGAGTTTTCTCATCCCCGAAATGGGGTCCGAAGATGAGGTTTTTGCGTTGGTTGGAAAACATTACAAGAAGATCTTCGAAGCCGAGCTCATGGCTTGGCACCCCATTGGGCAGGATTGGCCCCAAAAAAGAACTTTTACTAATTTCAAAGACTGGTTTGACATGGAATTCCACTCAGAGGTAATCGACTTGGTGGATATGCCAATCGTGAAAGAGGATTTCATCCTCTAATCTGAACTGGCCAAAGCTTTTAATTTTTTAGGGAGCAACAATGCAGCGACTGTGGAACTATGAGGATTTTGTGGGGCGTTTGGCTCATCCAAATAGTCTTGTCCGAACTTGGGCTTTTGATATTATCGAGAAACGATTTCCGAGGCACTACACTCCCGATGTTGCCAAATTGATCGGTGACCCTGATGAGCATCTGGCCTGTGCAGCACCGAGATATCTTGCGCGTCATAAGGCAACTGAATTTGCTGCCGATATTTTGGATTCCATGTTCAAAAGTCGAGGAAACGTCCCAAGCAACTGCGCTCTTGCTCTGGGTGATATGCATTACGAGCCTGCTGTGGATCCCTTTCTCGAGATGCTACCTCACTGCGAGGATCTGAACACGTTCCTGGGTATTTTGCATTATCTCGGCAAAATTCATAGTGAGGATTGCCATCATGCTCTTCAGGAGGTTTTTCGACAGATCCAAGGACGGGACTGGGCAGAGACTGTCGCCTTTCATCTACTTGAACACCATCATACGGAAGATGTTCCCCTGGTTCTTGAAGCTTTTCTCAGCAACGTCACCAAGAGTCCCGGGCATGACCGTTTCCTGAAGAATTTGGCTTGTTCCGTTAGTGCAGGACAGCTCTTTGATGATTTTGCTCAGCCTTATGGGGTAGACATTCTGGGCGATCCACAAAAAACAATCTTGGCGGTGCTGAAGCGGCATTCGATTATTGAACCCGAACCAAATCTGACGAATGATCTTACTCAATTAATAAATCGTAGAGAATACGCTCATATAGCCACTTCCCTTATGTTCAATGCTCAAAAACTGGTTCGATCCCGATTCCCGGACCAGCCCTCGAAAGATTGCCTTCCTCAGATTTATGCCTTCGATAAACTGGCACTGACATTTCTCGAAGAGTTTTCACGGCGTGTTTCCTCATTCAACAAGGCGGCGGAAGACAAGAAAATCATCAGGAACCTCGTCTCTGCAATCCTTGCTAACTATTTTTCGATTGCGGGCAGGGAAGCGTATACCCGCGCCTTTGCACCTGAAGCCAGCTGTGATGATTTGCTAAATAGCCTCAAGTTTACAGGTGCTGAGTTCCCTGAGACATTACAGGATCGGTTGGTTGAATTATCGCCAGTCACAGAACTCAAGGCGGCCTTAAGTGAGGATTTGCTCACATGGGGGGACATCTGGACGGTTCGGTTGATGGGGCGCATTGGGGATAGTACATTCGTTCCGGATTTGGTCCAAGTTCTGAGCCGCTCCGATAGTTTATCCTATATTCATGGAGACGCTATCCGGGCTTTGAATGGAATCGATGAAAGCGGCCACGAAGAGATCCTCAATGCTATCCAAAGCGAATACGTAAACAATGAGATTAGTGTTCTGGCTTTGCTGGAACACCTCCCATACGCCGAGGCGTTCGACTTTGCCGTGCAACTTTGGAGAGAAAACAAGGTTGAATCCTTTGAGATGTACGGGAATTGCCTCGAAGGAATAGGAGATGCCAGAGGCATAAAGGTTCTCAGGGAAGTCTATCGAACAGTCGGCCAAGTTGATGACTCTCTGGAAACGCTAAGTTTTATTCATTCCGAAGAAATCCCTGAACTGCCAGAACTTCGTCGCAGAAGAGTGGAAGATCAAGAACGCCAGCTCCGAAGTCGGAAGGAACTGGACGAAATGGCTGCTAAGCCTGCCCTTAAAGAGGTTCACTACCAATTTAAGGGTCGAACCCCTGCCAAGGTCCTCCCCATGACGGTTGAAAAAGTTGGTCGGAACCAACCGTGTCCCTGCGGGAGTGGAAAGAAATACAAAAAATGCTGCCTGATGAAAAAATAACGTCTCCGAAGATGCCGTGGGCTTTGATTGCTGCAATGCTGTAATGCCTCCATATCATGCTAATAAGTCATGTTAGGGGACTGCGAGGACCTAAACAGGAGAGATTGCAAAAATCGGAAAAGATGTGATAACCAAAAAGCAATAATTTCAAATACTTCCAGTAAATTGAGGTGGTTGTGAAACCCAGAGGTATTGATTCTTAATCAGCAAGTTCCGATCTCAATTCCCATCACCAATTCCACAATGCCCCAACACCTTATCCGCAACGAGTATTCCTCGTTTTAAAGCGTCATCCAGCAAATGTGCATATCGGTTTGTCATGGCAACGGTTTTGTGTCCGAGCAGGTTCTGTAAGGTGAAAATATCCACCTCTCCGGAGCTTGCCAACCTGGAGGCGAAGGTATGGCGCAGATCATGCGCCCTGATACAATCTCTCAGCCCTGCCTTCGCCTTGATGCGACCCCATATAGCTTCGTAGTGGATACGTTTTCCATTCTCGGTATGGAAGACCAGTGGACAGCCCAGCATCCTGAATCTTTTAGCCTCCCTCAGTGCCGACGTACAAAAATGGTTCATGGGTAGATACTGGTACTCTTGTTTGATGCGACTTTTGATCCGGAACCGGGTTACGCCAGTCTCAAAGTTGACATCGTCCCAGGTGAGGCCGAATATCTCACCAGTACGCTTCCCGGTTCCAAGACACATCAGGAAGGCAAGAGCAGCCATTCGGTTCGGCCATTCCCTTAAAACTCGGAGTAATCCAGAAAGCTCATCATCCGAGAGGGAATTGGTCATCCGATTGTCGTACTGTGGATAACTAACTCTTTTTGTTGGATCTTTGCCCAAATACAGCCCCTTTTGTGTCGCAAAGGAGTAAAGCCTCGCGATTGCTCTCAGTATGGCGTCTATCGTGGAAAGAGCCAGAGGTTTGGTTTGCTTGCTTATCGCATTATGGCTCAGTTTATGAGTCTTCTGCCTCAGCTTAGCGGCGAAATTGTCCAATTCAGTGAGAGTGATCGTGTCGAGGCGTCTACCAGCAAATTCTGGGGCAATATGGTTGCGCCAAAACTTTTCGTAGTAATCTTCAGATTTGGTATTCGTCGCGAGGTAGCTCCTGAACTGGCTCCATACTTGGTCAATAACCGGAGCCTCGATTATTCCGAGTTCTTCGCGCCTGACTACCTCTTCCTTGAGCTTTAACTCAAGTTGCCTGGCCAGTTCCAGGGTAACGACTACTCTAGTGATACGCTTTTGATTGGACTCAACGAAAACCCTGTATTTTCGGTTCCTCTGTAAGTTGTTCCCGCATTTCTTGCAGGATTTTGTTCCGACGACATAGCTGGACTTACATTCCGGACAAAAGACATTCACTGCCATTTCAGCTCCTTATCAGAATTGAATCTTGGCGCAAACCTCTCCAACGCAAAACCGCCACAACTGTGGCGGTTCGTTTGAGAGATCGCGCTTGCTGGGGTTAGTGGATTACTTCAGGCAAAACTGCGGAGGCTTTTGAGGGGAGCCAGGGAAATGAAGTTGGAGATTTTAGTTGTGCGTAGGTATGAGAACGGGCTGGCGATACTATGAAAGGTATTTCGGTAAGAGCTTGTTTTCTTTGATTTTACTTCCCAGATTTGCCTGAAAACCGGTGTTAGAATAGTGTGAATTCCAGGCCATTTTGCTGGGGTTTTCTTTGTTTGTCTTTCAAGGCCTTTAATTGGAAAACTCAATGATTTCGAGTAATCCCCAACAGCTCAGACAACCGAGCGGGTGGCTGTTAACCACTAGGTTGGCGGTTCGAGTCCGTCCCGGGGAGCCAGCCTATACCAAAACTGGGCACTCCTGATGGGGTGTCCGGTTTTTTTTTGGCTATGGCGCCAATAAGATTATTGTACTGCCCTCTGACAATTACCTCTTTTCCATCCACTACGATTTCATCCAGCAAGAGCCGAAGGTATTCCCGCCCAAAATGTGAGGCTCTGTCCCGCATCTTTTCTTTCAGAGCCAGGCAGAAACCCTCGACTTGGTTGGAAATCTTTTTGAACGGGATTTCTTCCATGCGTCTGATTCTCGACATTTCAAGAAGTATGTCATTTGACTTATAGGAAACCACCCATTTTTGAAACTTCCCAATAATATTATAAATTCAATGACTTAGCTCAGATTACCCTCACTCATGTATTTCCCGGCCCCCGTGTTACCTAAACGGGGGCATATAATATTTACTTGACATCTGAAAAACGATATCAGACAAGACTCTCTACCTTGAGTAACACTGCGCAATGAAAATCCTGATCGAGGATGACTATGAAACGACCAACTTGGGTCACGGTCGCTGGTGTTATGGGAATCGTTTTTGGCGTATTTGGGCTTATCAGTTCAAGTCAAACACTGTTGATCCCAAAGATCTTTCAGATGCAGAAGGAAATGATTTCAGGTATGGAGAAATCCTTCCAAAACCAACCGGAGAAACAGCGGGGATTTGAAGAATTCAAAAGCATGACGGACAAAATGTTCGGTGAAGCAAAACCGTGGTCTAGCTCCGTATTTGTTTCCATTGGAATCATAGGAATTCTTATTAATAGTATTTACATTTTTACATCGATCTCATTGATTCTCTTGAAAAAGTTCGCTATCCGAATGTTTTATATTACCATGGTCTTGTCCATTGCTTTCGCTATTGTGCGGATGGCCTCGGCTCTAATGGTGCAAACGGCTATGGGATGGGCATTAGCGACCTCGCCCATACCTGGACTGGTTATAGATATTATTCTGCTGGTTATTATAATAATTGGAAATAAGCAAGCTTTCTATGAAAAACAGGATTCCATTGCTTAATTCATCCGCGGTTGATTCATTAAATGATCTGCGCCTTCACCTCTCATTTGTGGGCTACTTCGCTTCTTTCCCAAACGTCCAAGAACTGGCGCTTTTACTCCGATCCCCAAAAGAAAACTGTCCCAAAAAGGGTTTCGAGTGGCCTCAGCCCCTTGCGCCGCCGCTTTCGCGCGTAGCACGGTACTCAGACATGTCAAGGCCAAGCCCTTGCGGGTGCTCCCGTTGGTCGCAGCCTTGACAACGCCTGCGTTCCGTGCTGTTCTGGAATCAGCGACGGCGAGAGGAGCGCGACTTTTTCGCTCAGGCTCAAAGAGCTGCTGATTGATGTCAGGGTATTCTGGTCCGTACAATCTATTAAAGCCATGTAGGGTTGGCAAAGACCTAACTGCCTACGAAATACCATTGGGTGGAAGAAAAATTGTGGGCACGATAAGGCTGTGCCCACCCTAAATGGCTCTGGCGCTTACAAGATGGAGTTAATAATGACTAGTCGCGACTATTTTATTGTAGGATGTAAGGTGCTTGGAGTCTACTGTATTTTTCTTAGCCTAGAGTACTTTGTTCATGCACTCAGCACCTTTTTTACAGTTTACACTTTCCCTTCAAATATGGCAACAAATCTATTTCTTGCGAAAATGGTTCTACGGCTCATTCCCATTATCTATGTGGTTCTAGGTATATACTTGCTCAAGGATGGACAATGGATTCACAACTTAGCATATCCAGTAGCTGAGCCTGAAAACGGGGAAGAAGACGAATGGGACCAAGACGATGATTCAGATGTCGAAAAAGTAAAACCTCATGATGACAAAGAATATACCGATGGAATAAGTATGTCTGATAAAATAAGTTTGGCTTTCAAGTTCGCTGGAATTTATCTAATACTAGTAAATTTCCCTCAAGTGTTAGCAAGAATAGAATTCTATGCCGTAAGAATGGCCAGTACGAGCTATGGCTCCGGCACGCCTGAATCTATTATGTTTGATAAGATTTTCACTCATCTTTACGCCTTCCCCAGCGTGTGTGGAATGCTATTGGGTATTTATTTGCTTAGCCCGAATAACGTTTTTATTAGGGTGGCTCTGAAAGTGCCCGGTAAAGCCAATGTCAAAGGTGAAGGTGATTAGTTCCTTCATAGCCACCTTTGGCACTAGGAACCTGTCGGCCGTAATGGAGGTAAGAGGGGTTACCTGATGACAGTTTCACTTTTTACCCTTCCTTTTCAGCTTTCTTTTGCGAGACTCACCCGCTCTTCCCAGTGCCCAGTGAGCTTGCCCTGAGCGAAGCGAACGGGGTCCGTCCCGGGGAGCCAGAAAACAGTGAGGCCGGGGGGGACCCTCCCGGCCTCTTTTGCTTTTGGGATTAGGAGCCATGTGGCACGTCTATATCTGCGACAGAAACGGGCAGCTCTACGCTGGAATAACGACCGATCTCGACCACCGGATCAACCAGCATAAAGCGGTCTTGCTTTATTCTGAACGGCATCCCGACAAGTTGTCAGCCGCGAAACGGGAAAAGGAGATCAAGGGGTGGCGCCGTGAGAAGAAGCCGGCATTGATCAGGCGGTGAGCTTGCCCTGAGCAAAGCGAAGGGAGTCCGTCCCGGGGAGCTTTTATTATAAGGCCAGCAGAAATGGCTGGCCTTGACTTTTCTTGCAACTCTTGCCACCGTAAACAGCAGCCCAAATCACCACAGAAAGATTATGCCCAAAATCAAACTGGACTTTGAGATCAAAGGGTATGCCTCTCGCGCTGCGCACATGGGCAGCAAACTTAAACCCATGCCACCATGGCCTCATCTCTTTCGTTAGTCTCGCCCTCAGTCGGGGCAATCGGGGCACAAAGTCTCGGAATTTTGTGCGAAAATGCGGCCACGGCGAGAGGGAGCGCCTTTTCCAAATTGCCAAATAAGCTATAGTGTGCATAATCCTTGTTAGGATTGAAGTTTAATGAGGAGAAAGAGATGATCAGGTTCCATGGACATTATCTGGTTGATGAGGAAGGAAACCGCAAGGCCGTTGTGGTGCCTATTTCGGATTGGGAGCAGATCGTCGATGCGCTTGAAGAACTCGACGATATTCGAGCCTATGATGATGCCAAAGGAGATCAAACGGAGGCAATTCCTTTTGAACAAGCCATTTCCGAGATCAATAAAGGGCTTTCCGATTGAAATATGAGCTTCTCATCAAAAGGAGAGCTCAGAAACAGTTAGCGAGCATTCCTCAACCCAACCGCGACCACATCATCAAGGCTGTTCGCTCTCTTGCCGATGATCCGAGACCTGCCGGAGTCAGGAAGCTTACCGGAGAGAAGCTTGGCGTATCCGCATCGGCGACTATACGATCATTTACGAGGCAAGGTAGAAATGTCCCTGGTGAATTCAGCCGACTCGTCGATGGCTGCCAGGATGTCTTCGAGGTAATCGCGATAGTCGCGCTTCACAACATCGCCACCTCGCTCAGAATGCGTCGGCCGATATGCGGTTTGAGGGCCGCCCTGGTAACCAGGTCCACTTTCGCACCAAGCCATTCACTCAGGCGCTCTTCAAGCTCCAGGAATTTGAAAAATCCCACCGGCCGATTGAACGCAACGAGTATGTCAATATCGCTGTCGCTGGATACATCCCCCCGGACGCATGATCCGAAGATGCCGATCTCCGTGACGCCATAGTCTATCGCCAGTTCATCACGCCGCTCACGCAAAATCGCTTCGATTTCTTTTAAGCCGGGTGGTTTCATTTCGGCCATTCACTCTTCTTGCGTGCTTGCCGAGGCATTCTTCGCATCATAGAGGGATTGAAAAATGCATAGCGACCCGTCAGGTGTTTTGCCCCTGTTTCCACGATTACGGGCAGGCGCCGACAACGGCTGGTCCTGTCAGGTCGTGATAAAGCCTATCCAACATAGTGTAAAAGCAGCCGAAAAGCAAACGCTGCAAACGGCATGACACCCATGTATAATAATGACCCCGGCGTCTTTTACCAGGGGTTACACCCGCATGGATGAACCCGGGGCAAATGAGTCCAAAGCGACATGATCACGGGTTGACGCGGGCAAGATTGTTGGCTGTGATCGCCAACACTATCCCCAGCGGATGTGACAATTCTACGCTCCGGAACATCTTGCCCGCCAATCCGCGAAAGCAGCGTGCGCCCCGAGGTGAATCATGGATTTTCCTTTCTGCTCCATAATCTTCCGGCTCAGAATGTTTTTAAGATGGGTGGGTCAGTCAGATTATTTAGAGGTGTCCTTTTGCGAATCATCGGAGCGCAGCAGGTGTGTGAATGCCGCGATAACTGCTGGTTGAGGTTTGTGTATGGGCGGCAGCGACTGATATTGTTCCCAGCCTCCGCCAAGGGCCTTATAGAGTGCAATGAATTGCTCCGCGGCCGCTTGCTGTGAAGAAACATATTGCTCTTCCAGAGCATATTCCTGCCGTTCGGCATCGATGACATTCAGTGAATCTGTCAGCCCCCGGTCATAACGCTCGTTTGCAAGACTTACGGCTTGCTGGCTTGCAGCTAAAGCTTCGCTCAGGTTATGCAACCGATCTTGCTGGCCCGTATAAGCATCGATGGAGGTATCAACTTCACGAAGGGCATTAAGCACCGTTCGCTTGTAATTTACCAGCAGCTCACGAGCATGCAGGCCGGCAATATCGACATGGGCATCCAGTGTGCCAAAATCAAGTAAACGCCAGGATACGGCCGGCCCGATCGACCATATGGAACTTTGCACATTCGGAGTGACGCCAAGCCCTTGTCCTTGATACCCGGCAGCGCCTGTGAGCACCACATGCGGAAATAAATCCGCGATGGCCACACCAATGCGGGCAGTCGAACCAGCCAGTTCACGTTCGGATTCTTGTATGTCGGGGCGGCGACGCAGCAGATCGAGCGGTATGCCGGCATCGATTGTTTCAGGCAATTGTGGAATCATTTCCGGTTTTTCAAGTTCTTTAGCTAAGTCTTCAGGAAATTCTCCAAGCAAAACGCCAATCACATATTGAGCGGCATGGAGTTGCGAAACCAAAGGCATTTTCTCAGCCTCTAATGCCGCCAGTTGACGTTTGGCCAGGGTTAAGTCCAGTTCATTGGTAATGCCGCGATTAAACCGCTCCTGAGTTAAATGAAAGTAATCCAGCGCAACATTCGTATTTTTTTGCAGAACAGCTAATTGCATTTGCAGGGCCCGCATGTCTATATAGGCGCGTGCAACGTCGGCAATGACCGAAATCAACACCGTATTGCGGACGGCGGCGGCAGCTTCGGTATCATAGGCGGCGGCTTCCATCTGGCGCCGGTATTTGCCGAATAGATCAAGCTCCCATCCAGCGTCGAAACCAAAAACATAGTTGATCTGCTTCAGCCCTTTTGTGTTATCGCCAGCTCTAAGCGGTAATGCCGCGCGGCCCCGGGAAATGTCGCTTCCAGTGCCGCGGCCCCCACCGGCGCTAAAGCCGGCTTCAGGCAGAGCTTCTCCCATGACGACAAGTTCCGCCGTCCGCGCTTGCTGCATCCGGTCCAAGGCAATTTCAATATCTGGGTTGTTCTGGACAGCGCGGTCAATCAACGAATTCAGTTCCTGATCGTCAAGCGCCTGCCACCATTTGGCGGCATCAATAACGGGCTTATTGCCGGCTATCGATTTTTGTCCGTCAGGCGATGTTTTAACGAAAGAATCCGGAATTTTCATGACCGGGGAATGATAATCGGGGCCTGCCGTACAGGCAGCAAGGCACAAACAGGCTACCGTCCCGAACAAAAGGTTGCACGTATGCCGCGTGTTAACTTTTGCACGGTTAGTAGTATTCGGGCTTTTGAGCATTCGCGATCCCATCGGCGGATTCATGTACTGCGACAGTATCACCATCGACAATCTGGTTATTGATATTCAAGGCGACTCTATCGCCGGGCGAAACACCCGACCCAAGCAGCACTGCATTCCCGTCGTCGCGAGCAATCCTCACCTTGCTAAAAGTCAGGCGGTTGTCCCCATCGACCAAACCCACCTGGGGGCCGCCCGAACGAAATACGAGAGCAGCGGCGGGAACCTGCACCAATCCTTTGGTTGAAACCTGAAAATCGACACTTACATACATTCCTGACACCAGCGCATGGTCGGGATTAGGAATATCGGCTTCAACCCGTAAAGTGCGCGTCTGTGAATTGATGGAATTGGAGGTGCGGGTTATTTTTCCATCGAATTCGCGATCCGGGATGTTGCTGGCCTTAATTTTCGCCGAAGCACCAACCTTGATATCACTTGCCGCGCTTTGCGGCACGTCCACGAAAACGCGGATGGGATCATCTTTTACCATGCGGTAAAGCGGCGTGTTGCTGGTCCTGCCATCGGTGGAAACCAGATTGCCGATATCGATATTACGCTCCGTAATCGTACCGTCGTAGGGCGCATCGACCTGCTTGAATTGCGCCAGGGCTGCATAATGGTCGGCAACAGCCTGATCGAGGCCGACTTGGGCTTTCGCCTGGTTTAATTCGGCAACGGCGCTGTCATAATAGGCTTTTTTGGCATCGCGTTCCTGTTCGGAAACCACGCCCTTTGGCGAATCTTTCCATCGTTGGTAAGTCGTTTGTGCAAAATCGGCCTCGGCTTGCCGCGCGACGACAAGCGCCTTGGAAGCTTTTACTTTGGCCTGGGCGGCGACCAGTTTAGCGTCCAGATCGGGGGTTTCGATGGTCGCAAGGACCTGTCCCTTCTTTACATGGTCTCCGATATCGACGTTCCAGGTGGCCACATAACCATCCACCCGCGCATAGATAGTGCTCTGATACCATGCGGCTGTTTCACCCGGTAAAGTCAAAGGAGAAGATGAGGGAGCGTTTTGAACCCTGATCACATCGACCGGTGGCGGAGAAGAAGCCTGTCTAAGTGCTGCGCTCTTCAAAGCTCTCTGATCCACCGATTTCACATGTTGAATGACCAGGAAACCAACAATAAGCAATACAGCGGCTATGCCTGCAAAACTTTTCAGTTTTCTGTCAATATGGGACTTATCCGGTGTTGAACTGTGATCGGCGGAAGATTGCTGGTTATAAGAATGGGCTTTATCCATAACGGTTCCTCTGTCAGAGTGGGAGTTCAATGGTGGATAGAAGAAACCGGGACTCTGCGTAGAAAGTAGTACATCGTTGGAACGAATACAAGTGTAGCAAAAGTGGCGAACACCAATCCGCCGATGACTGCGCGGGCAAGTGGAGCATTTTGTTCGCCGCCTTCACCGACGCCCAACGCCATGGGGACCATGCCGAGGATCATTGCGCCTGCCGTCATTAATACGGGCCGCAGGCGAGTATATCCGGCTATTTCAGCGGCAACCCAGGCGTCGTCTCCAGCCTTCATTCGCTGATTGGCAAAAGTGACGACAAGAATGCTGTTGGCCGTAGTGAGACCGATACACATCAACGTTCCCATAAGAGCAGGAACGCTGAGATGTGTCTGAGTAAGATAGAGCATCCACATAACGCCGCCAAGAGCAAACGGCACGGCCATCAGAACGATAAGGGGGTCGAGCCAGCTCTGGAAATTCATTACCAGAAACAGGTAAACCAGCACTATGGCGAGGGCGATGCCGTCGAATAAGCCGGAATAACTGTCGCGCATGGTTTGGGCTTGTCCGCCTAATACGACCGAAATAGCTTTTGAAGAGTCCGGACGGTCGGCGGCAATCACTTTGTCGATATCGTCTGCAACCGAACCAAGATCCCGTCCCTGCACATCGGCTTGGACGTCGAAGACCGGCCTGATATTATATTGCGATAAGACCATAGGCACGGTGCTGCGGCCGAATTTGGCGACATTGGTCAAGAGCTGGCCCTTCGCATCGCCGCTTCCAACGGTCACCGGCATCGTCCGTAGATCTTGAGCTGAATTGATATGGTAGGTAGGCATCTGGACTACAAGCGGGTAACTGACATTGTTTTGTGGATCGACCCAGAAGTTCGGTGTGGTTTGGGCGCTGGAATTGGTCGCCACCAAAACATTGCTCGCGATATCCTGCTGATCGATTCCAAATTCGGTAGCAATCGCCCGGTCGATGTCAATAGTCAACGAGGGCGCATTCGGGACCTGGAAGATATGCGAATCAAAAACTCCAGGCACTGTCTGAAGATCTCGCGCGAGCTTTGCGGCTAACTTATAATCCTCGTTTTCATCCGGGCCGGAAACCCGGACATCTATTGGCGACGACTGGCCAAAATTGAGCACCTGGTCGACAATGTCGGAAGGCTGAAAGAAAAATTGCATTCCGGCAAAACGCCCGGGTAGCTCGAGGCGGATTTTAGCCATCAGGGCCGCCGTCGGTGAATGTTTTTGTTTCAGAGAAATAAGAATTTCACCGTCCATGGGCCCGACGGTGGCTGAATCGCTCAAGGCAATATTGATGCCGCTGTAAGGCAGTCCAATGTTGTCGAGAATGACGTCGATCTGATCGTTTCGGACTATCTGACGAATGGCGGTTTCAACTTTGGCAAAATCTTCCTGGGTCCTCTCAATCCTTGTCCCCGGAGGCGTCCGGACATGGAGGCGCATCTGGCCCGCATCGACCTGCGGAAAAAAGTCGCGTCCCAATCGCGGAAACAGAAACCATGAAAACGCCAGCAGGACAATGAAAAACATGATTGTTATCCCGGGCTTCGCAAATGTCCACCTGATGCTGTGGCGATAGGTTTCACGGAATTCATCGAAGCCATTTTCAAATTTTTGATGAATGACGCTGAAAAGATTCCGCTTGGGGCTCGGAGGCGTGGAGAGCCAATCGGATTTATTTTGAGCGGCAACTGAGGAACGCATCAGGTACTTGAACAGCACCGGCACAAGTGTGAAAGACAGCGCCAGGCTGGCTGTCAGCGATAAACAAACGGACACTGAAAGCGGAGAAAACAGGTATTTTGCGACGCCTTGAAGAAGGAAAATCGGTACGAAAACGATGCAGATGCACAGGGTCGACAGGAAAGTCGGAGTGCCGACTTCACCGGCCCCGCTAATGACAGCCGTTTCGAGAGGGCTGCCGGAACGCAGATGACGTTCGATATTTTCGATAACGACCGTGCCATTATCCACCAGAATGCCGACCGCAAGCGCAAAACCGCCAAGTGTCATGGCATTGAGCGTCTGTCCGCCTATATACATCACCAGAACGGCTGTGATGATCGACAGCGGAATGGAGGCAAGGATGATGAGGGTCAGCCGCCAGTTGCCTAAAAAGAGCAGGATCATCATCGCCGTCAGGCCTGCCGCCATCGCGCCGCCTATAAAAACACTGTTGAGCGCTGCTTTGACGAAAAGCGATTGATCGAAGATCGCTTTAATGGAAACGCCTTTTGGCAAGACTTTCTCGATATCCGGCAGTGCTTTACGGATGCCGTCGATGACAGCCAATGTAGATACGCCGCCTGTCTTGCGGATCGTCATAAGGGCGCCCGGCTTTCCATCGACGGAAACCGAGTTGGTTTGCACCTGATATCCGTCATGCACATGCGCGACATCGCGCATGAACACTGTTTTTCCGTTCACTTCCTTAATCGGGAACGAATCGATTTCCTTGATAACGTTGGGGCTGCTGTTCATTGTAAGCGCGTAGTCTTTGTGGCCTATTTTGACGTCACCCGCCGGTAGAATCACGTTCTGATGTTGCAGGGCGTTACTGACATCTGAGGGAGACATGTTACGCGATTCCAGCGCCCGTTGGTCGAGGTCGACCATTATGACGCGCGGTTTCCCTCCATAGGGAAACGGCACTTCCGCGCCGTGGACGACTGCGAGATCGGGCCGGATAATATTCTGGCCTATATCGTTCAGCTTTGTATCAGGCAGGGAATTGCTGGACAGGCTCAACTGAATTATCGGAACATCGGTTGCGCCATAGCGCAGGACCAGAGGCGGCGTGATATTAGGCGGCATATATTTCAGTACGGCCAACGCGCTGCTGGCTATTTGCGAAACGGCGCGGGTTACATCGGCACCTTCATGCAGATAGACTTTCTCGACGCCAACACCCGTGTAACTGGTTGCCTCGATCCGTGAAATATCATCGACAAGCGAGGCCATCTGCCGTTGGTGAAGCGTCAGGATGCGGTTCTGAACATCCCTGGCGTCCATGCCGTTATATGTCCAAACGACACTGACAACTGGAATATTGATTTCAGGAAAAATATCCACAGGCATACGCGAAGCGGCGCCTATGCCCAATAAGCATATCAGAATGAGCGCCGCGACCAGTGTATGGGGATGCTTGAGCACATAGGTGACAACCGACATGGAATCTCCAACGATAAAATATTACAAGGGAAAAGCAGGCCGGCAAGTCCGCATTTTTCCTTTTTTTGGGCGATCTCAGCGCGCCCTGCGAATAAAAAAGTCCTTTCGATAGACGCGATGCGGTTTTTCCTCTGATGGAAACAAATCAGGTGTAAGCAGTTCATTCGATTAATTCGTTCGAGCATGCGAAAATCGTTCTCTGTTCGCCTTGCGACAGCGGCGGGCAGGCGCCTCAATTAATGGCGAACCTGAAGTCCGGCACTTCAAACAGGATGATAAGGTTTCACACATAATCCAAGCCAATCGTATAGCGCCATGGGAAAAACTTCTTTCCCCTTTTGATTTATACCCCCGCAGACCTAAGCCGTCACAAATTATTCCGTTGAATCTCGTCTCAGGAATCGAAAACCACCAGACGAATCATACCTCAGTAAAACTCCCGTGAAACTGTGACCTTACACGAATTAATAGTAAAATCTACAGATCGAAATACTGATAGTCAAGCGCACGGCGAATTTTTCACAAGGCGGCTCCTATTGTTCGGGACCCGCCCCCCTTAGCTAGTACTACTCCGACATTTATGACCGACTCTTCGAGAGATGCAGAAGAATTGATCTTGTTATCTGACGTCTGACATCCGGTAGAGAAGGCATTTTCTGATTCCTTTGTTTTTGGCACCA
>Ga0187862_10003170_pt1 | contig 16260 bp, 15 predicted proteins | sample June2016WEW_10_1_FD_133003 | JGI IMG/M metagenome (GOLD analysis project Ga0187862, IMG submission 133003) | Peatland microbial communities from SPRUCE experiment site at the Marcell Experimental Forest, Minnesota, USA - June2016WEW_10_150 | ecosystem: Environmental > Terrestrial > Soil >...
ATTCCTCAACCCGACAGGGCCCCGGCACCGGCACCGGACCCGGCGCCGGCCTACCTGCCCATCGAGTACCCGGAGCCGGCCAGGGCCGAGGAACCGATCGCTCCAGCCCGGCCGGTGCGCGCGCGGACCGACTTCGGCCGTCCCGCGCCGGACGTCCGGACCGCAGCGACGGCGGGGGCGTCGGGGGATTGGTACGAGGGGCCGACCGACACCGAGCGGTTCGCGGGGCGCGAGCATATCGTCCCGATCGAGGTCGAGCCCGTTTCTGAGGCCGCGACCGAGAGCCGCGACGGGACCGAACCGGTGGAGTCCGTACTCGCCGACCTCGAGCGGATCGAGCGCGAACTGGCCCCGCGCGCGAGGGTGCCGGAGCCGTCCACGGCGTAGTCCCGGGCCACCGTTAAGAGGCGGCGGGGGGCTCCGGGTCCGTGAACCTCGTCCCGCTCGCCTCGGTCGACGCCTCCGCACTTCGCTGGCTACGGACCGCCGAGGAGCCCGCCGAGTACACCCTCTCTGCCGGCGACGCCCGAGTTGCGGTCGTCCGGTGGCCGGCCGCGGGAGGGTCGGCCTCCTCGGCCGAAACGGCGGAGGGCCGTTGGACCCTGCAGCGCCGGGGGTTTCTCACGACCCACCTCACGCTGCGCGCGGAAGGCGCACCGGCGGACGCGGCGCGGATCACGGTGCACGTCGGTCTCCACCGCGGGGAGAACTATCACCGGATCGAGTTCGCGGGCGGGCCACGCTACCGGTTCCACCGCGCCGGTGTCCAACTCCCGGCCTGGCAGGTCACCGATGACGGGTCGGTCGAGCTCGTGCACATAGAACCGGTCCGGGAGGGACGGGCGCTCCAGGGCGCCGCGGTCCTTGTCAGCGACGCGGGGCTCGCCGCGAAAGAGCTGGTGGCCCTCCTCGCATTCACCTGGTACTTCATCGTGCTCGTCTGGTTCGAGGACGAGACCCTGCTCCCGTTGGAGCAGGCGATGTCCGACCTCGAATTGAGGTGAGGAAAGGCCCGCCTAGGCGGGCGGGATCGACTGTTTCTTGAGGTTCGTGAAGCAGTCACTGCACACGTTGTGCATCTTGGCCCCGTCCCCTTCTAGGACGGCCGTGGTCCGGGTGATCGGCTTCTGGCACGTGTCGCAAATGATCTGACCGTCGCGGATCATCGGGGAACGGGGGGCCGACCTCGAGCGCGCAGTTCGGCACCCTACAAAACGGGTGCCCCGTCCGCGTGAGCGCCCAGGGAACCCAGGGCCCGAAGCAGGCGGGGGATCATGACGTCGTACCGGGGAACCCCGTCCCCGTGGACCCCGTCGAACTCCTCGTGGTCGACCGTCCCGGCCTGGGCCCGGGCGGTGGCCGCGAATATTCGCGCACCGATGTCCAGACCGTACTCGTCCCGCAGGCCCCCGTCGACGTAGAGGTAGGCGAGCTTGCGCAGCGCGGCGGAGTACGTCGGGGTCTGGACCATGCGGACGGGATCCCATGCAAGCCACCGGCTCCAGACCTCTTCACGGAGCGCACCAGAGTGGAGGTCGAACGGGAGGTCGAACTCGCCCGGTCGCTCCGGGATGGGCGAATAGGCGGAGGCGTATCCCATCATCTCGAGCGCCTGCACGTCGGGGTTGTCGGGACCGAACTTGCTGGTAGGAGCGCCAAGCGCCTTCCGGAGCAGCGCCTCCGGTCCGCCCGCCCGGCGCAGGGCCCGAAACACGGCCGGGAACTCCGGCAAGTAGGAGTACTCGAAGTAGGCGTCGCCCGAGTTGGAGCCCGCCGCCGGGAATAGATCCGGGTGACGGAGCGCGAGCACGAGCGCTCCGTATCCGCCACTCGAGGTGCCCAGGAGCGCCGTCGGACCGGTCCCGTACCGCTCTTGGACCCACGGGAGTATCTCCTGGACGATGTAGTCCTCGTACCGTCCCGACGCGGTCGAATTGAGGTACTGGCTGCCGCCGAGCGTGGTCAGGCAGTCGGGGGCCACGAGTACCGCCTCCGGCGCGGCCCCGGTTCGAACGAGCGAGTCGAACCTCCGCACGATCGTGCTGCGCAGATACCGGGGCCGGTCGAAATGCATCCAGCCGGCGCCGGTGTACCCGGTGAGGAGCATCAACAGCGGGAGTCCCTCGCTCTTGCCGGAGGGCGGGAGGTACACGGGGAGGTCCCGAGTGGCGGGGTCTCCCCAAGGGTTGCCGGAGAGGACCTGGCTGTCGAACCGGTGGACCTCGACGGTGCCCGCCAGGTCCTTGGGGAAGACGGTCTCGCTGCGGGCCTCGGTCGGGACACGGATCGGCATGGGGTTCCGCAATCCCTGGACGCAGATGACCGTGCGGGGCCCGCCTCCCATCCGGTACCCCCCGGTGGCCGGACCCCCGACAATCGGAAGTGCCGACCGGCGCTTCCCATCCGGAGGAGTCGGCATGGAGGTGCTCGATCCCGATGCGTTCGACGGCACCGCGCTCCGACGCCCCGGCCTTTGGGTGATCGACTTCTCCGCCGAGTGGTGCCCCTTCTGCGAGGAGTTCCTCCCGAAATTCGCCGCCCTCGAGCGACGGGGGGACGTCCACCTGGCGATCGGCGACCTGACCGATGTCGACTCGTCGTTGTGGGACCGGTTCGACCTGCGCATCACCCCGACGATCATCGCCTTTCGCGACGGGACCATGGTCTTCCGGCGGGACGGGCGCGGGGGAGAGGGATTGGACGAGCGGGACCTGGACGACCTGCTGGCCGCACTTCGGCGCCGCGCGTAGGTGCCGAGCGGGTCCCCCGACACCCGGCCTTAAGGCCCGTCGGGGAGTTCCGACGGAGGATGAGCGCCGACACGGTCGGACCGACCGGGGGGCGTCCGGTCGCCCTCGTGACGGGGGGCGGGACCGGCCTCGGTCGCGCGATCGCGTGCGCGCTGGCCGACGACGGCTACGACCTCGCGATCGCGAGCCGTTCGGCGGACCACCTGGCGGTCGGGGCGGCCGAGATCGCCGGTCACGGGGCCCGAGTGGTCTCGGTCCCGACGGACGTCCGGCACGCCGACCAGGTGGACCGGTTGGTGGAGAAAGTCCGCACCGAGTTCGGACGGCTCGACGTCCTCGTCAACAATGCCGCAGGGAATTTCATCGCACCGGCCGAGCAGATCACCCCGAACGGCTGGCGCGCGGTGGTCGGGATCGTCCTCGACGGGACCTTCCTCTGCTCCCGGGCAAGCCTCGCGCTGTTGCGCGCCTCCCCACGCCCGTCGATCGTGAACATGGTCGCGTCGTATGCGTGGATGGCCGGACCGGGGACGGCCCACTCGGCGGCCGCCAAGGCCGGAGTCCTGGCACTGACCCGCACCCTGGCCGTCGAATGGGCCCGGTTCGGGATCCGGGTGAACGCGGTCGCCCCGGGCCCCATCCGCACCGAGGGGACCGACCGTCAGCTCTGGACCTCCGAGCTCCTGGTCGAGCGGGTCCGGGCCGGGATCCCTCTCGGCCGCTTCGGCACCCCGGAGGAGGTGGCGGACGCCGTGCGGTTCCTCGCCGGCCCGCGCGCGGGGTACATCACCGGCCAGGTGCTCGCTGTCGACGGCGGGCAGTGGTTGGGCAACGGGGTCATGGACCTTCTCGGAGGGGCGAGCGACGCCCCGAGTCGTACCCCCTGAGGGGTGCCTACGTGCTGGGCCGATGGGAGGGGGGCTTCCCACCCACCGACCAGCCGGCCTCCCGGGCGATCCGGGGGAGTTCGCGTGCATACGAACGGGGCACGTCGGACCCGACTCCCGCCTCCACGTTGAGGAGCAACACCGGGGGGCCCTCCTCCGGGACCCGGAAGCCGTGCGGCATCCCGCCGGGGAGATAGAACGAGTCTCCGGCCTCCGTCCGCTGCTCCTCGTCCTCGATGACCATGATGCCGGTGCCCGAGAGCACCATTCCCAGCTCGGGAAACGGATGCGCGTGCAGGTCGAACCGTGTGCCGGCCTCGAGCTGGTACAGCTGGAGCGCGGTGCCTTCGCCGTCGATCAGATGGCGAACCCGGACCCCCGGGGAGAGGCGGCTCCACCGGTCGGAGGGCCGCTTCGTGACCCGGGGGGACACACCGGGTCGGAGCGAGTCCCGGTATAATTCCCTCGCGCTCTACACGGGCTCAGGACGGCGGCGGCGAACCCCTCGCGGGCCGGGCACGACCCGGGCGTCCGAGTTCAGTGGGGTGGAACGTTCCGCTCGAGGAGGAATGAGAGGAGGACTCCGGTATACTCGTTCGGGTGCGTGAGGTGTGGGGCATGGCCCGCGCCGGGAAGGTCGAGTTCGACCACATTCGTGAGCTCGGCCGCCAGGACTGCGCCGATCTCCCGGAGGAACGGAGGGCTCTGGCCTCCCGTGGTGAGGAGGATCGGAAGGAGGAGCTCGGAGAGCTCCCCGGGCGCTGGACGGAGCGAATCGGGGTCGGTGTACTCCTCGACCCAGCGGTCCATCCGCCCGGCGAACTCCGTCCGGACGGCGGGGGGAAGTCGCTCCCAGGCCCCCGGTACCTGGGAGAACACATCGACCACCCTCCGGGCGGCCGCGCTCGGTTCCCCCCGGTGGACGAGCCCGCAAATCTGGTCGATCCCCTCCAGGAATTGGCGCCCCAACGCGGCGGTCGACGGTCGGTCGGCGAGGAGTCCGAACAGGGGGGCCTCGTGGATGGAAACGCTCCGCACGAGTTCGGGTCGGTCGGCCGCGAGCCGTAGCGCGACCGGGCCACTGTACGAGTGGGAGACCACGTGGACCGGCAGCAGGTCGAGCCCCTCGAGGAGCGCCGCCAGGTCCGCGGCGTCGGTCGCCACCGGGTGCGCCCTCGGGCCGAGCGTGCTCCGTCCGAACCCTCGTCGGTCGTACGTCAGCACGGTCAGGCTCTGGCTCAGGATCGGAACCACCTTCGACCATGCCGTATGGTCGGCGAGCGAACCGTGCACCAGGACCGCCGGGTCCCCCACGGTGCCGTCGACCTGGTAGAAGAGGTGTCCCCCGGGGACCTCGGCGAGCGGAATGTGGACGCTCCGTCCGGCGCACGGCCGGCGGGGGGCCCGAGGTACGGGTCCCCATTAGTCCGGTGGGTCCACCCCCTCCGAAGGTTTTAGAGGCGCCGCCGGAGTCCGCTGCCCCGAGGAGGCCGACCGATGAGCGCGATCTTCCAGCGACCGCTGTGCGACATGGGCAAGGCCTACGACTACTCCTTCCGGCCGATCGTCGGGGATCCGGATGTGGGTTCCGGCGGAGGGTGTGACGAACGGCCCCACCGGGTGGAGATGTTCGCCGCCGCCACCGACCCTCTCTCCACGGGCGCCGAATGGAGACCGTTCGGCCTCTGCGCCGAGCATGAGTCCCAGCTCCAATCCTATGACGGGCGCCTGCGCGCCCGGGGTCTCCCCTCCCGCTTTCGGCCCGTTCCAGCCGCCCGCCGAGGGGCACCGTGAAGGACGGGGGAAGACGATGAGCGAGACGGCACCGAGCGGGCTGACCTCGACCTTTCGCCTGAACGACGGTCACGAGATCCCGTGCATGGGCCTCGGGGTCTTCCAGATGGACCCGGGTCCGCAGACGCAGCAGGCGGTCCGCTGGGCCCTCGAGGACGGCTATCGGATGGTCGACACCGCCGCGCTCTACAACAACGAGACCGACGTCGGGGAGGGGGTGCGCGCGAGCGGGATCCCCCGCGAGGACGTCTACGTGACGACCAAGCTCTGGCACTCGGAGCACGGGTTCGAGTCCTCCCAGCGGGCCTTCCGGACGAGCCTCGGCAAGCTCCGCTTCGACTACGTGGACCTCTACCTGATCCACTGGCCCCGGGCCCCGACCCCGGCGGACCGGCTCGCCTCCTGGCGCGGGTTGGAAAAGCTCCAGACGGAGGGGCTCTGCCGGAGCATCGGGGTCAGCAACTACACCGTCCGGCACCTCGAGGAGCTGCTGGCCGCCTCGGGCACCGTTCCCGCGGTCGACCAGGTAGAGCTCCACCCGTTCGTCTACGACCCGGCGCTCGAGGCGTTCTGTGCCCGCCACAAGATCCGGCTCGAGGCGTGGTCGCCGATCACGCGAGGGCGTCAGTTCGACCATCCGACCGTCGCGAAGGTGGCCCGGGCGCACGGGCGGACGCCCGCCCAGGTCCTGCTGCGGTGGGGCCTGCAGCACGGGTTCGTGGAGATCCCGAAATCGGCCCACCGCGAGCGCATCGTGGAGAACGCCCGCATCTTCGACTTCGCCCTGACCCCGGGCGAGATGGGCGCCCTGGACGCCCTGAAGGGCGGCCCGCGCGTGGGGATGTGGAACCCCGCGGAGATCCCCTGACGGGCCGGTTCCGGGGCTCCGAATCCACCCCGGACCGGCGGCTCCGGAGGTCGCCGGTCTGCCGGCGCCGGGGTGGCTTAATATATTCACCGTCGGTGAGACGGACGGGTTGAGCCATGGTCAGTGTCGAGGTTGCCCACGAGAAGTGCACGGGATGCACCCACTGCCGAGACGTTTGCCCCGTGACCGTGTTCGAGATGCAGCCTCGCGAGAACTGGCCGGACGTCGTGGACGACGCGAGCGTCGCCGCGAAGTTCCAGTTCCGCGCGGAGAAGTCGGCCGTCATCCACGGGCCCGACTGCATCATGTGCGAGGCGTGCCTCTTCGAGTGCGAAGGCGAGTGCATCACCATCGTCGATGACGAGGGCACCGTGCACAAGTCGACGTACAAGTAGTCGCCGCGAGCCCCGGGCCCCCTCGGGGTCGCCCGGATCCGTGCCTACAGCGCGGCCGTCACCGGTCGGTAGAACGCGGTCTTCACGAGCGGCGAGCCGCCGCCGACGGGGAACCGCACGCGCACCGCCTGGGAGCGGCCGAACATCGTGAACTCGAGCGAGTACCAGATCGCCTCCCAGTCGCCGCCGGGGCGCTCGAACGCTTCCCCGAAGTGGTAGGTCATCTCCATCATCCGGCTCGCGCGCCGGGCCAGCGGGTAGGACCGGTCGAGCGCCTCCGCGGCGGTGTGCGGGGGCGCGGCGCCCGCGACCGGCTCGAGCGACCCCTCGACCGTGAACGGTCCGGCGACGAGACCGCGGCCGAGGACGTAGCGCGCCCAGGTCGTCCGGACGCGGGTGCCGTCCCGCTGCTCGGAGAGGAGGAGCCACTTGAACGGGTTCCCCGTGGGAATGGCGACGGCGTCCGGGCGGAGCGCCCCGCGGTGGCGCGTGATGAAGTAGCGGCCGGCGAGCCGGACCCCGATGTAGCCGGCGTAGAACGCCATCAGACCGTAGACGGTCAGGACGTACCACTCGAACGGCACGTGGTTCCGCTCGACGCCGAGGAGGAGGTAGAACGAGGCGATCGAGACGGCCATCAGGAGGAAGTTGATCGCCCGGTCGGCGTCCAGTTCGAGCTTCATCTCCGAGAACGGCAGGAACGGGGGCACCGAGAAGTGCGTGAACCCGTCGCCGAGGATGTGCGCGATCCCGCCCGCCTCCATGACGAGGAAGTAGACGATCGTGGAGCCGGGCGCGAGGAACGGGGCGACGACCGCCCCGACGAGCGCGACGATCGTGACGCCGAAGAGCGAGTGGGTGATCCCGTGATGGCGGAGGATCGGAAACCGCCGGGCGAGCGGGAAGAACAGGGCGTCGGCGTCCGGGAGCCCGCCGGCGAGCGCGCCCGCCGCGAGGTAGGAGGGGTTCGGTCCGGTGAGTCCGAAGGTGAGCAGGTAGGCGATGAGGACGTGGGTGAACAGGTCCACGGTCGGGCGGGGGGCCTAGAGCAGGCCCTCCTCCATCACCTCGACCGACTCCACGTGCGGCACCTTGGCGAGCGCGTGCTCGACCGATTCGAGCACCCCGCCCGTGTCGGGCATCACGACGGAGACGAGGAGCGACTTGAGCCCGAAGGCGATGTCCTTGACCTGCATGCCGCGGAGCGTGACGCCGGCCGGGACCGACGCGCGGACCGCTTTGGCGACCCCGTCCATGTCCGTCTCGACGCCCTGGGGCATCAGCCGGAACAGCACCGCGACCTGACCCATGGACGACCCTACGGACCCTCGAAGCCGCACTTCGGGCAGGCGTAGCCGACCGACTGGTCGCGGCAGCGGGTGCAGCGCCCGATCACGGCCTCGCCGCACTGGGGGCAGACGAACTGGGTCGCGCCCGGGCTGGGCACGGCCCGGCCGCAGGAGGTGCATCGCAACTCGTTGGTGGACAGCATGGAGAGGTGCGGGCCGCGCCTACTTCTTCGAGGTGCCGCGCCGGCGCGCGCCCACCCGGGCCCCGAATATAAAGAGTGCCCCGAGGAAGGCGACTACGCCCGCGACGTACCAGAGCGTGTAGCTCGGCGCCGGGGTCGGGATCGTGAACGTCACGGTGTAGACGGTCGTCCCGTTCGCGAACCGGACGAGGCCGTGGACGGTCGTGAGATAGACGGTGAACGTGTGCTGCCCCTCGGGGAGTCCCACGGTGGCGTACTGGAAGACGAAGTGGTACGTCGTGTGCGGGAGCATGGTCGGGACGGAGACGTTGCCGACCAGCACCCCGTCCAGGTTGACGAGGATGGGAAAGCTCGTGACGCTCGAGTTCCCGAGGTTGTAGAGCGTCGTGGAGAGGATGTACGGCTGCACGACATTCACGGTGAAGGTGAAGTTCGTGGACTCGTTCGTCGTGTTGAGGACCGACGCGAGGAGTACCGAGACCGTCAGCACCTCGCTCACGTTCCCCACGGTCAGGCTGATCCGGCTCGGGATCCCGTTGAGGATCTTGCCGGTGCTGGGGGAGATCGTCACGCCGGTCGTGTTCGGTCCGGCGACGGTGAGGTAGTAGCTCAGGTTCCCGACGATCGTCCCGTTCGCGAGCACCGCGGGGCCACCGGTACCGTTGACGATGTACTCGCCGGCGCCGTTGTACGGGAGGACCGACTTCCCCGTGAAGGTGCCCGTGACCGGCCCGGAGGTGGAGGCGGTCGGCACGGCGGCCGAAGTGTAGGGGAGCGTCCCCAGGGTGGCGCCGAGCAGGACGGTGACGAGCAGGAGCGCGACCAGCGGCGACCTCATCGTCGGGTCCACCTCCGGGTCTTGACCCAGCGCCGGACCAGCAGCCCGATGGCGAGGGCGATGGCCGGGAGGAAGACGAGGGCCGGGATCACCCATCCGGGGAGGGCCGCGGGCTGCGCACCCACGCCCGGCCCGGTGACCGTGAACGGAGCGCTCACGTTCGTGCTCCCGGGAGAGACCGCCCCGATCGGGACGTGGAGGGTGACGGAGGCGGCGACCGCTCCGCTGGCGTTGATCACGTCGGCCGCGAGGGTGACGCTGCCGACCGGGACGAACACGGAGCCGCGGGCGGTGAGGTTGACCTCCGCGGTCGAGTTGATGCCCGGAGTGAGCCCGACGGGCCCCGCGAGGGTCGAGTTGCCGACCCGGATGTTGACGGACCAGCCCAGCGACACGATCCGAGGCGCGTCGACCACGGTGAGCCGGACGTCCTCGTAGACGTTGCCGGTGTCGATCAGGAAGAAGGGCAGGAGCGCGCGGGCGGTGCTGAGGGTCACCGCACCGGTCGAGCTCTCTCCGATCGCGACTCCGTAGTATCCGTTGATGTTGAGCGAGGGCGAGGGACTGACGCTCCCCACGACCGTTCCGTTGGCGAGCTCGAGCTCGATGAGGACGGGGGGGTGCAGCACGACCGTCCCGCCGGGGACGTGGATGGTGACCTCGGCGGTCAGGGTCGTGCCCGACGGGCCCGGCCGCAGGGTCACGTTCACGAAGCTGAAGTTGAACGTCCAGTAGGAGGGCGATCCGACGGGGTGGACCGTGATCGGGGCGTTGCCCGAGTCCCGGACCGTGAACTGGTACGTCGCCTTCCCGCCCGCGTTGAGGGTCTGGTCGGGCGACCCGATCAGCGTGCCCGCGGCGCGGTAGGAGAACGCGTAGGAGAGCGGCAGGAGCAGGGCGACGTTGCCCGTGACGACCCGGAGGGTCCCCGTCCCGGTCGCGTTGGTCGCCACGCCGTACGGGAGCCCGACGGCGGTCGCGCGGACCGCGTAGGTCCCCGAGGGCAGGGCAATGGTGAGCGGCACTCCGACCGGGACCCCGGAGTAGACGGTCTGGGTCCCGAAGGCGTTGCGCAGGACGACCGTCGCCGGACTGAGCGTAGCGGCCGAGCCGTTCGGACCCCCGACGGTGATCGTCGTGGTCCAGGTCGGGGCGAGTTGGATCCCGACGGGCGCCGAGGAGGGAAGGGCCAGGACCGTCGTCAGGTTCGCGAGCGGTTGGGAGTCCCCGCCGCCGGTGGCATAGAGGGAGTACGCGCCCGGGAGGATCTGGGTCGAGAAGCTCCCGTTGGTCGAGTTGAGCACCAGCACGTTCGTCGTCGGGTAGGGGCCGACCAACCGCACGGTGCCGGGTTGGAGCCCGGGGACGCCGGGGGCCGAGAGGGTCCCGTTCAACCAGACGAGGTTGGTCTGGGGGACGACCTCGATGGGGCAGGTCGAGGCGTTGGAGGTCGTGGCGCACACGGCTCCGGGGGCCGAGGTGTAGGTCACGAAGTAGCTGCCGTTGGGCCCCGAGGTCAGCACCGTGCCCGCCGTGGAGGCGAGGAAGCCGGCCTCGGCGGGGAGCGTGGCGCTGAACGAGCCGTTCTCGACCGGGGTCTGGAGGCTAGCCCCGTCGGTCGCGGTGAGCGTGAGGGTGGCGTTGAGGGGGACCCGGCTCCCGTCGGCGGTGGTGATCGACCCGCTGACCGAGACCCCGGCGGTGCGGAGGGAGACGGAGGGGGTGATCGCGCCCCCGGCGCTCACGGAGACTCGGCTGAGGCTCGTGTAGGTGACGCCTCCGCTGCTCACGGTCGCGTGCGCCGAGTACGTGCCGGGCGCGACGTAGAACCCGTGGGTGAAGTTCGTCCCGTTCACGGTGATGTTGAACAGCGACGAGGTGAGGGCGACCGTGACGTTCGCCGCGGGGGTGCCGGTCGGGAGGAGGAGCGTTCCGGTGGAGTTGATCCCGGGGACGAGCTGGAGCGTCAGGTTGGACGCATACGCGCCCAGCGGGATGGTCGTGTTGAGGAGGGAGGAGGGGAGGTAGATGACCGTCCCTTTCCCGATCACCGCCCGCGCGGAGACCGTGTACGGACCAGGGGTGGTGGTGAACGTGAAGGTCGGGCCGCCCGAGAACGTGTGGGAAACGGCCGGCGCGCCGAGCGCCGTGAAGTTGACGTTGACCGGTGTCCCCGACGGGAGACCCGTGACCCGGAGCTGCACGTTGACCGGCCGGAGCTCGAGGGGCAGGCGGTTGAGGGCGGAAAGGCCGCTCGCGGTGTACCCGCACTGGGTCGACGAGAGGAAGCCCGCGGACTGCGCGGAGATACAGTACCCACCGGAGGCGAGCGGGATCGAGCTCGGGAGGTAGAACGCGACCGAGCCGTTCGACGACGCGAGCGTCGGGATGCTGGCGCCGGTGGGTCCGGCCGAGATCGAGACCGTGGCGGCCACGGCGGGGAACAGGCCGCCGTCCGAGAGGGCCGCGCCGACACTGAACCGGGTCTCGACCGCGCTCACCGGTTGGAGCGGCAGCACGGTGGGGAACTCGAGGTGCACCTGCGTCAGGGCGGCCGTGAGCCCGGAGGTGGAGGTCGTGCTGCCCTGAAGGCCGAGGACCGAATAGTTCCCGAGGGGGAGGAGCAGGGAGTAGCTGCCGGTGGATCCGGCCCAGGCCGTGAGCTCCGAGAACCCGGACCCGTAGACGAGGACGGCGGCCGAGGTCGAGGCAGTGCCCGAGCCGGTACCCGCGAACGTCCCCGAGAGGCGCGCGGTCGTCTGGAGCAGGAGCGGGGTGAGCGAGGAGGGAAGGCCGGGGAACGCGGTCACGCTCGTGAGGGCGGACTCGAGCGAGCTCCCGAGGTACCCGAGCGCGTAGACCGAGTAGTTCCCCACGGGCAACGTCGCGGTGACGATGCCGGAGGAGCTCGAGACGACGACCGTGCTGTTGGAGGTCGAGCCCTGAAGCGCGGCCAGCGGCGACTGCGAGGCGTTGGTGAAACTGGGGAGGGGCGTGAACCGCACCGGGATGTTCCCGACGGGCGCACCGTTCGCCACGACGAGGAACTGGACCGTCGCCGTCGGCTCGACCGTCAGGTTCGTCGAGACGACCGAGGCGGGGACGGTCACCTCCACCGCGACCCCGGCGGACCGCTGGGAGGGGAGCGGGCCGACCGAAACCAGCGTGTAGTTCCCGGGACCCAGGCCGGAGATCGTGTAGTTGCCGGTGACGTTCGTGGTGTACGAGCCGATGCTCCCGTTCGCACCAAACGCCGTCACGACCGCGCCGGTCACGGGCGTGCCGAACAGTCGGACCTGGCCGGTCAGCGAGGCGGGTTTGAGGCCCACCGACCCGTTCTGGGACGAACCGGGAGTGAGGTACTGGGTGGCCTCGGTGTAGTTGTGACCCGCGAACAGGATGCTGTAGTTGTAGACGCCGGGGACGACGTTCGGCAGGTCGAACGTGCCGTCCCGGTCGGTGGTGGTGACCACGCGGTTCTGTCCGCTGGAGCCCCAGAGGACGACCTGGGCCCCCGAAACGAGGGGGTCCTTGAGGGGGACGTACGTCGTGTTGTTGGCCGTGTTCCAGTAGATCGTCCCGCTAAACTGGGTCGAGCCGAGCTGGACGGGAAGCGTGAGCGTGGGCGCGTTGAACCCGAGGCCGTAGGCGTTGGACACGAAGACCTTGAGGCTCTTCAGTGCGACCGACCCCTGCTGTTCGAGCCCTTCGACCGCGCCCGAGGTGAAGTTCAACGTGTCGTTCCCGGGCGGTAGGACGAGCGCGAAGGAGCCGTCCGACGCGGTGAGGGTCGTCTGGTGCGGGATCCCCCACTGGTCGAAGACGGTGACGCGGATCCCCGCGGCGGGGGTACCGTCGGCAAGATGGGCCGTACCGACGACCGACTGTCCGGGGTAGTATTCGAGGAACGATTCGCCGCCCTGGAAGTAGCGGAAGGTCGAGGTGTTCGCGACCGCACCGGTGGTCGCCTTGGCCTGGGCGACCGCCGTCGGAAGGTTCTGGGCATCGCAGTTCGAGGCGTTGTCGTCGGCCTGGGTCGCGCAGTAGTACGCGGTCCGGTAGACGACCTCGAAGTGCTGGAGCATCCAGCCCGGCTCGACCGGCGAGTTCTGCAGGTTGGAGGAGAGGCCCGGGATCCCGCCGGACTGGCCGATGTCGGTCCCGTTGTAGCCGATGTAGGTCTTGTAGATCATCGACTGATAGAACGGCGAGAAATAGTTGATGTTGTACTGAACGGCCTGGACGCTCGCCGGGACGTCCCCGAGCGGGTAGGTGTTGCCGTCCGAGCCGAGCACGGTGACGTTGAAGAAGGTCGACGGGAGGCCCGCGGCGTCGATGACGCGCCCGGTCAGGTCGGCGGGAGCGTAGAAGATCCCCGTGTCCTGGCCGCTGAACGGGAACAGGCGGCTGTCGACCAGGTCGTAGCGGATCGACCAGCCCGTGTACGACTGGATGTCGTTGTAGACGGTCGCGACACCGGAGAGCGGGAGCGAGGAGCCGATGAAGTACGAGACGGCGAGGTACATCGCGTTGTCGTCGGTGAGGGTGTTCGGGTCCACGGCGAGGTAGACCTTCGGGTTGTTGACGACCAGGTTGTAGTCCTGGCTTTCGTTGGCGAGGAGCGTGTGGAGCTTGGTGAGGTCGAGGCCGTCCGCGGCGAGGATCGTGTTCAGCGCGGGGGGAAGGTAGGCGTCGCCGGACTTCAGGATCTCCGCCTGGAGGAGGGTCGCCGCGAGGACGCCGATGGCGTTCGACTCGTTCTGCGCCAGCAGGAACTGGCCGGCCGGGTCGATCCCGTTCTGGAAGTTGTCGGCCACGCTGGGATGGTTGCCCTGGTCGATCGTCTGGAACCCGTAGTCCCACCAACTGACGACGGCCGGACGATTGGGTGCGGGAGTATTCGTATCCTGCGTAGCGAGCCAGTTGTACCCGGCACTGTCGTACTGGTTCGGCGTGTCCAGGGACGTCCCCGCGGCCCCGAAGTAGGCGCTGGAGGCCCCGATGGAGGTGCTGGGCTGCAGCCACGACGGGAGGCTGTTCGCGACCTGCACCCCGATCCCCGACTTCGTGTTCCCCGGGATGCCCGCGTCGATCGAGATCCAGATGTTGGGGAGGATGAGCCCGACGACCAGGATCATGATGAAGACGTGCCGGAGCTTGAACGCCCGCCGGAACGCGGAGAGCTGGCTCCGTCGGTCGGAAAGTGAAGCGACCGTGCGTCGCAGCTCGGGGTACCCCGCGATGTCGAGGGCCTGGCGGAGGGCCTCCGCCGGCAGGAGCGCGAACGCCGGCGAGCCGAGGAGGAAGAACTTCGCCGCCGAGATCGGAAGGTAGATCGAGAGGAGGGCGAAGACGAGGAACACCGCAAGGACGCGCGGGAACCGCTTTCGGATCATCTGGTACACCACGAGTCCGACGCCGACGAACGCGAGGAAGAACGTGATCACGCCGTACCCGACGACGAGCTGGTCGATCGACGGCGCCTGCGCCTCGGCGACCGTGGAGTAGATGAGGCTCTTGACGAAGTACCCCTGCCCCGTGACGATGCTGTTGAAGTCGGCGGGGTCGACCACCGCCAGCGCCGCCACCCCGGCCAGGACGAGGAGGACGAGCGTGGGGATCGAGACGACCCACGGGAAGTCCCGCATCAGCATGAACGGGAGCAGCAGCAAGAGCGTTCCGAAGAACAGGAACAGCGGGATGGCGAACCAGACCGTGAACTGGTGCTGGACGAGGTAGTAGGGGATCGCCATCGGGAAGCCGATCAGGCCCACGATCCAGGCCGAAACGTACAGCCCGAACGAGTCGATCCGTCGGATCCGTTCGACGATGAGGATCACGAGTACCGAGAGGGCGATGACGACCACCGCGTACGTGTAGCCCTGCCAGGCCAGCGCGAGGGCTCCGAGGCTCACACCGGTGAACACCGCCCACTTCACCGCGGTGCGTTCGGAGCGGAGGAACCAGCGGACCCCACCGACGACCTGCTTGGGGTCCCGGTACGACTCGACGTACCGACCCTTACCGACCGACTTGACGGTACGGATCCACGCGTAGAGACAGATGAGGATGAGGAACGTGTAGAAGGAGAGGTAGTTCGCGTAGCCGAAGATGGACGAATCGATGCTCGCCGGAAGGAAGGGGAAGATCATCGCGGCGATGAGGCCCGTCCGCCGCGAGAAGACGTCCTTGCCGATGAGATAGACCGGGAAGACGGAGAGGGCCGCCCAGAGGGGGCCCTGCAGTTCGAGGAACCAGGCGCCCGCGTTGACGGCGTTTCCGCCGAAGAACGGGGCGAAGACGATCCCGAGGATCGCGTTCATCCAGTCGAACAGCGGTTCCCGGGGGTTGATGGCCCCGAACGGGAACTTGAGCATCGGGTCGTGGATGAGGTTCGTGTGGGTCAGGATGATGTACGTCGTGACCCGCGAGTGGTAGTACGAGTCGGATCCTCCGGCGTAGGTGTAGAGCGCCCCGTACTGCTGGACGATGGGCCACGTCCAGATCGTGCGGACCAGGAACGCGGAGGCGAACGCGCCCAACAGGATGGCGACGGTCCAGATGTTTCGGCGCCACCAGCCCAAGCTCAACTGCATCGATGGTCGGCTCTCCAAGAACCGGCGGCGCGCGAGACCGAGGGGGTGTATAAATAGCCTGCTCTAAGGTCGGATTTTCGGCGGCCGGGAGGGCGGCGGCCGGCGGCGGTTTCAGGTTTCGGTGCGGAACCGGTAGAACCACCGGCCGTCGCCGATGTCGTACGATTCGAGGCGGACCGGTTGGCCGATCCGGAGCTCGTTCCAGGGGTGGCCCTCGATCCGGCCGAACAAGCGGAGCGGAACTCCTTCGAGGTCGACGAGGCCGACCGCGAACGGGACCTCCCCTTCCATCCCCAGCGGAGCCCCACCGAGCACCGCGCTGAACGCGTAGATGTGACCGCGGGCGGGCAGGTCGACCCACTCGAGCGTCTCGCCGTGGCACACGGGGCAGGCGGTCCTCGGCGGCCAGAGGAGGAGGTCGTCCTTCGGGCACCGGGTCGTGGAGACGGTGCCCTCCTTCAGTCGCTCGAAGAAGCGGGAGAGGCGGGTCTGGTCGGCGGTCTCGAGCGGGAAGAAATCGAGGAGGAACGGCTTCTTCTCCCGGACCGGGGCGCTCGGAGCGGGAGCGGGTGGGGCGGTCGGTGTCGTCTCGTTCGGGGCGGGAGCGAGCGTGGCGGCCGGGCGACGGGGTCGAGATTCG
>Ga0187862_10003171_pt1 | contig 16257 bp, 13 predicted proteins | sample June2016WEW_10_1_FD_133003 | JGI IMG/M metagenome (GOLD analysis project Ga0187862, IMG submission 133003) | Peatland microbial communities from SPRUCE experiment site at the Marcell Experimental Forest, Minnesota, USA - June2016WEW_10_150 | ecosystem: Environmental > Terrestrial > Soil >...
CCGAGATGCTGGCGCTGGAGTGCGAAGTGCTGGTGCCGGCGGCGCTCGAAGGCGTCATCACCGAAGAGAATGCGGACTTGATTCGGGCGCGCATCGTCGCCGAGGCAGCCAACGGCCCGGTGACGCCGGAAGCGGACCGCATCCTCGACCGGCGCGGGGTGTTTCTGATTCCCGACATTCTCTGCAATGCGGGCGGCGTCACCGTGTCGTACTTCGAATGGGTGCAGGATGAAAACCACCTGTTCTGGGATGAGCAGGACGTCAACCTGCGGCTGGAGAAGGTGATGACGCGCGCTTTCCGCGACGTGCTCAAAATTCAGATTGAGCGCAAGGCGAGCATGCGGCTGGCCGCCAACATCGTCGGCATCGGCCGGGTGGCTGAAGCCGTCAAAATCCGCGGCCTGTATCCGTGAGCGGAGGTTTGGCGGGCGCATCGGCAGAATCGCCCCAAAAAAGGGCTATGCGTTTGCGGCAGGAATTTGGGCGATTTTGCCTAAAATCCGCGTGCTATGATCGGGGCAGAGAGAGCGGCACGCCCTTAGTAGGGCTGGATCGCCGTCGCGAGGGGCCCTTGATCCAAACGCTGATTAAGAACCGGTGGCTACTGGCATTGTGCGGCGTTTTTTGCGCGGCATATTCCGTCATGAACCTTTTGTATATGGAGGGCCGCCCGGATGGATTTCTGACTTTGCGCAGATTCGCGGGGTATGACGCGGTCCGGAATATGGGTATGGTCGCTCTCGCGGCGGGGATTTGTGCGATTGCAGCCGGCATGTGGAGTTCCAGAAATGGCAGACCATGGCTTCTGGCGCTGAATGGCCTGGCTCTCAGTGTATTCGCGCTGATCACCACTTTCTGGAGCAGAGGTCGACCACTTAGCTTTCGTCCCATCTCACTCCTGTTCGTTGCCATGGCAATGAGCGTCGGTATTCTCGCATTGGCGACCGCGCTCAGGATGCGGCGTCATGTGGCGGGCGAATGGCTTCTCGGCACGGCGGGAGTGGCCTCGGTTGGTTTCGCCGTGGGGTTCTTTGCTTTGGGGCTTAATTGGATCAGATTGCAACCGCCCCACGCATACTTTCTCTGGATGAGCTCTTACTTTGGTTTCAGCGCAATCTTCATGCTGGGCGTGGCCGTGCGCCTGAACGGCTTGCGGGCGGACATCCATCGCATGGCCAGCCGCGCATTGCCCGCCGGCTGAGTTGCAAGGGCGCCAAACACCGGCGGCAAACAAGACCGCCACGCTACATGCGCCATTTGCGTTTGATCCACTTGACGGCCGCATCGAAAGCGGCGTCGGTGCGAGCCTCGACGATCTCCGCATAGCGGGCCAGCAGGTCGGCGGGCGGCGGCTCGAGTTGGTTGACGCGAATCAATAAAACGGCGTCGCCTGTGTCTGCGCTGGCTGCGGACTCGAGTCCGCGCGCAGTGATCAGAACCGGCGATTTTCCGGAGGCTGCGCGCCCGGGAAAACATGCGATTGAACCATCCGTCAACGCCAGCAGCGATTCCTCAGGGTTGGCAGTCTGAAGCCTGCCCCACCACGGCGGCGATTCCTGGCGGCCAACTGGCGCATTCGCCGTTCCCCCGGCCAGCGCATATCGGGCTGCGCCGTGCAACGCGGCGCGTGCGGCCGGGTCGCTCGGGGCGCGCAATCGCAACCGATCGAGCGCCTGCCGCCACAGCCGCCGAAAAACCCGCGGGCTGGCTATCGCGCGCACCAGGAACTTCAAATAGTTCACCTCGAGCATTCCGGCTAATTGCCGTTGACTGTAATACCGCGAGGTGGTGGCCCGGTGCCGGTGCTCCACCACGGCGCCCGCCACGTACACGCTGGGCCAGCCGCGCAGCCAGGCGCGATAGCCCAGGTCGAGATCTTCCACATATGCCGGCGCGTACGCTTCGTCCACACCGCCCAGCGCGCGCAACTTGGCGGCATCGTAAGCCGAGCAGCCGCCACTGCCGTAGAGCACCCAGGTGCCATCCTCGCCGGCCAATGGCTCATCGCAGCGGACGGGGAAATCCTCCGGCGCGCCTTGCGCCATCACCGCCTTGCCGGTCTCTTCGCGGCGCACGCCCGGCGGGAAGCGAATCTGCGCGGTGGCGCAGAACACGTCCGGCACCGCCCGAAACGGCCGGAGCAAAGCGGCGAAGAAGCCCGGCTCTATGGCCATGTCGTTGTTGAGCAGGCAGACGTGCGAAAAACGGGCGCGCCGGATGCCTCGATTGACAGCGGCGGCGAAAGAGAGCGGCTCTGCCGAGACCTCGATCGCAATCCGCGGGTACGTGCCGCGGAGCCATTCCGCGGTGCCGTCGCTGGAGCCATTGTCGATGACGATGATCTCGCCCGCCATGTCCGCCAGGTCCCGCGCGACGCCGGCCAGTTGGGCTTCCAGCAGCGCCTTCCCGTCGCGCGACGGGATCACCACCGAAATCCCGGCGCTGGCGGTGTTGGCGGCCAGCGGAACCGCCGCGCCACGCCGCACAGGCCGCGTCCATCCTGCCAGGCGAGCGGCGGCATAGTCGGCTGTTCTCATCGCCGTTCGACTCCAGGAAATGTCGAGAAGAATCCCGACACAGCAGGCAGGATTGCCTGCGCCACGTCAGACTGCACTGCGAGATATGCGGGATTGGGCATGATCAGATCAGCGGCCGGCCGGCCTCTTTGCTGGCGGCGCGCCGCTCCCAAAGATCCAGCGCTTCGATGGCGAACGCCGCCGAGACCGGGTTGACGTGGGGCAGATACGTGCCGTTCCGACGGCCGAACCAGAAGCCTCCGTCGATACGCGGATCGGTGGAGACAGCCTGAAATTCGGCGAGCGCACGCGCTTCGGCGGCGGCCGCTTCCCGATCGAGCGGCGCGGCTCCCGCGGCATCAGCCAGAATGCGAATCCGCAGCAACTGTGCGTAAACGTCCGCCCGCGCGAACTCGGGCGCAATGTCGTGGAGCAGGCACGACACCTGGCGGATGCCACTGGCCAGCGCCAGCGCGCACCGAGCCTCGGTGTTATCTGGACAGCCCACCACCGGCATCAGACCTTCCAGAAAATACAGGTAGGCGTGCAGGCGATCCATGGTTTTCAACCGGCCGGCGGCGTCCGGCAGGAAGCTGGTGGAGTTGGCCAGCGCCGCCTCGAGCGACTCCCGGTACGGTTCGCGAAACGCCGCGTCGCCAGTGGCACGGAAAAGACCCCACCACGCCATGGCGGACTTCAACTGGTAGCAGCCCGGCATCCGCGACCAGCTCGTAGCATCGCGGCTGGCCGGCGTTTTAGCGGGCAGGTCGAGAACCGGGTGCCAGCCATCGCCTGCGCGAAAGTCCCGTGCCATCGAGCGGCCCACCGCCGCGGCGCAATCCAGGAACTCATCGGTCCGCGCTGCGCGCCACGCGGCCAGCAAGCCGCGAACGATAATGCCGCAATCGAAGAAATAGGACCGGGCCGGCGAATCGGTCTCAAACGGCATGGCGCACAGGTGCGGCTGCCACGCATCGCGCACCAGGAAACGCGCCGCGTCGAGCGCCCGGTCCAGGTAACGCTGGTCGCCCGTCAGCCTATGCAGGTAGACCAGCGCGCTGATCGAGTAGCCGGTGATCTCGGTCGAAACCGGACGATTCCGCTCTGTGTCCGAGCGGTAATAACGGGCCACACCGCCGCCGGCGAGTTGGATGCCGGAATCCAGAAACCAGCGTCCGGCGCGCTCGAAATGGGTTAACAACCCGCTAGTGTAGCATCCGGGTTGTCCAGTACCGGAAAAACCGCATCTTGGGCATCGGGAAACGGCGGATGGTATATACTAATCCCAACCAGGGATGCCAACTGGCATCCCGAGCACATTCAAATTGGAGGGGGCTTCAATGCCAATCTATCTGAACCACTCATTCACAGGTACGGCTGTCCCGGGTCTCGCGAAGGGCCAAGTCTATGGCATGACACTGGGATCGAAACCCGTAACTCCCCGCAGTGTGGGGGTCGCCGTGCGTGGCTGGAACTATGGGGCGCAAGTACCCCACGACGCCAGCTCGGGCCAGACCAGCGGGAAACGCCAGCACACCCTGTTAACGATTACCAAGGAGACGGATGTTTCTTCGCCTCAACTCCTCAACGCCAAGTGGAAAAGTGAATTGATCCCGGCGATCGATCTCAACTTCCTGAGGAAGAGGAGTCCTCAGGGGGGAGAGCAACTCTACTTCACGATCACCCTGACCAACGGCGCCATTGCGAGTTACAGAACTTACCACACCCAACCCGGCCGTCCGCCGAGGCTGGGAGTATCCACCCATGAGTTAGAGGAGATCTCGTTCACATTTCAGAAGATCGAGATCACGAACGTTTCGGGAGGGGTGACCGCCTCGGACGATTGGCTGGCGGCTTAACGCCAGGAGCGATCATCGTCGGCTGGCGTACCGGCAGTCTCGAAAGGCGGTGGATTTCCTGCCAGTCCACGGCTCTGCCATCTTGATCTCGTTGGCGCGGATTCCGGCCCACTCACCCGCCGCCGCACGCTACAATTACTTCGGAGTACAGGGCCGGTTATGCCGAGGCGTCTCGCCCGGAAGCTGATGCTCTCGATCACGGTAATCGTGATCATTGTGGCGGCGGTTTCCGGGCTGGTGAACATCAAGACCGAGGAGCGGCAGCTTCTCAACACCATGATCCTGGGAGCGGATCAGCTCTCCAAGGGAATCTCCAGCGCCACCTGGCACGCCATGCTGGACGATCACCGGGAGGCGGCTTACCAGGTGATGCAGACGATCGCCGAAAAGCAGGGCATCGACCGCATTCGCATGCTCAACCGCAGCGGCCAGGTGACGTACTCGACGCGCGTCAACGACCCGAGCAAGGACTCGGTCATCCCGATCGATCTTACTTCGCACGTGAAAATCACCGGCGGGGACGTCGGCCCCCGGCGGCTGGAGATGGTGACGCCGATTTACAACGAGCGCTCGTGCAGCGAATCGGCGTGCCACGCGCACCCGGCCGGCGTCAAGGTGCTGGGTGTGCTCGATGTCGCGCTGACGCTCGAAAGCGTGGATCGCGAAGTGGACGGCATGAAGCTGCGCGTGCTGGTGGTGACGGGCGTCGAAATCGGGCTGATCAGTCTGTTCATCATTCTGTTTACGCGGCGCTTCCTGAGCCGGCCGATTGAAGCGCTGGTGGAAGGAACCAAGGCGGTGAGCCAGATGGAGCTCGACCGGCCGCTCGAGATTGTCGGCTCGAGCGAGGAACTGGACGAGCTGGCGCGCAGCTTCGAGGTGATGCGCGAGCGGCTGCGCACGGCGCTCGGCGAAATCAACCAGTTCACGCAGAAGCTCGAAACCAAGGTGCAAGAGCGCACCGAGCAGCTCAAGGCGGCGCAAAAGAAGCTGGTACAGAGCGACCGGCTGGCCTCGCTCGGCCAGCTTTCCGCCAGCGTGGCGCACGAGATCAACAACCCGGTTTCCGGGGTGCTGAACCTGTCGATGCTGATGCAGCGGATGCTCACCGAAGACGGCATTCCGCCCGCCCGGCTGGTCGAGTTCCGCCGGTACCTTTCGCAGGTGATCAACGAAACTTCGCGGGTGGGGCATATCGTCAGCGACCTGCTGGCCTTCTCGCGGCGCGGCAAGCCGCAGCGGGCGCCGGCCGATCTGAACCGGATTGTGCGCATGACGCTTTCGCTCGTCCAGCACAAGCTCAAGCTGAGCAACGTGTCGATGGAGGCCGACCTGCGCGAGGGGCTGCCGCCGGTGCTCTGCGATCCATCGCAAATCCAACAGGTGGTGCTGAACCTGGTGCTCAACGCCGCGGAAGCCACCCAGAGCAAGGGTGTGGACAAGCGTCCTGGCCGAGTTTCGGTTACGACGTACACAGCCGACGGCATGGAGATGCTGACGGTGGCGGACAACGGCGAGGGCATCCCGCCAGAGAACCTGGCCAAGATCTTCGATCCCTTCTTCACCACCAAGTCGGAAGGAAAGGGGGTGGGGCTGGGGCTGGCGGTATCCTACGGCATCATCCAGGCGCATGGCGGCGACATCGAAGTCAAGAGCGCGGCGGGAGCGGGCGCCACCTTCACGGTGTCGCTGCCGCTCGATCAGCCGGCGGCGGCCGGTGGCGAGAAACCGGCGGCGCTAGCCGGAAAAGGATGAAGTATTTTTACGTGGGCGCCACGCCGGAAGTGGACCGGGAAGCGCTCGCGGCTATCGCCGAGCGCGCTAGAGCCGAGTTCGGCGCGCCAGTTCGGGAGATCGAGCTGCCCGAACTCGATTTCGCGTTTGACGCGGTCCGCGGCCAGTACGGCTCGATTCCGGTTTTGGAGATGCTGGTGCGGCTGTGTCCCGGCGATGCGTTCAAGCTGCTGGGGCTGACGGAACGGGATCTGTTCATCCCGGTGCTGACCTTCGTCTTCGGCCACGCGCAACTGGGCGGCCGCGCGGCGGTGGTTTCGCTCGCCCGCCTGCGGCAGGAATTCTACGGGCTGGAGCCGAATCGCGAGGTGTTTTTGGAGCGCGCGCAGAAAGAAATGTTGCACGAATGCGGCCACCTGTTCGGGCTGGTGCACTGCCTGGATGGCAATTGTGCCATGTCGCTGGCGACCGGTGTGCGGCAGATCGATTTCAAGCGCGCGGCGTTCTGCGGCCGTTGCGCGGCGCGGATCGAACGGAAACCGAGGGGGTGACGGCAATGAAGGGCCACTGGCAAATCCTGGTAGTGGACGACGAAGAGGTGATGGCCGAATCGCTGGCCGCCTGGCTGCGCGAGGACGGGTACGCGGTGGACACCGCCAACTCCGGCCGCGAGGCGGTCGAGAAGGCCGCGCAGCGAGACTACGCCATCTACTTCGTGGATCTCAAGATGCCCGGCGGGATGGACGGCATCGAGACCATGATGCAGGTGCGCCGGCTGCACGCCGAAGCCTCCATCATCATCATCACCGCCTACGCCACCGTGGATACCGCCATCACGGCCATGAAGGAAGGCGCGCAGGAGTACATCGTCAAGCCCTGCAACCCGGAAGAGATTTCCCTCCTGGTGAGCCGCATCGTCAAAGTGAAAAACCTGCAACGCGAGAACAGCATTCTGCGCAAGAAGCTGTCCCGGCAATACCGCTTCGGCGACGTGATCAGCAAGAACGCGCGGATGCAGGACATCCTCAAGCTGTCGCAGGAAATCTCCAGCCTGCGCAGCACGGTGCTGATCCAGGGGGAAAGCGGCACGGGCAAGGAGTTGATCGCGCGGGCGATTCACAACTCGGGCGACCGCGCGGGGAAACCGTTCGTGGCCGTGTCCTGCGCCGCGCTGGCGGAGACGCTGCTCGAAAGCGAGCTGTTCGGGCACGAGAAGGGCGCCTTCACCGGCGCCAGCCAACAAAGGCGCGGCAAGTTCGAGATGGCCGAGGGCGGCACGATTTTCCTGGATGAGATCGGCGACATCTCGCCCAAGCTCCAGGTGGATCTGCTGCGCGTGTTGCAGGAGCGCCGCTTCTACCGCGTGGGCGGCTCGGAGGAAGTGCAGGTGGATGTGCGGGTGATCGCCGCCACCCACGTGAACCTGCAACAGGCGGTGGCGGAGGGCAAATTCCGCGACGACCTGTACTACCGGCTGAACGTGATCGAGATCCGCATCCCGCCGCTACGCGAGCGGCGCGAGGATATTCCACTGCTGGCGCAGCATTTTCTGGAACGGATTTCGCACGAGCTGGGCAAGGATGTGGGCGGAATCTCCGAGGGCGGCCTGAAGGTGCTGCTGGACCACAACTGGCCGGGCAATGTGAGGGAACTGGAGAACGCCATCGAGCGGGCCATGGTGACCTGCCGTGGCTCCGAGCTCACGGAAGACGATTTCGCCTTTGTGGCGCAGAGCGGCCAAGCCGGGAAGGCGGGCTGGGCTCCGCCGGCGGGCATCACCATCGAGGAGATGGAAAAACTGCTGATCGCGGCGACTTTGCAGCGGACCGGCGGCAACATCAAGGAAGCCGCCGGGGTTTTGGGTATCGACCGTTCGACGCTCTACGAAAAGATCAAGCGATACGAGATTCCGCGGTAGGAAATCCGGGGCGTCTACTTTACCGCGATGGTGACGGCTGGGCTCTCGAGGGTACCGATGGTGAGCTGGATCGGCACGGCCGAGCCGGTGGGGGCCGTTTCCGGAATCGTGAAATCGATTTGCATCAATCCTACAAACCCGGGGGCCGAAGCGGCGTAGGGAAGGCTTGCCGCGACGCCGCCTACGGTTAGCGAGGCGGGCAGCACCGGCGGGTCGTACGCAGGCGCCGGCACGCCCGTCACCCCGGCGGGATTCCGCTGTCCTTCCCCGGTGGCGACGATAGTCACGATGCTGCCGCGCGCGGCCGGATTAGACGCGGAATTCAGACTGTTGTCCTGGTTGAGAGCGACCGCTTGCCCGGTGCCCTGCGAGTTGACGGTAATGATGCCAGGCACGGCCGGCAGAACCGGGACCGTCACGGCAACCGACCGGATGCCGTTATACTCCACCTGGACCTCGGTTGAGGACTCTCCCGCGATCTCATAAGGCACTACGCAGGCCACCTGATTTTTGACCGTGTAGATCATCGGGGCCGCTACTCCATCGAACAGCACCCGCGTCCCCCCAATCAGAGTCAGGACATTACCGGAAGCGTCCAGGCCTAACTGTGCCATGGTGGCCGGGCCGACATTATACGGAAAGAGGGTGACGATCTCGCCCGGCGTCACGCCCTTATCGGCGTAACTAGCTCCGTTGGTAACCGCCGCCGCGGTGAGGCTCGGCGCGCCAGGGACGGCCAGCGCCGCCTTGCGTAGCGTGTTCATCACAGCGGTGTAGGCGGGCTTGGGCTGGAATTTGGCATCGAATAATGTGGCCGCGCCATAACCGGGAACCTGGTTGGCTGTCCCCGACACGGCGTCGTTTGCTTCCATGACCGAAATCGTGGTGCAGTTCGGACTGTCCAGGCATGCCTGCACCGTGGTCGAGAAGAACGTCGCCTGGGTTGCCAGATCGGCGGCGGTAGCCGGCAATTGAATCATCGCGTCCAGCTCGGAGATCCGCGCGCTCAGCCCCATCTTGGCCAACTGCGCCATATTGGCCACCATGCTGTCGTGATCGGGAACCACCCCGGAACCGGACCCGCTGACATTCCAGTGGCATTGCAGACCCACCCCATCGATGGGCGTTCCTCTCTGCTGCATGCCCGCCAGCAAACTGTAGAGGCCGGTAGCCTTGGTCGTCTGGTTCTCGATGGCGTAGTCGTTGTAGTAGAGCTTGGCGTTGGGATCCACCTGGCGCGCGGTTTGAAACGCCAGATCGATGTAGCTGGGTCCGATGGTGTTCGCCCAGACGTTGCCGCTGCCGGTGTTCAGAGTGCCGTCCGAATTCAACGCCTCGTTGACCACGTCCCAGGACGTGCATTGGCCCTTGAAATGGCCCATCACGGTCTGGATATGGGTTGTCATGATCTGGGTGAGTTCGGCCGCCGTGAAGTGCCCGTTTACCACCCAACTGGGGAGATAGTTGTTGCCACCGATCAGTTGATGGCAGTGGGTGGACAGCCCATTGTCTTTGGTGTAGGCGATCATCGCGTCGCCGTCCCCGAGCGTGAAATAGCCTTGCGCCGTCTCGCTCATGAAATAGTACATGGTTGGGGCCGCCAGCAGACTGTATTCTCCAATCACCTTGGCCGCGTAGGTGGGGTCCGGCGTGGCGCTTGGGATCGCGGCGCTGGGCGAGTTGATCTCCCAGCCCTGCACAAGTTCCTGCGGGAGTGCCCAATCGCCGAAGGTGCGCCCCGTCACGGCCGCCAGCGAGCTCAGCGAATCGCCCGGATGGACGTAGGGAACCACGCCGACGGGTGTTTGCAATGGCGTACCCGTTTCGCTGGAGGGAATCTCGAAGGCGAATTGCGTGAGCTTCAGTTGCATACCGGGATTGCATTCGAAACCCGGCAAGACGTACCCGAGGGCGAACAATCCGGGATCGGCGAACGGCCCGTACTGTGCGCCGTTGAAATAGAGATAAAACTGTCCCTGCTGATGGAGCAGTTCCAGCGTTAACGTTCCGGTGGGGGGTGTGGCGAACGCCTTGAATTGGTTGTAGAACGCCGGACTTGACGACGTCCCAGCCCAATACGCGAACACGTAGCTCCCGTTGCTATCGGTGCCTAACTCGACCCACGTGTTCCCTTGCCAGTACTGCGTGCCGGTCGCAAGCGAACCGGTGAGTGTGAAGAACCCGTTGACGCCGGGTGCGGTTTCGATGGTTGCCACCACGCCGAAATCGCCGTGGGTGAAGAGACGGGGCGCCAGCATGTCGGCGAATCCAACGTATCCGGTGGGGATGCTGGCCGTCAGCACACCGTTGATCGCCTGAACCGAGGCCGGCGCGTTCGCGGCCGGCCACTGACCCCAATAGCCATCGGCGATGAGATTATCGCCGTCCGGAACCAGTTTCCAACCCGCGTGCGGTTGCGGCGTTTGCCCGCAAAGCGCGGTTGCGAATACGAATAACATCCATGGAATCAAATAAATGGAAAACCGCTGGTGGCTGCGCATCGGCATCATCCCTTTCCTTTTTCCCGCGATATCGCGGGCCTTCATAAGAGGTCGCGACAAATGGAAGCGAAATGCCTCACGAAATCAAAATATCTGTTTGTCCCATTTCGGACGGCACACCGATAACGCCGATGTCAAAGAGGGAAGAACAGAGGTTGGGGCGCAGAGCGGCCAGGCCGGGAAGGCGGGCTGGGCTCCGCCGTCGGGCATCACCATCGAGGAGATGGAAAAACTGCTGATCGCGGCGACTTTGCAGCGGACCAGCGGCAACATCAAGGAAGCCGCCGGGGTGTTGGGCATCGACCGTTCGACGCTCTACGAAAAGATCAAGCGATACGAGATTCCGCGGTAGGAAAAGCGGGGATACCCGGCCTGCCGGCGCCGCCTTTGTCTCGGCTGTCGGACCAGGGGACCGGCGCGGGCGGGGCAAAGGCATGGCCTTTCAAACGGGCTGCCACTTCGCACTGGGTCCCGGTTCATTCCTGACAGTCGAGTCGGCGTGTTCGGCCCGTCAGCACATCTCCGTGATAAGGCGACTTCTCGCTCATGTGGCCGGCAACTGCAGTGGACGGGTATCACGGGACGAACGGCCGCTCGCGCCCGGTCCATTGATGCCCGGACGCAAGCCGACTTCCCGGTACTGATCGCGTTAAGCGATGCCAAATCACTCCCAGCTTGCCGACAGACCGGAATTTGAGCAGCTTCCGGTTCGCCGACGATGCGTGCAACGAGCCGAAAGACGTCATAACATGGACACATTCAGACGACGCGCAGGACTGCCACGGTCGCGTCATCGCTCTGGCAGCCGCGTGAGAAGTCGTCCATGGAGTTGAAGATCCACTGAACCAAGTCTTGAGTGGATCCTGGGCGCGACGGCGCCCAGGCGGCGGCCGCTCTCAAGAGGCCCTGCACGCCCCACTCGTCCCCCTCGGGATTGGTCGCTTCCACGACTCCATCCGTGTAGGCGATGACTAGATCGCCAGGATCCAGCCGAAGGCCGCTCTCCTCATAGCCCGAATCGGGGAACATTCCAACAGGGGCTCCGCTCGGTTCGAGCCAATGGACCGAGCCGTCATCGCGAAGAACAATCGGCGGATTATGTCCGGCGTTGACGTACCGCAGCGTCCGCGCCGCCCTGTCGAAGACGCCATAGAACAGCGTCGCATAACGGTCCGCAGCCGACGAATTGTACGCCTGGACATTCACGATCTTGAGTAATGCGGCCAGATCGTTTGCCGTGAACAAGGCGGCTGTCCGAAGCGAGGACTGGACACTGGCCATCATGAGCGCCGCGGCGAGACCTTTGCCGGAGGCATCGCCAATGACCAACGCCAGGCGGTCATCAGTGAGGGGCATGAAATCGTAGCAGTCGCCGCCGAGGGCCCGAACCTGGCGGCACCGTGCGCCCCAGTCAAGGCCGCCGGCGATCCGGCCTGGAACCTGCATAAACCGCTGCTGCACATGGCAGGCAAGCACCCAATCCTGGCTAACATCAACCACCACATCTTCGGCCGTCATTTCCGAACCTCCACTTGTAGGTCGGTTCCGGGCGTTCGAAATCGACATGGTCGGGCCGATTTGCGGTCTGAAAAATACTTTTCGGGGGATGTAGAGAACGCCGCGGTGGTTCCGACTAGGATATGAAAGGGGCCAACTAAATGAAATACATTTTGTTGATGTCGGGCACGAAAGCGGGCGTTGACGGGTATCACGCCTGGGCGGCAAAGGATATTGAGGCGCATTTTGCGGTCCTCAGGACCATTACGAAGGAGCTGACCGAGTCCGGCGAGTTCGTGGCGACGCAGGGTCTGGCCGAACCGGTTGAGGCCAGGGTTGTGTGCGGGGAGAGAAACGGGCTGCCGGTCACGGACGGCATCTTCCCCGAGTCGAAGGAGTTTCTGCTCGGCTACTGGATCGTGGACGTTGCGACTCCGGAACGCGCCTACGCCATTGCGGGACGGATTTCGGCGGCGCCCGGGCCCGGAGGAATTCCTACCAACATGCCGATTGAAGTGCGGCGGTTCGCCAGTCCCACGGGAGAGAGAGAATGAAATACATTCTGATGATGAACACGAGGGCAGAGCAAGGCGTCCCCAACTGGCCGAGGGGAGACTTGCGGGCGCACATCGCATTCATGAAAAAGCTGAACCAGGACCTTCACGAGTCCGGCGAACTGGTCTCCGCGGAGGGGCTGTCATTTCCCGATCTGGCCAAGCTAGTGCGGGCCGGCAAGGATGGCACTCCCATTACGGACGGCGTGTTCCCCGAATCCAAGGAATTTCTTGCCGGCTTCTGGATCGTCGATGTGGAGACGCCGGAGCGGGCGTATGCGATCGCAGCCCAGGCTTCGGCGGCGCCGGGACCTGGCGGAGCGCCGTTGAACATGCCGATTGAAGTGCGCCCGGTGATGAGCGCGCCGCCGGCGGAAATGATGTAACGAGAGCGGCGATGACAAGGCCATGGGACTCGACCTCCGAGCGCCTGTTGCGTGAACTTGCGCCGCAGGCGCTCGGCGTGGTGGCCCGGCGTTTTCGCGACTTCGCGTCGGCCGAGGACGCCGTGCAGGAGGCCATGTTAGCGGCGTTCACGCAATGGCCGCGGGAGGGCGTTCCCGAGAATCCGCGCGGCTGGTTGATACAGGTCGCATTCCGCCGCATGACCGACCAGGTGCGCAGCGAGATTGCCCGCCGTCAGAGGGAAAGCGCGGCCGCGAGGGATGTGGAGACCGCGACTGCGGCCGGCGACATCGAGCGAGACACGGACATGGACCCAGACGACACGCTGATTCTGCTATTCCTGTGCTGCCACCCCGCGCTCACTTCGTCCTCGGCGATTGCACTGACGCTGCGGGCTGTAGGCGGCTTGACGACGGCGGAGATTGCCAATGCATTCCTGGTTCCAGAGGCCACCATGGCGCAGCGGATCAGCCGCGCGAAGCAGAGCATCAAGGCTTCAGGCGTGCCATTCCGTTTGCTTTCTCCACTGAAGCAAGCCGAACGATTGCCCGCAGTTCTCCGCGTACTCTACCTGATCTTCAATGAAGGTTATGTCAGCAGCATCGGAGCGCAGTTGCAGCGACTCGATTTGGCGCGTGAGGCGATCCGGTTGACTCGCTGCGCCAAAGCGCTGCTTCCCGACGATGCGGAAGTTGCAGGCCTGCTGGCGCTCATGTTGTTGACCGACGCTCGCCGCGCGGCGCGGACAGGGCCTGACGAGGAATTGATCCCGCTGAACAAACAGGACCGAACGCTGTGGGACCGGGCCGAGATCGCCGAAGGAATCGACCTCCTGACCTCTGCGCTATCGAAAGGATCGGTGGGCCTGTACCAGCTACAATCGGCGGTGGCCGCGATTCATGACGAGGCGGCGCGCGCGGATGACACGGATTGGCCGCAGATCCTGGCGCTGTATGAGTTGCTGAAACGCGTGTCTCCCAGCCCCATGGCGACGCTCAACCATGCCATTGCAGCCGCAATGGTACACGGCCCAGCCAGAGGGCTCGAACTGCTCAAGCCGCTCGATAGCGACGCACGGTTCTCCGGACATCACCGTCTTGACGCGGTTCGCGCACACTTGCTCGAAATGCTTGGCGATCGTGATGACGCCATCAAACACTACCGGACCGCGGCCCGACGGACGACGAGCATTCCGGAACGGAATTATCTGATGACCCAAGCAGCTCGGCTTGAGGAGGGCCCGCGAGGCCCAGAAGAGAAGACGACCGTTCCCTGATCATGAGCACGACAGAAAGGACCCACCCAACGGACAGCCGCCGGAACGATTACTCATCTGAGAGCATTTGGAGACCAGGACTGAAATCCAAGGCATGAAGGTCTGACACCCTAGCGGGCGATACGGGAACTAATCTTCGGTTTATTGGGGATCGGTACCGAGAACGGGCCAGGGTTCGGCGATCGATATTGCCGACCCTCCAGTCGTTGAGCGGGTCTCGTCCAGTCAAAAGCGGCGCCCAATACGCGCGAGCGTTATTTGGAATTATCGGTAGTCAATTCCGCCGGGTTGGCCGGACGACAATGGTGTTACGCTGGCAATCAGAAACAAGTCAGGATCGACACTGCAGATGAGGCCACCGGCCAGGCACATGCACTCGCTGGAGCCTCCCGGCTCTCCGCTCGTATTCGGCCTTATGGAGCGTAAACTCGCGATTTGTCGTACGCGCAGAGAGTTTCTGTCCGGCGCTCACGACTTAAGACCAGACGGAAGGTTACGCTATGCATGCGGATAACCTTGTTCGTATTCGTCTGCCGTTCGCGGGGGTTGGTGGCGTGCTGGCGTCCGGTCAAGCCCGGCGGCTTATTGAAACGTGATGTTCACCGGATTCGCGGCGAGGCCGTTGGCCGTCAACTGGATCGTCACGTTCCCCTTGCCCGCCAATGATGCGGGTAACTGCACGTTGACCTGATCCAGACCCGGGAAGCCCCCTCCCGCACCCGCATACGCAATGGGAATTGCGCTTCCGCCGATGGACACTTTCACTCCGCTGGTTCCCGCGGCTGCAAGACCGGTCCCGAAAAGGGTCAAGTACGCCAGGTCGGTTGACGAGCCCAGGCCGACCGGGCCGGCCACGAGTGCGCCGGCGCTCGACGTCGCATAGACGGGCTCGAAAGTTTGCGTGCCGTCTGCGTGGTAGAGGACCACATAAGCTGCCGCCAGCCCGTTGCCGTTCAGTTCGAACAGCCCCGGTGCGACCGGCACTATCTGCACGTTCGCGACCGACTGCGTTCCATCGCCGCTCGTGACGGTCACGTGCGCGGCGCCGTTGGCAACTCCGGGCGGCACTTCGAAGTTCACCTGCGCCGGACCGACATACGTGAGCGGAGCGGCCGACGCGGCGCCGGAGGAATCCAGAATCGTTACCGACGTTCCCCCGAAAGCGACCGGCCAGGGCAGCGACGTGCCACCGGCGATAGCGGTTGCCAGATCGGTGCCGTACGCGCTGGCCAGCGAATCCTTCGCAAGTCCCACCGCAGCGGGGTTCGCCGCAGAAATAACCGCTGCCGTCTGCTGCGTTGCCTTAGAAGACACGTTCAGGAAGATAAATACGCTGCTGTCGTCTGGTGTCACCGTCGGCGATGCGAAAGCTATATCTGGCTTGCCGTCGCCATTGAAGTCCGCAACTGCTGACGTAACTGCGCCGCCGTTGAACGTGATGGGCACTTCCGCTTGAAATGTGCCGTCTCCATTTCCGAGCAGATAGGTAATGTCGGTGTCGCCGCAGCAGTGCGGCACTACCAGGTCCACTTTGCCGTCGCCATTGAAGTCGGCAACGGCCACTGTTTCCGGCCCGAAATCAGTGGGAATCAGCACCCCCGGTTTGAATGTGCCATCACCGTTGCCGATGAAGACCACCAGCGTGTAACCGAAGTTCGGCGTGGCTGCCGTCATGACCAGGTCGGTAATGCCGTCGCCGTTGAAGTCTCCCGCGCTGATCGAGTTCGGCCATAAATCGATCGACGCAGAATAATTCACGGCGTTCTGGAAAGTGCCGTCGCCTTTCCCCAGAAGAATCGAAAGTCCCCCTGTATCGTTCGACATGAAAATGGACCCGCTATTGACCACAGCGAGATCCAGGTTGCCATCGCGATTGAAATCGCCGGCAACAAGAAACGTCGGTTTCGATCCCACAGGAAAGGTGGCGCCGGCGCCAAAGGTTCCATCGCCGTGTCCAGGCACGATGGTCACCGAGTTTGAGTCGTGGTGGGCGACGG
>Ga0187862_10003173_pt1 | contig 16252 bp, 10 predicted proteins | sample June2016WEW_10_1_FD_133003 | JGI IMG/M metagenome (GOLD analysis project Ga0187862, IMG submission 133003) | Peatland microbial communities from SPRUCE experiment site at the Marcell Experimental Forest, Minnesota, USA - June2016WEW_10_150 | ecosystem: Environmental > Terrestrial > Soil >...
TAGGCGTAGAGTTTCTGCCAGTCGTCGAGCGTGGGCCGTGCGACCGTGCCACCGCCGTGGGCGGCATCACCGCCCAACGGATAGATGACCGTGCCGGTCGAGGCTTGGAGCATGCGTTTCACAAACTCGCACTGCTCGCCCAGAATTACAGCGCGATCGTCGAGGGTGCGCTGCTGCTTCTGCAGTCCGCGGAGCTGCTCTTCCAGCTCCTGCACACGGGCATTGGGCGTGAAGTCGACATAGGCGGTCTGGGCATTGACGTCGAGGATGGTGGCGCCCGCCGTGCCGCGGCCGGAGGCCTGCAGCGACTGGTCGAGCAACGCGGCCGGCAGGCGCTCGAAGACGATCGCATGCTCCCCGGCAGCCAGTTCGATCGTGGCGATGCGCGTGATCACCGCGCGGTCGACGTAGACCGTGGCGGCGGAGATGCGCGACTCGATTGGAGTCGCGCGAAGTAAAAAGGAAGATGAAAGAACAAAGAAGGATATCAAGAAGCGAGGTTTCATGGTCGTGACGGATGGATGTAGTTGAAGGGATAACGGTTGACGGGCGGATTTCTTAGCCCCTGCTCGGCGGCGGTGGTGAAAATATGGAGAAAACTGCCCTCAAAGGAAATTCAAACCGGCGCGGCGGGCGCGGGCACTTGCCGGGGTAAGACGGAAGAGGCAACATTGAAGAACGGGGCGCGCAGCGGGCGTTCCGATCTTACATCTTCCTTCTTGCCTGTTCAATCGGCGGGCAGCCGCCGGTGCGGCTGCCCGCTACCAGGCGTCGCTGCGGAACGGCGCGGCCGGCAAGCCAGCGCCGTTGAAGAGATTGGCCTCAGGCGCGTTGGTCCAGGCATAGCGCACGGCGACCGGCTCCTTTACCTCGGGCGCGAAGACGATGACCGTGTCGCGCTCAATCCGGGCTGTGGCGGGATGAAACCGCCGGTCGGAGCCGGCGAGCTGGAACTCCGCAGGCGGGCGGTCCTGCGCCAACAGTCCGCTGTCGGCATGATCAAACTGCACCCGCATCGCCGCGCCTTCGCGGGTGGCGGACTTGAACACCGGCCCCGACCAGTCGCCCGGGATGCCATAAAGATGATGACGGGCGATGAGCGCGAGGCGCCGGCCGACCGCCTGCTTGTTGCGCGGATGAACATTGTCCGGATCGCCGAGGTCGATGGTCACGGCCATGCCGGTGTCGGGCAGGGTGAGCGCCTGGGCTTGGGCTTCGCGCAGACGGGCCCAGTTCGTGCCGTTGGCCTCACCGCCGGCGTAGTTGGCGAGCTGGACGAAGTAGAAGGGGAAATCGCCCTGGCCCCAGTGCTGCCGCCACGCCGTAATCAGGGCGGCGAACAGCGCGTGGTATTCGCCGGGGCGGGAGTCGTTGGACTCGCCCTGATACCACAGGACCCCGCGGAGCGCGCAGGGCAGGAGCGGAGCGATCATGCCGTTGAAGAGGCTGCGCGGCGCTTCCGGGCTGGTGGGACTCGGCGGCGGGGGCAGCCAGGGCTTGTTCTTCAAGAAATCAGCGTATTTCGCGGGGCCGGCCGCCTTGGCGGCTGCTTCGTCTTTATCCTGCGCGGCGCGCGCGGCCTCATACGCAGCGACCTTGGCCGGCCAGTCGATCAGCGCCCTGGCCCAACGCTCGTCCACGACCGTGAAGGCCGGGTCGCTCTTGAGCGCGGCTTCACTCATCCATGATTCGATCGGCGTGCCGCCCCACGTGCTGTTGATGAGGCCGATGGGGACGCCGAGCTTCTGCTGGAGATCGCGGGCGAAGAAGTAGCCGACAGCGGTGAACTGGCCGACGGTTTCGGGGCTGCACACCACCCACGCGCCGTGCAAGGTGTCGGCGGGCCGGTCGGCCACCGCACGCTCGACCTTGAAATGGCGGATGAGGGGGAAATGGGCGGCGGCGACTTCCTCGTCGGCGTTGTCCACGCGATAGACGTCGCCTTTCGGACCCCACACCCTGAATTCCATGTTCGACTGGCCGGAGCACACCCACACCTCGCCGACCACGATGTCCTGTAGCCGGAGGGTGTTTTTACCGCTGACGACGAGTTCGGCGGGTGCGCCGGGCTTGAGCGCACCCAGGTAGACAATCCAGCGGCCATCTTTGCCCGCGGTGGCGTGCACGGTCTGATCGCGAAAGGTGACCGTCACCTTCTCGTCCGGCGCGGCCCGGCCCCAGACCGGCACGGCCATGCCCTGCTGCAACACCGCATGGTCGGTGAACAAGGGCGCGAGCGTGATGTCGGCGCGGACCCACAGCGGGACGAGGGCAACCAGGAGCAAGAGACGTTTGGACATGGGAGGAGAAAGTTAGACCGTGAATTTGCACCCGGTGCAAGACCGCGCGATTTCGTTTCGACGCGACGGCCGCTTTCGACACCATATCGCTCCATGCGTTCACCGGCTGATCAAGTGGTCATCATCACCGGGGCGTCGTCGGGCATCGGCGAGGCCACGGCGAGGCGCCTGGCCCGCGGCGGGGCGAAGCTGGTCATTTCCGCGCGGCGGGCGGACCGGCTCGATGCGCTGGCGCACGAACTCGACCCCTCCGGGCAGCAGGTGCTCGCCGTCGCCACGGATGTGACGGCCGACGCCGACCGCCGCCGGCTCGTGGAAGCGGCGCTCGGCAAGTTCGGGCGCATCGACGCGCTGGTGAACAACGCCGGCTACGGCACGCGCGGGCCGGTGGAGCTGGTGCCGGTCGAACTCATCCGCCGCAACTTCGAGACCAACCTGTTCTCGCTCGTCGCCCTCACGCAGCTCGTGGTGCCGCACCTGCGGGAGCGCGGCTCCGGGCGCATCGTCAACATCGGCTCGGTGGCGGGGTGCATCGCGCGGCCGCTGTCGGCGATCTACGACTCCACAAAGCACGCGCTTGAGGCCATCACCGATGGCCTGCGCGGCGAGCTGGCGCCGTTCGGCGTCGAGGTGGTGCTCATCCGGCCCGGCTTCATCCTCACCGAATTTGTCGACACGGTGAACCAGGTATCCGGGCCGGTGATCGAGAACGCCGGCCCCTACGCGCCGTATTTCGAGGGCTTCCGCAACGACTACAAGAAACTGCGGTGGATAGCCGGCCAGCCCGACGACATCGCGCGGCTGGTGGAGAAAGCGCTCACGGCCCGGCGGCCCGCCCCGCGCTACGCCGCGCCTGTCCACGCCAAGTTGTTCCTCTTTCTCAAGTGGCTGCTGCCCGCCCGCGTGCTGGACTGGATGGTCCGGCTGCGGAAATAGCCGGCGGCGCGCGCAGCCTGATTTCCAGTCATGAGGAGTTTGTAACGTATTACGTTACAAATAGCGCCGCGATTCATCGTTAATTACGCCCCCCGCAAAAACACGTGCAGCTCCCTGGCGAGCTTGGGGCCGAAGCCGGGCACGTCCTGGATTTCCGCGGCGGCGGCGGCGCGGAGTTTGTCGATCGAGCCGAAGTGCTCCATGAGCGCCGCGCGGCGCACCGGACCGAGGCCGGGAAAGTCGTCGAGGATCGATTCGCGGATCTTCTTTGAGCGGAGATCGGCGTTGTAGGTATTGGCGAAGCGGTGGGCCTCGTCGCGCAGGCGCTGGAGCAGCTGCAGGCCGGGGTGGGTGAGCGGCAGGTTGAGCGGCGGGCGCTCGTCGGGGAAGAAGATCGTCTCGTGCTCCTTCGCCAGGCCGATGAGCGGCGGCGGCGTGAGATCGAGCGCGATGAATGCCTTCAGCGCCGCCGCCACCTGCCCGCGCCCGCCGTCGATGACGACGAGGTCGGGGAAGGGTCGGCCTTCGTCATACAACCGCCGGTAGCGGCGGCCGACGACCTCGGTCATGGCGCGATAGTCGTCGTTGCCGACGAAGCTCTTGATCTGGAAACGGCGGTACTGGTCCTTGTCGGGCCGGCCGGCAGTGAAGCGGACCATCGAGGCAACCACGAACGTCCCCGAGATATGCGAGATGTCGAAGCACTCCATGTGGGCGGGCGGCCCGGGCAGCCGCAACGCGCCCGCGAGTAACTGCAGTGCAACCTCGTCGGTGCGCAGCAGCACTGGCGCGCGCTCGAAGTGGCGCGTCTTGGCCAGCGTCTCCTCCAGCGCAATCACGACGTCGCGTAACTTTGCCGCACGCTCGAACTCCTGCCGGCCCGCGGCGGCCCGCATCTCGGCGCGCAGCGTTTCCAGCCACTCCCGGCTCTTGCCCTCGAGAAACTCGCACGCGGCTTCCACGCGGCGGCGGTAGTCGGCGGCGGTCACCTCGTTGGCATGGCCGTAAAGCTCGGCGCGCACGTCGTCGTAGAGCCGGTAGACGCCTTCGCTGATTTTGACCGGATGCGCGTCGCCGAGCAGGATGCCGAACTGCCGGCGCATCTCGGCAAGCGTCTTGCGCACCAGGCTGCTGTAGGCAAAGGGCCCGAAGTAGCGTGAGCGGTCGTCCTTGCGCAGGCGCGTCAGCACGAAGCGCGGCAGCTCGGATTCGAGGCTGACGCGCACGAGCAGGAAGCGCTTGTCGTCGGTGAAGTCGGTGTTGTAGCGCGGCAGGTACTGCTTGATGAGCCGCCCCTCCAGCAGCAGCGCCTCGGGCTCCGACTTCACCTCGATGACGTCGAAGCCGGCGATCATCTCCACCAGCGCGCGGATCTTCGGCTGCTGCGTGAACAACCGCGACGGCTGGAAGTAGGACGCGACGCGCTTCTTCAGGCTCTTGGCCTTGCCGACATAGATGATGCGTCCGAGCCGGTCCTTCATGAGATACACACCGGGGCCGTCAGGCAGGCGGCGGACCTTTTCCTTGAGGGTGGACGGACCGACCGGGCCTTCCGGCCCATCATGGGAGGGCGCTGGCATTTTCTTCAAAATACACTAGCGTGCAGCCGCTTCGCAAAACATCTATGGCGCACGGCACCACACCAACTCCAAATTCCACCCCAGGCAAGAGCAGCCCCGGGGTTGCCCGGCGCTTTGAACTGCTCACCCTCGGCGACGAACTGCTCCTCGGGCTCACGCCCAACGGGCACCTGACGTGGATCGGCCAGCAGCTCAGCCGCCGCGGCGTGCAGCTGGCGCGCAGCGTCACCGTGACCGACGAGGCATCGGCCATCGTCGCGGAGTTGCGCGCCAGCCGGGCTCGCGCCGACGTGGTCATCACCACCGGCGGGCTCGGCCCGACGTGCGACGACCGCACGCGCGAGGCCGTGGCCGAGGTGCTCGGACAGAAGCTGGTGTTCGATCCCGCCATCAAGCAAGCCCTGGCCGACCGCTTTGCGCGCCTCGGCCGCAAGATGACGCCCAACAACCTGAAGCAGGCGTACCGGTTCGAGCACGGCGAGGTGCTGCCCAACGCCAACGGCACCGCGCCCGGCCTCTGGATCGAGCAGGGCGGCAAGGTGCTGGTGATGCTGCCCGGCCCGCCCAACGAACTCCAGCCGCTGTTCACCGAACAGGTGCTGCCGCGTCTCGCGAAGCTCGGCCTCATCAGCGAGGGCGAGGCCTACGTGCAGCTCTGCACCGCCGGCGTGGGCGAGTCCGCGCTCGAGACGAAGCTTCAGCCCATCTTCGACCGCGCCGGTGGCGCGCTCAGCGTGGCCTACTGCGCCCACCAGTGGCGCGTCGACGTGCGCCTCAGCTCGCCCGGCGGACATCTCTCGCTCCGTGAACTGCAGGCCGTCGCCGACGAGTGCGCCGCGCTGCTCGGCGAGGACTTCGTGTGCTACGGGCACGACTCGCTGGCCAAAGTCGCGGCGGACCTGCTCCGCGCGCAGGAGAAAACGCTGGCCGTCGCCGAATCGTGCACGGGCGGTCTGCTGGCCAACCGGTTCACCGACGTCTGCGGCGCGTCCAAGTTTTTCCGCGGAGCCATCGTCTGCTACAGTAACGACGCGAAGATGCAGATCCTCGACGTGCCCGAGTGTCTGATCGAACAGCACGGCGCGGTGAGCAACGAGTGCGCGGTGGCGCTGGCCACCAGCGTCGCCGAGACGCTGGAGGCGGACTACGGCCTCGCCATCACCGGCTACGCCGGCCCGAGCGGCGGCACGAAGGATGATCCCGTCGGCACCATCTACCTCGGCTTGCATTCGCCGCAGGGCGTGTGGTCGAAGAAACTGAACTACACCGCCACGCGCACCATGGTGAAGGAGCGCGCCGTCACTGTCGCGCTCGACTGGCTACGGCGCGAGCTGGTGCGGGCCGCGCGCCACCCCGCCGCGCCCCTCCGCCGGGCGACACTGATCGGGTAGGGGCGGCGCGCGATAGTGATCGCGCGCCGATTGAAGAGCGAAGACGAAAGATTGAAGACGCGGAGGCGAACGCGCTGACCGATCTTGCGTCTTGCTTCTTGAATCTTAATTCGGCGGGCGGAGCCCGCCGTTTTAGCTCAGCAGGTTTTTCAGCGCGGCAAGATACTTTTCCTGCGTGCGGGCGATGACATCGGCGGGCAGCCGCGGCGCCGGCGGCTTCTGCTCCCATTTGAGGCCGAGCAGATAGTCACGCACAAACTGCTTGTCGTAGCTCGGCGGCGACTGGTTGACGGCGTAGCTGTCCTTCGGCCAGTAGCGCGACGAGTCGGGGGTGAGAATTTCGTCGATGAGGTAAAGGCGGCCCGTGGCATCGGTGCCGAATTCGAACTTCGTGTCGGCGAGGATCATGCCGGCCCGGGCGGCGCGGTCGTGGCCGAAGCGATAGAGCGCGAGGCTCACGGATTTCACCTGTTCGTAGAGCGCGGGACCGATGAGTTCGGCGCCCTGTTCATCATTGATGGGCTCGTCGTGCCGGCCCTTCGGCGCCTTGGTCGTCGGCGTGAAAATCGCCTCGGGCAGGCGGTCGGCCTGACGCAGGCCGGCCGGAAGCCGGATGCCGCAGACCGCGCCGGTTTTCTGGTAGGCGCTCCACCCGCTGCCGACGAGATACCCGCGCACCACGCATTCGATCGGCAGCGGTTGCAGTTTTTTCACAACCATGCTGCGGAGCTGCAGGTCACGGGGAAGCTGGTATTTTTCGGCAAGCAGTCTCGCTTGATCAGTCAGAAGGTGATTGGGAACAAGGTTTCTCACCTGCGCGAACCACCACAGGCTCATTTGCGTGAGCACGATGCCCTTGCCGGGAATGCCGTCGGGCAGAATCACGTCGAAGGCCGAAAGGCGGTCGGTGGCGGCGATCAGCAGCGCGTCGCCGAGATCGAAGATTTCGCGCACCTTGCCGGAGGCGAGCCTGGGGAAGGGAAGGCCTTCGATCTGCGTGACGGCGGTTGGAGGAATGGCGCGGGCGATGTCGGCGAAAGTCATGGGTGTGGTCTCACGCAAAGGCGCCAAGCACGCAAAGGATTCCCGCCATCACTGGCAACCAATTCCCTTGCAGATTTGGCGCGGGGTTGTCTGAACCAAAATAGCCTTGCGCGAGTCAACCCCGGGGGTAGGGTGCCGACTCCGCATTGGGGTCCCCATCGTCTAGCCCGGCCCAGGACACCACCCTTTCACGGTGAGAACCGGGGTTCGAATCCCCGTGGGGACGCCAGCCTTCGCCTTCGGCCCCCCTGTAATGATGGTTCGCACATAAATTGACCCGCGTGGCCAAGGTATACGCAAACGATCCGAAGTAATTAACCGACTTTGACTTCGGTGGACACCTTTTTGGGGAAGGCCTTCCGTAGTCGCCTTCTTGACATTGCGAAGAAAGCTGCGCTGGCAATAGTGGGGAGGATTGCCTTTCCGCTGCCGTCCTGATGTGGTGCGGGGCTTTGTTCTGCTGTCGGTCACGGACTCGAGTTCGTACTAGATAAGCCTTGAGCCCATGAGACTTTCCCCTGTCGCCTTCCACCACGCGTTTCGTCGCTTTCAGAAGATCCACCGGCGCGAGGACCGGGCCTACCTCGACTCCTTTCGTAACCCACAGGCCTACGTGCACCGAATGGAGGACTACAAGGAGGGCGTGGCCCGCCAGGCCGAACGAATCCTTGACGCGGAGCGGTGGGCGCATCGCGAAATCGGTCAAGGCCGCATTCTCCGCTCCGTCATCGCTGCTATCGAACAACCAGGCAACAACCTGCTGCAATGGGACGCCCGCTTCGGGGCGCAAGGCCGCGTGCATCGCCGCCTGCTGGAAGCCGAGAACCAACGGAGACTTCGCAAAGAACTTGAGGCGGTGTTTTTCGACCTTTATGCCCGGCATCGCGCCGACGGCGACAAGTTCGAGCACCTCGCCTTCCTCTGCGGCAAACGCTACGAACTGATCGCCTATCTTTTCTTTATCGCCGACCGGCACGCCTTTTTACCCATCCGCACGACTTGTTTCGACCGGGCGTTTACAGAACTCGGCTTAGAACTGAAAACCACGCGCCAATGTTCGTGGAGCAACTACAGGGCCTATCTGGAAGTCATGCATCGGGTCCGTTCCGCCCTTACAGACGAGGGTATCATTGAGCCGTCGCTTCTTGACGCCCATTCCTTCTGCTGGCTGCTCGCCACCGATGGCCGAACAAAGGAACGCCGAATGCCGCCGCGGGTTCGTGGCCATCTGCGCCTTTTCACCGGAGTCATTCTGGAGGTGTCGAGCAAACCCGGGAGTCCAGCAGCCGACCGCGCTGTCAACGATTGTGTGGTGGATATGCAGGCAGTGGGTGAACGCCGCATTGCCGCAGGCCGAGTCGCCGAGGAAATTGCTCTCAAGGAGGAACAAAACCGCCTGCTGCACTACGGCCGACCCAGCCTCGCGCGACGGGTGAAACTGGTCTCCGACCGTCCAGGCCTAGGCTACGACATCCGCTCTTTTGAACACGACGGAGCTCCCCGCCATATCGAAGTGAAGCACATTGGCCAGCGTTCGGCATTTTTCCTTTCACGCCACGAATGGCTGCAAAGCCAGAAGCTTCAGAATTACTGGTTCTACCTCGTAAGGTCGACCGAAGCCACTCAACCGCGCGTCGAAAGGCTCTCCGCAGACCGGCTCACGATCGAACACTTGGTTCCGACACAATACCTGGTGCAGTGGAACGACGCTTGAACGCGTTCAGTAAAGGCGGCCCATTAGGACGGTGCTGTGCTGGAGTGCCGTGGGTGATAGCGGCAACTAATAGCGCTGGTTGTGCCAAGCTACCGCAGGCGGCAACCGTTCCCACTTGGACCGATACGCCGCCGACCTCAGCCAGCGTCAATCGCCGCGCCACCGGATCTGCAACGTCGCCCGAATTTCCTCGCCCAGTCGCCCTCAGGTAACTACTCGCAAAACGATGCTCTACGAGGACGACATTATTGAAGCAGTATGTGCTTACTTGGAACGCCAAGGCTTCACGATTACTCAGAAGTTGAACGCCAAGCAACACGGTGATGACATTATCGCTACCGGGAATGGCAACATCCGTACGCTGCACATTGAGGCGAAGGGCGAGACCAGCAGCCGCACGGATAGCCCACGGTATGGTAAACCTTTTAGCGGTTTTCAGATTCAGGACCATGTCGCGAACGCTTTCTATCGCGCCGCCAAGATGGCCACCAGCGGCAGAGTCGGTGGCATGGCGCTCCCCAAGAATGCGGCTCATGAGCGTTGTGTCGCAGGGATTCAGCACGCCCTCGATGCTCTCGACATCATTGTTTTCTGGGTGGCTTCTGACCGGAGTGTCACGACTTCCAGGCCTTTGATCGAAAGGCCTAACAAATCACTCCGACCAACAGCCGCCGGGCAGTTAGGCTCGCCTCCTTTCGAAGCCGAGCCCATCGCATGAACGCCGCCAAAACGCATCTCGCGTGCAATCAGGGTGCTTCGCTTGACGAGGAATACCTGCTTAGCCGCGGAGCGGCGTAGCCTGGGGAATCGGCTTGCGATGCCCCTCGGTCTGGACGTGGCTCAATCTCGACCGTCGGCCAGTCCCCAACTGACGATGACTCGCTCATTCGACAACGTGGATTTCAAGGTCGCAGAAGCGGAGTATTTCCTCGAACACCTCCGCGCCCGCGACTGCGTGGAGCCGGAGATTGATTTCCTACTGAGTGCCTACGCCGCGGCGGCGCGGAGCATCACGCTCTCCCTCAAGGCTGTCCTTGGCGAGACTGACGGCTTTGTGGAATGGTATGCCGTGCGCGAGGCGCGGCTCCGTGCGGATCCGCTCGCGCGCTATTTCCTAGAGCTAAGAAACTATACCCAGAAGACCGGCGCGCGGGTGGTGAATCAGATCCGTTCACCCGAGAAGTTGCGCGAGCTGCTCGTCCGCCAGCTTTCCGGCCGCAGGACATGGTTTGGCGAATCCGGGGAGGCGCTTCCGCCAGCTCCCGACATGGAGGTCGGCGAAGCCGCGCTCGCGCATTTCCGAACCCTGTTGGGGATCGTCTACGAATGCTATGTGGACTTCGGTCCGGTGATTGATCCGCAACAGCATTACACGCCGGAACACTACGCGCTTCTCGGCAAAACCGTTGAGGACGCCGAGGAGGAACTCGGCTTCCCGCGCGGCTGGACTTCGCTGGGCAAGACCGGCCCCGATGACATCCCTTGGCGCTTTGAACTGCTGCGGCGGCATGCTGCCGGAGAGGGGGGGCTGAACGAGATTTTCGCGCGGTATCTTGGCAAGACGCCGCCGCAGCCAGTACCGCTGCCGGAGCGTCCGCTGCCCGAGAATGAAGGCTGGACCCGGCTGCAGGACGGCAGCCGGGTCTGGATTCCGAAAGAATTGCGCAAGACGGGCACGGCCGAGGGCGACCTCGCCGACTACATCGCGTCACTGAAAGCGGCTCGCGGAGCCACCCCGGAAGCTCCCTCTTTCGAGGAGCAGGAGTTTGCGCGCCTCAGACGTTTCATCACCGCCGCAATCCTCCAGATTCCTGCTCGCTGCTTCGAGGTGCCCGTGGCCGGCGCAAAGGAACTCGCAATTCGCGAGCGCGTCTTCTGCTACGAACTGTACCACCACCTACGGAGCGCGTTTGATGACGCTGGGTTCTGCTACATGCTGGCAGGCGAATTGGACAAGGGCGGGCATCCGATCATTCGTGGAAACGTGATCCCAGATTTCGTCGTGCATGAACCCGGGGACATGAGCCGGAATCTCTGTGCGATTGAGGTGAAGCCGCTCTCCGGAGCAACAAAAGGCTTCCGGAAGGACCTCGCGACGCTCACGACCTTCGTGCGCGACTACTCCTACCACAGGGGAATCCTGCTGGTATTCGGTTCGTCACCGAAGGGCGATCGCGCGTTGCGGCGGAAGCTTGCCAAGACTCCCGCGGAGCTATTGGCGGCAGGCGTTCACGTTCTCTGGGCGAAAGCGCCCGGTGCCGTGCCGGTCGCGCTACGCTGAAGCGTTGGTCGCGCGCTCAGTTCTTTCCCGAGGGCCTGTCGGCGATCGAGTATCCTGGCGGCGTAGGTGGCGGCACCAAAATCCGAGCCATTGCCCCTCGGAAAACTGCCATTCTCCGGATGGGAGCCCGGAGAATGTTGGGTCGTGCCTCGCAAATTTACGACAGCCTATGTCGCGAGCTTTCTGATGAGAGACGCAGACAATGCTGAAATCATTGCTGCGATTTCCATCGGTTCAATTAGGTCCTCGCCCGCGACTGCCGCAATAATCTCGCCAAGATCCCCAATTGGGGTTTCAAGCGAACCCTTATTGAACCCTCCGTTTCGGTTTTGACGACGGCTGCGCACTGAAAACTGCCTTCCTTCTTCGTCCCAAGTGGGGTGACCGATTTCGATGACGTGTCCGACTTCTTGAGCCGGGAATGTTTTCGTTACTTTCATGGATTTCCTGTTGGTTGGTTGTATGATTCGGGGCGCCCCATGGTGGGATGGCCTCAAATCACAATTCGCCGTTAAGGATTTATAATGTCCTCAGACCCCGTTCTTCGTAACACGTTGATAGCTATATTCTTGACGGACTACTGGTGCGCGCGGGCCGAACAAAATCGCTGTTACAGCAGGCCCGCGGCGCGAAACGAGCAGTGCCCGATGACTGTCGAACCAGGGCCTGTTCCGAGGTCTCCGTGAGTGGCATGATGAACTCGGTCGTTTGCGGAGTTTTGATCTTGCGGGGCATCGCACGTTGCCGGGTCGGTTCGAGTAAGCGTCTCAGCGCTCGACAACTGATCCGTTGACGGGGTTAGGTAGCACCGGGTTTCAGGGCCCCGAAGCCCATTCCCGAGCAAGAGTCTTGCGACTTGGCAATGCCACCCTAGCTCAAGGGCGGGAACGGGAGCAGCGACAGTCTCGGCAAACTCATGTTCGCAGTCACCCGCCGCGTGAAGGCTGTGTGATGTTGGCGCAGCGTGGCGTCGCCTCCCATTACCGCGGTCTTGACGTTGTGACCAATCCCGACGCTATGCGTCGAGCTGCAAGAGGAGCTAAGCCACCAAGCTGTACAAACCGGAATCGCGAAGGATCGCCAAATGCAGCAAGCGGGTCGAGAAGCCCGGTGACCGATCTCGTTGCGGGGCCGCCGCTCAAGGAGTCTGTGCGAAGTCGTTATTGCGTTGAAGATTCTGTGGGCTACAAATGGAACAAAAGACGCGATTCAACATCGCGTGCGACTAAATAGGTTCGATGCCTCGAAGCTTTAACATCGTGGTCCACGACCTTGGCCTAAGTCCGCAGCAGCATGTCCGCGTGCTGATCGGCCAACCAACGTACGCCGCCGATGATTGGACGACACGTAACGACCTCTATTTCGCACGAGACATCCGCTCCTTTCGTGAACGGATTCAGGGCTTTATTGTCGAGGCGGTGAATTCGACTGCAGACCTAATTGTATTGCCCGAGCTTTCGGTTCCTCTTGAAGCGATCGATCTGCTCCGGAGTTGGTCGGAACAAACTGGTGGGGTTGCAGTCGCGGGAAGCCATTATTTTCTATCCGACGGCGCCTATCGCAGCCGTTGTCCGATCATGATTTCCGGCGATGTGTTCTTTACAGAGAAGCTAACTCCTGCCCCAGCAGAGGTGTCGCCGGTCAACGGACAGGGATTGTCTCCAGGTCGAGTGGTCCATGTCTTCAAGAACACGAGGATTGGAGATTTCGCCGTCCTCATTTGTTCAGACTATCTCGACGCTGAACTTCGCCAAGCGCTATTTCAATACGATATTGGTCTGCTTTGCGTGCCTTCGTGCCAAAGGAATTCCGCCGTCTATCATGCCAGGATGGGCATTAATTGTGAGGAATCCGAACGGGGCTTGTATATTGCCTACTCCAATATGGTTCATGCAGATCTAGCAGACGGTCGATCAGCGTTCTTTGGTACCATGGATCGTCTATTCACTGAGAAGCTCCTGCAGACAAGAATCACTGATTTGGTGCCGCCACAGAAACTGTGTGAACTATCGGTTGGAGAGGATTCATTGATTTTGGAGGCTGACATGGAGAATCGCCGCCCTCGGCTCGGGCGGACGATCTTCTCTCGGCCAAATATTTCTGTAATCAAGCATGGTGAAGGGAAAGCCGCGGAGCACACGCGCTTCTTGCGTTTGATTGGCCACGCTGATGATCGCTATCGCTATATCTCGGATCTTTACGTCGAGCCGGAAGAATATCCATCAATGTTGGCGCGGCTCGAGAAAGATAAACTGCTGTTTATTGTTGGCGATCCGGGTATCGGGAAGACCTACACTGCTGCTCGTATCCTTCGGCGATACTTTGACGCTGGTTACGAGCCAGTTTGGTTTACAGGTATTGAGAAGGAGGAGCGTTTGATCCAACGGCAGACTTTAGAGCAATACGCCCCAAAGGATAAGCAAATTATTTACTTTGAAGATCCGTTCGGACGAACAACTTTTGAGAAACGTGATGCCATTTATACCGTGTTCGGACCATTAATAGATCGACTGCGCTCAGTAGATGCACGGGTTATCGTGACATCCCGAAAAGAGGTTTTTGAGCGTTTCTCGACTGAGAGCCTTACGGCAAAGGAGCTGACGTCGTTCAAAGAGGAAATGGGCGTCGTGAAACCTTCATATTCGGCGGTTCAAATGCTCGCTATATGGGTGAAGTTGGCCCGCGGGCGGTGCAAGTGGTTTGGAGAGGAGAGATTTCGCCGCGTAGTGGAGCGGGCGGTTTTCGGCAAACGGTTAAGTACTCCATTGGCACTTCGGGACCTGGTCTTTAGCGCTGAAGACGTTGTATCCGTCGAGGATCTAGAACGGCGGATTAGCCGGCGACAGATTGAAAGCGCGTTAATTTTCGCGGGAGAAATAGAAAGCCTTCCGTTGGGCACGAAGCTAGCGTTTGCCCTAATCTGTCTCGGTGGTGAGCAGAACCAGCAGATACTCGCCACTTGGTTTTCGAAGGCGCAGAAGGAGATGGCGTCAATGAGCAGCGATGGCCAAACAAAGGGGAGCTTTGTGGAGGAGCTGAGAACTCAGCTAGGCTTTCGGGTGGAGCAATTCGGAGCATCCCTCTCGGCCTTGCGCTTTAGTCATCCGGTATATGAAGAAGCAGTGATCCAACTTGCGGTACGGGATTCTGAAATGGGTGGGGTCTTCTCATCAGTACTGAACATAATGAGAGAGGCGGACTATCGGTTGACAGTGAATGCAGTGTTCCGGAGCGGCAAGCGTTTCCCCGAGATCACGGAGCTTTTGTGCTCTGAATTGCTAAAGCAAAAGCGCCAAACTTCGGTAAAAGATCTGGTAACTTTAGGAATGAAAATGGTGGCGGCTGACGCTGCAAATCATGACAGACGTTTCGAGAGTCTCCTGCGGAAGGTTTGTTCGCCCAGCGAACTTGGGGAGTGGATTAGCACGGCGCGGGAACGAGCGCTTTTGACGTACGTTTTCCGTTTTGCCGCGCACTACGTTAACTATTTTAACGAGAATGTCAGCGCGCATGTAAAATGGGGAACCGTGTTCAGTGGACTCTCTGAGAAGACTGGACTTGGCTACTTGATTGAGACTCTTGAATGGGCGGCGAAAGTTGACGCCAGGAAAGTCGCGGATTTCATGCTAAGCCTTTCAGTTGGCGACCTTCGCAGGGGGGTCGAACAGCTCCCTGTTTACCTCAAGGAACGTTTCGTGAGGTTGGCCAAGCACACCCAATTGGAGCGAGGGATAGAGACCTTTGTGCGAAACTATCGCATAGCATCCGCGCAACTGCATGCAGCTCGTAGAGGTCGGATGATGTCTGTATCTGCGGAGAAGGCCGTTGTCGTTGATGATGGGGCGTCCAAAGCGTTGCGGAGGCGTGGTAGTTTGCTACCGGTTGGCATAAAGGGAACCGTGGGGAAGTTCGGAGAAGGTGAGCTGATTGCTGTTTTGGACGGGAATGCAAAAATAATCGGTGTCGGCATTGCTCATTACAATTCCGATGATGTCCGTAAGATTAGTGGGCGACAATCAGGCGAAATCGGTGGAGTGTTGGATCGATTCAATGGAGTTACAGTCATTCATGCTGATCGGTTTGCGCTAAAAGAGTGATGTAGACATTGCGATTTGCGGAGACCGTGTTGCTCCAGCCGATAGATCCTTGTCTTGGAGATTCCGAACATAGGCGCTGACGTTGATCAATGCATTAACATTCTTCAGTGAGGCCCTTTCTGCGTGGCCAAGGATTGTGCTAACGAGGCTTCTTGTGGCCAAGGTATGCGCCAACATTTTACAGGATCTGACCGATTTGCGCTGTGATCTGGCCAACCTATGCGCCAAGTGGCCGGAAAACTATCCGCTACTCACCACCCCCTGAAAATTATCCGCTGCTCACCGCCGGTGATGAAGAGCCCAGAGTGGCCAGCACAACGTTGACCGCGGTCGCGGGCGCGATATCAAGACCCGCATGACGACGAACCCCTTGGGTCGGATGGCGGTGGCGTTCTGGATCGGTGTGTTCCTTCTTGGGTCTCTAAGCGCGGTGGCGGCGCCGCCGAAACCCGTGCCCGTGCCGATGGGCGACAACACGTACAGCCTGACCCGCAGCGCCCGCTTCGCCTTCTCCTTCGGCACCGACAAGCTCGAAAGGGAAGCCAGGGAGGACGCCGCCAAATTCTGCGCCGGCCTGGGCAAGAGAATGAAGGAGGTGTCGATCTCCACGGAAAAAACGTCGCTGCTTCATGGAGGCTTTTCCAAGGCGACGCTCATCTTCAAGGCCCTCGAACCGGCTGACCCGGAGTTGGCCGAGACGCCGATCCCGGGGGCCGATTTAAGCGATCTCGAGATGCTCGTGGACCTGCACGACAAGAAGTTGTTGTCGGACGCGGAGTTTGAGGTCGCCCGGAAACGGTTGGATGAGAAATCGAGCGAGCTGAATGAACTCCTCGCCCTCAAACGAAAGGGCATCCTCACCGAGGCCGAGTTTGAAACGGCCAGGAACCGGCTCACGGAGCGCGCGAA
>Ga0187862_10003183_pt1 | contig 16197 bp, 7 predicted proteins | sample June2016WEW_10_1_FD_133003 | JGI IMG/M metagenome (GOLD analysis project Ga0187862, IMG submission 133003) | Peatland microbial communities from SPRUCE experiment site at the Marcell Experimental Forest, Minnesota, USA - June2016WEW_10_150 | ecosystem: Environmental > Terrestrial > Soil >...
GCCGGTGGCAGGTTGATGGTGTAGGTGGCCGAAGCGACCACGCTGTTCGCGTAGCCGGTGGCCGCCGCGATGGCCTGGATGGTCTCCGTTTGCGATACCGTGATGGCACCGATGTACTGGGTCGAACTGGTCGTCGGCGCTGTGCCGTCGGTGGTGTAGTAAATCGCAGCGCCAGGGGTTGTGTCGGAGATGGCAACCGATTGCACTGACGTATAAACGCCAGCCGCAGGCAAAAAGGTGGGCGTGGCCGCAGCTGCTACCGGCTGAGTTTCTGTTCCGGCAACCGCAACCGCCTGCTGGGTTGCGGCGGTGTTCAGCGTGTTTGTGGTTAGAGCCACGCTCTCGGTCAGCAGCTCCGAGGTTTTGCCGTTGAGCGGCTCATCGGGCGTGAAGTCGATGGTCAACGTGCAGGTAGCCCCGCCAGCCAATTGCGTACTTGCGGTGCAATCGCTCGCGATCCCGGATGCCTCAGGGAAGTCGGCAGGATAGCTCAATGCCGAAAACTTCAACTCCGCATTACCGATGTTGGAAACCACAACTGTTTGCGGGCTGTCGCTGCTCGTCAAACCTAAAGGCGTCGTCGCGAAGCTCAGACTCGGCGGATCCGCTAAATCTTCCTTCAATGCTCGGCTATTGTAGGAATCGGCTATATAGACGTTGCCGCTCCCATCCACCGTGACCCCATAGGGCTGATTCAGCCCACTCGTTGGTATCGTGCTCTGCGTGTAGCCGTCCCCCGTCGCCGTCTCCTTGAACACCTGGCCATTGTCGTTACTCTCGATAAAGGAGATATAGACGTTGCCACTCTCGTCTACAGCGATCCCAAACGGTACGCCCCCGTCCTTGCCACCGATAGGAATCGTGCTCTGGGTAAATCCGCCCGCTGCCGGCGTCTCCTTCACGATCCAGCCATTAATTTCATTTACGACGGCATAGACGTTGCCAGCCCCGTCCACCGCGACACCTGCGGCAGCGGGTAAGTCGCTAACTACTGTGCTCTGAATGTAACCGGTGGCCGTCGGCGTTTCCTCATAGACTGTGCCTGTGTCAGAACCCAAGGAGATAAAGACGTTGCCGCTCCCATCCACCGCGACTCCAATCGGGGCTGATCCATCGATGTGCGCGAAGCTGGCGACGATGCTCTCGGAGTAACTACCCGCCGACGGCGTCTCCTTCAATACCCTGAAATTGTCCGTATCGGTGACATAGATGTTCCCGGCCCCATCCAGGGCAACCCCATAGGGACCACCCATGGTACTGGTCGGCACCACGCTCTGGATGTAGCTGTCCCCCGACAACGTTTCCTTAAATAACTGGGCCTGCCCATCGCCGAAGCGATCATAATTGGTAATGTAGACGTTACCGTTCCCATCCACCGCAACTCCACTACTCCAGAAGATTCCCAGTTCAGGCGAAAAACTTGCAACCGTACTTTGCACTCCGTCGGACACAAAGGTTGTCTGCGGCCCTTGTCCCGTGCCCTGCAGATAAGCAGTAGCGATCACCGCGCCGTTTGCGTCCGCCAGTACCACCGCACCGTAGCGCGCTCCCGCATACTTTGGCGCAAACGTCACATTCACCGTGCAGGTAGCGTCGGCGGCGTAATTGGTACCGACCGCGCAAGTTCCCCCGCTGGCGTTGGTGAAGTCCAGATTCGTTGCTCCCTGCGTGACCACTGCGATGCTGCCCAGTGTCGCCGCGTTGGTCATGGTTACGCTCGCCGCAGCCGTCGTGCTGCTGCCGATATTGACCTCGCCGAAATTCGTCTGCGCCGCCGCGCTCAGAGGCAAAACCGCCACCGGCAGCCCCACCGCAAAAGCCAAGATCGTGCCACAAGAGAACCGGGGAACTCCTGTTCTCGCCCGGAACGAGAAAAAGGAAAGAATCTTACGAAACATCACTGCGCCTTTCGCCGGGAAGTGTATCCCGAAAAGCTCCTCCCGACTAGCTGTGATGCGGCCGCGGTAGTGTCTCAGTTTGAATTTTTTTGAGGATGGCGTGTCCTGAAGAATGAACGCCAGAACCAATGCGTTTTCGGACTAGTCAGCAGGCACACTCGCACGGTAACACCAATCACGATGGCTGCCACGGCCAGAGCGGGAACGATAAGCGAGTTGACGGAATACACAGACAGCAGATTAGGCATATACAGCAACTACCCAGCTAATTATACCTCAATGTGAGTCGAAGGGTGCGTACAATTTACCTTAGCTTAAAACGTACTCAAATATACGTACAATAATACCTGCACAAAATGTTCCACGTGAAACATTTCTCCATTTTGCAAAGCACCGCCCTACGAGAACCGAACCTTCACATCCGGCCCCTTGTCCAAATGGATGCTCTCAACAAACCGCACCCGTCCCGTCCTCAAAGTCAGAATCACCGAAGAAGTCCGCGTCCCTTCGCCAAAGAAGCGGACGCCTTTCAGCAGCGCGCCTTCGGTCACCCCGGTCGCCGCGAAGATCATCTGTTTCCCCGGCGCCAGGTCTTCCGCTTCATAAACTTTTTTCTTGTCTTTGATCCCCATCTTCGCAATGCGCTCTTCGAGTTCCGGCGTGTCGATTACCAGCCGTCCCTGCATGTATCCGTTCAGGCAGCGGATCGCGGCCGCTGTAATCACGCCTTCCGGCGCGCCGCCCGATCCCATGACCGCGTGCACTCCGGTTCCGATCACCGCCGCCGCAATGCCCGCCGACAGATCGCCGTCGCCAATCAGCCGTATGCGCGCGCCTGCCTTCCGAATATCGGTGATCAGCTTCTCGTGCCGCGGACGGTCGAGCACGATTACCACCAAGTCCTCCACGCCGCGATGCAGACGCCGTGCGATATTTTTCAGATTGACGGCCACCGGGGCGTCCAGTTCCACCGCGTTCTTGCACGATGGTCCGACCACGATTTTTTCCATGTAGCAATCGGGAGCATGCAGCAATCCGCCTTTTTCCGAAGCCGCCAGCACCGTGATCGCGCCGGGCGCGCCTGTGGCGCACAGGTTCGTACCCTCCAGCGGATCGACGGCAATGTCGATATGTGGAACCTCGCGGCCGTCTGGATAACAGCCACCGACCTGCTCCCCGATATAAAGCATGGGCGCGTCGTCGCGCTCGCCCTCGCCGATCACGATCGTGCCGTGCATGGGAACCGTGTCCATCGTCCTGCGCATGGCCTCGGTGGCCATCTGGTCGCTCAGCGGACGGTCGCCTTGGCCCATGGTGCGCGCCGACTCAATGGCCGCGTTCTCCACCACGCGCAAAAATTCCAGCGCCAGATCGCTTTCCATATTTTCCCCGAAATTTTTGGCATGCGGTTCGGGACGGACTTGAGTTGCCATAAACGCCTCCTCAACAAAAATGCGACTATGCACTATATTCCCTTAGGAGCGGAGATGGAAGGGCAAGCGTCACATCCTGGCAAGCACCTCTGCTAATCTTCCCTCATGAACACTGAACCGACCCCTGATCTGACCCCTGACCTCACGGCCGCCGCATTGACGAAAAAAGACCGCAAAGAGCCAACGTTTCTCTTCTCCGAAAAGCAGGTTGCCGAAAAAAGTGAACTCGCCCGGCGCTTTCTTGACACCCGCGCTCGGCTGAATGAAAACGTCGACAAAGCCGACAACTTCCTCGTTAAACGCTTCTACAACCTGGATCACAACGCCTATCTCGAAGGCGCTCTGCCCGCAAAATACAAAGAATTGATGGGGCTGGCCGCCTCCGTCTGTTTGCGTTGCGACGACTGCATTGCCTACCACGTGATTCAGGCCTATCGCCTGGGCGTGATGCGCGCCGAGCAGGAAGACGCGATCAACGTAGCGCTGGTAGTAGGCGGCAGCATAGTGATCCCGCACATGCGGCGCGCCTATGAGTTGCTGGCGGAACTCTACGGCTGAGTGGCTAGCGCCTTCACGAGGTACGCCGCGTAACGGACCTCAGAACGCGTCAATCCCCGTCACGCTCGCCCCAATAATCAGGGTGTGGATATCGTGCGTCCCCTCGTAGGTCTTTACGCTTTCGAGGTTCATAAGATGTCGCATGATGGGATAGTCATCGGCCACGCCGTTTGCCCCCAGAATATCTCGCGACAGCCGGGCGCACTCGAGCGCCATCCAGACGTTATTTCTCTTGGCCATCGAGATATGTTGATGCTGCACTTTTCCCGCGTCTTTCAAGCGACCGACTTGCAACACGAGTAACTGTGCCTTCGTAATCTCGCTGATCATCCAGGCGAGCTTTTCTTGTACCAGTTGATGCGAGGCGATGGGCTGATCGCGGAATTGTTTTCGCAACAACGAATATTGCAATGCGCAGTCGTAACACGCCATCGCCGCTCCCACCGCGCCCCACGCGATTCCATAGCGCGCCTGGTTCAAGCACATCAGCGGAGACTTCAACCCACCCGATCCCAGCAGCAGGTTCGATTCGGGGATGCGCACATCCTGCAGCGACAAGCCCGAGGTTACCGAGGCGCGCAGCGACCACTTCCCGTGAATGTCATCGGCCTTGAATCCAGGGCGGTCGGTCTCGACCAAAAATCCGCGGACCTTGTCGTCCTCATCTTCAACTTTGGCCCAGATCACCGCCACGTCGGCGATCGTGCCGGAGGTGATCCACATCTTTTCGCCGTTTAGCACATATTCTTTCCCAACTTTGCGAGCGCGTGTGCGCATACCGCCGGGATTTGATCCAAAGTCGGGTTCGGTCAATCCGAAGCAGCCGAGCTTTTCGCCTTTCTGCAACGCGGGCAGCCAGGTTTTTTTTTGCTCGTTGCTGCCGAAGGTGTAAATCGGATACATCACCAGCGCCGATTGCACGCTGACGAATGAGCGCACCCCGGAATCTCCGCGTTCCAGTTCCTGCGTGACCAGGCCATATTCGACGTTCGACATGCCGGCGCAGCCGTAGCCGTTCAGCGAGGCGCCGAAAAATCCGAGATCGGCCATGGGCTTGACCAGTTCGCGTGGAAAGCGGCCGGCGCGGTTGCATTCCTCGATGATCGGGACGAGATTGTCTTCGATGAACTGGCGCGCCGTGGCGCGCACGAGGCGCTCGTCGTCGTTGAGCAACGTGTCGAAGTCGATGAAATCGACACCGCGAAATTTGATGGCCGGCATAGAGTCTCACCCCACAGATTGAGCACAGAGAAACTATTCAAGCTAGCAGAGCGGCAGGGAAGTCAGCAACGCGAGTTCAGCGTGAGACGAGGGTCAACTGCTCACACTAATCGTCGCAAGAGGCAGATCCTTCGCTCCGCTCCAGGATGGGAGAATCCGTATCCGGTTGCCTAATCTGTTTAACTAATCTGTTTTGAGTAGAGATTTCGCTTCGCGCTAAGCGATAATATGTCGCAAACGGAGGAGTGCCGGCTCTCAGGGGGTGTAGGCTCTGATGAGGGCCTGCGGGAATCGGTGGTTGTGCGCCAGACTTTCCCAGATTTTCTATGATGAACCGAGCGCTAACGTTGCTGATCGGCTTCCTTGGCGTGTCCGCGATTTATCTCTACGCGTTCCCGCAAGCGAATGTCTTCTATGCCGGAGTGGTGTTGCTCCACGCCGTGGCCGGTGTCGTGGCGTCAGTCTTGCTGCTCCTCTGGTTGGTCCGCTCGTGGCGTCAGGGTGAGCTCCTGGTTCGCGTAGGAATGGTTCTCCTGTTCCTGGGCGCAATCCCAGGACTGGCCCTGATCTACACCGGAGCGCTGCGCACGGACTGGAATCTCGTCTATGCCCATATAGGGGTGAGTTTTCTCGGCGCCGGCCTGATCGCCGCAGCCCGCTTGGGCGGCCTGGGATGGCTGCCCCATCATGCCGCGGTTCGCGTTGCCGCCGTGCTTGCCGTGCTGGCGGTGATGGCGCCCGTTGCTCGCTACCTTCGCGAAACTCGCTGGAACCAGCATGGCCGCATTGAGAATCCCGCACTGCCGCCGGTCACTATGAACGGCGAAGGCGACGGTCCCACCGGCCCGTTTTTCCCGAGCTCTGCGCAGGTGTATGGCGGTCAAAAGATTCCCAGCCAGTTCTTCATGGAGTCCGATTCCTGCAAGCGCTGTCACCAGGATATCTACAACCAGTGGAACAGCTCGGCGCACCATTTTTCATCCTTCAACAATCAGTGGTATCGCAAGTCGATCGAGTACATGCAGGATACGATCGGCACCAAGCCTTCGAAATGGTGTGGCGGATGCCATGACCCCGCGGTGCTCTATGCCGGCAAGATGGATACGCCCATCAAACAGTTCGTGCACGCGCCCGAAGCCCAGGCCGGACTAGGCTGCATGATGTGCCACTCCATCGCCGACGTAAAAAGCACGATGGGCCAGGGCGATTTCTATCTCGAGTATCCCAAACTGCACGAGCTTGCGGCCAGCAAGAATCCACTGGTTCGCACCCTGCACGACTTCATGGTCAAGCTCAATCCGGAGCCGCACCGCCGTGTTTTCCTCAAGCCATTCATGAAGCAGCAGACGGCGCAGTTCTGCTCCTCCTGTCACAAAGTGCACCTCGACGTACCGGTCAATCACTACCGCTGGTTCCGCGGCTTCAACGAGTACGACAACTGGCAGGCCAGCGGCGTCTCCGGAGAGGGCGCGCGGTCGTTCTACTACCCCGCCAAGCCGCAGCAGTGCGCCGATTGTCACATGCCGCTTGAACCATCGAATGACATGGGAAACGTTGCCGGGAAGGTGCATTCGCACCGCTTTCCCGCGGCCAACACCGCTCTGCCCACGGCCAACGAAGATGCCGCGCAGTTGAAGGCCACCGAAGATTTCCTGACCAGCGGAGCTCTGACCGTGGATATTTTTGCACTATCGCCGGAAAGCGGGCCACTGAAGGCCGCCTCATTGAAAGCAGGAGGAGTCGCCGAACACGAACTCTCAACCACCTTCGCTATAGGAGAAGAAGCGGAAACAAGAGTCACGCCCAGTACCAACACTGAGGCTGCTCCGGTTACCGCCCCGCTCAACCGCGTAAAGCCCGCCGTTCGTCGCGGGGATACCGTCCGCGTCGATGTCGTGGTGCGCACCAAGCGCGTCGGACATTTCTTCCCGGGCGGCACCGTCGATGCCTACGACACCTGGCTTGAACTCAAAGGTGTCGACGACAAAGACCAGACAATTTTCTGGAGCGGAATGGTCGAGGATGACGGCAAAGGCCCAGTCGAAAAGGGCGCACACTTCTATCGCTCGCTCCAGGTGGACGCGCACGGCAACCCGATCAACAAGCGCAACGCCTGGGCCACGCGCGCCGTCGTTTATGTGCGTTTGATCCCGCCCGGCGCCGCCGACACGGTGCACTTCCGCATGAAGATCCCCGAGAAAACGGGCGGCAAAATTACCCTCACCGCACAGCTCTGCTATCGCAAGTTCGCGTGGTGGGGGACGCAGTTCGCATTCGCAGGACAGCCGGACCCTTCTGTTGCGGCCTCTGCAGTCACGCCCGACTACGACGACAGAAAGTTCCAGCTCAACGCGCTTCTGCGGGGAGTCTCCGCGAAAACGGAAAAAATCCCGGACTTGCCGATCGTAGTTGTAGCGCAGAATCAAGCCACGCTGGACGTTTTGCCCGCGAACGCCCCGGCACCTCACCCCATAACTCAGCTTGCGAAAGAAGACTGGCAGCGCTGGAACGATTACGGCATCGGCCTGTTGCTGCAAGGTGATCTGAAAGCAGCGCAGGCCGCCTTCGAAAAAGTTACCGAAGCCGATCCGCAGAATCCCGACGGCTGGGTGAACATCGGACGCGCCGCCCTGCAGGAAGGCGACGTCGCCCGCGCGCGCACCGTTCTTGAAAAAGCGCTGGCGCTCAGTCCCGATCTGGCCCGGGCGCACTTCTTCTATGCCGGAGTTTTGCGCCAGGAAGGCAGTTACGATGGCGCGGCACAACATCTGACCAAGGTCCTTACCCAATACCCGCACGATCGCGTAGCGCTGAACAATCTTGGACGCGTGCTGTTTCTGCAGAGGAAATATGCGGACGCCGTGAAAGTCCTGCAGCAGGTGCTCGCTGTTGACGCCGAGGACTTACAGGCGCACTACAATCTCATGCTTTGCTATAACGGTCTCGGGGACGAAAAGATGTCCAAAGAGCACCAGGCACGCTACCTGCGCTTCAAAGCCGACGAAGCTTCGCAAGCCATCACCGGTCCCTACCGTCAGCTAAATCCCGAAGACAACAACGAACGCCAGAACATCCACGAGCACGTATCAGTCCCGCTGCCGATCCTGAACAACGTAGCAGCGAAACGCCTAACCGCAAGCGTCACCGCGAATCACGCAGGGAAGGCCGTCCCACCCGTCCAAGCCGACCACAGCCCGGCGGAAGTTCGCGCCGCCACGACTCCCGAGGCCCGGAGGTGACGCGCTCTTTCAACAGAGATTCTCTTCCTGCGTTCCTCCGTGTCTTCGTGGCTCCGTGGTTAATCGCTCTGTCGCTAGCTGCAGCCACCAAAGCGCAAACCATTACCTTCCGCGATATCACCGCCCAAGCCGGCATCCACTTCACCCACAACAACGGAGCCTTCGGGAAGAAGTGGCTCCCGGAAACCATGGGTCCGGGCTGCGCGTTCATCGATTACGACAACGACGGCTTCCCCGACATCCTGCTCGTCAACGGACAGGATTGGCCTGGCCACGCCAAGAACGGCGCGACCACGTTGAAGCTCTACCACAACAACCACGACGGTACTTTCACTGACGTGACGCGCACATCTGGTCTTGGCATTTCGCTCTTCGGACTCGGCGTGACCGTCGGCGACTACGACAACGACGGCTTCGACGATATTTTCGTCACCGCCGTTGGTCAAAGCCATCTCTTCCACAACAACGGCAACGGCACTTTCACCGACGTCACCAAGCCCGCGGGACTCTGGGGCCCAAACGAGTTCTCGACTGGCGCCGCCTGGGTTGATTACGATCGCGACGGTAAACTCGATCTTGTTGTAGCCAATTACGTGCAGTGGTCCGAGCAAACTGATCTCTATTGCACACTCGACGGCTCGCACAAGTCCTACTGCACGCCCGAATCGTATAAGGGAACGTCGGCGCGCCTCTGGCACAACCTTGGTAACGGCAAGTTCGAAGACGCCACACAGAAAGCCGGCCTCTACGATCCAACATCAAAAGGCCTCGGCGTCGCCATTGTTGACTACAACAACGACGGATGGCCCGACATCCTGATCGCCAACGACACGCAGCCCAACAAACTGTATGTAAATAAAAAGAACGGCACCTTCGAAGAGCGCGCCGTTCCCGCCGGCATCGCCTTCAGCGAAGATGGTGTGGCCCGCGCCGGCATGGGCGTCGATGCCGTTGATTATGACCGGACCGGCAGCGCCAGCCTGATCATTACCAATTTTTCCAATCAGATGCTCTCGCTCTACCACAACGAAGGCAACGGCCTGTTCGTGGACGAAGCTCCGCGCTCAGAAGTTGGACGCGCGACCCTCGTAACCCTCGGCTTCGGCTGCTTTTTTTTCGACTACGATAACGACGGCTGGCAGGACATCTTCGTCGCCGACGGCCACATCGAAGACCAGATCGAGAGTGTGCAGAAACGCGTCAGCTACGCCGAGCCGCCGCACTTATTCCGCAACCTCGGGAACGGCAAGTTCGAAGAGGTCACCAACAAAGTCGGGAGCGCGTTCGCCGCGCCGAAGGTCGCGCGTGGCGCCGCCTACGCCGATATTAATAATGACGGTGCCCTGGACGTCCTCATCATGACCAACGGCGGCCCGGCGCATCTTTACCTCAACCAGGGCGGCACCAACCAGAGCCTGCGCATAAAACTCGTCGGGACAAAATCCAACCGCGACGGGATCGGCGCCGTCGTCCGCGTGAGCGCCGGAAGCGAGAAGCAGTGGCTTACTATGAAGAGTGGCTCCAGTTATCTTTCGCAAAGCGAACTGGTGCTGACCTTCGGCATGGGATCGAAAACCAAAGCCGACACGGTCGAAGTCGACTGGCCCAGCGGGCAAGTGGACAAGCTGGCCAACATCGCGACCGGGCAGACCACTACTGTCCAGGAGGCGAAAGGCGTAATCGCCTCGCGCGCATACGGAACAAAGTAATTCGTGGCTCTTCACCCACCGTACTCAGATAGAATTGGTGCCTAGACTCACGATGGCCAAGACGCTCAGCCTCGCCCTTGTCTCCACTTTTCTTCTTGCATTGCTCGTCGCGCTGCTCGCCGCGGATGGTCCTTCCACGAACCCCCAGGAAGCGGCCCGCCTCAACAACATCGGTGTCGCTTACATGAATCAGCAGCTCTTTGAAAAAGCTTTGAAGTCGTTCGAAGAAGCGGCTGCCAATGATCCCGCATTAGAGGTGACCACCGTTAATCGCGGAGTAGCGCTGCTCAACCTGCAACGCGTCGATGAAGCGAAGGCGTTGCTGGAAAAAGCAGCTGCGAGAAATCTCAAAGATGCCTACGTCTGGTACAACCTTGGCCTCTATTATAAAAACTCCGGTGACTCAGGTTCGGCCGTCGACGCCTTCCGTCGCGTTGCTGAAATTGATGCGAACGACGCCGACACTTGGTACTTCCTCGGATCGACCTACGCGCAACTCAAGCAATTTCCGGAAGCGATCGCCGCCTTCGAGAACGCGTTAAAGATCAACCCGTTCCATGCCTCAGCCCAGTTCGGACTGGCGCGCGCCTACCAGCAATCCAGCCAAGGCGACCCCTCCCACGAGGCAATGAAGAAATTCCAGTACATCACTCAGAACAAGCTGGGCACGCCGATAAGCTTGGCCTATGGCGAGCAGGGAAAGTATTCGCGCGCGGAAGATTCGCCGATGGCGGTGGAGAAAGTCCCGGCGCAAATTCCAGTGAAGTTTGTGGATGTAACGGCAGAAGCGGGGATTGCGGACAATTCGCAATCAGATCCGTATCGTGGCCGCTCTGATTTTGCGCCGTCGGGAGCATGTTTTTTGGACTATGACAATGACGGACGTGTTGACCTTCTCCTTCTTCAAAATAGCGAACATCACGGCTTGGTTCTCTATCACAACCGCGGCGATGGAAAGTTTGAGGACATTACGCTAAAAGCCGGCTTGAACCCGAGGGATCAAGGTTACTCATGTACCGCGGGAGATTATGACAACGATGGATTCGAAGATATAGTGATTGGCACCGGCAGTGGGGTAGTGCTCCTTCACAATGAGAAAAACGGAACATTTAAGAATGTTACAAATGCCGCAAATCTTCTTCACGCCGGATATGCCCATGGTGGTCTTGCATTTATCGACTATGACCATGACGGCGATTTGGATCTCTTCATGTCAGGGAACGACCCCGATTGTACGGCGCTGATGATGGTTCAGACGCCAACTGTCGAAGAATCGGAAGAGCTAGAGAATAAGATCAAAGCTCAGGAGAGTAACCACAATGAATCGTCTTGCTCTTCAGGCAAGATGTGGCGCAACAACGGTGATCAGACATTCACCAATGTCACCTTTGCGACGGGAATCAATGCGGAACGCGTAAATGGAACCGCAATCGGCACCGATTACAACAATGATCGTGCGATTGATCTTCTTGTTGCGGGCAATACCCCGGTCATCTTCGAAAATCCGCGGGAAGGAAAATTTGTTCCTCGAAAACCGTGGAATTCATCGGCAGCAGATTTCGCGAATGGGGTCGCAGTGTTGGATTATGACCATGATGGTTGGATGGACATAGCAATGACACACCAGTTTTGGGATTGTTCAAGACGGATAGTCATTGAAGCATCCCAATCCCAGGCTGCCCCAATCTGTTTTGCGGGACAACCGGCCGTCACCCTCTGGCGCAATAATCACGGCAAGAGTTTTGAGCAGGTGAAGCTTCCCGAAACCAACTGGGTTCGTGCTTACGGCGTCGCCGCCATTGACTACGATAACGACGGCTGGGTCGATCTTGTCGCTGTCGGCGAGACGAAAGATGGCAAGGGCGAAGTCCGTCTTTTCCGCAATCTCGGGTCCGACGGATGGAAAGACGTCACCATCGAAACCGGACTCGACAAGATTCAGCTCAAAGAGCCGCGCGCCATCATTGCCGGAGACTACGACAACGACGGCGCTGTCGATCTCCTGATCACGCAAAATCATGGGCCGGCCGTATTACTCCGCAACGAAGGAGGCAACAAGAACAACTCGCTGCGCCTCGCGCTCAAGGGACTGAACGATAACAAGAGCGCTATTGGCACGAAGGTTGAAGTCTTCTCCGCGGGACTGCGGCAGAAGTTTGAAGTGTATGGATCGTCCGGCTACCTTGGACAGAACTCGCCCTACCTGACCATCGGTCTCGGTCAAGCGAAAGAAGCTGATGTCGTCCGCCTTCTATGGCCCACCGGCGTTCTGCAGGATGAAATCGAAGTCGCCGCCAACAAAATGCAGAATATCCAGGAACTCGACCGCCGCGGGAGTTCTTGCCCGACGCTGTTTGCTTGGGATGGCCACGAGTATCAGCTTGTCGGCGATATGCTTGGTGCGGGAGTGGTTGGGCACTGGATCGCGGAGAGTAATGGCAAAATCGAGCGCAATATCGCGAGGCCGACTGAATCAATCAAACTCGACCGCGCTGCACTTCGTGAAAAGGACGGCCTGCTGAGCTTCCGCTTCATGGAGCCGCTTGAAGAATCGGTTTACCTCGATCAGGTCCAATTGCTGGTCGTTGATCATCCCGCCAATGTCGATGTTTATCCCAACGAATATTTCGCCAGCAATCCGCCTTACCCGCCTTTCAAAGTCGTGTTCAGCAATAACAAAGATGCTCGCCCGCCTGCCGGTGCTTGGGATGAACACGGCCATGACGTGCTCCCAGATTTGCTTGCGCATCGCTATTTCGGCGATTTCAAAGTGCTTTCGTTTATGGGATTCACCGAGCCGCACAGCCTGGAACTTGATCTCGGCGAGCCGTACCGCAGCGGTCCGCTGTGGCTGCTGCTGCATGGCGAGATCGAATATTTCTCCGCCACGAGCATGTATGCTGCCGATCAAGCGCACCTGCGGCCGATTGCACCGTATGTCGAAGCGCTCGTATCGAACGCGAGTTCAGCCGGGAAAGACGCGAAAGAAAAATGGGTCCGCGTCGTCGATGACATGGGATTCCCCGCGGGCGGCGCGCGCACCATGACCTCCGACCTCACCGGCAAGCTTCCGCCGGGCACGCGGCGTATTCGCATCACCACGAATCTGCAGATCTACTGGGACAACATTCTGATCAGCCGGACGAAACAAGATAAGAGCGCCCGCCTGACCCCGGTTCCGCTCGCTTGCGCCGAACTGAATTTTCACGGATTCCCGCTGAAGATCGAAGGCCAGCCGCCGGGCAACGTGAAGTACATTTACGAGAAGGCCAGCGCCACCGGCCCTTACACGCGTCCCGCTGGCGCTTACACGCGCTATGGGGATGTGCGACCGCTGCTGGAGTCTGTCGATGACAAGTTTGTTGTCTTCGGATCAGGCGATGAAGTGGCGCTCGATTTCGATCCGGCGAAGTTGCCCGACTTGCCGCGCGGCTGGGTGCGCGACTATTTCTTTGTCGCCAACGGATACGAAAAAGACATGGACTTCTACGCCTACCACGGCGATACGGTCGATCCGCTGCCATTCCGCGACATGCGTATGTATCCGTATCCCGGGCAATCTTTCCCATCCGATGCCGAGCACCTGAACTACTTGCTCGAATACAACACCAGATTTATGTCGGGGAATGAGGCGAGCGGGTATGCGTTCCAATATCCCAGGCAATAGCCTGTCGTCCTGAGTGAAGCATGAACCGTTTTTCGTTGACAGAATATCCCTTCCGTATAAGACTCGAAGGGAATTTGTGGAACTGCGGCAGGGCAGCTCTACTTTGCGACCCCGTGAGCCACGAATGACCCTCCCCCAAGCCCCGTTATCTCCGCAGGATAATGGGGTTTAATTTTGAGCTAGTGAATGAAGTTCCGCGACATTTATGCCAGGCGCTGTAAAGCCGCGCTCCTGCAAAGCATTTCTGTTTCTGCCGCGAATTAAAGCGAGGCAAAGCTAGTTTATAATCATAAATTCCAGCTTCCAGCGTGGAGCAATCCTCCCGAGACGGGGCAAGACCCCGTCTCTACAAATGGAGTTATCCGACCATGATTCGACAGCTGCAAAATGCAGGGCCGACCGTGAAGATCGTTCTCGGCGCACTACTCGTCCTCATCTGTGCCTCGATGGCAATCACGCTGATTCCCGGCGGCATCGGCTCCAGCCTTGGCATTGGCGCGCCTCCGGCCGGAGTTCTGGCCACGGTTGGCGACCAAACCGTAACCGTGCCCGAGGTGCAGCGCGAGGCCAGGGCCATGATCCGGCGGCAGTTTCCCAAAGGCGGGCAGCAGGCCAGCATGCTAATGCCCTATTTTGCCACTCAGGCTGCCGAGCAGCTCATCAACGAGAAGGCTCTGATTTCCGAGGCACACCGCATGGGCCTGCACGCCAGCGACGACGAACTGCGCGATGAGATGCAGCACGGGCAGCTTGGTTCCATGCTCTTTCCCGACGGCAAGTTTGTCGGGCAGGAAGAATATGAAAACTTCGTTCAGCGCAACGACATGACGGTGCCTCAGTTTGAAGCGCGGGTGAAGGAGGATATTCTTACTCGCAAGCTGTACGCCCTGGTTTCAAGCAGCGCCTTCGTGGGGGACGCCGAAGTCCGCGACGAATTCAACCGCCGCAACACAAAGGTGAAGTTCGAATATGCCGTGATCACGCAGGCCGACATCCTGAAGGGATTGCATCCTGCCGATGAGGAACTGAAGGCGTTCTACGACCGGAACAAGGCGACCTACAGCAACTCCATCCCCGAAAAACGGCGGATCGAGTACGTGGTTGTCGATAGCGCGAAAATGGCGGCGACGACAGCCGTTACCGATCAGGACCTGCAGGCGTACTACGACCAGCACCGCGACGAGTACCGGGTTCCCGAACAGGTGAAGGTTAGCCACGTTCTGATCAAGACTCCTCTGCCAGCGCCCGGCGCGAAGGAGGATGAGAAAGCCGTCGCCGACGCGCGCGCGAAGGCGGAGGACGTCTTGAAGCAACTCAAAGCGGGCGGAGACTTTGCCAAACTGGCGGAAAAGTATTCTGACGACCCGGGCAGCGCCAAGAGCGGGGGCGAACTCGGCTGGATCGGCCGCGGTCGCACCGTCCCTGAATTCGAGAAAGCCGCTTTTTCATTGGGCAAAGGGCAGACCAGCGACCTGGTCAAGAGCAGTTACGGCTTCCACATCATCCGCGTCGAAGACAAGCAGCAGGCGCATCTCAAGACGCTCGCCGAGGTGAAGAGCGAGATCGAAGAGAAAGTGAAGCAGGAGAAGACGGCCCGTGCCACCGAAGCCGCAGCGAACGCCCTGCTCAGCCAGGCGCGTACCGACGGATTCGATAAGGCAGCGGCCGCCAAGGGGCAGACGGCGGTCACTACCGACTTCGTTAGCCGAAACGATAACTTGCCCGGACTGGCAGCGAATCCGCAGTTTATGGACGCCGTCTTCAACGAAACAGAGAAGGCCCCTCCCGATATGGTGCCGGTGCCGCAAGGTTACGTGGTTTTCCAACTGCTCGCTATCAAGCCACCGGCTACGCCAACCTTCGAGGAGATTCGTTCGCGGGTCGAAAGCGAATTCAAGAACGAGCGCGCCGGTTTTCTGCTGCACCAGAAAACTCAGGAACTCTCCGACCAAGCCAAGGCTGGACACGATTTGAAAAAAGCCGCCAAAGATCTGGGTGCGACGGTGAAGACGAGCGACCTGGTTGCGCCCGATGGCCAGGTTCCCGACATTGGCTCGATGTCCAGCGCGAGTGCAATCTTTGCACTAAAGCCCGGTGAGATTAGCGGACCGATCACTGCGGGCGGCAATGGTGTGGTTGCTCAGCTTCTCGATAAACAGGCGCCGACGGATCAGGAATTCACCGAGAAGAAGGACGGAATCCGCCAGTCGCTCCTGGAAGCTAAGCAGAACGATTTGTTTGGGCTGTTCGTTATGAACCTGCGCAAGGACATGGAAAAAACCAACCGGCTCAAGGTGAATCAGGAAGAAATGAAAAACCTGACCCGGCAGGGTGGGCAGGAGGGTTCGTAGCGGAGTCAGATTCCCGGTTCTCAGTTCTCAGTCGGTGCTGCGAACTGATAATTACTCACCGAGAACTGGGAACCGAGAACCGAGAACTGATTTTTGAATGTCATTCCCGCGAGCCAGCGGA
>Ga0187862_10003188_pt1 | contig 16181 bp, 14 predicted proteins | sample June2016WEW_10_1_FD_133003 | JGI IMG/M metagenome (GOLD analysis project Ga0187862, IMG submission 133003) | Peatland microbial communities from SPRUCE experiment site at the Marcell Experimental Forest, Minnesota, USA - June2016WEW_10_150 | ecosystem: Environmental > Terrestrial > Soil >...
AAGTTAGATACAAATTTGAACCTGTCATTGTTGTAAAAGTCCCATATGAACCTAATGTGCCTGTAGGACCTGTTGGTCCTGTTGAACCTTGAATTCCTTGTGGTCCTGTTGAACCTTGAATTCCTTGTGGTCCCGTAGGTCCTGTTGGAGCAAATAAATTAGTAAAGTACGCGTTTGTTCCAGTTATGGTTGTTATAAAAGCAGATACGCCAGTAAGGGCATTGAAAAATGCTGACCCGCCTGTAATAGAGGATATGTATTCGCTTGAACCTGTAATAGTTGATGTTGTGAGGTTTGTCAGAAAAGAATTTGTTCCTGTGCAAGTAGTTACGTTCATATTTGTTAGCCAACAATTAATTCCTGTAAGATTTGTGAATGAACCGTGAGTTCCTGTGTAGGAATATATGTAGGCATTCGTTCCTGTTATTGAAGTCATGAAGGAACTTGAACCTGTAATAGTTGATGTTGTGAGGTTTGTCAGAAAAGAATTTGTTCCTGTGCAAGTAGTTACGTTCATATTTGTGAGCCATGAATTAATTCCCGTAAGATTTGTGAAATATCCGTGTGCTCCTGAATACGCATTAGCATGAATGGTTTTAGCAATACCGACTCCACCATTTACTACTAAAGCACCAGTGGAAATGGAAGTGCTGTCACTTGTACCCATAACCTCTACCTCAGGAGACCCTGATATATTATTATAGATGCGAAATAGACTATCACCACCTTCTACAGTATTTCCACTCACATTCCAGTAACTACTGCTTGTATCAGCATTGGTATCAAAAATGAGATTGTTATAAGTATTGGCAATATAAACTCCTCCTGCGTTAGTCGGATAGAGACTTCCATAGATATTCGTGAAATAGGCATTACTTCCTGTAATATAATTTGTAAATGTTCCTTTTCCACCTGTTAGCGCTCCGAAATGTGCTGATGTTCCAGTGATACTATACGCATATATATTGTTCTCCCAAAGACTTACTCCTGACATTGCTTGAAAATAAGCACTACCACCTGTGTAATAAAGACCTGTATAAATTGGACTGTCCATAGATGAAATCAGTTTAATAGTTGTGCCTGTTACAGTTTGATTGAAAGTGGCATATCCTCCTTGAATATTTGGAGTTACAAGAATTTGTGACACAGTCACCTTATCTCCTGTGTATGCGATAAAGTGTGCAGAAACACCTGTGATACTATCAATCCACATATTAGTTCCAGAATAGGTGTTAGCAAATAATGAATTCACATATTCAGTGTCTCCAGTTATAGAATTTATAAATGCCGATGTGCCTGTTAGGACATTTGTTGTCAGATTTGTAATTGTTTCATTCGAGGGAAATGAAATATTGTTGGTTTCCAAATTTTCACAAACAAGGTCGGTGAAATAGCCAGTAGTGCATTGAATTCCTACAGGAAAATATCCTGTGCAATTTAATGTCAGCGATGGGTCATTTAAAACAGATAGTAGTGCTTGGTAAGGTTCATCAACATTATATAATTCCATTCCATCTTGACCGACATTGAATAATTCTATATCACTTGGATTAAGCACTGAAAATCCTTGGGCTGAGGCAGAAAGTGCAGAGAGAGCACCTTGAATCGAGGCAGAAGCACTTTGTAACAGACCAGAAACTGAAGCACTTCCAGCACTTAATGCGCCTCCAATAGAGGCACTTCCTGCGCTAAGTCCTGCCAGAATAGAGGCACTATTACATGAAATTGCATAAAGTCCTCCTCCAAAACTCAAACAGGCAGTTAGAATGTTTAGAACTGTGAGATTTGTGTTTATACTTCCTATACTTGTATTAATACTTCCAATATTTCCATTAATAGTGCTGACATCTCCAAGGAGAGTTGTAATATCTGAACCTACATCCATTCCAAGACTTGGAATTTGAAGATCGTTAAAATAACCTGTAATTCCATAGATTGACAAGCCTGTCATACAATCAAAGAAGGCACTTGCACCTGTTATCTGTGAGACGAATGCGTAAATACCTGTAATATTATTTGTTTGGATGTTTGTTAGAAACTCTTGAGAACCTGTATGACAGTAAGTTGTAAGGTAACCAAGGAATTCATTGACTCCTGTATGTGTTGAAGAGATGATATTTGTCGCCGTAAGATTATTAAGAAAGTCATTTGAACCTGTGTGAGTATAAGTTGTAAGATTTGGAATTGTTTGAGAGGAAGGAAATTCCAGATTACCTGCACTTAATGAACTAAAACTTCCAGTTCCTGCAGTAAGATAGTTGGTCTCCAACAAATCTACAAATTCATAGTTGAAGGTTCCTGTAGAACAAGTAATGTCAGTTCCTGTTATATCATTACATATAATATTTTGAAACATTGCTTTTATGCCCGTTAGATTGTTAAAGTACGCCGAATTACCTGTAGTGCTATTAGACACAAGATTATTGAAGTTTGCAGAGGAACCTGTGATTGTATTTAGATAATTTGAAGTCCCTGTTAGTGTTCCACAAGACACTGTATTAGAGTAAATTGCATTTGAAGTCAATGATCCTATGAATCCTGTAGAGGAATTAATTCCATTACTTGTTATGACACCGTTTACAGATAATGTGGAAGGAAGAGAAGTTCCCTGAGGAAGGTTTATTCCTACAGAGCCATTTGGTTGAAGTCCTTGAATTTGTAATGTTGTTGTAGCGATTGCTTGATTTAAAGAATTTCCAACGAGAACTTCATACTGTGGAATTGCAATATCTCCTATAGGAATACCACTTGTTGTTAGATTTCCAGCAGAATCAACTCCCAGAAATCCTGATCCTAAGTTTGGAGATATGATTTGAATACACGATCCACTCATAGAAATACTTCCTGTCGCCGAAGTTCCGACGAGAGTCACATTTGGAGTATTTATATTTCCACAGTTCAATGTTCCCCAGCCCGTAGGATTTATGAGAACTGAACCGTTATTGATTTCACTTTCTGTGATTAGTGCAAATTCTCCTGAACTTCCTTCTCTGTATAGTCCAGCATAATTTGTATCTGGTAGAAGGCTCATAAATCCTGAATCTCCTGTGCCTCCATTATCATTAATTGTAATCAAGGGATCACTCGTAGAGAAGTTTCCTTTGACCTCAACAAGATTCAAATTTTCATCAGCTTCCAGCAAAGAAGTATTTGTTGAAGGATTATAAACTTCTAAAGTCCTTGTTATATAAACTCTGTTAGCGTGTACATCGTTGCTCCCAAGCCAACTCATGCTCTTTTAAGTATTGAAACAAAGTTTAAGGAAGATGCCAATTTTCAGAAGAGGTAAGAAAGTCTTTAAGATAATGGAACATTTGACGATAGCTCAACTTCTCGAACTTAGAGAAGAATTGACGAAAGAACTTATTGATAAAGGTCTTGATCTGACACATCTTGAATCTCTTGAAGAAGACATTGCAGAGAAGATTATTGAGGAGATGGAAGACAAATATCTTCATAAGGTTTTCAAATCCTGTGATTATAAGAACAAGAAGGGCGAAGTGTGTGGAGAACTTGATTGTAATGAACACATTTTGAACGATAAGGGAGTTTTAGTAACGAAGAAGTCTAAGAGGAAGGTGAAAACTCCTGTTTTAGACACAGAGGAAGATTCTGAATAACGGAGTATTTTAAGAAATTATCCCTAACAGAAAGTTGGACTCCAACCATGAGTAAGCCAGACTGTCCTGAAAGCGTTGTCATTGATAACAGACTAGATTCTTTCAATCATACTGATACAACTTTGTTCCTGACTTGTGGAAAATTCTTTACTCCAAATGACGGCACATATTATAGATTGCCTGTATTTTGTAATGGAACTTTTCTTTCGTGGATTTATACAGACATTGAAATGTTTCGTGGAAGCACTCTCTTCACAAAGGCATCAAACTTAATGCAATTTAATGTGCCTACGAAGGAAGAACTGAAGAAGAAGTATGGATATCTTGATACTACAGATTCTACACAAGTTAATTTTTTCTCCAATATAAAGGATGAATCCAAGCACAACGGAAGTGAAGAAGTCCAATCAAGTAATGTCTGCGAAGAAAAAGCGAGAGCATCCACGGGAGTATGATGATTTTGTGAAGTCGAACTGGAACAAGACCTTGAATTTTACAGATAACTCAAAGAAGATATCTGAAATGTGGAGAAATAGGGGGGCTCCGTCCAAGAAAGAGCCCACAGAATCAAAGTAAGAGCCACCTTTAATACAACTTCATCTCGTGAATGAACGATCGTATGAAGAAGTTCCATTTTCTATCTGAGATAGAAAACTTTAAATGCGTTCTGCACTTCCAGTTCCAGAGCAAGTCTTTGATCCAAATCTCATATCAGAAATTCTACAACTATAAGGATTTCCATAATCAGATTTAATTACCTTGTGCTCTGAACTCAGGAAACTGTGAATTTTGCTAATTTCTGTGCTATTCAGAGTATGGGCGAAGACGATCAAGAAAGGAAAGTGATAACTTTTGTATCTTGAGATGACTTTATGTTGAATGGTTATTGAGACAATCTGGTTGGAGTCCAACCTAACAATGTTATTCACTCCTTCAAGCATCTCTCTCTTGAAGAGATTCGGGTTTGGCATTCCTTTCTTAAAGGGTATTAAAAGTTTGCGTATAAGGAAGTATTCCATCGATTACTTCTTGTGATATGTTTTGCGTGCCTCTTTGAACAGACCACCTTTTCCGAACTTCTTACCTTTGTGTGCGTGTGCAAACGCCTTTACGTGACGGTTCCAGGCACTCTCCTTTCTCTTACCTCCTTTCTTCTTTTCACGACGTTCTTTCTTTGTTGCCATTTTACTAAGAATAAAATATTTAGCGACTACGCTTGTTGGACTCCAAACTACGGCCTGAAAATCATTACGCCTTCCACTACGCTTGCGGCAAAGTTTGAAAGGCATTCAGGCGTTAAACTATGTTTTAGTCTTTTCCAAAAGTTTCGATGATGTGAGATTGCCACTGTGTGAAGAAGTCTTTGATCAAAAATTGTCTTATTCAAATTTCCTGTAGGAAGTTTCTTAAGAAAGTTTGTCACATAGTTACCATCTATTAATGTTTTAATCCAAGGATTACTTTCGGGGATGTCGCGGCTTACTATAATGACGTATTCGTTCCATGTAGAAATATTCTCTCGAATATATGTAAGGTCTTCTTCCTTGTTCATGTTAAACACGAGGTAATCGAACTTAAAAGTGTCTAGGGGATTGTCTGAGAAAATGTCCTTGGAATATTGAATGACAATACTTCCGTTACAGTGTAGTTTTAATGTCTCCATATCGGTATCTGAAATTTGAGTAGAGTATATTAGAACAAATCTTGGGTCGTGTTCGGATGGCGGTCTTTGAATTTCTTCTGTGCCTGTTGGAATCTTCAAAACAATCGGTGTCGTACATATACTTTTCTGAAGTAATGACATTGTTGGTCTTCAAACTCCTTTTCTAACAGAGAGTTAGAAATATTTTATCATATCTGTGTAAAATCTGTTAAGAAACTACAGAAATGCCTGTGGGTGATACAATGCATTTACTTCCTGCTATTAAGAAGAATGACATATTAGTAGCATTAGTGCGAGCAGGTGTAGTGCCACCTTTCGTTTCAAGTTGAATGTCCAAATTACTTTTCACTAATGACAGACCGCTCATTTCTGCTCTCGGAACTGTCTCAAAACTAAATCCTAAGAAGAATTGAGTATTACAATTCATCCAAACTCCTGCCCATGTTCCTTTTGTCTCAATTCCATCATACAAGTAACTCTGAATATTTTCTTTGCGAGAATCTCCGAATGCATCCGCACAGAAGTCTTTGATCTTCTGGAATCCATAAGGATGAATGTAAATGAAATCGTCCTGTGGAAGTCGTCTTTGTTGCCAGTATAACTGAACTTTATGAAGGCCATTGTAATTCTGTAATGCAGTTGAGAAATTACTAAAAGTTGGGAGTGCAGTCGTATTTCCAAGTTCTGCATCGTCCAATGTTCTCAAGACGTATGCATCTGTAGTTGCATTACTTGAAGAATCGTTAGATCTTCGGAAACAGATCAAGAGTTTTTGGAGATTGTTAATATTTCTCTTATCAACAGTAATTGTCATCAAGTTCGAACTATATTGGAATGGATTACCATTAGTCCAAATACTCTGAGAGTAGGGAATTTCAATTCCAGGACCACTTGCACATGCCATTAATTTCGCCTTAATATCATCCATCATTGTATAAGTCATTAAATGCCATTCAATGTTCGTAATTGTGAATTGCTTGGCATTTGATGCATAAGTCCAAGCAGGAGTTCCTGCACCTCCTACAATAGGTCCTGCTGTTGCTGAATAGGTTGTTTTACAGTCTGTAACAGCATCATCATAAGAATTAAGGAAGAATTGAATGAGGATTTTGTTGAAGAAACAGTATAATTTCTCACTGGTTCTGAGGAAGTCTGAAACAGGATATACAACTAAAGGCATTCCATAACTATCACCACTTGATGAAATAGGCCAAAGTTCCATTTGTTGTCGTTGAACGTCAGGCATTAAAACACTCGTTCCTGTACCAGTTGAATCATTACCATAAGCATCCTTAGTGAGTTGAGGAATAAGTGCTGATGGAGTTAAATTATTATAGGAATTTCCTGCTGTTGGCGGATAAACCATACTGAGTGCACCAGGGGGAACATAAAATTTAGGATCACGATATTTTATAACATGAGCACCATACTTATCAGCCTCAAGATTTGTATCATCCCAGAAATCCTGATCTTGAGATGTTAAACACATCTGAGTAAGAAGTCCAGGATACTCAATCTCATCAATAATTTGAGTTCCACCAATGTCAGAAATTTTGAGATCACGGAATGGAGTGCAAGAATTTTTCAAATAAATCATGTTACAAGCAGTAGATGTTGTAACAGCTCCGCCTGTCATATTTGAAATGGAGCAATAGGTGCCATTATTAGCATCTGTCTTTGTATAATACCCGTTTGTAGGACCGATGAGAATACGGTATGTGAAATAGGATTCTGCAGGAGAAATAACCATGTTCTGTGGAGTTGCAATACAGAAACGAATAGATACTTGATTTCCACTTATATAGACTGGGTTATCAGCTGCGGGAATAACTGTGGTCTGTTGCCTATATTCGTAGTTGTTTGCAACAAAACGATTCATTTGAAAAGGTAACGTGCTATCGTTCGTCTCCACGACAGACTTTCCAGAGAAGTATGCCTCTGGCGATATATTCTGATGTCCGTAAGAAGATTCCATCTTTTACTACAGAACAAATCTTTCTTTCTATACGAGATAGAAAAATAATTATTCAATCATGAGCGAATTTCCCATGAAAATTTGTTCTAAGTTTATTTGCAACCTCGATGGCTTCGTCAATACTTTTCACAGTTTTGCTATAAGTTTTGCCAGCAATCTTTACTCGAACAAGATATGTTCCATTTCGCGTTAGAGAAATATTCTTGATTCCTGTAGTTCGATTATTTCTTTGAACAGTTCTATTGCAAGAATTTTCACTTGCCGTAGCCCACTGCAAATTATCTAAACTATTATTAAGTGTATCACCGTTAATATGATCTACAAAGGGCTTATCTTCAGGATTAGGAATGAATGCTTTGGCGACAATTCTTGAAAGATAAACAGTATGTTTCACACCTTCTTCATCAAACAAACATACTTGCCAGTATTTCTTTTCACAAGCTTGTCCTTTATGATTCGTTGTTTTCCAAGCATTCACAAACTCTTCAGTCTCATTATCAAAAATTCGTTCTTTCGGATCACCTACTTTCAACACATCATATCTCGGATAATCAACACAGACTCGTCGTTCATCAAGGTCAATAACTTCTTCTTCGTCTTCTGAAACGATCGACAAATTGTCTTCTTCCATCTTTATCATAGGATAAAGATTTAAATAGACATTTACAACTGATTCAAAACTCCGTGTCCGATTTTCCCTATCTTCCCTGCGTTCTTCTTAGACAATCCTCCAAATCTTTCTGCGGTCTTAAGTCCTTGATTTAGCGCAGATCCATAATCTCCACCACCAATCTTATTTAACAAGTTTCCAACTCCTGATGCAATTCCAAGTCCAGTGTCAATTCCCGCCCCTATAGGAGAGTTTTTCGCAATATCTCCAATAACAGGAATCTTCTTCACAAAGTCCCATCCTTTTCCAACAGTAGAGCCCACACCATTAATAACAGTTCCAACATTACTTGCAAATTTCTTGACGTTACTACCAAAGCCGTTTAAACCACTCTTGACCTTATCGAACAAATTTGAGAAGAAGTTAGGCATTCTTTATATCACAGAAAAATTTACTTCATCTGTCTCTTAATTTCTTGATCGATATCATCTCCCTCTCCGTTCCCCTCTGGAATAGGAAGTTCCTTCTTCTCCTCTGGAATCGTAGTTACGGAAGGACTTTCAATGTCATACTCTTTGCTGAAGTTTCTGTAGAACTTTTGAGTCATGTTGTCAATGAATAAGAAATTCCAGTTCTCTCCTTCTTGTGCTCTGTGAAGAATCTCATCAAAAGTCTCGTCATGAATCTTTGGAGTTGAAAGTTCATTCCGAATCAAGGCAAGTTCTGCATTTCTCTTGAGTCTAAATATCATAATCCCAGAGGCATTCGTTCTAACATTTGGAGGTATATTGAAATAGTATTGAGAATTTATGATGACAGAGATGTTCTCGTGTCTTCCACGGAAGAACAAATTTACAATACTCGGATTCATTGAATTTCTCTTGTCAGCCGTGAAATCATCTATGAAAACTAATGTATTAGGTAACTTTCCATCCTCAAAATTAGTAGGATTTCTCGCTAGAAGTTCATCAATGAGATCAATTTCCAACTTGTCTGTCAGGAATACTTTGTTTCTTAGGTCTGGATGTTTAGCAAGAATCCTCAATTTCGGATCAGATAGTGCAGTCGGAGTCATAATGAAAATTTCATCAAAGATACTTTGATCAGAGTTTGGATATATCCAGAAACGGGTAAGTAAATTGAGGACTGTGTTTGTCTTACCACAGTTACTACTTCCAATGAGAATTAATCTACATGGAGGCTTTGGAAATGGTGGTTGGATGAAAGAGAATTCAGGGTTACTTACATCTTCTTCATCGCCTAAAAGAACAATTTTATTGGATTCTGTCATCCTTTCCTATGCAATAAAAAATTTAATTCCAGCCTCCAACATATACGCTATTGTAATTTGCAAATTCTTCAGGACCTCGTCTTGTTGTCATTGAATTGGTCTCTGTGTAGCCTAATGATTGACTTTGTGGAATGAGTTTCGCCTTCTGAATACTTAAAGTAGCCTTCTCCTGATCTGAGAGTTTTGCAAGTTCCATATTCTTAATGTCACTGTCTTTGGACTCAATGACTTTCTCAATAATTTTCTTCCGATTCTTCTCAAAATGTTCGACGACATTTCTGCTAATGATCTTTGTTCCCGCAAACACTCTCTTCTGAATATCAAGATTCGTAGCAAGTTCAGAACCATATCTGAAACTTGGACCTCCATCACTCATTCTCTTCGGCTGTAAAGGCAAGAGAACATTATCATCAAGTAATTGTCTTGGCTTCAAGTCTTTCAACAATTGTTCTCTATTGTAGTCCGTTTCTCGTTTGTCAGCATCTTGGACTGGAAGTCCTAAATTCTTGGAGATTTGTCGTTGAATATACAAGTCTTGTGTAGATTTATCTCTGATTCCTTGTGAGGCAAGTTGTGCTCTCATCTTCGCCTCATCATACTTTCCAGCATTTTCAGCAACAACTTTGGCATATTCCTCATTATAGGCTGTTTGGACTTCAGAATCTATCTTTAACGCCACTTCCTTTTCCTCATCTCCAGCATCTGCACCTACTTGAATATTCTGTGGCTCTACAGGAAGAGGTTGTGGTGGGATTACTGAGTTACGCCCGGTTTTTGGAGGAAGAGGAGGAGGACTTTTTTCTGAAGTTACTGTGGGAACTATCAGATGACCCTCAATGACTGGAAATTGTTCATTTGCCTTCAAAAGCAAACTTATTAAAGGACCTTTCCCACTCTTCCTATAACGATTTTTCGCCCCTCTAAGTTTGAGACTAAGTGCAAGTGCAAGTAAATCTTTTTTCGACATACTCTTCAATTCTACTTCAATACTTCTCTGGTCTAAATTTTGCATCCTTTGTTCTTCTTTCGACATCTCTAATTCTTCAGGGGACTTAAATACTGCGGAAGAAGCACCACGACCTGCACCTCCTACTGATTGTTGTATCGTAATTGCAGTAGCCGTATCATTAATTGTTGGAATTCCTCCTGTATCTGTTGAAATAGACATCTTTCTATATAGGAACAAAATTCCAACTTAATTCGTTAAACACTTTCTGAAAATCTCTATTGTTCTCTTCCTTCTTCCCTTTCGTCAGTATTTCAGCAAACATATCATTCTCAAAAGGAATATTGTTCTTGAGTAACAACGACTTGAGAATTAATTCTTGCTTTGGAAGTTTCTTTCTTGGTGTGTCACGAATAATATCTTTATACTTCTTAATAAATTGCCTATAATCTGACGACAAAATACGCCTTTGCTCTGCAGTGATATTCATAATCTTATTTCTCTTGAGTAGGCTATAAATTGCTGGACTCGAATCATAATACGTATTAAGTCCAAGATTTCTCATAATTCTCTTCAAATCATTACATGAAGTCCCCTTCGTAAAGTAAGGTCTTAACTTTTCAACAACTTCAGAACCAGAGATATTCTTGTCGCCTATATTTCCAAAGACTCTATCCATATATAAATTAAACCTCCTATCAATTGGTACTGTGTCTAAAGTCCAAGGTTCATCTTCCTCATAACCCATTTCAAATCCACAAGATAGACACACTCGTCCAATATTAATTGACTCTATATTATCTGATTCACATTCAGGGCAACGCTGGCTCATTATGTAATTTCTCTTTTCATAAAGGCAACATGTCACGAGATTTCAGAATTCCATCAAGTAAGGAAGGCAGTATAAAATGTGATGTCAAGAACGCAATTTTGAATGCCGATCTTGACTATGCCTTTACTCTATTCAAGAGCGTGGAAAATGCTAGGGCCATTCAACTTCTAAGTTATAACATTGAGTGGAAATGGCCGAACTTATATGCCTCTACAAATACTTTGATTATGAACGAAGGAGGTTCAAATATTACAGTTACACTGCCGACGGGAAATTACTTTGACACAGACATTATAACAGATCTTGGGGAGGCAATGTCTCACGCTTCAACGGTCGGGAATACTTATACCATCACGGAAAATAGCGTAACTTCACAATTTATCATAACAGCATCCGTCCATTCATTCTCCTTAATTTATGCAGGTTCAACAATGAACGCTCTTATTGGTCTGACAGGAAATATTAGTTCTACTCACATTTCAAACACATATGTAGTAACTCTTCAGAACACGTGGAATCTTCTTCCAAGTAAGGAATTAGACATTTCATTACCAAACTTGGTTACAATGTGGAATACAGACGGAACGAACAATAGTATTGTGGGCACAGTCTCTCTTTCAAGTTATGCGTATGGGGATACTATCCGAGAAAATTTGAGTGGTGTTGAGTTGGCGTTGAATCAAAAGAATTTCAATCAGTTCGTTATTAGTATCACAGATCAGGACGGGTATTGTCCTCAGTTCGCGCCCGATGCTCTCATAACATTTACTTTCAGAATATTATTCTATTAGAAAAGAAATGTCGTGGCTAGGAGAGAGAGGCATTAATGTTGAAGTAATTAATCAAATTTCGGTCGTTTCTCCCACAGGAGTAGCACTTCCGAGTGTCGTTTTTGGATCAATGACAGGAACATCAGCATTCATAAATACCTCAACCATTAATACATTGACGTGTAGTAATATTTATTCTTCCATGACAACAGGAAGTTCAGCATACTTTACAAATATCTCCTCGTCTAATATATATACTCCGCAAATTACAGTAGATAATCTAACAGGAGGAAACGCATACTTCTCAACGATCACAGGAGGAAATATTTATTCTTCTCTCGCAGGTAGTAATGGAAGTTTTAGTTCCTTGTTACAAATTCCTACTTCAACAGGAACTGCCGTAGCAGGCTCCATATATTATTCTTCTTCGGATAATAAATTACACTGTTACAATCCAACAGGTGGATGGATTTCAACGACTTTATCTTAAACTGTTCTCTAACAGTGTTAGAGAGTTATTAAGAATTGACCTGAGGAACAACATCTCTTTCAATAATTTTAGGTAGTGAGGCACTACTTCGTCTTCGTGCTACTCTTTGAGCAATTGTCTCCCCCGAAGGGGGTTTTGGAGGAACTTTTTCACGTTTCTCCCTCTGGGCTTTCACTTCAGGACGGTCAAACGTTTGATCTAATTCATCATCATGGTAAAGTCTCTTCAAAATCTCTCCACTCTCTATATTCTGAAGTGCATTAATCTTGCCCTTCTTCTCCACAATCTTGTAAATCTCCTTTGAGAATGTTCTGACATCCCCTTTCTCAAAAACTCCTTTTGCATATTTGATTCTAACACGCATTCCTTTCTTGAGTTTGGTTTCAACAACTTTACGCTCTACAGGATTCTTCTTTTCACCTTCCCAGACTTCATTTGGTGTGGCATTGAGTGTCCTGTGCAATTCGTTATTGTAATTGCCAACAATATCAGGTAATGCTTTAGGCCAGTTAAATCCTCCAACATCTGTTGATACTTCTCTTGCTCTTTCTAAAATCTTTGCCAATGTCCCCCAAAAGCGCTCAATGAGACTGTTCTTCGTATTCTTCTGATCTGGAAGTGAAAACCAAAGTCGTGTTCCTTTAGAGGTAAAGAAATCTATAAATGCCTTCCTGTTAAACTGATTATCAGTATTCATATTTTCTGGATAACCTCCAAAATCATTCTCAAAGATGTCTTTCACATTATCCATACAAGTCTCCAATTCGTAGTTTGTCATTGCTCTGCATCCAACTTTGCGTGAATATACGTCAATAACTCCAATGACATATTTGTAAGAATGAACTTCAAATCTTCTATATACCATGATATCCATCTGTGTGCATTGCAATGTATAATCAGCATAGACATTTGAGAATTCTGTAGGTCTTCTAACTTGTTTATGTAATTCGTAAGGTTTCTGTTGTTCGAGAAATCTCTTGACATCGCCTTGAGAAAGAGGAATACCTTCCTGTTTTATTCTGTACCATAGTTTGCTGAAACTAAGAAAACCTGTTTTTGGGTTATAATATAATTCCTTCAATCTCTCTTCGGCTGATTTCTTATCGTTCATAGTTGGTCTCCAGTCTCTTTCTTAATGAGATCTATCTTCTCTTGGTTCATTATGCTAATATATTCTGACCATTTCTGTGTTGCTTCCCGTTCGTCTTTCGTAGTAAATGGCTCTCTTCGATTCGTATCAGCATTCCATGGTAATCTTCCAGAATATGGCTTTCCATTCGTCACTTTTGGGTTATCTATTCTCTTGAGTGCTGGAACTGGTAATAAACTTTTCATCCCCCGGAGGGGGTCCTTATCCCTAACAAGAAGTTGGTTTGGTTTCGATTCAAAGTGCCATTCATTCGTAAGTTCATAAGAATTCTCCTTCAACATCTTCTCAAACTTCTCAAAAGTTAATTTCTCACCGATATTTCTCACTCCTTTTCCACGAACATGATATGCAATGGTGTAATCTCCTGTAACAAGGTCAATTCCAAATATCTCAAGTATATAAGTTTTAGGTGCCAAGAAAATTGCTCCTATTACACGTCCTTCCTTGACCTCTTCTATATCATTGTGTAATTGTCCTAACTTCTTACCAAATAACTCAGGATGTTTATTCTCTAACATTTGAGCAACATGATTAGGTAGAAACAGAGAATCAGTATCAGCGTAATAGAATGTATTATTCCAATTCGTAAATCCATCAACTTCATTCACAATGTAGTTCATTCTCTTCTGTGAATAAGATAAGATAAAGGAACTGAGATGAACTGGAAATTTAACATGCTTGGGACTGCTAATATATTTAATAGCGCACTGATAACCGTTTTGAAGGGTTATATCATGAATAACATTAGCCTGATACTTAATATATAATCCGTCCACGGAAGTAACGTTATCTGTAATTACCTCATTCTCGTCATGAATCTTCTGAGAAAACTTGCCATATCCTCCATTCATAAGAAGTTTTAAGATCTCTGCTAATATAACGTTAGTATCTTTCACCTTCACTCTGGCATCAAAGAGTAACTGTATCGTATCACGGAATAGAGGATAAGTTTTGTCCCAGATTAAGAGATTGTATATCTTCGTGATGAGTGCGTGATTATATTTAACGGCATCCTGTAAAATCACAGAAGTTTTAGTCAAGTGCTGATTGTTCTCAAAACTGTAACAGAGAGTGTTACCTTCAAATCTATTTGCTAATATCGCGAAAATACGAGGTTCTTCTGTGTCTTTAAAATCAATATCACATTCAACAATTGACAGAGGGACAGTCTCTCCATTGTTAAGTTTGTTCCTAAACTCCTCAACCTTATCAGAATCCTTCTCCCAACGAGGTTCTTCAACAGGAAATTCACACTTATTCATCTCTGTTGGATAAAGAGAAGTCATATCCAAATCGTGAAGATAATCATCACAATGCTTGTGAACGTAAGCGAGTTTTAAACGAACTCTTTCTAATGCCTTTCTACCTTCATCATCATTAGGATAACTTTCTAAAAGTCTTGTGAGTCTGCTCTGCAACCTCAAAAGTGTATGAATTTCTTGTCTATCTTTGGAATAAAAAAGACCTTTTTGTGGAAAGACTTTACCTCCTTGAATTGAATTCCTAATCCAATAATCAACTGAACGATGACTTGCGTTCTTAACAAGATCCGCCGGTATAAAATATTTAAGGTATTGAACTGCCATCTGCGGAGTTGTCATAGCATTAAGCATATTCATTCCACTGAAATTCCAAATACATCTCCATATCTTATTATAAATGGCACATAACGATACACAATCTAATATTTGGTAATGTCGAGATACCACAGGAAAAATAAATATTTTACTTGTGCTCATTTGAGAGATAATATTACATGCTGAAATCGGTAGGGAAATCATATCTTGAATTTCTTTGGGCGAGAATGATAGGAACTCATCTGGTATTTGTTCTCCTTCCCAGAACTCCGAAGATGGAACTTCTCCAACATAATTCAAATTATCAAGTGTTGCAAACTTATGACAAAAGTTTGTCTTACTATATTGCAATGGTATTTTAAAACTCTCACACAATTTAGCCAATGACTTCCCGTAACCTGTTATTCTTGATAAGTCCTTAAACTCAACAAATCCTCCTTCCAATGATAAGTATAATATACCATTTGACATAATTCGTTCCTTGAAGTGTAATCTCTTGGACTTCCAAACTATTTGAAGGTCAAACTTACATCCACAGAAAGATATCATAATAACTTTGAATCTGTTCGTAATCTGTTTAAACTTGGACTTGCAAATATAATCTAACTTCTTGAATTCCATATCTGGGTTCTTTGCAGTGTAATTAATCTTCCATTTCTCATATACGCGTTCAACTTTGACCCTAACTTCTTCAGACTTATGCATTAACCAATTCTCAAACTTCTCCATAACCTTAACCGTATCAGAATCGAAATATACAATAGTAGTATCATAGAGACTTTGATAGAAGTCTGGTGTATCTTCAAAATGTCCTTTATCAGGCGTTATGCCAACACTATAAGGATAATCAATACATTGTTGGTATGGAGTTTCGAAGTCCCAAAAGAACAATTGTTGTTCGTTATCCTTCTTACTAACATTGCAATGACGACAGCAAAGTTTAACATTATCAATAGAATGTCCCTTTGTGTTATCAATCCTATCCAAAGTCCAATCCCAAAAAGAAACTTCCATTTCACATCTGTGACATACAGACCTTGTTAAGAGTTGTCGAACTTGATTTACTTGTATAGGTTCATAATTCGGTCTCTTCTTACTCTTATCTTGCGCCTTATACTTGTTAATTCGAGCCTGAATATCACGATTCATAATAATTTTAGTAGGTATTGAAATTGCGTTATCCTTGTTAATGATTCCTTCACGAGTTTCACGCTTTAATTTCCAATCGAACGTTTTAATCGGATTCGAAGTATCTAA
>Ga0187862_10003192_pt1 | contig 16155 bp, 11 predicted proteins | sample June2016WEW_10_1_FD_133003 | JGI IMG/M metagenome (GOLD analysis project Ga0187862, IMG submission 133003) | Peatland microbial communities from SPRUCE experiment site at the Marcell Experimental Forest, Minnesota, USA - June2016WEW_10_150 | ecosystem: Environmental > Terrestrial > Soil >...
AATGGTCCAAGCCGAAGACTATCGCCGGTATCCCCACGAAAAAGCGACAGAGATTTACCAACCCTGGCACGCCGTCCGAAGGCGTTCGTTTCAACTGTGTTGCGGCCAACGCAAAAGCTCCACCGCTGAAGGCGAGATCCCTCAGGCCGATGACCCAAAACAAAAGGGCGCCGTGCGTGGCCACTATGTTAGGGATATGCATCAAAACCACGAAAAGTAGAAACATGCATCCCAAGAGTGTGGCCGCCAACCGTGCATGTATCTCGAGGAGGATGCTCAGCACTGCGGCAATAATCGCAGTGCCCACCAGATAGACCCAAAATGTATGAAAAGGCATCCAGGACGGAACGATAGTGGCGACGAACTTTGTATTCGTAAAGTGCTGCGTGGCGAATACTCCCATCGGAAGGGCATAGAACAACCGCCCGAATGGCAAGGTCTTGTCGAGCCCGTGTTTTTGCGGTAGCCCGTCCTTGATGATCTTTGTTAGCCCGATTACAAAAAGAATGGCGCAACTAAAATACGGCCAGAACACGTCCGCGCGGATTGGGAAGACTGCAAGCGCCAAAGCAAGACGAGCGTGGTGGAAAAATTGGAAGCTGCAATTCAGCGTATTCATTCCAGGATCACCATTACCCGACTCGGAAACACAAGGGCCTTAGTGAAAGGCCGGGCGGGGGCGCCCGGCGCTCCATTGTTACCGCATTCTCTGTCACTTCCCTGCCGGCACGTATAGCGCCGGGATATTCTGCTTATTCACCATCTCGTTCAACGCGGTCAGGTCCTTCGACATCAAGTCACGATACCGCGCCAGCAGCGGTTGCGCCTCTTTTTCCAGATCCTCGAAGACCTCGTACTGCTGTCTCGTGGGCGCGCCATCGCCTGACTCCACGCTGCTGAGCAGCGAGTGTAGCCGCTCATCGATCAGTACCGGGTAGTTCAGATTCGACTCCGAGCTTTTCGAGTTCACCTGGAGCAACTGCGACTCCAGATCGTAGCTTTTCTTGTCGAAGTCCGTGCTCGCCGTAACGAGAGACGGGTAACGCCGGTCGTCACCAAAACGCCGGGCCAGCCCGCGAGTTTGCGTACGCACTTCGCGAATCGTCCCGACCGCCTCGTGAATCTCGGTTACCTGCGCCACGATCTTGCGTCCCAACTCGACCTGTTTTTGCACGTCTTCGATCGACGCCTTCACCCGCGGATCCAGCTTCAGTTCCAACGGCGCCGTGTACGATTTTCCGTCCGCCGTCAGCCGCACCTGGTAGGCGCCGGGCGGCACCATCGGTCCACGATTGCGGAATTCCGCGCCGGGTTCTCCCGCCAACGGAGTTGGCCCCTGCAACCGCAAATCCCAGGCAAACCGGTTCACGCCCACATCGGCGGGAATCTTCTCGTCGGGAGGCGTCTGGTCGGGCCACTCGGGCGGCGTTTCCGCTTCCTTCTTTTCTTCGTTGGAGTAGCGGCGCACCACCTTCCCCGACGCATCCAGAAATTCGAGCGCCACGACGCCCTTTGGCGCAGTGGGCAGGTAGTAATAAATGATCGCGCCCGTCGGTGGATTGTCGCCCACCGGCTGATGCCGCTCGAAGAAATCGGGCCAGCGCATGCGATAGGTCCGTCGCGGCGTGTAGAGCACAGCTTCCGTCGCCGCTTTTACACTCGATGCGCGCAACGGCGTGAGGTCGTCCAGAATCCAGAAAGAGCGCCCATGGGTCGCCACCACCAGATCGTCATTTTTTACGATTAGGTCATGAATCGGAGAGTTCGGCAAGTTCAACTGCAGGGATTGCCAGTTCGCTCCGCCATCGAATGAAACGTAAATCCCGGTCTCCGTGCCCGCATACAGCAGATTCTTGCGCACCGGATCTTCGCGCACAGCGTGGGTGTAAGCGCCATCTGGAATGCCACTGACGATCTTGGCCCACGTCTTACCGAAATCCGTCGTCTTGAAGATACAAGGCTTCAGATCATCGAGCTTATGCGTATCGACCGCTGCATACGCCGTGCCCGCATCGTGCGGCGAAGCCTCGATGAGACTCACCAGGCTCCACTCCGGAATTCCCTTGGGCGTTACGTTCGTCCAATTCTTGCCGGCATCGCGCGAAAGGTGAATCAATCCATCATCGGTTCCCGCCCATAACAGATCCTTCTGCACGGGCGATTCCGCGATCGTGAACACCGTGTCGTAATACTCGACCGAGGTGTTGTCCTTGGTCAGCGGGCCGCCGGATGAAACTTGCTTGCTTTTGTCGTTGCGCGTCAGATCGGGACTGATCGCCGTCCAGCTCTTGCCTTCGTCGGTAGTTTTGAAGACGCGCTCGGCGGTGGTGTAGATCACATTCGGATCATTTGGCGAAATCACGATCGGCTGCGTCCATCCGAGACGATATTTCAGATCGCCCACGCCGTGGCCCGAGCTCTCCTCCGGCCAGACGGTTACGTCCTGCTGCTGGTTACTGCGGCGATCGAGACGCATCACCTGGCCTTCTCCCGAACCCGCATAAATAATGTTCGAGTCGCGCGGATCGGGCTCAAGGTAGCCGCTCTCACCTCCGCCCGCATCGAACCAGTGCTGGCGCCCGATATAGCCCTCGTCGGTGCGGCTGGCGATGCCGATGGTCGAGTTGTCCTGCTGCGCACCGTACACCTTGTAGAGAAAGTCGTTGTCCGCCGCCACGTGATAGAACTGCGCCGTCGGCTGGTTGTACTCCGTCGACCAACTCTTGCCACCATCGACCGAGATCGTCGCCCCGCCGTCGTTCCCGTTGATCATGCGATTCGGATTCTGCGAATCGATCCAGAAGCCGTGATGGTCGCCATGCGGCGCCGGCAGAAGATTCAAAGTCTTGCCGCCATCGGTCGAGCGGAACACGCCGGTGTTCAGCATGTAAACCGTGTCGGCGCTCTTGGGATCGGCAAAAATATGCGTAAAGTACCACGCGCGCTGCGCGAGCCGCTGGTCATCGTTGACGCGCGACCAGGTCTCGCCGCCGTCATCGGAACGATACAGCCCGCTCTCTTTCGACTCGATGAGCGCGTAGACGCGATTCGAATCCGCGCCCGAAACGCTGACCCCGATACGCCCCAGGATGCCCTCCGGCAGGCCTTTCGCTTCGAGGTGCTTCCAGGAATTTCCGCCGTCGGTCGAGCGGTACAATCCGCTGCCCGGGCCACCGCTTTCAAGGCTCCAGGGCGTGCGCTGAATCTGGTAAAGAGCGGCGAACATCACGTTGGAATTATGGGGATCAACCGCGAGATCGATGGCGCCTGACTTATCGTCCTTGTAGAGAACCTTGTCCCAGGTCTTGCCGCCGTCGGTGGTGCGAAAAACGCCGCGCTCCGTATTCGGCCCGTAGGCGTGACCGAGCGCGGCGATCAGCACATGGTCGGGGTTACGCGGATCGATCCAAACGCGCGCAATGTGCTGCGTGTCTTTCAATCCGATGTGCTGCCACGTCTTGCCGCCATCGGTCGTCTTGTAGACTCCATCGCCATACGATATATTGCCGCGCAGGCAGGACTCGCCCGTCCCCACATAAATCACATTCGGATTCGATTCCGAAACGGCAATCGCGCCGATCGATGAGATCATGCTGCCGTCAGAAATGGGCTGCCAGCTTACGCCGCCGTCCGTGGTGCGCCACACACCGCCGGCGACGCCGCCGAAGTAGTAGGTGAAGGGACTGCCGGGAATTCCAGTTACCGCCAGCACGCGGCCGCCGCGATACGGCCCGATGTCGCGCCACTTCATTCCCTTGAACTGCGCTTCGTTGTAAGGTTGCGCCGCCGCCGAGATTCCGAGCGCTACGACCAGGACATACCACACCACCAGACTGCGAACCTTCATGGATCACTCCTGTATTACGACTGTGAGTAGTAGAAGACCGTTAATAATAACTCATCGCTAAAGCAGCGAACGGTTAGGAACAGCCGCCCTACGCATTCGGTTCGCTCAATTCGAATAAAGGAACTCCAGCGCCTCCGGAAACCGCGCTGCCCAGGCCGATTCGTGGTGTGCAGCGCCTTCTTCAATGCGCACCTTCAATCGTTGCTCGTCCAGGCCAGCCTGACGCAGAATCGCTTCCAATTCGCGCACGTCGTCGACAATCTTCACGTCTTTCTCCACGTTCCCCACTTCTCGCGTTCCCATCCCAAGGTACGTAAGCGGCGGCCAACTGTGGAAGCGACGGCTCTCTTCCAGAATTTTCCGGTTCGCCACGTATAGAGACGGGCTCTCGATCAGCAAGCGTCCAAACACTCCGGGCACCGTCAGGTGTGTGTAGAGCGTGATCAGGCCTCCGAGAGAGGAACCGCCCAATCCGGTATTCTCCGGACCCTTCAATGTCGAATAATGCTCTTCGATCAGCGGCATCACTTCACGCTGCAGAAACTCGGGGTAGTACTTTCCCTTTGCGTTCAGAACTCTGGGATCCTTTGACTTGTACGGTATGTACTCCTGAGCCCGGTCCTTCGTGTTGTCGATGCCGACGATAATAAGCGGCCGAATTTTCTGTTCGGCGATCAACCGCGCCGCGGTCTCGCCCGCCTGCCAGTCGACTCCCGCAAAAGCCGTTAGGGGATCGAAGAGATTCTGCCCGTCATTCAAGTAAAGGACCGGATAGCGTGTCGCGCCCCAGCCGTCGTAATCCGGAGGCAGCCACACCCGCACCAGTCGCGTGTTCCCGAAGATTTCGCTGCGGAGCTCATGCAGCCACAAGTTGCCCGTCGAAACCGGTAAGGCAGGGGTAGCGGCAGGCTTCGTCTTCCGTCTCAGGATTCGCGTCGTGGGCCGGGACATGAAGTGAATCGAGCTGTCAGCTGTCAGCTGTCAGCTCTCAGCTTTCAAGGAAAAACATTCGGGTCCGGTGCTTGCAGTACCGGGTACTGGCTACTGAGAACTGCCTCTCCACCAAATCACCGCTGCCAAGATCGTCGTGGTCGCAATCAACGCCAGCGAACTCAAACATAAAATGCACCAGACTCCGAGCACGTGCCCTTCAATGTAGGTCAGGTACAAGGCAAACGCCAGGCCCGCGGCGGCAGCGCCGAAAAGCACTGCCGGAGTCTCCCTCCGCGCGCGATACACGGTCGCGAGGCCGGCCAATGCCGCATACCCGAGCATCCCAATCAGCGCCACCGGGATTCCAAGGATCGACGAATATTCGCTGCGGTTCACGATGTCGCAGTTGAACGTTCCCCCAATATCGCAGTACGCCGTCTTCGAGGTCGCGTAATGATGCTGCAACGACACCGACGACACCGCAATTCCGCACACCGCCAGCAGGGCGACGAGGCTCATGAGGCGCTGCGTCAAATCGGTCACGGCAACGAGCACCCAGTTCGGTCGCTCAGTTCTTCGAGAGTGAAGATGCGCTCCACTCGTACGCCGGTCGGCGGAAACTGCCAGGTGGGATAGTGCTCGATGTTCGCATCGATGCAAGCCTGCGATCTGCCGTGCGTTTGGCCTTTGATGCCACACTCCACATAAGGAGCATACTCGAACGACGCGCCGAACTCTTCTTTTTGCTCCACGCAATGCGGGCACCACCACGCTCCGTACATCTTCACGCCGCGCTCGGTCAGACAGCGCGCGAAGGCATCGTGCTTGTGCTGCATGCGGTTGCCGAGATAGTAGGCCAGCCCGAATGCGGCCGCGATCAGCACGCCATAGATCGCGATGCGCCGCCATTTTCGGCTCGCCGCGGTTGGTATCCCCAGTTTTTCTTTTTGCCGTTCTCTTCGCTCTTGCGACATGGATTTTTTATATCACGATCTGTAGAGACGGGGCTTGCCCCGTCTTGCTTGCACCCAACGTGGACGCGTTGCGGCGGCAAGCCGCGTCTCTACCGAAGAGCAGAACGGATTCCTCACACCACGACCCGCAGCGCCGCGGGCAGCACTTCGATCGCACGGCACTCCAGCGCCAGCACCTCGCCGTCCACCATCACATCCACCGGTCGGTCGAGTTGAAACTCGACGCGCCGAATCGCCTGCCGCTCCGCCAGCGGATGCCGAGTGTGCGTGCCATCATAAAGCGTCGCCAGGTTCCAGATCAGCCCCAGTCGCCCAATCGGCCCCCAGCGTACATACTCAATCAATCCGTCATCAGTGACCGCATCGGGCGCGATCATCATGGTGCCGCCCGTGAATTTGCTGTTGTTAAACGTCAGGAACAGGCAGCGCCGCGAGTCAAACTCCTGCTGCCCGTCGAACCGTACCGGAAACGGTCGACGATCAAGCCGCGCCAGACAAGAAAAGATGGACAACAGATACCCGAACTGCCCCAGCCCCAGAAACCGACGATGCCGCAGGGCCGCCACGTCGGCCGCAAACCCCACACTCAGCAGATTCATGTAATAGATCGCTCCATCTTTATGCGTGAGTCGAAAGACATCGCAAGGCCGCGAACGCCGCGCCTCGAGCGCCCGCATCGCGTGCTCCAAACCGCTCTTGCCGGAACCTTCGCCCACAAAATCCCGCAGGAACGAATTGCCGGTGCCCAGCGGAAGAAAACCCAGCGTCGCGACTGCATTTTCCGGCGTACCCGCTCCTGCTACCAGCGAATCCGGAAACAGCCCATTGACGATCTCATAGGAAGTCCCATCCCCACCCACGGCCAGAAACTTCCGATATCCGTGTCCATAAGCCGCGCGCGCGATCACGGTGGCCTCGCCAGCCGCGCGAGTCTCCGCCGTCTCCAGCGCAATCCCCGCGGCCCGCAAGCGATCCAGCGCCGATCTCACGCGCTCGCCGCAACGCCCGCCACCCGCCGCCGGATTGATAATTGCAAGAAAAGTTTCGTTCACGTGTCAGGTCTCAGGTGTCAGGCCTCAGGCGATTCTCCGGTTAAATCTCCACTACAGATTTGCGGTCCGCGCCCGCCCCAATCTCTGCCGCTAATTCTCCGCGCTTGATCTTCAGCGCCGCCGTCCGCGGAAAATCTTTTTCCCACAGCAGATACCCGCCCACGCGTTTGAAATCAGCCAGTCTCCGGTTTCGTGCCACCATCTCTTCGCGCAAGCGATCGTCGAACTGCTGATTCTGTTCCAGTCGCAACACCAGCACCAGCATCTCGTTGCCCAGCGTCTTCTGCGGCCACAAATAATTCGCCGCAAATACGCAGAATTCCTTCACCGCCAGACCGTCAAACACGATTTCAATGTCCTCGGGATAGATGTTTTTCCCGCCGGCGGTGACAATCATATTTTTCTTGCGCCCGACGAGATGGAGGTGCCCGTGCCCGTCCGCGTCAATACGCCCCAGATCGCCTGTCAGCAGCCAGCCCTCGACAATCGTCTGCGCCGTCTGTTCCGGATCGTCCAGATAATGCGACATGACCGCACGACTCCGCACCGCAACTTCCCCAATCCCGTCGCCATCCGGATTCAGCACCCGCACCTCGCCTCCGGGCAACGGTTTGCCCACCGTATCGGCGCGAAATGGTTTCAAATCGTTGAGCGTCACAGCCGTACAAGCTTCCGTTAGTCCGTAACCGCAAGCCACCGGAATTCCCAGATCGTAGAAAAACTGCAGCGTCGCAGGATCCGTAAAGGCCCCGCCAACAATCAGAGCCCGCAGGTCTCCGCCAAATGCCTTGTGAACCTGCGGCAGCAGACGCCGGCTGATTCCCGCGTGCGGACGCCGGCGCGTCAGCATTTTATTCAGGCCGATCAACCGGTCCAGCATCCACCGCTTGCCGGGCTTCAACTCATCAAACTTGGCGCGCAGTCCGCGTTCCAGATTCTTCAGTACCATCGGCACCAGGCTGACATAGGTGATGCGATAGCGCACAAACGCATCGCGCACAAACTCCGGGCGGAGCGTGCGCAGATGCACCACGCAGGCTCCGCAGATGAATGGCCCGATAAATCCCACCATGAAATCAATCGCATGATTCGTGGGCAGAATGCTCAAATAGCGCACGCCAGGCCAAAATGGATACCACGCCGTCAGCGAAGTGCACTGCTCGAGATAGCTGTCGTGCGTCAATACGCATCCCTTCGGACGCCCGCCCGTCCCCGACGAATAGACAATGCAGGCCGTATCCTCGCGCTGCCGCGTCACAAACTGTGGCTCGCCCTTTCGCCTGAATTCTTCCCAGCGGTAAGCGCCGCGCAAGTCCGCTCCCGCCGGCGCTTCCGTCACCAGCACAATTTCCACCGTCAGTTTCGGGAACTCTGGTGACTGCGAGATCGCCCTCCACAAGTAGTATTCGACCACCAGGAATCGCGCCTTCGAATGCGCCAGCAGTTGCAGATGTTCCGCCGCGGTCAATTTGTAATCCAGCGGAACCAGCACGCCCCCGCAGAAAAAAATCGAATAGGCTGAAATCAGCCACTTCGATTGATTCGTCATGATGATTGCCGCGCGGTCGCCCGGCTTGAAGTCGGCGTCCTCAAGGGCGCGGCAGAGTGGACGAGCCATTTCTCTAAAGTCGGAGTAGGTGAGCCGCATTTTTTCGCGGTCGCGATCGGCTTCGATCAGGCAGGTTTCGTTCGGCCAGCGTTCCAGCGCATCTTTGAGCGCCGCACCCAGGCTGGCATATTGTCGGAGATCAAGCATTCAGGTCGTTATCTCGCCACGGAGACACAGAGAGACCGAGAAAAACACGAGTTTACCAGAACGTAACGATAGGGGACGGTTCTAAAGCCGCGCTTGAATCCGATTTGCCAGCGTGCGGAAATCCGACACGCCCTGCAGTTCATAGTCCGGCAACTCGATGCGAAAGTGATGCTCGAGGCGCGTGAGCAAGTCGAGCGCCTGCAAGCTGTCGATTCCGAGCGTCTTGAAAAAGTCGTCGTCAGGCGTAAGTTTTTCCCGCGGCACTTTGAAATGCGCAGCCGCTAGATTCAGGATTTCGTCGAGGGTGTGATCGATAGTTGGCGCTGCCATAAGCGTGAAGTCCCTCAATAACAAATTACCAATCACCAATTACAAATTAAGGCAGATACGGCTGCACTCCCTCATTCTCCACAAACTTGCGCAGCCCTTCTTCAACGGCCGGACGCGAATAAAGGTCGCAGAAAATATCAATCTCCCGCTTCGATTCTTCATACGGGATTGGCTTCACAAACTGCTTGGCCGCGGCTGCCGTCCGCCGGTCGAATTTCCCCACCTGGCTGGCCGTGGCGCGTGCCACCCGCAGCGCCTCGCCTTCGGCGGCAATCTGGCTGACCAGCCCAACCTGTTGCGCCTTCATCACGTTAAAGCTGCGCCCGGTGAGCAGCAGGTCGCGCACCACCGCATTGCCCAAATCCCGCTTCAGCCGCGGAATCCCGCCGAATCCAGGGATCAACCCGAGCCGCAGTTCCGGAAAGCAAAATCGCGCCATGCGGTCGGCAATGATAATGTCGCAAACCAGCGCTAGCTCGAACCCGCCGCCAAAAGTCACGCCGTGCACCGCCGCGATCGTCGTTAGTGGCGCCGCATCGAGCGCGTTCATCACGGCATGAATGCGCTCAAGAAACTCCCGTACCCCGCGCAAGGCGGCGGACTTTTCCATCTCTTGCCCGCGTTGAAACAACTCGCGCAAATCCGCGCCCGCCGAAAAACCGGCCTTCAATGTCGAGTGGATAATTAACGCCTGCGCCTCATTCGCCAGCGCAGGTAGAGCCGCCACAAATCTCTCCAACTCTTCCAGCGTGAGCGAACCGATCTCATTGCAGGGAGCGCGATGCAATGCCAGCTCAATCGCTCCATTCACCATCTGCCACGAAAGCGTCTGCCCTTTGAATTCGTTCATGCCGTCTTCGCCGCCTGATACATCGCGTCGATCTGGTTTCGAAAGCGCTCGGCAATCAAATCGCGCTTCAGCTTTCCGTTCGCCGTCAGCAACCCGTTCTCGATGCTGAACGCTTCCTCCAACAGATGAAACGCCCGCACCTGCTTGTAATGCGGCAGGCCCGGATTTACCCGGTCCAGCGCCGCCTGCGTTTTCTCGCCGCTCACTTTGCCGGTGATCAGCGCCGCGAGATATCCGCGCGCATTGCCCACGACCACCACCTGACTCGCGCCGGGCAATTCCTGCAGAATCTTATCTTCAATCGGCTCGGGCGCAATATTATGCCCCGAGCCAAGAATAATCAGGTTCTTGATGCGGCCGACAATCTTCCAGTTTCCTTTGGCGTCCACTTCGCCCTGATCGCCAGTGTGGAACCAGCCATCGCGCAGCACCTTCGCCGTCTCCTCCGGACGCTTCCAGTATCCCGGAAAAATATTCGGCCCGCGGACCACGATTTCCTCATTCTCCGCGATCTTCATCTCCACGCCCGAAATTGCCGGCCCCACGCGTCCCGCTACCACCGCACCGTCGGGATCATCCAAGGTGCAAAGCCCGGTCGTTTCCGTGAGCCCGTATCCCTGGAGCACCGGAATGCCCAGCATCATAAAAAACAATTGCGTCTCCACGTTGAGCGGAGCCGATCCGCAGATCAGCGCGCGCAGCTTGCCGCCGATCATTTTTCTTCGAATCGTAGGAAACACGAGCCGATTCGCCAGTCCCAGCCAAAGTCCGTCCCCGGTGCGCGCTTTACCCTCCTGCCGCCGCATCCACGCGCCTTTCGCCTTGGTGTAGACCTGCAGCGGAAGTCCACCTGTCTTCCAGAGCTGCTCGTCGACCGCTCTCCGCATGCGTTCGAGAAGCGCGGGAACATTCAGGAAATAATCCGGCGCAGCCAGCCGCATCTCCGCGGCAATCTTCCCGAGATCCGTATTCAATGTCAGCTTGCTGCCGCGCAGAAGACAGGTCAGCATCATGATCCACGAGCCCGCAAAGCTAAGCGGCAGATAATGAAAAACGACATCCTGTCCCGAATGCTTCTTTCCCGTGTTACCCAGGATCGGCTGACTTTTCATCAGCTGATCCAGCCGCCCCGAAGTGCAGCCTAGCATGTGCCCGACGTTGCCAGCGTTCAGCATCACACCCTTCGCCTCGCCGGAGGTGCCCGAGGTGTAGATGATGGTCACCACATCTTCCTCGGCAACAGTGAGCAGCGGATTCTCTACCGGCTCACGCGCTGGCGTGAAAACATTTTCGAAGCAGAAAGTCGGTGGCGCTTCCGGCCATGCCTCCACGATCGCATCGGCCAGCGACCTCTCACCGCAGGCAATCACCGCCGGCCAGCAATCTTTCATCATCGCGACCAGTTCAGCTGGGGCCTGCCGCACATACAGCGGCACCACCGTCAACCCCTCCGCCATGATGGCCAGATCCATCGCCACCCACTGCATCGAGTTATGCGCCAGTATTGCGCAGCGATCGCCCTTCTTCAGGCGCAGGCGCCGCAGATACGCGCGCGCCACCTGCACCTGAGCCAGCAACTGTCGCGCGGTGAGCGGAAGCGCCTGCCCATCGCGGAGTTCCTGCAACACGATGGCATCGCCGCAGTACCCCAGGTTCTGCAATATTTGTTCAAGGAAGGTCATCTGTTCCCAAAGTTGTCATCCTGAGCGAAGCCGAGGATCTGCTTTTCGTCGCACTAGCTGTATGCCTGCACCAGTTCCCGCAACCCCTCGCTCATCGGCGGCAGATAATCCTCCCAACTCCATTCACCGCGCCGCGTGGGAAACTCCGGATAGCGCCGCTGCACTTCTTCTTCGAAGTACACACCCATGCGCGCCATCAATTTCAAGTTCCTCACTACCGTCCGTGCAATTCCGTCGGCAATCCGCTCGCCGTCGCGATCCAGAATTTCAATCGCCGCCAGAGTTCGCGCCTCCAGATCGGGATCATCCACATTCATCAGCAACTCCTGATGTCCGCGCTCGTTCATCAGATTCCGGATGCGCTCATCCATGGTGATGCCCGCCGACGCCACCAGCGCCGGCATTGAAGTCACAATCCCGTGATAGCGCGAAGAAACCATCAGGCGGCAAGCCCGCAGAATACTGACCATTTGGTACATGTTGTAATCGTCCGAGGTCAGCACCGGAACTCCGCCGAGCTTCTCCGAAATACGCCGGCAAGGCCGTGCATCCATGCGCTCGGTCGCTGCCATGACGACGAACACATTCTTCATCTTCCTTTGGCGAAACGCGGCCACCGCATTGGCAATCGAACTCAAATAATGTTCGTAGGCGCGATCCGCCTCGGGCCCGGCATTATGAAAATACGGCCCGCGGTAGTGGCTTTCTGTGTATGCGCCGGTCAGGCTGTGCAGCGCCGCTTTCGCGACCGACGCTTTCACCGGCCACTCAAACGGATTGATCGGACACACCACCAGCACCGGCGTCTTTCCGTCCCAACCCACATCGCGCAGCGCTTTCTGGCCATACTCCGCGCCCAGCGGCTCAAATGTCCATGCCGTGTCGGTGCCCAATTCCGTCGGCACGCCCAACTCGCGCAGAATCTTCCGCGATTCGTTATTGCGCGTGATGACCAGCGAGTTTTTGCAATAGCGTCCACACATCTTCGCTACCAGCGGATCCATGTGTCCCGCCTCGGCGCCGTAGCCGATCGACAACTTGTTTTCCGCCGCCGCAATGCCCAGCGACCCGATCATCATGGTCGCCAGCGCATTGGCAAATTTCGACTTGAACATCGAACCTTCACACGCCACCACGCCATGATGCCTGGGCACTTCATTCGCCAGGAAAGGCGGGAAAATATCCGGCAGGTGCACCTGCGACGTGCCCTCGAAATATCCGCGCGACCGGTCGAAATTAAACGTCATCATGCTGAGATCGACGTTTTCCGGGCCAAGAATCCGCCGGATCTGCCGCAGCATCTCTTCCACGCGCACATCCGAGCCGGTATTACGCGTCCCGTTGTAGCCGGCAAACAGCAGCTTCAGTTTTTCACCCGGCTGCCACGGCTCGCGCTTGCCCATCATCCACTGAATTTTCTTCCCCTCGATGATGCTCGATACCCATGCTTCCAGAACGAAGTCCATCATGCGGCGGACCCTCCCGCGCTGGCACTCTCGGGCCAGGCTTGATAAGGGTATGTAAACTTGTGCTCGCGGCTGAAGCGAAGCAGCGGAAAACTGTATTGCGAAAACGGCACTGGTTTGCGTCCCATTTCCATCGTGACGCGTGTGTTGTCGAACACCGTGTTCCAGGTCAAATACGGCAGGAAGACCTTCATCAGCGCCGCTCCGTGCCCCACTGATCCCTGGCGGTTAGCCAGCGTGTTGACGATGGAAACGAACGGTTTTTCGAGGATCGGCAAAAACACCGGCCCGCGCTTGTTCTGCTCGGCGGCAAGCGCCTTGGTCAATTCCTGGAACGACTGGGCGCCGTTGCCCGAAGAAAGATGATAGGTATCGTGCTCGGGATTCGCCTTCATATGCAAGGTTGAAATCGCATCGGCCACGAAATCCACATTCACAATGTCAATCTTGTCATGCGGACGAAACGGCAGAACCGGCAATCCGGCCAGGAACACGAATGACCGGACCATATCGAACTGCGTCGTCTGCGGATAGCGACTGTCTCCCAACACGATGCTCGGCCTGAAAATCGTCAGCGGCACGTCCGGGAGCAACTCGCGGACCATGTGCTCACAGAATTTTTTCGTCCGCGCGTAGGGATCGTAATCGGAGCGTTCCCACTCAATCGACCGGTCCTCCGTCACCACTTCGTGGCTGCGCTTTCCGGCCACCGCTACCGTGCTCACATTCGAAAACCGCCGCAGCCCGTGATAGTACTGCGATCGCCGCGCCAACTGCAGCACTTCGAGCGTCCCGCGCAGATTCACGTTCAAACAACTTTTTTCCGATTTCCGATTCAGCGAAGCCGCGCAGTGGATCACCGAATCGGTGGTGTGCACGAGCCGGTCGTAATCGCCCGGCTCGAGGCCGAACTGCGGCGATGTTAGATCGCCGCGAAAAATCCGGATCTTTGCCTGCAAGTATTCGTAGAATTTGGGAAACGGCAGGTGCAGTTGCAAAGCATTCCAAAGCCGCAGCTCTGCGTCGCGCGGATCGCGGCTGCGCACCAGCAGATTCACCGACGCGTCATGCTGATCGAGCAGATTAGCGGCGACATGGGCGCCGATGTACCCGGTCCCACCGGTCAGGAATATTGCCACGTTGCTCCGTTTGTTCCCGTCTTCACGGCATCGCTATTTTCGTGCGTTGAAGGTGAGGCTGAAGTTGTTGTCGTCGGCGTTGGTGGCATGTGGAGCATGCGCGGTACGCGCGCTTCCAGCGGCCGCCCTTCAATCAGCGGATAGGTCCACCGCCGCAACGCCGGGATATGAATATCGATCCAATACTCCCACCAGTCCAGCCCCGCCGTGTCATATCCGAAAATTTCTTTTTCTTCGGGCGTCAGAGCCTGCGACAGCTTCTCTACGTTATCCGCAACAAAGTCATGTTCGTTGTGCAGAATAAACGGCTCGAACAGACCTACTAACTTCTCCACACGTTCGAGGTTGCGCTCGGTTTTGGCCAGCGGCTTCTTCATGGAAGACGGCAACGGAGACATCACGCGCTGAATCGACTTGATAATCGCCATCTGCGCCGGCGCCGACATGCGGTTGTAACGCTCTTTTGAAACTGGAATCGCATCCATGCGCAGCCGCAGCCAGTATTCAAGGCCTTCCTGGGCGCGATAGTGACGCCGGTGCCCCAGGCTGGTCAACTCAATCGACCGTCCCATGTCGCAGGGATTGGTCACCGACGTCGCCAATTGATACATCGGATCGTGCCGCCGCTCCACCAGTGCCGCGCCAATCAGCGTCATCCCGGCGCACACCGCATCCACGGGAATAATATCCAGTCGCTTGCGCTCGTTCGATGGCAACTGCCGGAACGCCGTGCCCAGCAGATACGACAGCGATGCGGAGGTGTTGATGCCTTCATTCCATCCGCGAAACGGCTTTGTCACCGAGGTCTCAACAATTGCCGGACGCACGATGGCAATCGGCAGCCCCGCGCCATATTTCGCAATCATCGATTCCGCCAGGCTCTTGGTGAATGTGTAAGTATTCGGCCAGCCCAACTCCTTCGCGCGCCGCGTGCCTTCTTCCGTAAGATAATTTTTCAACCAGCGAACCCGGTTCTTGCGAATCTGGTTCTCCAGCGCCTGCCCGCTCAGAGCTTTCGACGCATGCTCTTTCCCGAGCGCCTGCTTCTTCAGTTCCTCGGTAACTTCCGGCCCTTCTACGCGCGCTTCCGCCGACTCCACCAACTCGTGCAGCCGGCGCCATTCTTTTTCCGCATCGAAGTCCTTCAAGTGTGTCGGCGTGTAATTCAGACGCACCCGCTCGCTCACCCGCCCATCGCGCTGCCCGGCCACATAACAAGTGGAAAGATGCAGCAATGCCGCGTGATCCGAGGCGCGAATAAATTCGATCAAGTGCGACGTCGAATCCACGTTCACCGCCAACGCGTCCCGCAGATCCGGATTGAAATCCGTCAGCCCCGAGCTGTTGATGATCAGATCGAGATCCGCACGCAGCCGCACCGCAGTCTCAGGGTCCAGTCCCAGGCCCGGTTGCGAGACATCTCCCTCTACTACTTCAATCTTATCCGCCAGCAGCGCGCCCAGCCGGTCGCCATATTTCTCAAACACGGGATCGAAAACCGGCGAGCCTTCGATCATTTTCTCGAAGCGCTTTCGCGCCTCGCTCGACTTCTGCCGCCGGATCAGCAGATACAGCTTTCCGATCTCAGGCAGAATCGGGGCCCCCAACGGGCCCGGTTTTGGCCCGTTGGGGCAGAGATCCATCAACGTATTCGCCAGCCACACTTTGCCGATGAAACCGGTGACGCCGATCAGCATCACGCGCTTGCCGCCCAGCGCCTTACGCACTGAAAACGGCTCCGGGTACCGTTTTTCGTTGAAATAAACAATCGGACGAACCCGCGGCGCTTCGACCCGCACCGCCGGCACAATCGCCGAGGCCAGCGCCTTGGGACCGCGCAAACCCAGGGCGCGCACCCATCGCGCCGGACTCTGCTGCCCGTCCGGACCATCTTCGCGAATCCGGGCAAACAATCCCCGCGGCCGGATCACCGGACTCAACAGCCGTCCGGTAGCCACTCCATCGCGGAAGTCGAGGCGATTGGCGATAATCCAACGCACTCCCAAATGCCGCGCCAGCGGCCGCATCACATGCTCCAACCCCTGGCTCACCAGCACCACGTCCACGCCCATCGCCTGTAGCGCCTTCAGGTGCCGCACTCCTTCTTCTTTGAGCAGCGGCTTCAG
>Ga0187862_10003193_pt1 | contig 16154 bp, 9 predicted proteins | sample June2016WEW_10_1_FD_133003 | JGI IMG/M metagenome (GOLD analysis project Ga0187862, IMG submission 133003) | Peatland microbial communities from SPRUCE experiment site at the Marcell Experimental Forest, Minnesota, USA - June2016WEW_10_150 | ecosystem: Environmental > Terrestrial > Soil >...
CTGAACGGCGTCCTGCTGTTTGATCGCAACCACTTCCAGATCGAAAGCCTCAGAGGCACCACTGGCGGCGGCACCGTGGCGCTGACCGGCTCTGCAACTTACCAGAGCGGCGGGTTTCTTCTCGATTTCGGCGCGACTGCGCAGGGCGTTCGCCTGCGTTATCCTCCCGGAGTAAGTTCCACGGCAAACGCCGATCTCCGCCTGACCGGCACTACAAATTCCCCTCAGCTGAGCGGGAACGTCGTGGTCACCAAGCTGGCCGTCACTCCGGGATTTGACTTCGGCGCCTATATCGAAAGGAGCAAACAGGCGAGCGTCCTGACCGAAAGCGACACTCTGCAGAGCCGCCTTAAGCTTGATGTTCGCGTGGTAACGACTCCCGAACTGCAGATGCAAACCGCCATTGCCAGGCTCTCTGGCAACGCCGACCTCAGGGTGCGAGGCACTGCCGAGCGTCCGGCAATTCTCGGAAGGGTGGAAGTCCTGGAAGGGGAAATCTCTTTTAACGGGACCAAGTACAACCTGGAGCGCGGCGATGTTACCTTCGCAAATCCCGCCAAGACACAGCCGGTCATCGATCTGCGCGCGACCACCCGAGTGCGCGATTACGACATCACCGTGCAATTCCGCGGCGACGCCAGTGTGAGCAACGGATTGAAAGTTACCTGGCAATCCGAGCCGCAGCTTCCCGAAGCCGATGTCATCGCCCTGTTGGCTCTAGGCCGCACCCAGGCAGAGTCGGCCGCCGCGGGGTCGAGCGGATCCTTTGGACTGGGCGGCGACGCCTCCAATCTGCTCATCAATCAGGCCCTCAACAGCACCGTTAACAGCCGCTTGCAGCGCTTGTTCGGAGTGAGTCGCGTCAAGATCGATCCCCAGGGTTTGGCCGGTGAAACCAGCGTGGTGCGAGGGCCCCAGGTCACCATCGAGCAGCAGGTGGCGAACAATATCACACTGACGTACAGCACCAACGTCGAAGTTTCCAATCAGCAGATTATTCAGGCGGAGTACAACATCACGCGGAACATTTCGATCGTGGCCCTGCGCGACTGGAACGGCGTGGTCAGTTTCGTCTTAAAAATGCGGCGCCGGAAGAAGTGATAACCGGCAAAACTTTGCCTCTCCCAACATCCGCCTTGACATAATCCTCCAAACCAGCAACTCTATTTGTTTTTCACTCCATGCCCAAAGAAACGGAAAGGGAAGCCAATTTTGCGAGTGCGGGTCTTTTATCACGACAAGTGTTTTGACGGGGCGTCCTCGGCCGCCCTGTTTTCACGTTTCTACCGGGAACGAATCCGCAGCGATGTGGACTTCGTGTACTCCGGCCTGCTGCATCGCGCCGGCGCCCTTTTCGACGAAAACCAGTTCGACGGCGACGAGAATGCCATCGTCGATTTCAAATACTCCAGCTCACCCAAAATTACCTGGTGGTTCGATCACCACGAAAGCGCCTTCCTTTCCACCGCCGATGCCGCCCACTTCGAGCAGGATCAAAGCAATCACAAGTTCTACGATCCCGCCTTCAAGTCCTGCACCAGTTTCATTGCCATGATCGCGGAAGAACACTTCGGCTTCGATCCACGCCCGGTGTCGGAACTCGTCCACTGGACCGACATCGTCGACGGCGCCATGTACGAAGACGCGAAGTCGGCGGTCGAAATGAAAGCTCCGGCCATGAAGCTGACCATGGCCATCGAGGCCGCCAGCGACCGCGACTTCGTCAAAAAGCTGATTCCGCTGCTGGCCTACCGTCCTCTCGCCAGTATTCTGGAGGAGCCATTCGTAGCCGCTGTCCTGCCGGCGCTGCTCGAACGGCACGAGCGTTCCATCGATATTTTGCGGCAGCGCGCCTCGGAGAAAGAAGGCACAATTTTTTTCGACATCACCGATCTCGATCTCGAGGGCTACAACAAATTCATTCCGTACTATCTGCATCCCGATTCGGTCTACAGCGTCGGCTTGAGCAAGAGTTCATTCCGGGTAAAGGTTTCGGTCGGGTCGAATCCCTGGTCAAAACGCGAGCCCACCGTGAATCTCGCCCGGGTATGCGAGCGTTATGGAGGAGGCGGCCACGCCCGAGTGGGGGCGATCTCGTTCGAGGTCACCCAGAGTGAAGCCGCCCACCAAGCCGCTCTGGAGATCGTAGAGGAGTTACGAGCCGCCGTGCGCCAGCAGATTTGATTTTTAGGTGGCGCAGCGATTTACCGCGGCGATGCCTGCATCTGTTTTGAAGGGGCGTGGCTTCAGCCGCGCCGGCGGCTTCGAAATCAAACGCCCCTTTAGGGGCCACGCATTAGAATAAAATCCGCGATCCGCCGCTCGATCTCGGAAATCGCTTTTCACCAAATGCATCCCAAACTCCCGCATCTCAAAATCGACGATCCCGGACACATCAAAGGCGTACGTACCGTCGCCACCGTTGAGTTTGCGAAAGGGTTCGTCGTCCTTCTCGCGGGCCTGGGCGTCTTCTCTATGCGCCACAAAGATATATGGGGAGTGGCCGAGAGCTTCCTCGAGTTTGTTCACGCTAACCCTCATCACCACTTCGCTGGCATCTTTATCGACCTGGTCTACCGGATCAGTGACGTTCGCCTGTGGAAGATCGTGGTCGTGGCCGTCGTCTACGTGATCCTGCGCTTCGTCGAGGCCTACGGATTGTGGTACATCCGTCCCTGGGCGGAGTGGATGACGATCGCCTCCGGTTCCATCTATATCCCCTTCGAGGTAGCCGATCTGCTACGCCGCCCCGACTGGATTCGCTTTCTCATCATCGCCATCAACGTAGGCATCGTCCTCTACATGTTGATGCTGCGCCTGGAAGCAGCCAAGAAGCGCCACGCCGCCTGTCACCCTGCGGAATCTGAATAAATCGTTGCGGAATCTGCGCAGCCCGGAGTCCGGCATTGCTGAGGTCGGCTCCGGTCAGTCCTTACTGAGAACTGAGAACCAGGAACTGAGAACTACTTCACTCATTCAGCGAGCAGCTGCAATCCGCCGGCGGAACGTGCGCTTTCAGAAAGTCAGCCACGCGCTTGTAGGCATCGATCTGATTTCCGACTTTCGCGAAGCCATGGCCTTCGCTCTCGTAGACTTTGTATTCCACCACGCCACCGCGCTTTTTGACCGCATCCACCACCTGCTGCGCTTCGGTCTTGGGACAGCGCGGATCGTTTCCGCCCGCCAGCAAATAGAGCGGCGCTTTAATCTGGTCGACGAAGTTGATCGGTGAACGATCTTCGTAGAGAGCCTTGTTCTTCTCGGGATCGCCCATCGTGGCAAGATCGCTCTGCTGCAGCACGGGGTCTTCGTTCTGAATCTCGGTGAACCAGTTCACGAACGGCACAATCGGAACGCCTGCAGCCCACACTTCTGGAGCCTTCGTGACCCCCATCATTGTCAAGTATCCCCCGTAGCTGCCGCCCATCAGAATAAGTTTTTTCGGATCGACGTAGCCCGTCTGTTTGATCCAGTCGGCAGCCGCGAGCACGTCCTGCAAATCGCCGCCGCCCATATCGAAAAGATTCGCCTGTTGAAATTCCTTTCCGTATCCCGTCGATCCGCGATAGTTGGGCGCGATCACGATGTAACCCTGATTCGCCATGTATTGCACGAAGCGATTGAACGTGTTCATCGTCTGCGCCGTCGGACCGCCGTGAACGTAGACAATTGCGGGATGTTCGGGATTGTGTGGCAGGTTGTAAGGCATATAGACGAACGCGGAAATTGTCCACTTACCATCCTTGCTCGGATAGTGAACAAGGTGAGGTTCGACCATATCTTCGGAGTGCACGCCGCCAACCAGCGAATGGGTAAGTTGATGCGATTTACTGTCAGCTAAGTTATAGACCCACAAATCGCCAGGAGCGGTCGGACCGGTATGAGCGTAAAGCAGCCGCGAACTATCGCGAGTGAAAGGCGAAGTTCTGCCCGCAACCTGGTTCACTCCTTTGGGCAAGGGAAGCGCGCGCGCTTTTCCGGATGCGATGTCATACAGATAAATGTCGGTGTTGCCATCAACGTTCGCGGCATAGGTCAGAAACTTGCCATCGGGAGAGAATCTCCCACCAGAGATTTCCCACTTGTCCTGCGTGAGCCAGTGGATTTTCTTGCTCACGATGTCGAGCAAGCCGACGTTGTTGTAACCGTCGCTGGCATTGGAGGTGATCAGCACGGTCTTGCCGTCGGGCGAAACGTCGTTTGCGGAGTAAGTGCGTTCGCCTTCGTGCGGCGTCAGAAGCGTGCTTTGCGCGCTCGTAACCTCCGCGCTCGGCACATTAACGATAAATACATTCGAGTCCGTCCCTTTCGCTTGGTCCTGCGTGTAAAGGATGAACTTGTCGTCGGCCGACCAGATGGGAGCAACGTTCATGCGGTCTTTGGCGGTTCCAGAAGTAAGGCGTTTCACCTCGCGCATGACCGTGTCGTACACGTCAATTTCGAATACGGACGACGTCTTCGGCTTGACCATATAAGCCACGTAGCGCCCATCGTGCGACCAAGTGGGACTTTCCTCCGCGATCTCGCGGGTGTTGGTCAGATTCACGACTTGGCCCGTCTTCGGCGACACCAGGAAAATGTCCCATTGCTCATCGCCGTCGTAATCGGAGATGTAGGCGATCCACTTCCCGTCCGGCGACCAGGTTGGTTGCGTCTGGCGCTGATCGCTCACCGTGAGTTGCATCGGCCATCCGCCTTCGGAGGGCACGAGCCACAGATTATTGCGCCCGCTCATGTTGCTGACGAAGGCGACCGTCTTCCCGTCCGGCGACCAAGTCGACCCCCCGACTTGTCGAGTCATATAAAGCTTCTCGATGGAAAGATTCCTCTCCACTCGAGCATCGGGCTTGGACGCGATCTGCTTGGGGTCCGTGATGGCCTGGGGCGCAAGCAGAGTCTGGGATGTTGCGAGGATACTCATCATTATCAGTATCAGTACGACCGTAACCAACGGGCTAAGAGTGTGCATGGAGCCTCGAAATGAAAGTTCAATCGTGTTCTTCCTGCTATTCGACGGTTACCTGGTAGTCTCGTCCCTCCCAGCGCGCGGCGTCTTTCCAGTAGAACGTGAAAATGATCTGGCGGCCCGTGGCGAGAGTTTCTGCTGGCAGATCGACGTGATGAAGATTGCATCCGCTGTCTTTGGAGTCGCTGTCTTGGCTGCTTTGCCAGTTGTCGAAGCTCCAGTGCACCATGGCGGGTTCGATCATCAGAATCCGCAGCTTCTTTCCGCACGGCATCGTGCGCGGCTTATTGTTGAAGCGCCAGTTGAAGTAGGTCGCGGAGACTTTATTTACCACGTAACGCTCCACGGTCTGCGGCGGCTGATCGAAGATCTTGCCGTCCACGAGCGAACGCCGCAGCTTGATGTATTCGGAGTGTGCCCACACCAGTGGGCACGCCGACCCAGATCCTTTTCCTGCGAACAATTCGCGCTCCGGGATGTCGTCCGTGTCCCAGATTTGTTCGGGAATCAGGCGGCTTGCTCCCGTCGAATTCTCCATCACGCCCAACAAGGCGTCGGCGGAATCGGCTCGTCCAGCGGCCAGTTCGAAGTGAGCTCGTTCACCCGCCAGCAGAGGCCAGGGGCGGCCGATGCCGGTGCCGTCGAAGGGAGATCCGTCCTCGTGCTCCCCGTAGCCGTCGCCGTTGTAGCGATACCAGGCCGGCCCGTGAGGAAGTTTTACGCGCAGCAGTTCGTCGATGACCTTGATCGTATTCAGCATTCGCGGATCGTCGGGCGCGCGCAAGCCGAAGCGGACCAGAGCCAGCGCATCCGGGCTGACGATCTCCACCGCCGGTGCATTCGATCTGCCGATGGCTCGATTTTTGATGGGAACGAATCCTTGCAGGGGCGAAGCGGCACCGTCTCCGGCGGGAGGCGGCGTGATGCGAACGTAGTAGCCTTCGACACCGATCTGCCGGGCGAGATCGGTGTTCACGGCATACGTCCGGCGTTCGATGTTGAAGTTCCAGGTGTCGGCCATGTGGCGCAGAAATTCGGCGGCCTGAGACTGCCCCATCGACTGCGCCATATCAGCGGCAATCAGCAGGGCAGCGATTTCCGCGGCCATGGTGAATGGCGAATAGCCGCCGTCCTCTTCCCAGCGGTCCTGCTGTGTAACCGGGCCATTGACCACAATAAAGGCTGCGGCTTTGCGCACCATCGGCCACCAGCGATCGCCTTCACCGAAGCAACGGGGCGATTCGCGGCGCAGCAGGTCGACCAGCAGAATTGGGAATGCGGTCTCATCCATCTGCGAGCCGCTCCAGTACGGACGTCCATCCAACCACATGTTCTGCGCCCAGTGCCCGTCGGCCTCCTGGGTGGCCTCGAGATAATGCAACACGCGCAGAGCGTCGTCGTGAGCGCCCGCGGCTAGCAATCCGCCGGCACTTTCGACCAGATCGCGTGGCCAGATCAGGTGGTAGCCACCGAGGTCTTCGTCGCCTTTGTTGAATCCCCAGGGAATGGAAAGGCTGGCGATGATGCCTCCGATGAAGTCCTTGGATTCGTGCGTGCGCAGCACCGCCACGCTGGCCCGGTACAGGTCTTTTTCACGCGGCTTCTCGTCGAGCTTCTTCAGCGTCCGCTGCCAGTTCTGCCAGTGAAAGACGTAATCTTTGCGGGCCGTTTCGTAAGAAGTGAGCAGGGAAGAGATGGCTTGCTGGCCGGCGTCCGCCCAGATTGCTCCAAAGCCGAGGGCGACGATGAACTCGCCATTGCAGGCGGCCAGGTCAATTTCGGCGGTCAACGCGATGTTTCCGTTTTCCGCGCGATCGTACTCCCACGTCATCTGGAAATGTTGCGACAGGTCTTGCCAGCCGTCCGATACGCCGGCAAATCCGACGGAACGTTTGGGCATCGGCGCGGAGCAGGCGAGGGCGAGCGCGCACGAATCGCGTTGCGCGAAAAGCATTGGCTTTCCTTTGTAATCGCCCAGCCATCCGGTATTGCCATATCCAAAATTAGCCAAGTGCGACGCCAGCAGCGCATACACCCGGTAGTCGCGCAGGTTTCCCTGGAGAGGCACGAACCGAATTTTCTGCAACACCACGTTTCGCCATGGGTCGGTCAGCACTTCCTTTTCGATCCGGTAACGGCCCTGCATGCAGGTATTGGTCAGTTCGTAGGCGGGCACTCCTGGTTCAACCGGAAGATTTTGGAAGGTACAATGGCGTTTCTCTTCCGAGAAAAACCCGTGGCCAGCGGTGACAATGAGGCCGAAGTCGCGGGTGCAGGCTTGGTCCACCCGGGGAAAATAAATTTCATTGAGAATGCCATGACTCAGCGTGAACCAAACCCGGCTGTGGAGGTTCAGGGCAGTGCCTATGCCGGTCTTGGCGCTCGAAGTCCAGCGGGGCTCGATTCCAGGCCAGCCCGGCGCAAAACGAAGATCATCGCTCACAAAGGATCGTCCTCACCGTCAAGCAGTTTGCCAGAAGATGCGGATTCGTGCTGGATGTTTCAGCAAAACACAGGAAATGCGCATCTAATCCGACACATGTTTAGATGCCGCCTCATGCGTACACTACTCCAGCTTGGTCGTGGTGCGAAAGGAATTCAGGTCACGCTCTTCGCCGCTCTTGTGCTGGTAAGCGTTCCTCAGGCGATCGCCGCTCTGCCTTCGGCGGGACTCGACGGCGGATTCCGGCGGCTCTACGATCTGGATTTTACCGGCGCGCAAAAAGAATTCGAGGCGTGGGAAAAACTGAACCCCGAGAATCCCATGGGGCCGGCGAGCGAAGCGGCTGCCGTCTTGTTTTCCGAATTCAACCGGCTTGGAGTGCTCGAGGCGCAGTTCTATGAGGACGACTCGATCTTTGCCGCCCGGAAGAAGTACGAAGCAGATCCGGAACAACGCGCACGTTTCGATCGGCAACTTACCCGGGCTGAAGACTTGGCAAAATCCAGGCTGGGCCGCGACGCTCGGGACCGCGATGCGTTGCTGGCGATGACCTTTGCCGCCGGGTTGCGCTCCGACTTTGCCGCGCTCATCGAAAAACGCAATCTGGCGTCGCTGCATTACACGAAGGAGGCCACGGTCTGGGCCGCGCAACTGCTCGCAGCCGATCCTGATTGCTACGACGCTCACCTGGCCGGCGGCGTAAGCCGCTACATCGTGGGATCGATGGCCGCTCCGGTGCGTTGGTTTCTGCGCCTTGGGGGCGTTGCCGGGGACAAGGCTGGCGGGATTGCCGAACTGCAGGCGACCGCGGCAAAAGGCCAACTGCTCGGCCCATTCGCGCGCATCCTACTGGCCATCGCTTACGTCCGAGAGAAAGAGCTGCCGCGTGCTCGCGAACTTCTGCTGGCGCTGCAACGGGACTTCCCCGACAACGCTCTTTTTGGCCGGGAACTGACGCGACTTGACCAGAACGACCGCCGCTAAGTGCTTGGAAAACAAAGTGCGTTCATCAGAAATTTACTCGGTTGTAACCTTCCCTTAACACTTTGCCCATAAAACAAACTTGCGTACGTAAAATAAGCACGAGGAGGACTCATCGAGTGATACGTCGTATTGCGCTGCTCTTCGCAGGTCTTGCGCTGGCTCTGCCCGTCCTGGGCCAGACTACGCTGAATGGAGGAGGTGCCACCTTCCCGTATCCCATGTATTCCAAATGGTTCAGCGAATATAACAAGTTGCACCCAGACGTCCAGATCAACTACCAGTCGATCGGAAGCGGCGGCGGCATCCGCCAGGTTCTGAACGGCACCGTCGATTTCGGAGCCAGCGATGGCCCCATGTCCGATGAACAGTTGAAAGAGGCCAAAACCAGGATCCTGCACATTCCGACCGTGATGGGCGCGGTCGTGCCCGCTTACAACGTTCCGGGGATCAGCGGTGAAGTCAAGTTCACTCCTGAAGCTTTGGCTGGAATTTTTCTGGGGAAGATTCAGAACTGGAACGATGCAGCCATCACGCAGGCAAATCCTGGCGTCAAATTTCCCAACCAGCCAATCATCGTGGTTCACCGCTCGGATGGAAGCGGCACAACTTACATCCTCACCGACTATCTCTCCAAGGTCAGTAAAGAGTGGGAATCGACGGTTGGGAAGGGAGCCTCGCCGAAGTGGCCCGTCGGTTTGGGAGGCAAAGGTAACGAAGGGGTTGCCGGACAGATCCGGCAATTGCAGGGATCGATTGGCTATGTCGAACTGATTTATGCCGTGGAGAACAAAATCACTTACGGATCGGTCAAGAACGCCGCCGGCAATTTCGTGAAGGCTTCGCTCGACAGCGTGACCGAAGCCGCGGCGTCGGTGAAAAGCATGCCGGCGGATTTCCGCGTGTCCATCACGAATGCGCCGGGCAAGACGGCGTATCCCATTTCGAGCTTTACCTGGCTCTTGATTCCGGTGCAGGCTAAGGACCCGCAAAAAGGGAAGATCCTCGCCGACTTTCTGGAGTGGATGGTCGGCGACGGCCAGAAGATGACGAACCAGCTCAGCTACGCGCCGCTACCCGCGAGCGTGGTGGAGAAGGTCAAGGCGGCCATTAAGCAGATCCACTAAAGCTGCGGAACGTCTGCAGCTTTGCACCTTGCAGTGGAGAAGCTGGCCGGGAGGGGATGGGAAAATTCCTACCCGTAAATTGAGTTATCACCACCGGCCCGGAAAAAGGAGAGTAAGCCAAAACCGGGCCGGCGGCGACTCTGAGGGGAAAGGCGCCTCTCAGGAAAGCGCCCCTCAGAAAGTTGGGTGGTGTTGAACCTTGTCCGTATGGGTTCGAGTGGTCCCGCGTCAGAGGGTGACGCGGGACCATTTTTCGGTTTTACGGCAAGTAGTAGCGGAATGAGGTGAAGACCATTCCGTCCAGGCCTTCTGGCGATCCATAAGTTACTGGCGTCACCCCTGAGCCGGATGTGACACCGGACCAGGTCTGACGAGTCACATAGGAATATTGCGTGCCAAACTGGAACCTGCCCTTGGGCCCGTTGTAGAAGCGGTACCAGAAACCGAGGGTACCCTCAATTACTGCCCGCGTGTCGCCGATGCAATTGGCTGGTGAAGTGGGAGTGAAGCCGGTGTTCACGGTAGGAGGCAATTCAGTGTAACAACCGGAATTGTTGAAGAAGGGCGATCCGTAGCCGACGTACACCGTTTTGCTAGTGGCCGGCGAGACATAGGAGTCATCAGTCCGACCAGCGTACTCCGCTCCGGTATAGGCGTAGATGTCAAGTTTCTTGCTGTGATACTCCAGTGTGGTCAAACCCTGGAGACCCTTGATCAGATGAATCGTTCCGTCGGCATTGATTGAAAGATCGGAAAGCTGGGCTGCCCCATAGCGGCCGATTCCGCTGCCTCCGAAACCATGCAAGCCAAAAACAACATGCTTGTTGGCGAAGGTCCATCGGGCATTAGCGCCAAAGCCGCCGCCTTCTTTCGAGGCGTTGTAGGCATTGATCGCGGCGGTCGGAGCCGCGGTCAGAGTGCCGCAAGCCGTGCTCGCGAAGTTCAACACGCACGGGAAAACACGATCGGTAAATCGATCGGCGAGGCCGAAGATCTCGTAGTGCCCAAAGCCGGGGTCAAAGGCGATTTTGGCGATGAGATCGGGCGCAGGATTGGCCGTGTAGGTTCCGCCCGTGTTGTAGGTATTGCTGGCACCGGGCACGCCGAGCACGAAGTTATCCGCGTTGCCATGCGTCGTGAGCGTGCCTTGCGCGTTTTCAATGGCGAAAGCAGCCGAAACCTTATCGCCGAAGTCTTTCGTTAGGCGAAGCCCGTACTGACGCGCGAAACTGAACCCGACGTTATACCCGCCGTCGATCGTGGAGGGGCGAGCATCGTTGACTCTGCCCAGGTCGTCGCTGGGGGCGATTCCCGCTTTGCTCTCGGTCACCAGACTCCACATCTGGCCGCCGAGGAATTTCCAGCCATTGTCAAACTTGGCTTGGCCCCACGCCTGGCGGATACGGAAAGTGTAGCCGTTGGTCTGGGTGGCGGTGGAGGTGACGCCGGAAGAGAGGAAGTCGCCCGATACGTAGCTGGAAAGTTCCACATTTTTCAAGCGGCCCCCAACAAAGACTGTAGGCCGCGTCTGGCGGGCGGTGCCGAAGAACTCCGGCAGGTTGCTCTGCGAAGCGCCGGGCATGGTGAGCGAATTGAAGGGAGTCACGATATCAGCTCCCAGCTCTCGCGAACGCCGCACAAATTCTGCGGCTACAAAGCCGCCCGGCGTAATGGTGACTCCCTTGAGATGGATCGACACGGGGGTCTCCCATTCCGAGCTGACGTTCTTGGTCTCTTTCAGAGTCTCTTGCAGCGTCATGGCCGTGTTGTTGGTGGTTGTTTTGAGATCAACAACGTCGCCTTGCAAGGCGCCCACCGTCTGCTGCTGTTGGCTGGCTTGGGCTTGAGCAGCGGCAGCCTTGTTGCCAGCGTCGGTTGCGGTGGCTTGCGCCTGCTGCGCGTTCTGCTGATTCTGTTGCAGTTGCACGGTAAGTTGCTGGATTTGCTGCTGCTGGGCGGCCAAGGCGTCTTTCAACGCCTGAACGTCGGCAGCCGTTACCGCCGGCGGCGCTGGTGTCGCGGCTGCGGGCTTGTGCTTCGTCTTCGGACTTGGAGCGGGTGCGGTTGAGTCTGAGGTTTGTGCCCAAGCGCCGGCGAAAAGTGCCGCCAGCGTCAGGATGCTGAGAAACGCGTGCTTGCTTGCTTTCATAAAATGCAAATCCTCTCCTTTTTGAATTGCAGTCGAACAACACATCGCGGGGGAGCAGCAGAAAACTTTTCGCAATCGGAGTTCGCAGCTTAGTGACCTTGAGTCGGCAACTATTCCAGAAAGTCCATCTTTATAATAGACTTTATTGACTTAGTTGAGACAGCAGGCGTGATTCCATCCTGTCCACCGCCGCGGAAACCAGCTAACCGCCGTGCTGCTAGCCACTTAGGGAAATCATCGCAAGTTTCCAGCACGGCTGGAGTGTGCATCGAATTGCAGTATCGAAGAACGAAAGATTCTTCGGCTCGGAAGACTTTTCCTCCGTACGGCGCCTTTTGGCGCGGACGACGCTGGGCGCAACTGCCTGCAGCCAGCTTGGTATACTATTCCGGGCCGGATGTTTTACCAGGTCCTGGTTGCGCTGCTGCGCAACCGGGCGAAGCGCGGTTCATCATCACGCGTCGCACCAAGCTACCTCCCGAGCAGCAATGACGTTCCACTTTGACGATATGGTTCAACCGACATGGTTCGACAAACTCTGAACAATCGCGGCACGCTTTTGAACCGCGAAGCATCGTGGCTGAAATTTAATTGGCGCGTGCTCGAAGAAGCTGGAGATCTGCGCAATCCGCTGCTCGAGCGCGTGAAATTTTTGGCCATTTCGGCTAGCAATCTGGACGAATTTTTTGAGGTTCGAGTTGGCGGCCTGTTGCAACAACTGGAAGACGGCCACAATTCCACGACTCCCGACGGCCTCACCATGGTCGAGGAACGGGAACTGATTAAAGACGCAACTCACGAGTTCGTCGAAGAACAATATTCATGCTGGAACGAACGTTTGCGCCCGGAACTGACGGAGCAGGGAATTCGCGTCCTCGGCATCGAAGAACTCGATGACGCGGCATCGGCGTTCGCCGACGACTACTGCAAACGGGAGCTCGATCCGCTGCTCACCCCGGTGACGGTGGACCCGGCGCATCCCTTTCCTCGTGTCATCAATAAGGCGCTGTGCGTAGCTCTGTTGCTGCGGCGCCGCCGCCGCTCCTCGCTCACCTACACCGGAGTCGTAACCGTTCCGCGGTCGCTTCCGCGACTGGTGCGCCTGCCGTCCCAGGGGACCATCGATTTTATTTTTCTTGCCGACTTGGTCGTTCATCATGCGGCGCGGATGTATCAGGGCTACGACATCGTTTCTTCCGCCGCGTTCCGCGTCACGCGCAACAGCAACCTCTACCTGCAGGAAGAAGAATCGCGCAATCTACTGGAATCGGTGCGCGCGGAATTACACAACCGCCGCAAGGGCGACGCAGTGCGTATGGAGATCGAGTCGGAGGCTGACCCGGAGATCATCGAGCGCCTGGGCACGGTATTCGAGCTTGACCCCTGGCAGATTTTCCCGGTCAACGGTCCGGTGAATCTTTCCCGGCTGTTCAACATTTACGACGAGGCGGCGCGGCCCGATTTGAAGTTTCACAGCTATGTGCCGCGAGAGTTGCGCCTGACCGCGAAATCCCACGATCTGTTTGAAGAATTACGCCGCCACGACATTCTGCTGCACCATCCCTACGATTCTTACGATGCGGTCATATCGTTCATTCAGTCGGCCACCGAAGACGAGCGCGTGCTTTCCATCAAGCAGACCCTTTATCGGACGAGCGAGCATTCGCTGATTGTCCCGTCGCTGATGGCCGCAGCGGCGCACAAGGAGGTCACCGCCGTCGTGGAACTGAAAGCGCGCTTCGATGAAGCCTCGAACATACGCTGGGCGCGCGATATGGAAGATGCGGGCGTGCAGGTCTTCCACGGGCTGGTCGGTCTGAAGACGCATTGCAAACTTTGTCTGCTGGTGCGGCGCGACCCCGACGGCGTAACCCGCCAGTACGCGCACCTGGGCACGGGAAACTATAACGCGACCACGGCTCGCATCTATACCGATCTCAGCCTGCTCACGGCCGACCCGGAGATTACCAGCGCGGTTCACGATGTTTTCAGTTTTCTGACCGCTTACGCCGAGCATCCCGGCTACGGGCCGCTGCTGGTGGCGCCCCTCGATTTGGCGGAAAAGTGCATGCGCCTGATCGAGCGGGAGGCCGAGCATGCCCGTCTGGGCCGTCCGGCACGTATCATCGCCAAGATGAACGCACTTCTGGATAAGAATGTTGTTCAGTCTCTGTACCGCGCTTCGCAGGCGGGAGTAGAGATTGAGTTGCTGGTGCGGGGTATGTGCGCGCTGCGGCCGGGGGTTCGGGGCCTCAGCGACCGCATCCGCGTGCGCAGCATTCTGGGCCGGTTCCTGGAGCACAGCCGCATCTATTACTTCGAGAACGGCGGCGAGCCTGAAGTCTACCTCGGCAGCGCCGATTGGATGAACCGCAATCTGCACGAGCGTGTCGAAGTTCTGTTCCCGCTCAAGAACCCGTTGCTGCGCGACCGCGTGGAGCATGAGATTCTGGCGGCATACCTCGCCGATAATGTGAAAGTAAGATTTCTGCAAAGCGACGGCCGCTACCTGCGCCCGTGGCAATCATCGCGCGGGCGCAGCAAGAGACCGCCTCGAGGCTCGGCCGCCTTCTGCGCTCAGGATTTTCTCATTGGACTTGCGGAAGGCACCAGGATGCCGGAAGAAATTCCCGCAGCTGTCCCGCGACGTTCTTCCAGAGCCGTGATCGGTCAGGCTTCGATCGGACGAGCTGCGATCGGAAAGGAATAGTCACTCCGAAATGTTTCTCTACTTTTTGCGTCACGCCAGCGCCGGGCAACAGTTGAGCACCGCGAAGAAGGACGAGAAGCGCGGCCTCGATAAGGACGGCATCGAGCAGTGCGGATACATTGGCCGCGCCCTGGCCGCACTGGGCGTGCAGGTGGAAATCATCGTCTCCAGCCCATTGAAGCGATCCACACAAACCGCCGCTTTAGTGGGCAACGAAATGGGGCACGAAGGCAAACTGGTGATGGAGAACGCGCTGCGCCCGCAAGCCAACTTCTCGGATTTTCAGAAGATGCTGGAAAAGTACGCGCGGCAAGACTCGATGCTGCTGGTTGGGCATAATCCCAACCTGCGTGAATTTCTCGGACGTGTGATCAGCGACAGTGGATGCGAAGCCGTGGTTGAGCTGAAGAAAGGCGCCGTGGCCAAAGTGGAAATGCGGCGCAATTCCGGATCGCTGAGCTGGTGCATCACGCCCCGCATCCTGCGCGCGCTTCACGCCGCGGCTACGGAAAGCTCACGCCCGAAGACTTCGCGGAAATAGGATCGATCCTTTCCAATCGCCCATACCTCCAGGTCCACGCTCGCCTTTCCGCGCGGAGTCAATTTCATGGTAACCCTGCTGCTGCGCGCCGAAACTGCAACCTTCCCCACGGATTGGCTTCTCCCCATATTCAAAGCTCGCGCGATGCGGAGCAGTACCGACGCTTTCTCGACATTTTCCTGCTCCTCGGGGCTCAAGGCAGTCATCGGGCCATCTCCCGGCGTGGGCCGTGACTTTCCCAAGTAGCGCGCGATCGAGCCAATGACCCGCCGCTGTTGCGGCGTGAATCCCAGGATTTCCGAGTTGGCGATGATGTAATAAGTGTGGCGGTGGTGTCCGTTGCGGTTCAGGTAGTCGCCGACCTCGTAGAGCATGGCGGCGGCGGAGAGCCATTCGCGATACTCCGCCGGAAGCTGGTGTACCGACTTCAACGAGGAAAATATCAGCAATGCCGACTCGCGAACATGCAGAGCGTGATGCAGATCGACGCGGTAATGTTCCACGGCGCGCTTGATCGATTCCCACCGTTCCGATTCAATCGCCCGGCCCGATCTTGTGCTGCGATCGTAATCGGCCGCCATCTGGGCCAGGATGCCATCGCGCAGGCCCAGGGCCGAGTAGCGAAAACCGGAGAGATGGCATCGCTCCATCAATTCGGCATAGACCACCGCGCCAGCACAAATGATTTCAGCGCGGCGCGGACCGATCCCGGGGACTTTTCGCCGCTGCTCCAGCGTCAGGCGCGTGATCTGTTTGGCAATGCGGCGGATCGTTTCGCGGGTAGCATAAGTAGCTGGCCGGAGCTTCCTGGCGCGCGTCAGGTGGCTGGCGACGCCCACCAGTGCGGCGGCTGTGCCCGAGGTGGCGATCACTGCGCCCACACGCGCCGACTTGATTCGATCTTGAATGCGCGCAATCTCCCGCGCCGCAAATCCCTGGAGCCGTTTCAGTTCGCTCTTGCGCGGCGGGTCGTGCTGAAGAAATTCGCCGGTCAGGCGCACGGCTCCGAGCGGCAAGCTCACCGTATCCCGGATTTGTCCCCCGCGGGAAAGCGTGAGCTCGCAGCTTCCCCCGCCCAGGTCCATCAGCAGAACGCTGTGGGCGCCCACGCGGCCAGCGGAGATCATGCCCAGATGAATGAGGCGGGCCTCTTCCAGTCCGGAAATGATTTCGATCGTCCAGCCCGTCGTCGAGCGTACCCACTCCAGAAATATGCGTGAATTGCGGGCATCGCGCA
>Ga0187862_10003197_pt1 | contig 16146 bp, 13 predicted proteins | sample June2016WEW_10_1_FD_133003 | JGI IMG/M metagenome (GOLD analysis project Ga0187862, IMG submission 133003) | Peatland microbial communities from SPRUCE experiment site at the Marcell Experimental Forest, Minnesota, USA - June2016WEW_10_150 | ecosystem: Environmental > Terrestrial > Soil >...
ATGCGGAAGTTCCTGAAGTATGAAATGGACAACTATCTCCGCTCGCGCGGCCGGGAAAGACACAAGGAACAGCCATTGCTAACCGTGGAAGCCGAACAAGGGTACATCCACTACCGCAAGGCCAGTGTCGTTCTGTACTACCTGAAAGAGATGATCGGAGAAGACGCGGTGAACCGGGCGCTGCGCAAGGTGATTAAGGAATATGCCTACAACGCGCCGCCCTATCCCACGTCGTATGCGCTGGTCGATGCGCTGCGCGAGGAGACACCGCCACATTTGCAATACTTGATCAAGGATCTGTTCGAAGACATCACCTTGTTTTCGAATCGCACGTTGGATGCCACCGCGGTCAGGCGGGCGGACGGCAAGTACGACGTCACCATCAACGTGGAAACTCACAAGTTCAAGGCTGACGCCAAAGGCAATGAGACCGAGGTGCCGGTGGATGACTGGATCGATATCGGCGCCTTCGCCAAGCCGGAAAAAGGCCTGAAGTACGGCAAGACACTTTACCGCGATCGAGTGCACATCGCGAATAACAAGTCCACGTACACTTTCACGACGGCGGAAGCACCGGACGAAGCGGGAGTCGATCCCTTCCTGCTGCTGATCGACCGCGTTCCCGACGACAACACGAAGAAAGTTACGATGACGAGTGTGCCTGCAGCGTCAACGAACCCAGTTCACGGCCAATGAGAATCCCAGGGCGCAGTCAGGTTCTCCCGCGGAACTGGATGATTTTACGGCGATCGCGTTTTGATGGTCTGCCAGCGGGTAACGCTTCGAACTGTTTCATCGCCTTGCGCTCCGCGGCCACTTTCAAACGCAGCTCCCGGCTCGCTTCCGTCTCGCGGTAGAGCGTTTGCGCAACCGAAGCCGGGCCGCGCACCTCACTGAGAAGCAGGACTTCCACCTGAAAGTCGCCGCCGTCGTTGGTCACTCGCAACATGTCTCCAATCCGGACCTCGCGCGCAGCCCTGGCGGGCTGCCCGTTGGATTGAATCCTGCCGAGCTCGCAGGCCCGTGCGGCCAAGGTTCTCGTCTTGAAGAAGCGGGCGGCCCAAAGCCATTTGTCCATGCGCACGGAAGTCATGACCTATTTTCCTACACGAATGGGATTTCCGAGCGGCATCGGTGTACTCCCCCTAAGCGTATTGGCTCAATCAGTAGTGGGTCCCGCGCCCGGCCGTCATTAAAAGCCACATACGGCGTCACCATGCCAGCTCGCGGACAGCAAGCAGAAAGATATTGCACGCCTTGGTCTTTGACGGGACAATGTACGTCTCGATTCCCCGAGGATCTCCTGGCAAAGGAAAGTAGGCTGACATGAATACTTGCGGCTTGGTCTGCTCCAGTCTGAATGGCGCAATGGCGCGTTACTTGTTCCGTTTCTTTTTCTTTCTGTTGTTCTTCGCGACGACGTTTGGCGCGGTCGAGGCCCAGACCAGCCTCAAATATCAAAAGCCACCGCAGGCAATCATCGACCTGGTGGATGCGCGCCTCACGCCGAACGTGGAGGTTTCTCCTGGGGACGGGCCGGGCGTCCGCTGGGTGCTGATCGAGGTGTTTTCGGGGCTGCCATCGATCGCCGATCTGGCTCAACCCGAATTGCGGTTGGCAGGGTTGCGTTTCAATCCCAAAACCAACGGACCCAGCCGGGGGCGCTACTTCACAGCTTTGAGTCTGCAAGCGCTGCCGGACGGCGTCGAGAAGCCGGTTGCGGGACTGCCCGAGGAAGCGAAGATCCGGTTTGTGGGCTGGGCGCCGGATGCCCGCCACTTCTTTTTCGTGAATGCCAGCGATGCGCCGGCGGATGCGGGGCTGAGCCTGTGGATCGTGGATGTGGCATCGGCGCAAGCGCGGCGTGTGCCCGGTCTCGCTCTGAACGGGATTTTCGGCCGACCCTGTGAATGGCTGGGAGACAGCCGAAGTCTGATCTGCAAGGCGGTGCCGCCGGGAAGAGGACCAGCGCCGGCGCGCAGCGAAGTGCCGACAGGGCCCGTGATCCAGGAGAATCTCGGGCAGGTCACACCTGGTCCAACGTTTGAGGACTTGCTGAAGAGCCCCGAGGACGAAACGATTTTCGATTATTACGCAACGTCACAGGTCGTGGTGGTGGGGCTCGATGGCAGGATCGCACCCGTGGGCAAGCCGGGAGTGATGGAAACCGCATCGGCTTCCCCCGACGGGCGCTATGCGCTGCTTGATGAGCGTCATCATCCCTATTCCTACCTGCTGCCTTTCGACAGGTTTGCGGAACGAGTCTCTGTAATCGACCTGAAGAGCGGGAACAGCAAGCAACTGGCCGACAAGCCGCTCGAAGACACGGTCCCGAACATTCACGATGCCGTGCCAACCGGACCCCGCGAGTTCGAATGGCGAAGCGACGCGCCGGCCACGGCTTTCTGGGCGGAAGCGGCCGACGGCGGAAATCCGAAGGTGGAAGCGCCGGTCCGCGACCGCCTGTTCACTTGGGACGCGCCCTTCGAGGGGCAGCCGCGAAGGCTGGCCGAAATTCCATTGCGCTTCAGAAGCGTGGGGTGGGGAAGCGGCCGGGTTGCGATTGTGGAGGAGCAACGGTGGAAGGATCGCAAGCGCATCATGCTTGCGGTGTCGCCAACGGCTGCGGGGCCGGAGGTGAAGTTGTTCGAAGGGTCTTTTGAAGATCACTATCATGATCCGGGCCGGCCGTTTGAAGTGATGAACGAAGCGGGGAAACCTGTCATACGGACAACACCGGACGGCAGCGGCGTGTACCTCCGCGCCCAAGGCGCCTCCCCGGAAGGCGATCAGCCGTTTGTTTCGGTAATGAGCCTGGCGAATGGAGAAACGAAACGGCTGTGGCAATCGGCGCCGCCGTTTTTTGAGCTTCCTTTGGCAGTTGTGGACGCGGCGGCTCCGACGATTCTGGTGGAACGAGAATCGCCCGAAATAAGTCCGAACTACTATCTCAAGAATCTTGCCAAGAATTCTCTTGAGCAGGTCACGCGATTCCCCAATCCTTACGGCAACCGGGCGCTGCCGAAAAAGCAGGTTCTCAAATACAAACGTGCCGACGGAGTCGACCTGAGCGCGAACCTTTATCTTCCGCGGGGCTACAAGACCGGGGATGGTCCGCTGCCAACTTTGATGGAAGCGTACCCCACGGAGTACAAGACGAAGGCGGCAGCCGGACAGATCAGCGGATCTCCATACTCATTTCCGTTCGTGTATTGGGGATCGCCCGTTGCGTTTGCAACGCAGGGGTATGCCGTGCTGGAGAACGCGACGATTCCCATCGTAGGCGAAGGACAGGCAGAGCCAAACGACACCTACGTAGAACAACTGGTGGCCAGCGCGAAGGCCGCGATCGATGAAGGCGCGCAGTTAGGCGTGGTGGATCGAAACCGGGTCGCGGTAATGGGCCACTCGTATGGCGCGTTCATGACCGCAAACCTGCTGGCGCACAGCGATCTGTTCAAGGCCGGCATCGCGCGCAGCGGAGCCTACAACCGCACCCTGACGCCGTTCGGATTTCAAAATGAGGACCGTACCTATTGGCAGGCGCCAGAAGTGTATTACAAGATGTCCCCGTTTTCGTATGCCGACAAGATCAAGACGCCAATCCTGCTGATCCACGGCGAAGCGGACAACAACTCGGGTACGTTCCCGATCCAGAGCGAGCGCCTTTTCAGCGCCATCAAAGGCCAAGGCGGCACGGTGCGCTTTGTGTTGCTGCCGCTGGAGTCGCATGGATACGCGGCGCGGGAATCCGTTCTCCACATGTTCTGGGAGATGAACAACTGGCTGAGCACTTATGTGAAGAATCCGCCGGCGGCCACGGCTAAGGCGAACCCCTAACCGCGCCGCGCTGAAATCCTACAACGGCTTGCAGCAGAAGGCGTGGCTGTGCCGGTGCTTGACGTTAGTCGCTATTTTGTTATAGTTACCCTCACATTTTACGGACGTTGCGGTTGCGCACGTGCCAGGCAATCGATGCAGGAGGAGAGACCATGGTTGGTGCGCTTCTGACACGGAGTGCGGCCGCAGAGACAGTGGGAGAGCCAATCGAGGTTGGGCTTCGGGAGCGGAAGAAGGCGCGCTTGCGGCAGCAGATTATCGATACCTCGATCAAGCTGTTTCGCAAGCACGGATACGAGGCCACGCGAATCGACGACATCGTGCAAATGCTCGAAATCAGCCAGCCCACCTTTTTCCGGTATTTCCCCAGTAAGGACGCGGTTCTGCGCGAGGTGGGAGAACGCGGGTATGCCTGTATCCGCGAGCGGCTGCGCTCGGAGCTTTCGAGCCAGGCGGAAACGGGCGAGCGTTTGCGGCGATTGTATGTGAGCATGGCGCGGGAAGTGCAAGCCGACCGGCAATTGTGGCAGGCGGTGGTGCTCTCGGGTGCGATGGATCCGGTGCGATCCGCGGAGCTGCGTGGCCACGAGGAGGCTGCCGTCCGCCTGCTGCGGGAAATCCTGATGCAGGGGCAGAAGCGTGGCGAAGTGACGCGCGCGTTTCCGGTCGTCCACCTGGCGGAGTTCATGGAAGGGCTCTACAACACGGTGGTGCGGCAATGGGCAGTGGATCTGACCGGGCCGCATAAACTCACGGATCGGGTGCGGAGCGCGGTCGAGTTTTTTTCGCGCGGCATCCGGCCGTGAGTTTTCCGGAATCGCGCAGTCGTTTTTTACTGGTGGGTCATGTCCGCTAGAGAGGAGAACGCGATGAAGGCCGCTGTTCTGCACGAATTCAAGACACCGCTATCGCTGGAGGAGGTGACGCGGCCGGAAGCTGGCGCCGACGAGGTCCTGATTAAGGTGGAGGTTTGTGGTGTGTGTCATTCCGATCTCCATGTGGCTGACGGCGACTGGACACAACTGGCCGGAATCGTAAAGAAACCGCTGATCCTGGGACACGAGGTCGTGGGCCGGGTGGTAGAGCGGGGCGCGGCGGTAAAGAGTGTCGAGGTCGGAGACCGGGTCGGCGTGCCGTGGGTGCAGTGGACATGCGGGCAATGTGAGTTCTGCCGCGAAGGCAATGAGAATCTATGCGTGCGGCAGCGCATCACCGGTGTCATGGTGGATGGCGGATATGCGGAATACGCGAAGGCTCCCGCCAGCCACGTAGTCAAAATTCCCGACACGCTTTCCTCGGAGCAGGCGGCGCCGCTGCTTTGTGCGGGAGTCACGGTTCATCGCGCGCTCAAGCAGGCCAAACTCCGCGCCGGCCAGCGGCTGGCGGTTTTCGGCGTGGGCGGGCTCGGCCATATTGCCGTCCAGATTGGCCGGGCTGCGGGAGCGGAAGTGACTGCGATCGACATTTCCGAAGAAAAGCTGGCGCTGGCGAAATCGCTGGGCGCCGTCCGAACGCTGAATGCCGCAACCAGTAAAGTAATTAAGGAAGTACGTAGCTTCGGCGGGGTACACGTTGCTCTTGTTACCTCGGCGGCCAAGTCCGCGTACGACATGGCGTTCTACTGTGTACGACCGACGGGAACGCTGCTGGCGGTGGGATTGCCCGCACAGGATATCGCATTCCCGGCGATTATGATGGCGGCTGGCGAGATTCAGATCAAGGCTTCCTCAGTAGGCACACGGGAAGATCTGCGTGAGGTTCTGGAGATGGGGGCAGCCGGAAAGGTTCATTGCCAGGTGACGGCGCGCCCACTTGGCGACGTGCAAGACGTTCTGGGGCAATTGAGCCGCGGCGAGATCTCGGGGCGGGTGGTGCTTCAAATGTAGTAAAGCTGCGAACGAGTTTATTGACGTTAGCGACTTTAATATGATACTAACTATCACTTTTGCGTGGCGCCGCCCCGCAGAAAGGTCATTGTAGAGGTGAATGTCAAACAACTTTTCGACTTAACCGGTCGCGTAGCCATTGTCTCGGGTGGCTCGATGGGGCTCGGAAGGCAGATGGCCGAGGGTCTGGCGGAGATGGGGGCGACTCTGGTGCTCTGCGCCCGCAAAAAGGAACGCTGCGAAGAAGCGGCGGAAGCGTTGCGCAGCCGGGGCGTACTGACGCTTGCGTTGGCATGCGATGTCAAAGACCAGGCAGCGATTCAGCAGGTCGTGGATGCGACGCTCGCCAAATTTGGACGCATCGACATTCTGATCAACAACGCCGGCGTGTCGTGGGGAGCTTCGGTGGAAGAGATGACGCTGGAGCAGTGGGACAAAGTTCTCTCCACCAATTTGACCGGCACGTTCCTGTTCTGTCAGGCGGCCGGCAAGGCTATGGTTGCGCAGGGGTCGGGCAAGATCATCAACATCGCGTCGGTTGCGGGCTTGGGAGGAGCGTCGGTGGAACTGCAGGCAATCGGGTACCACGCGAGCAAAGGCGGCGTCATTGCGTTCACCAAGGATCTGGCGTGCAAGTGGGCGCCGCACAACATCCAGGTGAATGCCATCGCCCCGGGATGGTTCCCGACGCATATGTCGGACTGGGTCATCGAGCACCGCAGAGAATCCCTGCTGGCGAAGATTCCGCTCGGCCGCTTTGGCGGCGATCACGATCTGAAAGGCGCAGCTGTGTTTCTGGCATCGGATGCTTCGGCGTACGTGACCGGGCACGTGCTGGTTGTCGACGGAGGCCAGACGGCCTGGTAACGACACTTCACTATGAATATTCCCCTGACACCGGTGCGCTTTCTCCGCTACGCAGAAGAGCAGTTTCCTCGCAAGACGGCGGTGGTGTGCCAGGACAAACGGTTTACTTACACCGAGTTTGGTGATCGTGTGCGGCGTTTGGCGGGAGCATTGCGCGGCGCCGGATTGAAAGCGGGCGCTCGCGTGGCGTTTCTCAGCCTGAACTGCCATCGCCTGCTGGAAGCCTACTTCGGAGTTCTGGAAGCGGGCTGCATTTTGCTTCCGCTCAACTATCGGCTCGCCGCGCCTGAACTCACCTACATTCTGAATGATTCGGGAGCGACGGCGCTGTTTGTGGAGCAAGAGTTCGTTGGTCTTGTGGATTCGTTCCGGCGGGACTTGCGCACGGTTCGCTCATTTCATCAACTCGAGGGAACGCCGCAAGCGGAATGGCTCTCCGCTCAAACCTACGAGCAGATGCTGGTCTCCGCTACTCCCTGCCGCGGAGAACTGATGGAGTTTGACGAAAACTCCGTGGCGGAAATTTTCTACACCAGCGGAACCAGTGCCAACCCGAAAGGTGTGATGCTCACGCATCGGAACGTGTACTTGCATGCGATGAGCATCGCTTTGTACCATCACGCCCGTTTTGAGGACGTGATGCTGCACACGATTCCTTTGTTTCACGCCAATGGCTGGGGAGTTGCGCACACGATCACGTTCGTGGGCGGAACCCATGTCATGCTTCCGCGCTTTTTGCCGGAGGAAGTATTTCGGCTGGTGGAAAGAGAGCGGGTGAGTGCGCTGAGCCTGGTTCCAATTATGGCTACTGTGCTCCTGAACTCTCCGGCGCGTTCCAAGTACAACCTGAGCAGCGTGCAGTGGTGCCTGATCGGCGGCGCAGCATCTTCTCCTACGTTGATCCGCGACGTGGAGCAGACATTGGGATTTAAATGCTTTTCGTCCTACGGACTGACGGAATGCGCTCCCGGGCTGACGACTGCCGATCTGAAGCCGGACATGCAGTGCACTCCCGAGGAGCGGTATGTGCTGCAGTCCATGACCGGATGTGCCTATCCCGGGTGCGAGATTCGGGTGGTTGACGCCCAACACGAAGACAAGGACGTGCCGCACGACGGCGTGACGATGGGAGAGATCATTGCCCGCAGTGACGGAGTGATGGCAGGCTACTGGAAACAGCCGGAAGCCACGGCCGAAGTTATGCGGGGCGGATGGTTTCACACCGGCGACATGGCCGTGATCGCGGAGAACGGTTACCTCCTGATCGTGGATCGCAAGAAAGACATTATTGTGAGCGGCGGAGAAAACATTTCGTCCCTCGACGTTGAAAAAGTGCTGTTGGCGCACCCTGGCGTTTACGAAGCGGCAGTGATCCCGGTGGCTGACCAGAAATGGGGCGAGGTGCCAAAGGCGGTGGTGGTGGCGAAACCGGGATGCGAGCTCAGCGAAGTGGAATTGATCGAGTTTTGCCGGGCGCGCCTGGCTCACTACAAGTGTCCGCAATCGATTGAATTTTGCGAGAGCTTGCCCAAGACCGCTACGGGCAAAGTTCTGAAAAGAGAATTGCGCAAGAAGTATCCGGGTGGAGTCCTATGAACAACCTCGTGAGAATCACTAAAGACAATGATGTCGCGGTCATCACCATCGACAACCCGCCGGTCAACGCTCTCAGCCCGGGAGTGGCAGAGGGAATCTCGGCGGCGATCGATGAAATGAAAGGTGATCCCGCCGTCAGGGCAGCGGTCGTAATCGGCGGCGGCCGCACGTTTGTCGCCGGCGCGGACATCAAGGAATTCGGCAAAATGACGTCGGGAGGACCCCGCAGAAGCCTGCTTCCTCTGCTGCTTCACATTGAGGATAGCGGCAAGCCGGTGGTGATGGCGATTCACGGGAATGCGTTTGGGGGCGGACTGGAACTGGCCATGGCCGGCCACTACCGGGTCGCGTCGCCCACGGCGCAGGTTGGTCAGCCGGAAGTGAAGCTGGGCATTATTCCCGGGGCCGGTGGAACTCAGCGTCTTCCGCGCCTGGTGGGTTTCGCCAAGGCAGTGGAGATGTGCGCCGAGGGCAAACCGGTTTCCGCGCGTGAGGCGGCCACGCTTGGACTGATCGATCGGTTGATCGAGGGAGACCTACTCGCCGGAGCGACGGCGTTCGCGCGCGACATCGCCAGCAAACCCGCGCCCAAAACGCGGGAACGAATGGAGAAGCTGGGAACAGCTGCGGAGAACGCGGCGATTTTTGCGGCGGCCCGCGAAGCGGCGGGCAAGAAACATCGAGGGATGAAAGCTCCTCTGGCGGCGATTGACGCGGTGGAAGTGGCGACGAGACTGACGTTCGAGGAAGGCTGCCAGGCTGAGAAGAAACTTTTCACTGAATGTCTCTTTTCTGATCAGTCAAAAGCGCTCATCCATGTCTTCTTTGGCGAGCGTGAGGTGGCGAAGATTCCCGACGTTCCCAAGGAGACTCCGGTGATTCCGGTGAACCGCGTGGCGGTTGTCGGCTCCGGAACCATGGGCGGAGGGATCGCGATGGTTTTTGCCAACGCGGGCATAGCGGTGCTGCTGAAAGACGTGGATGAGGCGGCGCTCGACTTGGGCATGCGGAAAATCCGAAAGAACTACGCCAGATCGGTACAGCGCGGGCGTTTCACCCAGGCGTTTGCGGACGAACGCTTGCGGCTGATCACTCCGGTGCTCAACTACGACGCGTTCTCCGATGTGGACATGGTGGTGGAGGCGGTTTTCGAAGGCATGGCGCTGAAGAAAACCGTGTTTGCAGACCTGGACCGCGTCTGCCGGCCGGGAGCGATTCTGGCGAGCAACACTTCGACGCTCAATATCGATGAAATCGCCAGCGCCACTTCGCGGCCGGACGCGGTGATCGGAACGCACTTCTTCAGTCCGGCAAACACAATGCGGTTGCTCGAGATTGTGCGTGGAAAGCAGTCGAGCAAAGAAGTGATTGCCACCTGCATGCAACTCTCCAAGAAGCTGGGCAAGATCGGAGTGCTGGTAGGGAACTGCCGCGGCTTTGTGGGCAACCGCATGTTTGGCCCGTATCGGCGGGAGGCGCAGTTCCTGATCGAAGAAGGTGCGTCGGTGGAAGCGGTGGATCAGGCGCTCGTCGAATTCGGCAACGCTATGGGCCCGCTGGCGACGGGCGACCTGGCGGGACTCGACGTGGGCTGGCGTATTCGCAAGGAATATCGGAATCTTGAAAAACCCGGAATCCGCCAGCCGTTCGCCGAGGACCGTCTTTGCGAAATGGGGCGGTACGGCCAGAAGACGCAGCAAGGATGGTACCGGTACGACGAGAACCGGCGCCCGAGCGCGGATCCCGAGGTAACCGCGCTGGTGCGGAAGTGGAGCGCGGAAGCAGGAATTCCGCAGCGGCAGATCTCCGCCGCCGAGATCGTCGATCGTTGCGTCTATGCGCTGGTCAATGAAGGAGCGCGGATTCTTGAAGACGGATACGCGTTGCGGGCGGTCGACATCGACATCATCTATCTCAACGGGTACGGATTTCCCGCCTACCGGGGCGGTCCGATGTGGCATGCCGACACGATTGGATTGCAGAAGGTTTATCAGCGCATTTGCGAATTCCACAAACAGCAGGGAGAACTCTGGGCGCCGGCTCCTCTGTTGCAGCGTCTGGCAGAAGGTGGTAAGACTTTCGCCGAGTTCGACAAAGAGCAGGCGGCGGCCGCGTAAGGCCCGAACCTGCAGGAGACAACGTGAGCCACATCATCCTGGTGCGCCATGGCCAGGCGTCCTTGCTGGAGCGGGACTACGACAAGCTTTGCGCGAACGGCGAGGCGCAGGCCCGATTGCTGGGGGAATATTGGTCGCGGCGAGGCGTGGCCTTTGCTGGTGCATATTCGGGCCCGCGTGCCCGGCAACTGGAGACGGCTCGGATTGTGGCCGATGCGTATCGCAGCGCCGGTCTGTTGTTTCGCGAGACAGTTGTGATGAGTGAATTCGACGAATACCAAGCAGAAGCGGCGCTGCGGGAATGTCTTCCGCAACTGCTGCGGGCGAATGCCGAGGTCAAAGAATTGCACCGCGCGTATGAAAGTTCCAGTGAATCCAGTGCCCGGCGCAAGACGTTTCAGAAGTTGTTTGAGGCCGTGATCAGCAAGTGGGTAGTGGGAGAAGTTTCGGCAGACGGCGTTGAACCCTGGCACGAATTCTGTTTGCGGGTGGAGCGTGGGCTGGATCAAGTGGTGCGCGACACTCCTCCGGCGGCGAGCGCGGTGATCTTCACCTCGGCGGGCACGATTGGCGCGGCGATGCGCCGGGCTCTGCACTTGTCCGCCGCGGACACGCTGCAGGTGACCTGGATGTCGCGTAATGCTTCGTTCAGCGAATTCTTGGCTTCGGGCGAGCGTTTCACGATGAGCACGTTCAATGCGCACCCGCATCTCGACGGGGACGGTTTGCTGACGTACCGCTAGCCGAAGCAGTAACTGCGAATATGGTTGCACTTTGCGATCAAGCGGGAACGGTGAGAGCAGGCGAAGAACTCGATCTCGCCCGGCTGCAGCCGTTTCTGCTGGAGCACTTTGGCCACAGCGGACCGGTCTCCGTCGAACAATTTCCGAGCGGCCACTCCAATCTCACCTACCTGGTGCGAATGGGGAACGAGCGGATGGGGAGCAGGGAAGTCGTGCTGCGCCGCCCGCCTTTTGGCAGCAAAGTCCGGTCAGCGCATGACATGGCGCGCGAGTATCGCGTGTTGTCCAAACTGCATATCGCATATCCTCTCGCACCGAAGGCGCTTCTCTATTGCGACGACCTTTCAATTCTCAACGCGCCCTTCTATCTGATGGAGCCGATTCGGGGAATGATCTTGCGCCGCGATCCCCCTCCGGATGTGCCTTTTTCGCCCGAGACGGCGCGGCGATTAAGCGAAACGTTCCTCGATAACCTCGCGCGTCTACACCGTCTGGATTACGCCGCGATCGGCCTGGCTGACTTGGGCAAGCCGCAAGGCTATGTTGAACGTCAGGTCAAGGGCTGGATCGAACGCTACCATAATTCGAAAACGCACGATCTGCCGGAAGTCGAACGCATTTCCGCCTGGCTCACCAAGCGAATGCCGGTCAGCCATGAGACGGCGCTGATCCACAACGACTACAAGTACGACAATGTGGTGCTCGATCCCGCCAACCCGACAAAAATCGTGGGCGTTCTGGATTGGGAGATGTGCACGCTGGGTGACCCGTTGACGGATCTGGGCACTGTCCTGGCGTACTGGACCGATCCGCAAGATCCGCAAGAGCTGCAGGAAATTCGCAGCGCGCCGACCACTTTACCGGGCACACTGACGAGGGTGCAACTGATCGAACGCTACGCGTCCGCGACCGGCCGCGACCCTTGCGACATGACTTTCTATCTGACGTTTGCTCGCTTCAAGGTTGCCGTCATCATTCAGCAGATCTACTACCGCTACGCCCAGGGATTGACGCAGGACGCGCGCTTTGCGGCTCTGCCGGCGAGAATTCATGCTTTGCTGCGCGCTTCATGGCATTGCGCAGAAAGCGGGACGATATGAGTGCGCATTTACCGCAGAGCTCACTGCGGATAATAGCGAATCAGCCACTCAGCGACACAGCAGGGCTTGCTGGGAGTTTGACCCTCGACGTGTTGACTCTCGACATGAATGAGGAAAGTGGCGTCCACAAACTCGGACGATTGCTTCACATAAGTCAGAGTGACGCGAGCGCGAACCGGCGAACCGGCATGAACGGCCGAGGGGAAGCGGACTTTATTCAGGCCGTAGTTGACGGTCATCGCGATGCCCGAGCGGATGTGGATTGCCTGTTTCAGAAAGTAACTCAGCAGCGAAAGAGTCAGAAAACCATGGGCAATGGTGCCGCGGAAGGACGATTCGCGCTGGGCGCGTTCCGGGTCCAGGTGAATCCACTGGCGGTCCTCGGTGGCGTCAGCAAATTTCTGGATACGATCCTGCGTGACCACAAACCAGTCGGTCGCGGGGAATTCGCGGCTTTCCCACTGTTTCAAGGAATTCAGATTCTCAATTTCAAAAGGCGGCATAGGAGTATCTTATGACGACATTAACAGACATCCCGCGCAAGACGACGAAGGGAACGGCGTTCCTGATCGAAGACTCTTCACCCGAAGACATTTTCACGCCTGAGGATCTGAGCGAAGAACATCTCGCCGTCGGTCATATGGTAGATGAATTCTGGGCCAACGAAGTAGAGCCGAATCTGCCGGCAATCCGCGAGAAGAAGCCGGGCGTCGCGATGGCCGTACTGCGTAAATCGGTGGAGCTGGGGCTGACCGCGATGACGATCCCGGAGGAGTACGGCGGCATGGCAATGGATCTGCCGTCACTGATGGTAACCGCCGAACGCATGGGACGCGACGGCTCTTACGGAGGCTGGCACTCGGCGCACACCGGCATCGGCACGTTGCCGATCGTCTACTTTGGCAACGAACAGCAGAAGCGGAAATATCTGCCGAAGCTGGCGAAGGTCGAGATGCTGGCCGCCTACGCGCTCACCGAGCCTCTGGCGGGGTCGGATGCGCTGGCGGCACGGACGCGCGCCGATCTCGTGCCCGACGGAACGCACTACATATTGAATGGCCAGAAAATGTGGATCACCAACGGTGGCGCGGCCGATTTGTTCACGGTGTTTGCCAAGGTTGGGGGAGAAAAGTTCACGGCGTTTCTGGTCGAGCGGAACTTTCCCGGCGTGAGCAGCGGTGCGGAAGAGCACAAGATGGGCATCACGGGTAGTTCCACTACGGCCGTGTATCTCGACAACGTTCCGGTGCCGGTGGAAAACGTTTTGGGAGAGATTGGGCGTGGGCACGTGATCGCATTCAACATCCTGAACATCGGGAGGTTGAAGCTGGGTCCGGCCAGTGTCGGAGCCGCGAAAAACGTGCTCGCCATTTGTCTGAAGTATGCCAAGCAGCGCAAGGCATTCGGCTCGACGATCTCAGAGTTCGGCGCGATTCAACACAAGCTGGCGGAAATGGCGATCCGCATTTTCGTGGCGGAGTCGATGGCTTGGCGGGTGGTAGGACTGATTGAAAATCAAATGCACGGCGCGTCTCCGAAATCCGCCGACGCTTCTAGCCAAGAGCTGAAGGCCATCGAGGAGTTTGCCGCGGAGTGCTCGATGGTCAAGGTCTACGCCGCCGAGATGCTGGACTACGTGGTCGATGAAGGAGTCCAGATCCACGGCGGCTACGGATACCATCAGGACTACGCGGTGGAGCGCTACTATCGCGATTCGCGGATTAACCGTCTGTTTGAGGGGACCAGCGAGATCAACCGGTTGGTGATCACGGGCATGCCGTTGAAGCGCGCGGCCCGCGGACTTCTACCTCTGTTCGAAGCCGCCCGCGCCGTCCTGCAGGAGACCGAATCGCCAGCAGCGGCCGGCACGTCCGCCGATGCGGAGCTGAGCCTGGTCCACAAGGCGAAGAAGATCGCCCTGCTGACGCTGGGAGTGGCGCACCAGAAGTATGGTGCGCAGCTCGACCAACAGCAGGAAATCATCATGAACCTATCTGACATCATCATGGAAGTGTTTGCGATGGAGTCGAGCCTGCTGCGCAGCCGGAAACTGGCGGCGGCCGGTGGCGGAGTCAATGCTGCGGATGTCTGCGCCGTGTACTTGCGTGATGCCATCGCCAGGATCGAACTCTCGTCGAGAACGGTGCTGAGCGCCTGCGCACAGGGCGACGAACTGCGGCGAGACCTTTCCCGCTTGCGCGGTTACGCCACTCACGATCCGGTGAATGCGATCGCACTGCGGCGCCAGATTGCACGGCGGCTGCTGGCGAGCGAGCGGTATACGGTCTGAGGGGCGGGATTGGCAACGAAGGAGGCAGCATGGCACTCACCAACCACAAGTTTCTGCTGGCGGCGCGTCCGGTAGGAATGCCGAAGCGCAGCGACTGGACCTACACGGAAGAACCGGTCGGGGAACCGAAGGAAGGCGAACTGCTGGTCCAGTTGTTGTACATCTCGCTGGATCCGGCGATGCGCATCTGGATCAATGATGCGCGTTCGTATATGCCGCCGGTGGGCATCGGAGAGCTAATGCGGGCGCTGGGGGTGGGGATCGTGACGGCATCGCGCAACCCGCGCTTCGCGGTGGGTGATCACGTCTCCGGATCGTTCGGAGTGCAGGAGTACGCGCTGACCGACGGCCGGGGAGTGACGAAGGTCGACGCAAGAGCCGCTCCGCTGCCAGCGTATCTCAGCGTACTCGGCATGCCGGGCATGACCGCGTATTTCGGGCTTCTCGAAACGGGCCAGCCGAAGCCGGGGGAGATGGTGGTGGTCTCGGCTGCAGCGGGAGCCGTGGGCGCGGTGGTGGGACAGATCGCCAAAATCAAGAACTGCCGTGTGGGGGGCATCGCAGGAGGAGCGGAGAAGTGCCACTACATCGCGCATGAGCTGGGCTTCGATGCGGCCATCGACTACAAGTCCGAAGACGTGAGCAAGTGCCTTCGGAAACATTGCCCGGAGGGCATTGACGTCTATTTTGACAACGTGGGCGGCGCGATTTTGGATGCGGCGCTGGCGCAACTCGCGCGGGGCGCCCGGATCGTGATCTGCGGGGCGATCTCCCAATACAACAACACCGGCCCGATTACAGGGCCAAGCAATTACCTGTCTCTGCTGTCGAATCGCGCCACGATGAAGGGGACGCTGGTGTTGGATTATGTCGATCGCTATCCGCAAGCCGGCGCGGAAATGGCGGGATGGATGGCGGCGGGCAAGCTGAAATCGCGCGAGGATATTGTGGAGGGACTCGCAACCTTTCCCGAAACTCTACTAAAGCTTTTCAAGAGCGAGAACTCGGGGAAGCTCATGCTGAAAGTGGGCTAGCCTGACCAAAGGAGGGCCTCTGATGCCATTCATTGAGAATCAAGGGGCAAAGATTTATTGGGACGAGCAGGGGCAAGGAGAACCCGTTCTGCTGATCATGGGCCTCGGCTATACGTCGGCCATGTGGTATCGCACCCGACCGGCGCTGGCGCAACGGTACCGTACGGTGGCGTTCGACAATCGAGGCGTGGGACTGAGCGACGTGCCCCCCGGGCCTTATTCCATTGCGACCATGGCATCGGACGCGGCCGCGGTTCTGGATGCCGCCGGCGTTTCCAGCGCCCACGTTTTCGGGGTTTCGATGGGCGGCATGATTGCGCAAGAATTCGCGCTGCAATATCCGGCGAGGACGCGCTCGTTGATTCTGGGCTGCACGGCCGGCGGTGGACCTTCGGCTTTGCGCGCCGAGAGCAAGGTGGTCGACGTGCTGATGGTGCGCGGCATGACGCTGGCGCAAGCGCGGGAAGCCATTCTCCCTTACATCTACGATGTGACCACGCCGCGCGAAAAAATAGACGAAGATACCGTGCTGCGGCAGCGCTGGCTTCCTTCTCCGGCAGGCTACTTGGCACAACTGCAGGGGATTCTGGCGTGGGAGAGCTACAGTCGAATCGCGCAGATCACCGCGCCGACGCTAGTCATCCATGGAAAGTCGGACGCGCTGGTACCTCCC